>Ga0209498_1000028_pt1 | contig 79421 bp, 71 predicted proteins | sample WalLakDeSediment_FD_184131 | JGI IMG/M metagenome (GOLD analysis project Ga0209498, IMG submission 184131) | Lake sediment microbial communities from Walker lake, Nevada to study Microbial Dark Matter (Phase II) - Walker Lake 11/02/13 Deep... | ecosystem: Environmental > Aquatic > Freshwater >... | reverse complement strand
AATCATCAGGTCAGGGGTTCAATTCCCCTTCCCGGCTCCAAGAAATACATTTTATTCAACCTGCCTTTAAATTGCCCATATTGAATCTTTGCTTTCTCTTAAAAAACATATTGCCCAGTCTTGACAAGGTCATAAAGTCTTTGTCTTTATTCTCCTTTTATGATAATAAAAATCCTGCCTGGAATTTTTTCATGATTTCTTGCAGGTTGTCAGAGAAAGGCTCAAGATTTTGATAAAATTCTAATGAAAAACATTACATTTATTTTCCAAAAATGAGTGTTGCATCCGAAGTAAAATCAGCCTTTTTTCTGGTTCAATCACTAAACCATAAGGAGGTTATCCGTAATGACAGCATTTGAAAAAGCCTTGGCAGTGGGCAGGACTCCAAACGTTGCCAGGCTGTTTCCCAACTCCAGGGCCCTTTTGGTAAGCGGCAAATATATTGATCTGGCCTTTCTCAGAAAAGAAAACGCCATATGCATGGCTGCCAACGCCAGAAACCAGATCATTATTCGCGGCGTGCTCAAGGCAGCCCAGAGAGCCAACTCCGCGGTCATCATGGAAATCGCCAGATCCGAAGGCGGGATAAACGCCTATTGCGCTGTTAATTTCTGGAATTTGGCCCGGCAGGTGGACTTTATCTGCAACGAAATGAATATCACCATTCCCGTAGCTATACACGCGGATCACTTTGGCATAAAAAAGGCGTCAGACATAGAACCGGCCAAGGAGGAGATTCCTACCCTGTTTGAAGCCGGGATCACCTCAATCGCTGTTGACGCATCGCATATGCCTGACGATGAGAACCTTCTGGCCAGCATTGATATCATTAAAAGCGTTATCCCGGAGTGGTCCGGCCTTGAGACTGAAGTTGGAGAGATCAAAGGCAAACAGGGCCTGTCCACTGTTGAAGAGGCACTGTTCCTGATTCAGGGACTGAACGCCCATGACATATTTCCCAATTGGATAGCCCTGAACAATGGAACAACCCATGGCATTCAGGACAGCGATGCCGGCATCCAGGTTGAATTGACCGCGGAAATTCACTCCGCCCTTGAAAGATATAAAGTTTCCGGGGCCCAGCACGGCACATCAGGTAACGATTCCCAGAGGCTCAGAGAGATTGCCGCCACAACCAGGACAACCAAGGCCAACGTGGCCACGGCCCTGCAGATGGTCTCCTGGGGACTTGAAGTTAATGATTACGGCAATGCCATTCTTGATGACAACGGCGATTTCATTAAACTTAAAGAAGAAGGTGTGACCGAAAAAATCTGGCAGGAAATGGTCGCTTTTGCCCGGGAAAAAGGCTGGAATTCAGGAAACTTCAAAAAATTAAACCTGCCCTTTGAAAATAAACTCCTGGCCCAGCCGGAAAATATCAGACAGAGGATGGCCGCCAGGGTCGAGGAATTCGCTTATTCCATGATGGTTAATGTATTCAATTCAAATGATACCGCGGATATTGCCCTTGACCTGATTATTGAAAACCATGGTTATGATCCAGGTCCAAAAGCAAAACGGATTGAGGATCCAGAGGAATGGACCAGGGAAAAGATAATCACCAGGGCCAAAAAGATTACAAGTGATAAGGGGCCTTCAGGCAATTTTGAGGATTAATGGAGCCAGTCAGAAGTTGGCTGAAGAAATCGATTAAGCCTTATTCGCCTCGCAGCAAAGTGAATGTCGAGACAAGAAAGGAATTCTGTAACAGCGATTAAAAGACGCTTCTGGACAAAGAAAACCGGCTCTACAAATTCGGCACAAATATATTTTATGAAGCATTACATTGATACTCCTAAAAAAGTTATGGCAGAAACTGATAAAAAATAGTCCCGGAAAGTCCATTGGACATTAATAAATTGACATTTGATTTGTTTTGCCTGATAAGTTTCACATCAGGCTGACAGTACTCATAATTATCCAGGTGCCCTAGAGGCTTAACAGGGAATTCCGTGAAATTCGGAAACGGGCCCGCCGCTGTAATCGGGGACGAACAGCGCGATATGACCACTGTCCGGCACCCGCTTTAAACGCGTAAATTATGTCGCATGAAACATGATCTGAACAAATAATCATGATCAATGCTGCTTTATTGCACGCTTAAAGTGGGTGCCGGATGGGAAGGTGCGCTCAGTAGAATGATCCGCGAGTCAGAAGACCTGCCTGGATAGTTAGGCAACCCTCGAGGACCGGGGCAATGCGCGACAGATCTTGTGGGGAAAACCAGGGACCCCCGGATCGATATTAATCGATCCGGGGGTTTTTTTTGGGGATTTCCGGTTCAAAAACAGATAAAGGAGGAAGAGCATGCAAAAAATTGTTATTGTCATGGTGCTTTTTGCTTTGTTGTCCGGTACTCCCGGGGTATGGGCAAACCCAGTTCCTGAACAGGATTTTGTAGTCATGGAAGAAGTTGTAGTCACCGCCACCAGGTTTGAGCGAGAGACCCAAAAGGTCCCGGCCAAGGTGACCATTATTGACCGGCAGGACATAGATAAGAGCGGGGCGCACAGGGTGCCCGATGTACTGCGCAACCTGGGAGGGATTCAGGTCAGGGATATGTCCGGCAACCGGATTAATCAGGCTCTGGATATGGGCGGATTCGGCGAAGGATCACAACACAGGGTGGCAGTGCTTGTTAACGGCCGAAGGATCAATCCCATTGACCTGAGCAATGTCAGATGGAGCACCATTTCTCTGGACATGGTGGAGCGCATCGAGGTCATGCACGGCGGAAATGCTGTGCTTTACGGTGACAACGCCATGGGCGGCGTGATCAATATAATTACCAGAAGACCCCAGCACGTTGTCCAGGCTGACGTGGAGGGCATGGCAGGCAGCTTCGATACAATCAGCACCCGGGCCAGCGTCGGCATGGGCCGGGAAACCCTGGGGCTATTAATGGGGGCCAATTATTTTAAAAGCCACGGCTACCGAGATCGTTCAGCCGTGGACAGCTTGGGTTTTTTTTCCAGAGTGGAGGCAGGCTTGACCCAGAATACCCTGGCACACCTGGAAATGGATGCCAATTACGCATATTATGAACTGCCCGGTCCCCTGACCAGAGCTCAAATGCAGGATGACCGCAGGCAGGCCGTAAATAAAGATGATGACGCCAAAGATCAGAACATTACTTTGAGCCTGGGCCTGGAATCGTTTCTGACCCAATACGGTATTTTTGATACGCAGGTCAGTTATCATCACCAGGATTCAGAAAACAACATGCAGTCTTTTTTCAGTTTTGTTGACTATGATGTCCAGACATGGGGATTTACACCAAAATACCTGCTGGACAGTCCTCTGGGCAAACTGGACAACAGATTCACAATGGGTTTGGACCTGTACAGAACTGATTATCAGGCCAGTGTTGAAGGTTGGATGGCAAATGATCTTGATCACAGCAAAAGGACTCTCAGCGGATATCTGCAGAATGAACTGGAAATAGTGGACAATCTGGTTTTGAATCTGGGAGCCAGATACCAGGCTACCAGATATACTCTTAAGGGTAAGGGGGTTGATTTTCTCGGACAGTCTTTCAGGGAAAGCAAAACAATCAGCGATTCCCAATGGGCCTGGAACGCTGGCCTGGCATATTCCTTTCAAAAAAATTCCAAGGTTTTTGCCAGGGCTTACCAGGCATTTCGCTATCCTCTTGTGGATGAATACATAAGACTTGCGGACGGAAAGATATTCACTGATCTTAAACATGAAACCCAGCAGGGTTATGAAGCCGGAGTGCGCTGGGATATCTCCGGGAAACTGCTGGTGGAACTGCGGGGTTTCATGTTTAAGGTGGATGACGAGATTGTCTGGAGCGGGGACTTTATGACCGGACGGAATAAAAATCTGCGGGAAACCGAGCATAAGGGAGCGGATCTGGATCTCAATTACAAGGTTTTGGATCAGGTCAAGCTGTTCGGTTCCGCGGGTTATACCAGGGCCAGGATCATTGCGGGCAAGTATAAAAACACTAACATTCCCATGGTGCCTGAATGGAAAACTCATGCAGGAATCGAGCTTGGCCGTTTCAGCGGCCTTTTATTCAGGGTGCAGACCAACTACGTGGGCAAAAGGTATTATGGCGATGATTTTTCCAATACCCGCAAAAAGATGTCCGCGTACAATACCTGGGACGCTTATCTTTCATATGAGTACAGAAGACTTGAACTTTTTGCTCACGCCATGAATATTTTTGGAGAAAAATATTCAGATTATGGATACGTCATGGAGGACTGGATGACGGGACAGGACGTTTTTTCCTATTATCCTCAACCAAAGCAGGAATACATGATAGGTGTGCGCTACAGGTTCTGACCAGGAAGCCGAAGTCGGATGTCGGACGTCAGAAGTCTGTAGATCAGCAGTTAAGAACTCAGGAAAAAAAACAGCTTAACTAATTGAGGATAAAAGCGGACAGCCATGTACGATTATTTTATAAGCGGCGGACCAATAATGTATCCATTGTTGGCCTGCTCCATTATCGCACTGACCGTAATTATTGAGCGGACAATTTTCTGGATTTCAACGCAATCAAAACGCGACCAGGAATTAGTGAATGAAGTATTGGAGCTTTACCGTCACCAAAACTGGGAAGCCATTAAGGAAAAAGTATCCGGATCCAAAGATTATGTTATCCGGGTCGTGGTAAGCGGGATCCTGCACCGGGACTTTTCCATGGGCAAGGCCATGGAATCGGCGGCAAGCGAGGAAATCAAGCGCATGCAGCGCTTCAACAGCGTCCTGGACACCATGATCACGGTGGCGCCTTTGCTGGGTATTCTGGGTACTGTGATGGGAATCATTCACTCCTTTGACGTATTGGGTCAAACCGGGGGCGTTGCAGAGCCCCGGGAAGTTACCGCGGGCATTGCCCAGGCCCTGATAACCACGGCCACTGGACTGAGCATCGCCATTCTGGTCCTTTTTCCCTTCAAATACTTCAACTCCAGGGTTGAGGACGCCGCATCCATAATGGAAAGATACGCCACCAGCCTGGAAATTGTGCACCAAAAACACGCGCGAACCCGGAAAGAAACTGTTGGCCCGCAATGAAATTAAGTCGTCCCATCACAACAAAAGCGCGCATTGAGATGCTGCCGCTCATTGACATCATCTTTCTGGTTCTGGTGGTGTTCATATTCGCCATGCTGTCCATGACCGTTCACCGCAGCCTGCCCGTGGAACTGCCCAGGTCGTCGACAGTGACAATCGACTCTCAGGTCCTTCTGACCATTACTGTGCGGGAGGATCATAAGATTTTTGTCAATAAGGAACCTGTGTCTTTGGATGAGTTGTCATCTTTGATAAGAGAAAAAGCTCAGATCGAGGGAGATCCCGGTGTGGCCCTGGTGGCAGACCAAAATGTTTCTTACCAGCAGTTATTTGAGGTGCTGGACAGGATCAGACAGTCAGGGATAGCGCAGATCTCTCTGCAGGCTGAAGAACGATTACCGCCATGAACAGACTTATGATCTCTGCCATGCTGGCGATTTTTTTACATGGCCTGCTGTTTTTAATCTGGGACTGTCAGGCTCCCCAGAGGGAAGGACGGAAAGCAGGGGAACAAAGAGGCATACTGGTCAGACTTGAGACTGACCTGTTTCAGCAGATGGATCATATCAGCCAGGAGGTGGATGAATCTGCTGAGTTTATGGTGTCTGAGGGACCTGAACCAGAGGGTGAACAACCTCAGAAAACAAGCCAGTCAGAGGAATTTTCTTATTTCAGGGAAGAAAAAGATATTAAACAAGATCCTGCTCCCAACCCCCGGGGCGCCAAACACGAAAAACTGGAATCAGAGATAACAAATAAAGAAAATAAGACCGGGCTTGAGGAGGCCCCGGGATTGAATGAGCAAAAAACTGCCCTTGAGGATGTGTCTTCCAGGGATATGGCTGATGTAAAAGCGTATATTCCTGAATCACTGGTTAAAACCCCAGGCAGAGAAAATAGGGAATTAATGGCAAAAGCCTTTTCAACTTCGGCTGTTACTCCCCTGGAAACAGACATGCAAAGCCATGCAGATCAGGAAATCAGCAAGCACATTGATGAGTTAAAGCGCCCTGACGCAGGCTTCCAGGCTGAAAGAGAAAACCTGGTTGAGCTGGCCAGGCCATTATACCGGGACAATCCTCCTCCAAGATATCCTCTTCAAGCCAGAAAAAGGCATTACCAGGGCACAGTGGTCCTGGATGTCCTGGTGGATGCCCGGGGCAAAGCTCAGGATGTCAAGATTGCTGAGTCAAGCGGATATTCGATTCTGGACAGGGCCGCCATGGAAGCAGTAGAAAACTGGCGTTTCCAGCCCGGCAGAAGAAATGGCCGGCCTGTAGATACGTGGGTCAAGCTGCCGTTGCGGTTTGAGTTGAAGTAAAATTTTTAACCAAAGGAATATGTTTTAAGAAGATATGATGTATTTTTGCCGGTTGAGCCTGATACTTGGTCTGCTAATGATAATGACCCTATCCTCTGCCCCGGCACAGACCAGGGAGATGACTGATCTGGCGGGCCGCCAGGTACACTTGCCTAAAGAGCCCCGGCGGGTGGTATCCCTGGCCCCGAGCATAACTGAACTGGTATATGCCCTGGGCAGAGAAGAGATCTTAAAAGGCACTACTCAGTTCAGCAACCATCCCTTAAAGGCCCGGGACCTGCCCCGTATTGGCTCATATGCCCGACCAGATATAGAACTTATCCTTGGGCTTAAGCCGGATCTGGTCCTGGCCATTCGTGACGGAAATCCCAGACACGCAATTGAACGTCTGGAAGCATTGAATATCCCTGTTTTTGCACTGGATTCCAAAAATATTGAAGAAATAATTTTGAGTATTGAGGCTCTGGGCGAAATTCTGGACGCCCGGGATCAGGCCAGTATGCTCATAAAGGACATGCAAAAGCGGATTGAGCTGGTCCAGCAGAGAGTTGCCGAAACAGATTTCAGACCCCATGTGTTTTTCCAGGCCGACGCAAACCCGGTAATCGGAGTGGGAGAATCAACTTTTATTAATGAAATCATAAATTTGTCCGGCGGTAAAAACGCCATTGCCGGGGCCAGGGGTTATCCCCGTATGGGATGGGAGGATATTCTGCTTATCAACCCTGAGGTGGTCATTATCGCTTCAATGGCCGGGGGCAGAAATAAGGAGCAGCTTTTGCAGTCCTGGAGCAGGTGGCCCCAGTTGCGGGCGGTGCAAAATGACCGGATCCATGTGGTTGATGCGGATATTTTTGAACGCCCCACCCATAGACTTGTGGAAGGGCTTGAAATGCTAATGGGTATCATTCATCCTGAGCTGGCTTCTGATCATCATGAATACTGATTTTTCACCTATTTATAAAAAGATGCTGCTGACCATTCTGGTTATGGGTTTGCTTCTGATCCTGGCCGCCGGACTGGGTCTTGGCATTGGCCCTACAGGCAGTATGTGGGACAAATTATGGGACGTTGTTATCCATAAAACTGCCGCCCATCCCATGGATAAGGCCATTATATGGCAAATTCGCCTTCCGCGCGTAGTACTGGCCGCGGTGGCAGGCGGAACACTGGCCCTGGCTGGACTGGTTTTCCAGGCTTTGTTGCGCAACCCCCTTGCTGAACCTTATATCCTGGGCATATCAGGCGGTTCCGCAGTAGGAGCCATCCTGGGCATGTTCGCCGGTCTGGCCGTTTTTCCCGGGATCTCGTTGACCGCATTTCTGGGCAGCATGATCACCCTGGGTCTGGTCCTGGTCCTGGCCCGGGGAAAATCTCCTTTGAGCAAGCATTCTCTTATCCTGGGAGGAGTGATGATGAACGCCTTTTTTGGGGCCATGATCATGTTTCTCATATCATTATCCCCGGATGCCCAGCTGAGGCATATCCTGTTTTGGCTCATGGGTGATCTGTCCATGATCAGCACTGAACATCTGCCAGTGCTTTTGGCGGTTCTGCCGTGCATGACAGGGATTTTTCTTCTGGCCAGACCCATGAATCTTCTGCTTTTGGGCCGGGACACCGCCTCTTCCATGGGAGTAAATGTTAATCTGGTTATTTTGATTCTGCTGATTCTCACTTCTTTAATGGTCAGCGTGGTGGTCAGCCAGTCCGGCCTCATCGGTTTTGTAGGTCTGGCAGTGCCCCATATATTTCGTCTCATCCTTGGCCCGGATCATCGTCTGCTTATTCCATCCTGCCTGCTGGGCGGCGGGGCTTATCTGATTCTGTGTGACCTTGCCGCCCGAACTCTGCCCAGGGAAGGCGAGATGCCGGTTGGGGTGGTAACAGCCCTCATTGGCGCGCCCTTGTTCATTTTTTTGCTCTGGAGGTCCAGAGCATGAACGCTGTTTTTGTTCAAAACGTGTCCCTGAACTATGGTGATCAATCCATTTTGCACGGAGTCAGCTGCGCGGTGGAACAGGGTGAGTTTTTCGCGGTGATTGGTCCAAACGGCTCCGGGAAAACCACTCTATTGCGCCTTATGGCCGGACTGCTGAAACCTACAGCCGGAACCCTGCGGATAATGGAAAATCCTTTAAATTCTTACAATCGAAAAGACTTTGCCAGGATAGTGGCAGTGGTACCTCAGGAATTGCCCTTTGATCTTCCTTTTAGGGTTGCAGAGACAGTACTTCTTGGACGCTCTCCCCATCTGGGTCTGTGGGAGATGGAGAACGTCAGGGATTGGGATCTGGCCCGGGAGGCCATGCACACCATGGATGTGTCTCATCTGGCAGCCCGAAGCCTTAATCAGCTGAGCGGAGGTGAACGGCAGCGGGTGTTTATTGCCAGGGCCATCTGTCAGAAGCCTGACCTGTTGCTGCTGGACGAACCCACCGCGTCCCTGGATCCCGCACATCAGCTTAAAATCATGGACTTGATGACCAGGCTGTGCAGGGAACAGGGAATAACCGTGGTCATGGTTTCCCACGAACTCAACCTGGTGGCAATGTATGCTGATCGCCTGCTTTTGCTGAACAGAGGAATTCAGGCAGGTCTGGGTGTTCCAAAAAAAGTTTTAACCCGTGAACTGCTGGAAAAATGCTATGGATGCGCGATTATCGTCGAAGAAAACCCCTTGGGCCAAGTCCCGCTGGTACTCCCTGTACCGGAAAAATTTCAGGCTTCCCAGTAAAAAATTAATCCGGACAGATTGTTGAAATCTGGGGCAGTTGGATTTTCCCATGGGTTTTTCCTAAACAGGTTATTTTTTCAACAGCTTTCAAATCCTTATAGTCAGGTCAGCTCTGGAAGATCTTTCGCGTTACCAATTGAAGTATTTTACATAGTCCTGTCAAACAAGGGTTGAGTTCGGATCAAATTAAACCTATAAGTCATGACCGTCGCACTTTAGTCCAGACAAGAAAATATCCCAACCAGGAGAAAAAGAGTGAGTCATTCTGATAAATATAAACTTAAGGAAGAAAGGCATATCAAGGAGATCAACTCCATGGCCAGGCTTTTTGAACATAAAAAAACCAAAGCCAGGATTCTTTCACTGGTCAACGAGGATGAAAACAAGGTCTTCGGCATAAATTTCCGCACCCCCCCCGGGGACAACACCGGGGTTCCTCATATTCTGGAACACTCTGTACTGTGCGGCTCCCGCAAGTTCAAGATCAAAGAACCTTTTGTAGAACTGCTCAAGAGTTCCCTGCAGACCTTTTTAAACGCCATCACTTTCCCGGACAAGACATGTTATCCAGTGGCCAGCCAAAACCTGCGGGATTTCTATAACCTCATGGATGTTTACCTGGATTCCGTGTTTTTCCCTGTCATATCCAGACATATTTTTGAACAGGAAGGCTGGCACTATGAACTGGATCAGCCTGAATCTCCACTGAGATATAAGGGAGTTGTCTTCAATGAAATGAAGGGTGCCTACTCTTCTCCTGACAGTCTGCTGGCAGACTATTCCCAGCAGTCAATATTTCCTGACTCAACCTATGGCTTTGACGCGGGTGGAAACCCAGAGGAAATTCCTGATCTGACCTATGAAGATTTTGTCGATTATCATAAGAAGCTTTATCATCCTTCCAACGCCTTTATTTTCTTTTACGGTGACAATCCAGAACAGGAAAGGCTGGATAAACTGGCTGAGTATCTGGATGAGTTTGACAGGCTGGAGGTTGATTCATCCATTATAACTCAGGACAAAAAAAACCTTGATCAAAGGTTGATCAAAAAATACAGCGCCTCAGGCGAAAACAATCCCAAATGCTACCTGACCATCAACTGGCTTTTGCCGGAAACATTTGACGCCAGGCTGAACCTGAGCCTGCGCATCCTGGATTTTATCCTGACTGAAATGCCAGCCTCACCACTGCGCAAAGCCCTCATCGAATCAGGCCTTGGTGAAGATTTGACCGGATCAGGACTGGAGACGGATATCCTTCAGATGTACTATTCCACGGGCCTTAAAGGTGTGGATTCTCATAATTTGAACAAGGTGGAAGAACTTATAATTGCTACTCTTGGCCATCTGGTCAGGCAAGGAATCGACCCTGAAATAATCAAGGCCGCCTTGAACACTGTTGAGTTCGCCCTGCGCGAAAACAACACGGGTTCCTTCCCACGGGGAATGGCTGTCATGTTCCGGGCCCTGACCACCTGGCTTTATAATAAAAGCCCCTTTAGCCTCCTTGAATTTTCTCCTGCACTTGATGAAATCAAAAAACAGCTGGAGCAGGGTGACAACATATTTGAAAAACTGATCAAGGAACATCTGCTGGAAAACACCCACAAGTCAGTTGTCATTCTTGAGCCTGATCCTGGATTGGGGATGAAAATCCAGGAAAAGGAGAGTGCCAGGCTCAGCAAGATCAAGCAAAGCCTGTCCGGGGATGAGCTGGAAGGAATCATTGGAAACACCATTGAGCTCAAAAAAGTCCAATCCATGCCGGACGATCCTGAAGAACTTGCCAAAATACCAAGGCTTGGTCGCCAGGACCTGGAAAAGCAACTGAAGATCACTCCCAAAGAGGAAAAAGAAATCAACCAGGTCAAAATCCTGTTTCATCCACAGCCAACATCGGGCATTTTCTACCTTGATCTTGGATTTGATCTGCATTTTCTGCCCCAGAAATACCTTTCTTATGTGCCCTTGTTTGGCCGGGCCCTGGTAGAGATAGGCACCAATAAACAGGATTTCGTCAAGCTGACTACCAGGATCAGACAGAAAACCGGAGGCATTGCTCCAGCTACATTCACCCACGCGGTAATAGGCCGAAGGGACAGTGCCTGCCGCCTTTTTCTGCGAGGCAAGTCATTGCCTGAAAACATAGATGAGCTCTACAATATACTCAAAGACATCCTGATGGACGTCAACCTGGACAACAAAGAAAGATTCAGACAGATTGTGCTGGAGGAAAAAGCCTCCATGGAACAAAGTTTGATCCCGGCCGGGCACAGATTTGTGGGCATGCGCTTAAAGGCCAGGTATCATGAGGCTGACTGGGCTCAAGAGCACATGTCAGGAATAAGCTACCTGCTGTTCCTGAGACACCTTGCCGGACTCATAGACAGAAATTGGGATCTGGTCAGAAGAGACCTGGAGCAAATCAAATTCCTGCTTTTCCACAAGGATGCCCTTCTATTGAATATAACCGCTGAACAGGGCCTTTTTGAGCATAACCTGAATTCCACTGATAGCTTTTTAAGTCTAATCCCCAAATTCGACATCCAGGTTTCAAACTGGGTTTCATGCTGCCTGCCCGGTAATGAGGCAATATTCATTCCCGCCCATGTCAACTACGTTGGTAAATCAGTAGATTTACAGTCCTCAGGTTATAAATTTCACGGTTCAAGCCTTGCGGCCAGCAGGTTTCTCCGGGCCAGCTGGCTCTGGGACCAGATCAGGGTTCAGGGAGGGGCTTATGGAGCCTTTGGCAGTTATGACTACCTTTCCAACATCATGGCCTTTATGTCATACCGCGATCCGAATATTCTGGAGACCATCAAGGCTTTTCAGGAAGCTGGAGCTTATCTTACCCGGAAAGAACTGGATAAGAACGAAGTGGAAAAGGCGGTAGTCGGCGCTATTGGTGAAATGGACTCATATCAGCTGCCCGATGCCAGAGGATTTACTTCCATGGCCAGACACCTGGCAGGAATCACCCATGAGCACAGACAAAAAATCAGAGAACAGATTCTTGGTACCACTCTGGATGACTTTCAAGAATTCGGCAACGCCCTTGATTTTGGCTTGAAAAATGATCCGGGAATGATTTGCGTTATGGGCGGGGAAGAGCAGCTTGAAAAGGCCGCTACGGAGCTGGGGCTGGAGAACAAATTCAGGATACTCTAAAAAAGGTACTTTGTAAGGCAAAAGGTTTAACAGCCTGTTAAACAGGAAGTCACAAAAAATCATTAGCGCTTGGTGTTTTTTCACCTTTTACCTTTTTTTGTACTTTTTATCCGGGCTACTCCAGTTTATTGTTAATGTTATTATTTATCCAGTTTATATCCCACCACTCAACAGGGTTGACTGAAATCCCCGATACCAGGACTTCAAAATGCAGATGATCGCCAACAGCCAGACCGGTGGTGCCTGAACGTCCAATTGTTTCTCCCTTGGCCACCACTTGACCCTCCTGGACATCTATACTGCTTAAATGGGCGTATAGAGTCTGCAGACCAATGCCATGGTCAATAACCACGGTCTGGCCATAAATTCCAATGACTCCCGTAAAAACCACCTCACCCCGGTTGGCGGCTGGAATCGGGGCCTGGGCTGTGGAGGCCAGATCTATCCCAAGATGGACCTGGCGATCAACCTCCTGGTCCTGGTAGTAATAGGTCCTGTGATCCGCGAAACCTGCCATCTGGGCTGAGTTGGGCTTTCTGATAAATACTCCTTCAAAATCCAAAATCGGAGAAGTTTTCTGAGCTATTTCCTGAACCTTTTCCCTGTTGGCGGAACGCATTTCTCTGTTCACCTTCAAGAATATCTGAAAAGGATCACTTTCATCTGAAAAGTCTCTTTCAAATTGCGGCATCTGGGAACGGAGGAAATTATCGCTGATATGGAGGCTATCATGCCTGAAGCTTCTGGGGTTGACATGGTAGCTCAAGCCTGAAACCTGTTCATTTCCTGCTTTATCAAGGGCCGTTATCCTTGGAGAATCAATGTTTGGATCAGCATCATGGGGAAAAGCGAACAAGCAATGATACCTGCCATCGGGCTGCCTGTAGGCCGGGAAAAAATAATCTCCCAGCACGACACCGGTCTTGACCACATCCTTTGACAATCCGTAAATGGTCAGGCCGGAACCACCCTGATTGAGATTATGAACCATGGTATATTGTGAAATAGACGGAGGAATATTGTCAAAGGTCATGGACCTGGACAAAGTGGTCAGGTTGCCTTTTCCCCAATTAACTATGGATCTGTCCAGAGCTTCAACAACAACCTGAAACTCACCCTGATCAAGGCTTGGCAGTTCCATTTCCATTTCAAAGCGGTCAACCCCCTGGGCAAACTCTTCCCTGGCAAGTGTATGGACCTTATCACCCTGGATTACCCTGACCTCGACTTTTTTAAGTCCAAGGCCAGGATCATGAACCTCAATTTTAAAAGGCCTTCTGTCATTAGTATAGGCAACCTCGGGATTAAGTGAAACCAAGGGTTTTTCCTTGTCCACGAATTTGACGTAAAGAACACCTGCCGCCCCGATTATTATCAGAGCTATGAAAATATAAAAGTTTCTCTTGAGTTTAACGCTCATAATCACCTCATTACTTTAAACTTATGATAAATATACACCAGAATTACTGATAATAATCAAATTGCTCACCATTTTTTCATGAAACACAAAACCCTGCCGCCTGGAGGTATTCCTTGACCCCGCCGGCTGCTGTCATAAACATCCTTGATCCGGCCATGAACGCGAACAGATCATCCGGATCACCGCAATGCCCCGCGAACTCGGGCCCGATTGCCAATGCAGGGTTATCATCCCTGGCCCTGGACATGGCAATCACGTAGGCATCCAGTCTGGACTTCAATATCTTGAAATAATCAATATCTGTCCCGATAAACAAACTGGTAGCCTGGGAAAGACCGCGTGAGACTTCCTGTATGTTCTGCCAGAATGGCTCCAGAACCTTTTTTTTGGCTGATTCATCCTGAAGATAATATGAAATGCACCATCCCACAGTGACAATTTTGAGCAGCTGCAGCTCGTATTCAAGTTTATTAGAACTTAAATCAGCGTGGTCAGGCACATTATCAGTGATCCATTTTATATCCTCACGATCAAGGGCGTACTCACAAAGATCCTCAACAATGATGGATAAATGCTCATTTTTGTCCATGATAAAACCTCTGTTTCATAAGAATCAGGAGTTCAGAAAATCATCTCCAGAAAATGGTAACGGCCCTCAATTATGGCCGCTATAAACAGAAGGGGCACAACAAAGATAAAATAGGCACAATTGGCCATTTTCCACCGCTGGAACCAGCTCAGGTTATCAGGAGAAAAATAATTTCCAAGACCCCTCCACATGCCCACTCCAAACGCCATGAACATGGCCGGCCATTCAAAGATTCCATGAGGCAGCAGAAAGACTGCCAGCTGAGCCCAGGTAACATTTTCCATCCAACCCGCAAACCAGCCCAGCAAAAGACCATTAAAGGCCGCCAGAACAACGGGGATAAGACCCAAGAGCACAATAAAGCACATGGCCAGATAACTGGCTATAAGATTATGAATAAAAATCCTGGCCACAAAGGCTGCAGGGCCCAGACCTTCAAACTTTTGAACCAGTTCTTCAAACTGGAGTTTCAAAAAGCTCAGTTCCCCGGCGTAAATCCATCCCCCAACCGCAGACGCACAGTAAATGAGCACGGAGAGAAAAATAAAATTCCTGGAAACTTTTAAAGTTTCCAGGGCCATTTTGAAAACACTGTTTTGTTCAGTCATGATCCCCGCTTATCTTTGGGGAAATGCTGTTCATTATTTAAAAGAAAAGTCAATTACTGCCACTTACAAGCCTCAAGGGCATTATCGGGGTTTATCTTTTTACAGGTCCACGATCCCTGGCTGATCCGGTATCTCAACACTTCCCAGTTTTCATGATCAATGCAGTCCACATGACCCTGACCCTTTTCATTTAGTGCGTAAACAATGTTATCCAGAAGAGGTTCAATATCAAAACAGGGCCCTTCATATTCTATCTCCAGTTGATTGTTCCTTAGCTCAAAAGGGGACAATCCATCTATGACCAGAGTATCGATCTTTTCCAGATCCACTCCCTTAATTTCTCCAAATATGCGCATGGGAAATTTCATAAAAAACACTCCTAATCGGCCAGTTCAACCCTCAGCCTGCCCTCCTCAACCCTGAGGTCTCTGACTCCATGAGAAAAAGCCTGCCAGAATCCGCCATCTGAGCCGTAAAATGTGACCAGATCTTTGCCTTTTATTCCTCCCAGCCAGGCTCCGGGCAAGGGCACTCCCATTATACTGACCCCCTCCATTGACACCACGGGGCTGCCCTGCTGGTAATCAACACGCAGACCTGTTGAGACCCTTACTGTCTTACCGCCAAGCACTGGAAAATCTTCAGGCATGGTCACCAGCATGCTGGCTGAAATCAATTTATCCGAAAGATGAAGGGATACCCGGTTGGCAAGGTCTGGGTTGCGGGCGATCATGGCGTTTAGTTCACGCTGTGAAAAATATATGATCCGGTCTTCTGGAAGTTCCACATATGGTTCAGGTGCAGGAACTCCTGTTTCAGGACTGGCCTTATCAAAGCCAGGCCCCTTGAGTGCGTTGAGCTTGGCATCAAGCACGGCATGTTCCTGTTGGCTAAGGTCAACAGGCGTAATGGCTGAGGGGAAAAGCCATATCCTGGCCACCAGCAGAGTTGCCACCACGCTGAAGACTATTGCCAGAAGGACAATCCCCACCAACGCTTTCAGGCTGAACCGGCTTGGAGTATCTTGTGTATCCGAAGTTTTCATTGTCTATTCCTGTTAGCTGTTTTTTTCTTCCCAGGCAACAAAGAAATAGTCAAAAAAAAGTTTGACCATCAGGCCTGGGATCAGAGCATCCGGGTTACTATCCACGTTCCGGCCACAAAAGTGCCCAGGGAACTGCCCAGGTTGGCCAGAACAACCACAAGCAGTATTCTGCAAATGGGATTGAGCCAGAATCCTTTAAGTGAAGTCAGAGCCTGGGGCAGATTCTCTAAGTCAGCGACAATGGGTTTTTTAACCCATGCCTGGACCAGACCGGCAATCCATCCCGCTGCCATGGTGGGGTTAAGGCTGGTTATGGGCGCGGCCACAAAAGCGCTGAGTATGGTCAGGGGATGGGCCAGGGCCAGGCTTACTCCAAGAGCGGAAAATGCTCCGTTAATGAAGACCCAGATATATATGGACTGTACAGAATGTTCAGCCCCGTGAGCCATAAAGCCATAAACCAGAAGTCCCAGAATAATAACCGGGATTCCCCATTTGACCAGAGCGGGCCACACGGGTTTTGGCGGAGTATTGACCAGTGAAGCAGTATCTATGTCTTTGTCCAGATAACCGGTTATGCCCGGCACATGAGCCGCACCAACAATAGCCAGGATCTTCTGTCCATTACTGCTGGATATCTTGTGGGCAAGAAACTGATCCCTTTCATCAACCAGGGTCTTCTGGACCTGGGGAAATGATTTGGAAAACTCGTCCATGACCAGCTGGAGCTCATCCTTGCTTTTAAGTTTTTCAATATCCTCTTTTTGGATATTTCCCTGGAACATCATGCTGAAAGCCAGCTGCGTAAGAAATTTAAGCTTGGACCAGATGGAAAGGGCAGACCAGATGCGCTTGAGGGTAATGTTCACGTCACGATCAGCAAGGACCAGACTGGCTCCAGTCTTTTCAGCCTGGTTGACTCCTTCAAGCATTTCCGCTCCTGGCTTGACCCCAAGCTTTTGGCCGATTTTTCGGTAAAACGTACTGAGGCCAAGCTGGGCCAGGAGAAAAAGTGCCTTGTTTTCCTTGACCACCTGGTAAATATCCATATTTTGCCAGGCTTCCTGCTTAACCATAACCTCATATCTTGAAGGACAAAGCTCCACGCAAATTGTATCCGGCTCAATTTCAAAAACCGCGGCCTTGACATCCTCAACGCTTTGTTTTGAAACATGGGCAGTACCCAGAAGGTAAACATCCTTATCTTTTAATTTTATATGAGTCAGATTTTCATTGCCCAGATGGTTTTCTTGGTATTGATGATCTTTGTTCATGTCCTCTTGTCACTGGATTTCCCATCATGGAAGAATAACTTCTCCCGGGGGAACAGTTTAAATGTTGTTCACCAAAAAAGATTTTTTTGATTTTAGTGGTTGCCGTCCTTTTAAATGTATTTGAATTAACCGTCTGTCAATTGTTTTGTGGATAAATTTAAGGGCTTGACAAAAGAGTACGGCTGGAAAAATCTCTGAAAAATAATTAAAGGGCCTGTGCTGAATTAAATCATGATAATTATCAGGAAAAAGAAATGCCCGCCTATCATCTAAGGTACACTCAGATCCTGCCCATATCCATTGATGAAGCCTGGCATTTTTTCTCCAATCCGGGCAATCTCTGCCGGATCACACCCCAATGGCTGTGTTTTGATATAAGATATCAAGACTCGGATGAAATGTATCCAGGTATGATAATTGAATACATCATCAAGGCAGTGGCCGGCATACCCATGCACTGGGTGACTGAAATAACCCACGTGAACAAACCTGTTTATTTTGTGGATGAACAGCGCCTTGGACCTTATCGCATGTGGCATCATCAGCATCTGTTCAAACAGACAAGACAGGGCACGGAGATGACTGACCTGGTTCATTACTCCATATACCTGGATTTTCTGACCCGACCTGTTCATCATTTTATGATCAGACCCAGGCTGGAAAAAATATTTTCCTTCAGAAAAGAGACTCTTGAAAAGATCTTCAGCTGACTGCCATATTGACTGGCTCATATAGTGGTCTTATTTTTCAAACTCGTCAATATTTCGCTGGGCTTTAAGGGCGCTGTGCCCTGCTTTATCAATTCTTGAACCCAATTCAGGGTGAGCAAAGAAGGAGGAAATGAAAAAACTGGATATTGACTGTCTGGCAACAATTGAATTCGAAGTTTCATGGGATAGTTATGAGACAACACACATAGAACGCTACCTGGGACGTAAAGTAAATTTATGGAGGGACATTTTTCCTGAGGGAATGAAAGAAGCCCTTCTGGGTCAGTCCAAAGGAAGTCGAATCACCCTTTCATATAATCCAGGCCAGGCTGTTCCAGCCAGATCAGATCGGGACACCATAACCACACATTTAAGCAATTTCACCCGGCGTCAATTCCTGGGTCAACCCCTAACTCCCCGCCTGGGAAGATTTTATCCCAGGGGCATGCTTGGAGGAGTTCACTTTTTTGTTAACGATGTCCGGCCATGCCGTATAACCGGCATAAACGAAAAAACCCTGACCGCTGACTGTTCCCACCCTTTGGCGGACAAAAAGTTCAACATCAGCGCTAAGCTGGGAGATTTTGCTTCCAAGCATTGTGAGACCGGAGGCAGGGTGACTCATTGGGTCGATGAAATCCTGGGAACAGGACCAGGGATGCAGGCCAGGACAGATGGACTGTCAACTGATTTTTCATCGGACAGCTTTCAAAGAATTGATGAAAAACCTGATCACAAATTCTACCAATCTCCAAGGTTCACCAACCATATTGATGAACAGGCTCAGAAATTTTTAGCTCTAGAGTACTCCAGGCTTATAAAGCCTGGCATGGAAATCCTTGACCTAATGAGCAGCGTAACCTCTCACCTTCCTTATGATCTTGATGTCCGGGTAACCGGTCTGGGACTGAATATGGAGGAAATGGCTGCCAATAACAGGCTTGACTCTCGTCTTGTTCATGACCTCAACAACAAACCTGAGCTGCCCTGGGGTGATTCATCTTTCGACGCTGTACTGTGCAGCCTGTCTGTGGAATATTTGACCAATCCTTATCAGATAGTCCGGGAGGCCTTAAGAACCCTTCGTCCGGGGGGAATACTGGCCGTGGGCTTTTCCAACCGCTGGTTCCCGCCCAAGGTCACCAGGCTTTGGCGGGAGATGCATGAATTTGAACGGGTGGGTTTTGTTCTGGACCTTATGCTTAAAACCGACGGTTTCACAGCTCTGGCAACAAAAAGCTTCCGCAACTGGTGGAGGCCAGAGCATGACCCTCATATCAATCAGACCTGGATCAGCGATCCAGTTTATGTGGTAAGTGCAGCAAAAAAACAGCGCAATAAACCCAACCCCCCTTTGGGGATGGTTTAAAAAATGTCTTAAGCAACACCAGCCGGCTATGAAAAAAATATTGGTAATGGGAATAGGAAATATCCTACTCAAGGATGAAGGGGTCGGAGTATACTGCGTCAGGGCCCTGAGAGAAAAACTCTGGCCCAAGAACGTGTACTTCATTGAGGGAGGAACTTTTACTCAGGATATTTTCTGTTCTTTTGAAAATTTCCATCACCTTTTGGTGCTGGACGCGGTTCAGGGGGGGAAAAAACCTGGAACCTTATACCGTCTGGAAGAGAAGGATTTGCTGGCAAGCAGAAACAAAAGAATTTCCCTGCATGAAATCAATCTTCTGGATTCCCTTAAAATGGCCGAACTTCTGGGCACAAAATTCAGACTCACGATTCTGGGCATTGAACCGGAAATGGTCATCTGGGAAATGGGACTGACGCATACCCTTAAAAACGCCTTTGATGGATTAGTGGAAATGGCCACAAAGGAAATAAACAGTATTATCAGCAAGATGGACTATTGAAACAATTTAATTTCCAGGCTTGTCAGTTAAAACTTGCTTTGCGAAAATAAATCATGTAAATTTTTTATACACGTAAACGAATTAATCATGAACATGGATGGATTAGGTTCATCATCCGGTTCATTATTGAAAATAAACATCATTGTTCCAAATTAACTATTTTAGCAAAATTTCTTAAGGAGGTCTGGTTTATGGCACAGGAAAAAATTAAGCCGGTTGGAGAAGGCAGCTTGAGCGGTTCCAACCCGGTTTTTTCAAATGATGAAGTTGGCGGAGTCAAAAAGGATATGGGTCTGGTGGGAATAATCATCTCTGTACTTGCCGTATTCCTGCTGATTATTTTTTATTACGCCATGAATAAAAATGTGGACCATCTATCCAGAGAGGTTGCGCAGGTTTCTGAAACAAGGCAAATTGTTCATGACATGGACACCAAAATTGGTGAAATGGACCAGCGTATAGCTGATCTGGAATATTTGCCCGAAGTGTTCAGAGGTATGGTTCTGGGAGGCATGCTCGAGGAAATGTCCCAGAAAGCCGGTTACATTGGCGCCTACGTCACGGCTGAACAGAGGAGCAAGCTTAAACAGGCCCAAAACCTGCTGAAAGAGGTTCAGGAAGAACTGACTACTGAATAAATAAGATAGTTTCCAATCAGAAACCCCGGCGCACAAGCTCCGGGGTTTTTTTATGTTGAGTTTCATCCCGCTGTTCCAAGGGCTGCAACATGGATTTGTGTAAAGCTGTTCTCTGATAAGATTGACTGATCCTGTCTCTGGGAATCCCGCCCCGCTCCAATATTTTCCTGACTATTTCCAAGCCTTCTGGCTGCGATATGCTCAGACGCGCGTAAAAACTTTAAACAACTGGCAATTTTGCCAAAAACTGACCACCCTGGGCAAGGGGTGATTTTTTGACCTTTTTGTGGTATATATTTATATTACCTGTTGCCAGGCGAAAAGTTTAAAATCATTCGGCAACAAGCTGTGTTTATCATCATTGTTTAATATTCTGGTCTGGTGAGACTCTATCTGTCTAACCTTCTGGAGTTTATTGTCTTAAAATCGGGAACTCACAAGTTTATGGAGGTAAATATGAGTAATGAAGTAGATAAATTCTGGTGGATCAGACTTGGTCAGATCAGAGAAAATCTTGAAGATAACAACTTTCAATGTTTTCTGGCAAAGGATGCCCTTGAAGCCCGAGATATCGTCCTCAACGATATATTACCCAAAATCAGGCCCACATCCATATCCTGGGGAGGCTCAGCCACTTTCAAGGACACAGGACTTTATGACGCACTTAAAGAAAACCGGGACATGGAAATTCTTGATACGTTTGATAAAAGCAAAGGGCCGGATGCCACTCTTGAAATCAGACGAAGGGCCCTGCTCAGCGACCTGTTCATAACCGGAACCAACGCTATTACGGAGCAGGGTTTTCTGGTCAATCTGGATATGATTGGAAACAGAGTGGGAGCCATTGTTTTCGGTCCCAAAAACGTTCTCATCCTTTGCGGACGAAACAAGATCGTTGGCGATGTGGACGATGCCATGGACCGGATCAAAGACTATTCAGCACCGGCCAATGCCATGCGCCTGAAAAAGAAGACTCCCTGTGTCAAGACTGCTTACTGTCATGATTGCCAGAGCCCTGACCGGATCTGTAATGTGTGGACAATTACGGAAAAATCCTTTCCCAAAGGCAGGATTATCGTAGGATTGATCAACCAGGATCTGGGGCTTTAGTCAAAAAGGAATAGATTGAAGGATGAGCATATCCGGATAAACTGCCTGAATTGAATTTTTTCGATTTAATCCAGGTTGAGAAAGAATCATGCAATAGTTTTTTTCTTCCCTGAAAATAGACTTCATTCTATGCCCGGACCTTACAAATCATCCTGAGAGGTTTATCGTGAGCAGCTACAAAACAATCCCTGAAATTTTCCACAAAAGCATTGAGAGTTTTCCCTCAAGACCGGCCCTTGGTTATGTGGATGATCAGCCCATGACTTACTCCCAGCTCAATGACAAAGTAATGGGGATCTGCGCTGTCCTTGAGGAGGCAGGTATCAAGAAAGGAGACAGGGTGGCCATATTGAGCGAAAATTGTCCCCACTGGGGCGTAGCCTTTTTCGCCATAACAACCATGGGGGCTGTTGGAGTTCCTATTCTCACCCAATTCCATCCCAGTGCCGTTGTGCACATTATCAGGCATTCCGAGGCCAAGCTGGCTTTTGTCTCTAAAAGCCTTTTTTCCAAAATCGGAGAATCTGATCTGCAGGACATAGAAATAATTTTTATTGATGATTTTTCCCAGGCACAAAGCGAATCCGAAGGCAGAAAAAGAATAAAGAACGCCTTGAGCACGGGATTGAAAGGTTTGGACAGATTGAAGCAGTCAGCCTACAAGTTCACTGGCCGGGATCATTTAAGCCAGGTCAGCCCTGATGATCTGGCAGCAATTGTCTATACCTCCGGCACGACCGGACATTCCAAAGGGGTAATGCTGACTCATAAAAATCTTGTATATGACGCTGAAATGGCTGGCAAACTTGTGAATGCAGGACCAGAAGACAGGTTTTTATCCATTTTGCCCCTTGCCCATACCTATGAATGCTCTCTGGGGCTTGTGGTACCCATTCTTGTTGGTGGCTCTGTTTCCTACCTCAGGGAGGCCCCTACTCCAAGGATTCTCATACCTGCCATGGGTAAAGTCAAGCCCACAATCATGCTTATGGTGCCATTGGTAATTGAAAAAATTTTCAAGAATAAAGTTCTTCCTCAGCTTAATAAAAATCGTCTTATGCGCGGATTTTACAGTATCGGGGCTGTTCGCAAAAAACTGCACGCCCTGGCCGGAAAAAAGCTTATGGCTTCTTTTGGAGGAGAAATTAAAGCCATCTGCATTGGAGGGGCCGCCCTTGCTCCGGAAGCTGAAAGATTTCTCAGGGACGCGGGCATTCCCTATTCTGTGGGTTATGGCCTGACTGAAACAGCCCCACTGGTTGCCGGAGCAAGACCTTCTGAAACACGCTTCACTTCTACAGGCCCCCCGCTTGAGGGAGTTGAACTGAAAATCAACAACCCTGATCCTGAAACAGGCATAGGAGAAATAATGGTCAAAGGCCCCAATGTGATGCAGGGTTATTACAAGGCCCCTGAAATCACAAGGGAGGTACTGACCCATGACGGATGGCTGCATACCGGAGACCTGGGCAGGCTGGACCGGGATAATTATGTTTATATCAAAGGCCGGCTCAAAAATGTTATTGTGGGATCCAGCGGAGAGAATATTTACCCGGAGGAAGTGGAGGCCATAATCAATCAGTTTGATTATGTGCTTGAATCCCTTGTCTACTCTGTTCAGGGAATGCTGGTGGCCAGAGTCCATCTTAATTATGAAAAGCTGGATGAAAATTTTGGTTTAAAAAATATTTCAGAATCAGAATTCCTGTCCAAAATCAAAAACCTTCTGGAAGAACTCAAAAAAAGCGTGAACTCCAGGGTTTCAGATTTTTCAAAGCTGAGCAAAATAATTGAACAGACAGAACCCTTTGAAAAGACACCCACTCAGAAAATAAAAAGATACCTGTATATTGAGGATATTTAATGTCATACTTCAGCCATCTTCACTGTCATACTGAATATAGTCTTCTGGATGGAGCCATAAGAATAGACGACCTCTGCTCAAGAGCCGTGGACCTGGGCATGCCCGCGGCAGCCATTACTGATCACGGGAATCTTTTTGGCGCTCTGACCTTTTATCTGACTGCCAAAAAATTCGGAATAAAGCCCATAATCGGGTGCGAGGTCTATGTGGCTCATAAAGATCATACTGACCGGGAGCAGTTGAGGTATCATCTGGTTCTGCTGGCCATGAACAAGGCTGGATACGGCAACTTGATAAAAATTGTGACCGCAGGGTGGCTGCAGGGATTTTATTATAAACCCAGGGTGGATAAAAAAATTCTGAAAAAATATTCCCAGGGCCTTATTGCCTTGTCAGCATGTCTTCAGGGCGAGGTTCAGCATGTTATGCGCAACAAGGGTTTTAAAAAAGCCCGAGACTGCGCTGGACAATACGCTGAAATTTTTCCGGACAGATTTTATCTGGAGATTCAAGCAAACGGCATCAAAGAGCAGGAAGAAGTGAATGAAAAGCTCATTGAAATGTCAAAAAAAACAGGTCTTCCCCTGGTAGCTACTAATGATTGTCATTATCTGAACGCCGAGGATGTGGAAGCCCATGATATCCTGCTCTGCATCCAGACCAACTCCAAAGTTACCGATGAATCAAGGATGCGTTTTAATACCAACGAACTCTATTTCAAGACCCCTGAAGAAATGGAAAAGGAATTCAGCCATTGCCCCAGTGCCCTGGAAAGCGTTCAGGATATTATTGAAAAATGTAATGTGGAACTGGAAGTTGGCAGACATCACTTTCCTAAATACCAACCGTCCAGGGAAGAAAACCTGGACATGGAATTTATAACCCTGGCCCGGGAAGGTCTTTATAAGAGGATAAAAAATCTGCCCTACCAGGTTGACCCAAAGGAATATAATTCAAGACTTGAGGAAGAGATAGGGATTATCTGTGACAAGGGTTATCAAAGCTACTTTCTCATTGTTCAGGATTTTATCAATTGGGCTAAGAGCCAGGATATACCTGTGGGTCCGGGTCGAGGATCAGCAGCTGGAAGTTTGACTGCTTACGCCCTGGGGATAACAGACCTGGATCCCATTAAGTACGCTCTTCTTTTTGAAAGATTCCTAAATGTTGAAAGAGCCAGCATGCCGGATATTGATGTGGATTTTTGCTATGATCGCAGAGAAGAGGTGATACGCTACGTTTCTGAAAAATATGGCCATGAAAGCGTGGCCCAGATAACCACCTTCGGCACCATGAAAGCCAGGGCCGTAATCAGGGACGTGGGACGGGCCATGGGCGTAAGCCTTGCCAGAGTGGACAAGGTAGCCAAGCTCATTCCAGATGCACTCAATATGACCATTGACAATGCTCTTGATAAAGAACCCGAACTTCGTCTGATAATCGAAGAAGATAAAAACATTGCCAAGCTCATTGATATCGGCAGGCGTCTGGAAGGACTTGTCAGACACGCTTCCACACACGCCGCGGGAATAGTAATTTCAGACAAGGCCATGCAGGAGTATCTTCCCCTGTATAAAGGGAAAAAGGGTGAGATAGTTACCCAGTTTGACATGAAAAGGGTGGAAAAGGTCGGCCTCATCAAATTTGATTTTCTGGGTCTCAAAACCCTGACCGTGATCAGTGAAACTTTAAAACTGATCAAAGCAAACAATAAATCTCAGCCTGACATGAGCATGCTGCCCCTGAACGACCACAAGACATTTGAACTTCTGAGTCATGGGCAGACTGATGGCGTGTTTCAGCTTGAAAGTTCGGGTATGCGGAGCGTTCTTGTTGATCTCAAGCCTAATTGTTTTGAAGAAATCATTGCCCTTTTGGCCCTTTACCGTCCAGGTCCGCTGGAGAGCGGCATGGTCAATGACTTTATAAATCGCAAGCATGGCCGGATTCCGGTGGAATATTCACATCCGGACCTGGAGCACATCCTTAATGAGACTTACGGAGTTATACTTTACCAGGAACAGGTAATGAAAATCGCCCAGGTCCTGGCGGGATACTCCCTGGGGGACGGAGACATGCTTCGCAGAGCCATGGGCAAAAAAGAACCCGCGGTCATGGCTCAGCAAAGAAGCAAATTCATGCAGGGAGCGCAAAAAAATAATATCCCTGAAGAGATTGCCCAGCATATTTTCAACCTTATGGAAAAATTTGCCGGATACGGGTTCAATAAGTCTCATAGTGCCGCTTACGCGCTTATCTCCTACCAGACCGCTTACCTGAAGGCCCATTATCCCCATGAGTTCATGGCTGCCCTTATAACCTCAGAGGTTAACAATACTGACAAAGTAATAGCTCATGTCAACGGCTGCAGGGATCTGGAAATCGTTATTCTTCCTCCCTGTCTCAATTCAAGTCTGTCCCAGCTCAATGTTCAAGGCGGGAAAATTCGCTTTGGTCTCAGCGGGATCAAAAATGTCGGTAAAGGCGCTATTGAATTCATTGTCAGGGAACGAGAGAAAAACGGACCATTCAAAAGTCTTCTGGATTTTTGTGAACGAATCAACTCCCGCAATGTGACCAAGAGAGTAATTGAAATGCTCATCAAAAGCGGTGCAATGGATTGTTTTGACTGCAGCAGAAAAGCCCTTCTGGCAGGAATGGACATGGTTGTGGCCCGGTCACAACGCGGTGCCAGGCAAAAAAATCAAGGTCAGCCCAGTCTGCTGAGTCTGGTGTCTCAGGATCAGACCAGATCTGTCCAGGGCCTTGGGATAAGTTGCCCGGAAAATGATCTGCCCGAATATAAAGAAGATGAAAAACTCAAAATGGAAAAAGAGGCCCTGGGTTTTTATCTGAGTGGCCATCCTCTGTTCCCCTTTCAGCAGGAAATTAAAAGACTGAATCTGAAAAATATTCAGGAATGCAGAGATCTTGGGGTGCATGCTGAAGTTGAACTGCCTGTGGTTGTAGTAGGCAAGAAGGAGATCGTGAATAAAAAAGGCGACAAAATGGCTTTTTGCCAGATTGAAGATATGAGCGGTACTGCTGAGATTACTCTTTTTGGAGATGTTTACGCCAAATACAAAACCCTGGTGGACAGTGATGAACCCCTGGTCATCAAGGCCAGAATCAGCGGTTATCAGGGTGGATTGCAATATGATAAAACAGATGAGGAAGCTTCCAGAAAAATCAAATTTACAGCCATGGAAATATGCAGGCTTGACCAGGCCATTTCCATGGGTTCTGAACCCGTTAATATAGACCTGTGCTTACACCGCCACGATGCTCAGGATGAACTCTTTGAATTGCTGAAAAAGATCTTGCAAAAATATCCAGGAAAGGTTCCGGTCCAGATAAACCTTTTTCTGGATGATGAAGTTCATTGCAGGCTCCAATTGGGTCCAAAGTTCGGGGTATTGCCCGGACATGGATTATGGGATGATCTGACACGGGTGACTGTGGACAGAGGTCAGAAGCCTGAGAACAATGGAGCTAAATTTACAGTATAAAGTCCGGGAAAAAATAACAGGGATTGGTTTATGCCAGAATCAATATGGAGTCTCAGGGTAGCCTCTGATTTCAGTTCTTCGCATCAATTGCGCAATTACAGAGGCAAGTGTGAAAATCTCCACGGACACAACTTTCTGGTTGAAGTGGAAGTAAGGGGTAAACAGCTTGATCCTGACACAGGCATGCTTATGGATTTCAAAGAGTTGAAACAGAAATTAAAAAGGGTTCTGGATGAGCTGGACCATAAACATCTTAACGAGCTTGAATATTTTCGCAAAACCAACCCTTCTTCGGAAAACCTGGCCAGGTATGTTTTTGAACGGCTCAAGCCTCTGCTTCCAGAGGACAGGGTCTGCCTTGAATGGGTAATGGTTGCTGAAAAGGATTCCTCCAGGGCCTTTTACCGCGAATTAGAGCCAGGTCTGACCAGGTCTGAAAGCTAATTTGTGTACATCCCGAAATTTTAACAGGCTAGCAACTATTTCCTGTATATTTTAAGAAGGTTGGTAAGTGATCTTTCCTGTCCGGCAGTGGGATGTCCTGCAGTTATGACCAGTTTGTCTCCAGGAGAAAATTCCGGATAGCTTTCCACGAATTTTTCTGTTCTCTGCAAGTGATCTTTGGGCTCCTGGGAAATGTCTATTGATGAGACTCCCCAGGAAAAATTCATATATTTCTGCATGTTGGAATTTGGGCTAAGGCCATAAATTGGTTGCACAGGCCTGCACGAACTGATAAGTCTTGCGGTAAACCCTGATTCGGTGTGCGCCACAAGCGCTTTGGCATCAACTTTCTGCGCCATGAGACAAGCCGCAAAAGCAAGAAAAGTCTCCCCGCTTTCCTTCTTTGGCCTGACAGGGCTGACCCCTTTTTCAAAAAACAGTTTTTCTGCCTCTTCCGCGATTTCTCCCATGTACCCGACACTTTCAATGGGGTATTGTCCAATTGCGGTTTCTTCAGACAACATCAGGCAATCAGCGCCATCCAGAACAGCGTTGGCAACATCAGTAGTTTCAGCCCTTGTGGGCATTGGGTTCTGAACCATGGAAAGAAGCATCTGAGTGGCCACGATAACTGGCTTGGCCGCTTCGTTGCATGCTGAAATGATTCTCTTTTGAAGGGTGGGCAAAGAGGGAAGCGGGCATTCCAGGCCCAGGTCTCCCCTGGCAACCATAACAGCATCAGAAATATCAATTATTTCCTCCAGTCTTCTCAAGGCGATTTCCCTTTCCAGTTTTGCTACCACAGGAATCCACATACCCTGTTCTTCAATAATGTCTTTAGCTTCGGCAATATCTTCAGGACCCTGGACAAAAGACAGCGCTACTGCATCAATCCCCATTTTAAGACCATCAGCAAGGTCTTTTTTATCTTTTTCTGTCAGGGCTGGGATTGAGGCTTTAATTCCAGGAAAGGACACGCCCTTGCGTGAAGTGATAATCCCGGCGTCAGAAGCAACAAGCCTGACAAGCCTGTCTTCACGGTCAGTGACTTCGAATTTGAGTCCTCCATCGCTGACTCTGACAATGTCCCCTATTTTGAGATCAGAGAGTATTTTTTCATGGTCAAAAGGAATGTACCCGGCATGATAATGCATATATTCAGATGGGCCCATAAATACTTCATCGCCCACTCTCACGGACATGGGTGACTCTTTAAGATCCCCGGTTCTTATCTTGGGACCTGAAAGATCCTGGAGAATGGTCAGATTGGTTCCTGTCTTCCTCTCAACGTCCCTGATTCTCTGAAATATCTCTTGGAAATCTTCTGCGGCTCCATGAGAAAAATTCAAACGGAAAATCCTTACCCCCTTATCAACCAGCCTTGTAATCATAAATGCTTCACTACAGGCCGGCCCTATAGTGGCGATTATCTTAGTATGCATATTTTTCTCCCTGTCAGATCAAGCTTTAAATTAAGGTTAATAAGGGTCATTAGACCGGCCCCTGATAATATCATGCAATAATGTAAGCTGGTCAATGCTAATATTATTACCCCTTCTTAACCAGTAAATCATTATATTTTTAAAAATAATTATATTTTTAAAAAAAAGTATAATTATTAAAACTCATAAAATTCAGACTGTTATATCATTAAGGTTATATTTTATCAAAATAAATTAACCAGATGTTATTTTTTCCCCTTGACTTTTTCTTGCGTTACATGAAATCAGGTGGTAAAAAGTGGTAAAAAGTGGTTGATAAACTTATGTTCAGAGGACACACCCAAAGAAGCATAGATCCCAAGGGCCGGCTGATGTTGCCTCCTGAATTCAGGGACAAGATAATGGAAAAGTCGCCCGACGGCAACATCATGATCACCAATTTTGATGATTGCGTAGTGGCCTATCCTTTTCCTGCCTGGGAGGAAATAGAACAGAGTTTTAACCGGCTGAACATGGCCAGCAGAAAGTTCAGGGACTTTCATCGCTTTTTTATATCTGGAGCATCCAAAATCACCCTTGATAAACAGGGCAGAATTCTGGTTCCCCCTTATCTGCGTTCTTACGCTGAAATAAACAAAGAAGTAGTGCTGGCCGGAGTGGGAAGAAAGTTTGAAATCTGGGATCTGACCAGATTTGAAGCGCAACGCAAAAAAATGGAGCAGGATTTTGACGGCATAATGGATTCCCTGGCTGAAAACGGTTTTGAGCTCAGGTTTTAGAAATGAATACCCACCAGTCAGTCATGACCCGGGAGGTAATTGACTTTTTAAGACCGCTAAAAGGGAGCAGATATCTAGACGGAACAGTTGGGCTTGGCGGCCACAGCTTAAGGATTCTGGAAGCCTGTAAAGGCGAATGCTTTGTCCTGGGAATTGACCTGGATCCCGACGCCATTGACCTGTCCAGGCAAAGACTTGCCGGGTTTGCGGACAGGGTCTTTCTTTTCAGGGACTCATACCTCAATTTTGACCATTACATGGAAGACCTCGAATGGGATGAACTTGACGGGGTTATCCTTGATCTTGGAGTTTCTTCTCTTCAGCTTGAGCGGGCTGAAAAAGGATTCAGTTTTATCAAAGACGGACCACTGGACATGAGAATGGGGGGGGCAGCGGGCGCTGTTCCGGCCAGCAGCCTTTTGGAGAAAATATCTTACTATGAACTGAAAAAAATTATCAGTCACTATGGTGAAGAACCCATGGCCGGAAGAATTGCCAGAGCCATTATCGATGCAAGGCAAAAGCAGGGCATTCATACAACTCTTGAGTTGGCCGGGATAGTGGAAAAGGCCTATCCTGCCCGCAGAAGAGCCATGGCCAGAAATCATCCCGCAACCAGAACCTTTCAGGCCCTGCGCATCGCAATAAACAAGGAACTGGAAAGTCTTGATGATTTTTTAAAAAATATTGTCTGCCGGCTAAAGACAGGAGCCAGGATTGTTATAATCTCTTTTCATTCCCTTGAAGACAGGATTGTAAAACATTCTTTTAAAAGTGAAGCCACTGGATGTCTATGTCCTCCGGGATATGCAGTTTGTGATTGTGGCCATGAAAAAAGGTTAAGAATATTAACTAAGAAGCCCATAATTCCCGCGGAACAGGAAATCAGGGAGAATCCCAGAAGCAGAAGCGCCAAATTAAGGGCGGCAGAAAGAATATGACCGGACAATTGAGGATGGCCTGAAAGATCAGATGACAGGAAAAATTGAACGCCAAGGGATGGATAATAAATTTTTGAAATGAGTGGAAAAACAAAGTCCAAAACCTGGGGATGGCTGGTAATGACTCTGTCCCTGACTTTTTTCCTGGGATTGGCCAAAGTCTGGGTCAATATTGAAAGGGTTGATTTGTCTTATCGTATTCAGACCCTTCAGAACGATTACAGGGAAAACCAGGAATTAAGAACAAAGCTGACCATAGAAAAAAATAACCTTCTTTCGCCTTACAGACTCAAAGAACTGGGTGAGGGAATGGGCATGTCCAGTCCCTCAGAAAGTCAAACAAGAAAACTCCGGAATTAATGCTCCAGATGACAAAAACAGACCTGAACAACAAGAAAGACAGAACAAGAATTAAGATAATCATTATTCTTGGACTGTTCATTATTGCCTGGATGGGATTGTGGACCAGGGCTCTGTTTATTCAGGTCATCAAAGGTGAAGAGTTGGCCGGGATGGCTGACCGCCAATATTATAGCAAAGAAAAGATTACCGGCAAGAGAGGGGAAATTTTCGACCGTAACGGGGTGGTGCTGGCTCAGAGTGTTCGAAGCAAGTCAGTATATGCCAACCCTTTTCTTGTGGAAAACGCAAATTCAGCATCAATGGAACTGGCTGCCGCTTTGGAGACTGACCCAGGCCGGATCAAGGCGTTTTTGAATCAGAAAAGCAGCTTTGTCTGGATCACCAGAAAAATTAGTGATCGAGCAGCCCTTAAAGTGGCTGAAAAAAATATCCCCGGAGTATTTATCATTGATGAACACTCAAGGGTCTACCCCCGGGGGCACATGCTGGGACAGGTATTGGGTTTTGTTGGAGTTGACAATCAGGGACTTGAAGGGCTTGAAAAATCCCTTGATGAAAGGCTATCCGGCGCTGAGATGGTTATTGTCATGCAAAGGGATGCCTCTGGACACAAAATGTCGCTTTTGCCCCAGTATCCAACCAGAAAAGTGGACGGACAGGATGTCCAGCTGACTATAGACTCAGAAATTCAATTCACTGCTGAAAGATACCTGGCTTCAGCTGTGGAAAAGCACGGAGGAAGTTTTGGTCTGTCTCTTGTGGTGCATGTTCCCACTGGGGACATACTGGCATGGGCATCTTATCCTTTTTTCAATCCCAATAACTTTCAGAGTTCAAATTCCTCCATCTGGCGCAACAGGGCTGCTGTAGACCTTATGGAGCCCGGATCTACTTTGAAGCCGTTCCTCATGGCCGCGGCTCTGGAGGAAGGGATCGCAAAAACTGATTCTCTGTATTTTTGTGAAAATGGAAGATGGCGTCTGGGCAGAAATGAAATCAGGGATGTCAAGGAATACGGATGGCTTACCCTTAACAGAGTGCTCCGATATTCCAGCAATATCTGCTCAGCTAAAATCGGACTGGACCTGGGTCCAGGCCCCTATTTTCAATATCTTGATAAACTTGGATTTTCCGTCGAAACCAACCTGCCCCTGCCTGGACAGGGAAGAGGCATATTACGGCCGTCCCATGTCTGGAGCAGAATGGACCTGGCTACCATTGCCTTTGGTCAGGGAATAGCCACAACCCCCCTCCAGCTGGCCAGAGCCTATCTGACCCTGGCCAATGAAGGGCTCTTCACGGAACTCAATCTCATCAAGGAAGACGGGGAGAGGCTGCAAACATGGCCCAGGGTCTTTTCGAATGAAGTCAGCAGTCAGGTTCTATCCATGCTGCGGGACTCTGTTGAAATGGACGGTACAGGAACCAGGGCAAGGATATCCGGGGTTGAAGTCGGAGGAAAGACGGGCACCGCTCAAAAGGCCTCCCCCAGGGGTGGTTACGGAGACAAGTACGTGGCCTCATTCATTGGCTTTATCCCTGCCCATGACCCTGAATTTATGATATTGGCCATAATTGATGAACCATCTCCCCAACATTACGGCGGAGTCGTGGCAGCACCGGTTTTCGCCGATATTGGAGCTAGCATTCTTTCCTCAGGACGCGGCATTAAATTTAGAACTCTTCCTGTTACTGAAGGCCAGCCGGTCCAGGCAAACAAGCCTGCAGACAATGCCAGATTCAGCGTAAGTCACAGAAGAGATCGGATTCATCTTGGAAATGAAGTCCCTGACCTGCGGGGGGTGTCCCTGAGGGAAGCTGTGGAAAGTCTGCTTGGCTCAGGAATTGTGCCTGTACTCGAAGGTAAGGGAGTTTTGGTCAGGGATCACGTCCCCGGGCCTGGTGAGAGCTGGAACCAAAATAATGGAGAATTTATTCTCCGCCTTTGTGATTCATAACAAAAGAAACAATGAATTTTTCACAACTCATAAAAGAAGCCCGATCTGGCAGACCCATCAAAACTCATTCAGGACTTGTTGAACCTGGAGATATTTTTATTGCCCTGGCGGGCACAAAGTTAAATGGAGCCAGGTTTATTCCTGAAGCACTGCAAAGAGGGGCCTGGCGGGTGGTAACCGGCAATGATCTGACTGACGGGCTTGCCCAAGAAAAGATTCTTAGACATGAAAATCCGGCCCTGGCCCTGGGAGAACTGGCCAAAGCCTATTATCATTCAGACACTTTAAGACTTGCAATAATTGGAATCACTGGAACCAACGGCAAAACCACAACCAGCTATTTACTTGAACATATACTTCAGAGCAATGGCTTCAAAACAGGAATGATAGGTACGGTGAGCCATCGCTGGAAGGATACGGTTTATGAGTCAACCATGACTACGCCTGACTGTTTGAAGCTGCATGAAATGCTTTCTCTCATGGACAGAGACGGTGTGGAAATGGTCATAATGGAGGTGTCGTCGCACGCTCTTGCTCAGGACAGAGTGGCGGGTATAGATTTTGACGCCGGAGTCTTTACGAATCTGTCCCAGGACCATCTTGATTATCATGAGAACATGGAAAAATATTTCATGGCCAAGTCAAAGCTGTTTTTAAGCAATGAAAGAAAAAAATCCTTCCGGGCGGTAATCAATGCCGATGACAAGCATGGAAGAATACTCCTAACATCTGTTCCCCATGCCATAAGCTTTGGTTTTCAGGAGTCAGAACCCATAAAGCTCAGGGGAAGACTTATGAAAAACGACCGGACAGGATTAACCATTGAATGCGCGTATAAAAATCAGAATTGGACTATCAACTCCCCCCTCTCGGGCAAACATAACGCATCAAATCTGCTGGCCGCCCAGGGAGCCGCTCTTTCTATGGGTCTTGTGCCTGAACATTTCGCTTGTCTTGAAACATCAGGTCAGGCACCAGGGCGTCTGCAAAAGATAGTAAACCCGAGCAAGCTGGATATTTATGTTGATTACGCTCATACGCCAGACGCGCTGGAAAACGTATGTCTCTCCATCAAATCCCTGGATTACCATAGACTCATTGTACTTTTTGGATGCGGCGGAGACAGGGACAGATCAAAAAGACCTCTTATGGGAAGGGCGGTAGCCCAGCTGGCTGACGTGGTTTTTCTGACCTCGGATAATCCCAGAAATGAAGATCCCATGGCTATAATCCAGGACGTAAAGCCAGGACTAAACGGATGCAAAGAGCTGCATATTGAACCGGACCGAAGAAAAGCCATCAGGATGGCGGTTGATTTCATGAAGCCAGGAGACGCCCTCATAGTCGCCGGAAAGGGACATGAAACATACCAGGAAGTTAGAGGGGTCAGGCATCCATTCAGCGATGTTCAGGAAATCAGGAAAGCGTTTGAAATGGTGTCAGAATGAAAATGAGCCTTGAAGAAATATCTTTTGCCCTGAAAAGTTCAGGTAATCTGTGCGGATCTGAAAGGACAATGCTGACCGGTGTTCAGACCGACAGCAGGCTTGTAAAAGCGGGAGATTTATTTATCTGTCTTCGCGGGCAAAAAATAGATGGTCATGATTTTGCCCGCCAGGCTGCGGAGAATGGCGCGCAAGCCATTGTCTCCCACCAACCCATGTCCGGATTCAGTGTTCCTGTACTTCTGGTTGAAGATACCCTCAAGGCCCTTGGCCGGCTGGGCGGATACTGGAGAAAGAAAAAGGGTAAAAGGGTTATAGCAATTACCGGTTCCGCCGGAAAAACCACCACAAAGGAAATGTTGGCGGAAGTTCTGAGCGCTGGCCATGTTGTGGGCAAAAATTATAAGAATTGGAATAACCAGATAGGATTGCCCTTATCCATTTTGAAATTTTCCGGAGCTGAAGATTTCTGGATTCTGGAACTTGGCATAAACAACCCTGGTGATATGGATGAACTTGGTGAAATAGTCTGTCCTGACCAGGCCGTAATATTGAATGTTGGTCCCTGCCATCTGCAGGGACTGGGGAGCATTGAAGGAGTCGCAAAGACCAAAGGAAAAATTCTGGACTACCTGTTAGGCCCGAAAACTGCTTTCTTGTGCAGTGATTATCCTCTTCTGGCCCTTGAAATCGATTCAAGGCCCCTTGTCCACCCCATCTGGTTCTCATGCACCGGAATTCAGGCTGATTACAATCTAAAGTTCCTTGAATCAGGCCATTTCCGGGTAACGGACGGCAGCCGGAGCGTCACCTTTGATGCAGCAATGTCAGGAGGAGAGCAATACTGCGAGAACATCGCCGCCGTCTGGGCCGTGGCCAGGCATTCAGGACTTTATCCAGAAATGATCACAGAGGCGCTTGGAAAATTCAGTCCTCCTGAGCAAAGATTTTCTGTTCAGAATTTCGGGCCATGGACCATTATAGATGACACTTACAATGCCAATCCCCTTTCAATGACCAGGGCCATCGATTCAGCCAGGATTCTTGCCGGGAAAAAAAACCTTTTGCTGGTTCTTGGAGACATGAAAGAACTTGGCCAGGCAGAAATCAACGCACACCAGGACCTGGGCAGAGAAATATCCAGGGCTGGCTGCAAGGGAGTTTTTTTTAACGGAGAAAACTCTGAATATGTCAGAACCGGACTCGATAATGAAGCCAGGAAATATTTTCATGAAATAAAAAACAGAGACCATTTCAAATTCCTTCTGGACAGCATTGATTGTCATGGAGGTGTATTACTGTTCAAAGGCTCAAGAAGTCTTGGCATGGAAAAATATATTGCCTGTTTCAAGGAATGGGTCTCAGAGAACAGAAGTCAGCACCAGTAAAGCAAACGCTGTAATACTGGAAACAAAAAAATAATTTATGACACTGAACAGCCCTGCACGATGACATCCAAGAGGAAAGAATGCTTTATCACCTGCTGTATCCATTAAGTGAAGACATAAGCGCGTTCAATGTTTTCAGATACATCACTTTCAGAAGCATATACGCATTGCTGACAGCCCTGATCATCAGTCTCTGGCTGGGTCCGCGCTTTATAGCCTGGCTGCAGAATATCAAGTGCGGGCAATACATCCAGGATGACGGGCCTGAACACAAAGCCAAGCAGGGCACTCCAACAATGGGTGGGCTACTAATCGCTTTCAGCATGCTGGTCAGTGTTTTTTTATGGGGTGACTTAACCAATCTTTTTGTCTGGCTGACCATATTTGTTTTTCTTGGTTTTTTTCTGGTGGGCTTTTGTGACGACTATCTAAAGATAGTAAAGAAACACAACAGAGGCCTGACTCCCATGGGAAAATTTCTGGGTCAGTGCATTATTGCCCTGGGAGCAGTATCTATTCTGCTTACACTGCCCGGTTACAGTACTGAACTGCTGGTGCCCTTTTTCAAAGGCATCAGGCCGGACCTGTTTTTATTTTATGTGCCTTTCGCAGTCCTTGTCATGGTGGGAGCCTCTAATGCGGTGAACCTGACTGATGGGCTGGACGGTCTGGCTATAGGACCTTGTATTGTCAGCGCTTCGTGTTTGTCTGTGTTTGTCTATGTATCTGGCCATTATCAGATCGCCAATTATCTGCAGGTTCCCTATATTCCTAATATCGGAGAAGTAACGGTGTTCTGCGGGGCTATGGTTGGTGCCGGCCTGGGGTTCTTATGGTACAATGCCTATCCCGCCCAGATTTTTATGGGCGATACTGGAAGCATAAGTCTTGGAGGTACTCTGGGATTCATTGCGGTTTTGTGCAAGCAGGAACTTCTCCTGGTAATTGTTGGCGGCTTGTTCGTGATCGAAACCCTTTCAGTGATCCTGCAGGTTGGATACTTCAAGATGAGCGGAGGAAAGAGAATATTTCGCATGGCTCCCCTTCACCATCATTTTGAGCTTAAAGGGATGCCTGAATCCAAAATCATAATCAGGTTCTGGATTCTGTCCATATTATTCGCCTTGGCCGCTCTGAGCACTCTAAAGCTGAGGTAAGTCAGGCGGGATTTTTTAATGAAAGAGCTTATTCATTCTGAGCAACTGAAAAACCATAGAGTGGTTGTGGTGGGTGCGGGCAGATCAGGTTTGTCAGCAGCAGCCCTTGCCAGGGCCCTTGGAGCAAGGGTCAGGGTTCTGGAAAAAAATAAAAACATAGGCAAAAAATCTCTGGCCGCCACCAGGCTCTCAAATATGGATTTTATTATTGGAGAACACAAAAAAGAACACTTTTCGGATGCGGATATGGTGGTCATCAGTCCTGGAATTCCCTTGCAAAGAATAAAAAATATGGTCTTGAAAAAGACAAAGATCCTTTCGGAACTCGAACTGGCTTCGTGGTTTTCCCATGAACCCATTATAGCTGTAACCGGGACCAATGGTAAGACTACAACCACCATGCTCATTGCCCACGCTCTAAAAAAAATGGGCAAAAGAGTCTTTTCCGGGGGAAATCTGGGCGTGCCCCTAAGCGATTATGTGATGGGTCAAGAAAGAAGTGATATTCTAGTCCTGGAAGTAAGCAGTTTTCAGCTTGAAGGCTGCAGTGGTTTCCACCCCAATGTGGGCATTTTTCTGAATTTTTCAGCCAATCACCTGGATCATCATAAGGACACGGAAGAGTATTTCAAAGCCAAGACCATGCTCTTCGCGCGACAGACAGAAAACGATCTGGCAGTTATTGCTCTGGAACTCAAACAAGAAATGGAGAACTTAAAAATACTCAAATGCAAAAGGGTTTACTTTGCCTCCTCCAAAAGATTCTCCTGTCCCGGGCTGACCGGGGAACATAATCAGGCCAACATGGAAGCCGCCTTTCTGGCCTGCAAATACTTTGGAATGGACGAAAACCTATTTTCATCCGCCCTGATTGATTTTGTCCCGCCTGCCCACAGACAGGAAGTTTTTTTGAAATACCAGGGCAGAATCTTTGTCAATGACTCCAAAGCGACTACAGCGGGAGCAATGTCAGCGGCGCTCAAAGCATATGATGGCCCCATAAGACTTTTTGCCGGTGGAGTTTACAAAGGAGGGGACTTTTCAGGGCTTTTTCCTCTAATCCGTGACAAGGTGGCCAAGGTATATCTTTTTGGAGCCAGCAGGGATGTATTTGAAAAAGCCTGGAAAAATGAAACAGGGTTTGAATACTTCCAGAACCTGGAAAAGGCAGTGGAAAAGGCAATCTCAGAATCAGCTCCCGGGGATACCCTGCTTCTTTCGCCAGGAACATCAAGCTTTGATCTTTTCAGTGATTATCAGGAGCGAGGGAACCTTTTTAAGGCTCTGGTTAAAAAGGGTTTAGGACTTCTTTAAGCAAAATATTTTAATGTATTCCAGGCATATTTTTAATGAACTTTTTGCTGGTGCTGATTTTTCCAAAAAAATAAACAACTGAAATGTCAAAGTCATGAACAAGATTAATCAATCCAATCAGACCATGAACCTGGATATATGGCTGTTGCTTTCGGTCATAATCCTTTGTGGACTGGGATTGACCATGATACTCAGCACCAGCGCCATAATGGCTGAAAGATTTTATTCTGATAAGTACTTCTTTTTCAGAAAGCAGCTTTTTTTTGTTCTGGCGGGCATCGGGGTCATGCTGTTTGTGTACATGACCCCTAGAAACCTTTTTTACAAGCTGAAATACCTGTGGATACTAGTGACCATAGCTGCTCTGGGGATGACAGTATATTCGCCCCTGGGTCTAAGCGCTGGGGGGGCAAAAAGATGGGTAGATCTGGGATTCATCAATATTCAGCCTCTGGAAATGGCCAAGGTCTCCCTGGTCATATATCTGGCCTGCTTTTTTGCGGGAAAACAGGAAATGGTCAAAAGGTTCAGTGTTGGATTTTTGCCGCCGACCATCATTACAGGGATGTTCTGCGGTCTGCTTCTGATGCAGCCTGACTTTGGAGGGGCCGTATATATCGCGGCTCTGTTTTTCCTCATGAGTCTGGTGGGCGGTACAAGGCTTGTTTACCTGTTCTCTTCATCAGTGCTGGCCGGAATCACAGCAGCCATGCTGATTATGCAGTCACCTTACAGGTTCAGAAGATGGTTTTCCTTTCTGGATCCCTTTAAAGACGCCCAGGATTCGGGGTACCAACTGGTGCAATCCCTTTTCGCCTTTGGCTCCGGGGGAATTTGGGGAATGGGTCTTGGTGAGGGAAGGCAAAAGCTTTTTTTTCTTCCTGAAGCCCATAATGATTTCATTATGGCGGTGATTGGAGAAGAACTTGGGTTTATGGGAATTTCCCTGGTTTTCATCCTTTTGGGAATAATTATCTGGCGGGTTATGGCCATATCCGTCAGACAGACAGAACTGGCAGACAGATTTGCAGGATTCGGGATGGGCATAATAATTATTGTGGGAAGCCTGCTCAATCTGGCAGTGGTCCTGGGTATGGTTCCGCCCAAGGGATTGCCCATGCCGTTCATCAGTTATGGAGGAAGCAGCCTGCTGGTGTCTTTGTTTTGCGCCGGATTTTTACTCAACCTCTCAAGAGAAAGGTGATGTTGAAGAAGGTCCTGCTGACCACAGGGGGTACCGGCGGCCATATATTTCCGGCCCTGGCGGTTGCCCAGACAATCAGAGAAATGTCTCCTGAATGCGATATTGTCTTTGCCGGTGGTGAATACGGACCTGAAAAGGAAATTATTTCCAGGGCTGGCATTAATTTCAAATCTTTCCCTGCCCGGGGAGTTATTGGCAGGGGGTTGAAATCTCTGGGTTCAATTTACTGGATGAGCAAAAGTCTGGTGCTGTCCCTGTATTTTTTAAATTCTTTCAAACCTGAGGTTGTCATAGGATTTGGTGGATATGCTGGATTTATTCCTGTCATAGCTGCCAGATGGCTGAAAATCCCCACAGCCATTCATGAACAAAACAGTTTCCCTGGCGTAACCAACAGGATCCTGGGGAAAAAGGCTGACAGGGTTTTCCTTAGTTTTCCAGACCATGGACGATATTTTCCTGAGGAAAAAGTAGTTGAAACCGGAAACCCTGTTCGAAAGGAACTTTTGGAAAGGGTAAAGCACAACTCAACCATGGCTGGACAGGCAAAAAGGCTTTTGGTCATTGGAGGCAGCCAGGGAGCCAGAGCTATTAATGACTATATATTGCAAAGCGTTAAAGAATTGAGGGCCATGGAAGTGGAGATCTGGCACCAGACAGGCCGGGGGGATTATGAAAGGGTCAGCAAATTCTATAACAAAGAATATCCTCAGGCAAGGGTTGAGCCATTCATAGAGAATATGGCCGAGGCTTACGGATTCGCCACTTTGGTTCTTTGCCGGGCCGGGGCGTCAACATTGGCGGAATTATGCATCATGGGAAAGCCATCTATCCTGATTCCCTTTCCCTATGCAACACAAGATCATCAAATGACCAATGCCAGATACCTCGAGAAGCAGGGAGCTTGCCTGGTTCTGGCCCAAAGTTATCTGGACGAAGTAAATCTGGCCAGGGTTATTTTGGATTTGCTGGCAATGCCTGACAAACTTAGAAAAATGGGCCAGGCAGCCCTGAACGCAGGCCGGCCCGATGCCGCCCAGAAGATAGTCGAGGAACTGGAAAAGATTAAAAAACCCTGGGATTCAAAAGGATCATAATTTAGTTCATGAAAGGGAATATCACTAAAATTCATATGGTGGGCATTGGCGGATCAGGTATGAGCGGCATTGCCGAGGTGCTCCTCAACCTGGGTTATGAGGTCAGCGGATCTGACCTGTCATCAGGCCCGGTACTGATGAGACTTAAAAATCTCGGGGCCGAGGTTTTTACCGGACACGGGGCAGAAAATCTGGGTGACGCGCAGGTTGTAGTTAAGTCCACCGCGGTCAGGGAAGATAATCCGGAAATAATCGCCTCCAGGGAAGCCAACATACCTGTTATTCCCAGGGCCGAGATGCTGGCTGAGTTGATGCGTCTGAAAACCGGAATCGCGGTGGCGGGAACCCATGGAAAAACAACAACAACATCTTTTCTGGGAACAATTTTCAAAGAAGCCGGAGTTGACCCGACTGTAATTATTGGAGGCAGACTCAATTCCTACGGCAGCAACGCCCTCCCTGGAACAGGGGAATACCTCATCGCTGAGGCTGACGAGTCTGATGGCTCTTTTTTGTGTCTCAAGCCCATAATGAACATAGTTACCAATGTGGATGCCGATCATCTGGATTTTTATGCTGACCTGGAAGACATCAAGGAAAGCTTTATAACCTTTATGAACAGCATCCCCTTCTACGGCATCAATGTAGTCTGCGGAGATGATCCAGGGATTCAGTCTCTGCTGTCCAGAATTAACCGGCCCGTGATGACCTATGGTCTGGGACGGGACAACTATATAAGGGCAGAAATACTCTCATCATCAATCGGGCCTGAGTTCAATGTGTTTATTAACGAAGTGCACTGGGCATGGATTAAGCTGGCTCACCCAGGCATTCACAATATTCTTAACAGCCTGGCTGCAATCGGGATTTCCATTCACTGCGGCATAAGCAAGGAAGATATCATCAGGGGGCTATCAACTTTCGGCGGAGTGGGACGCAGATTTGATATTAAAGGAATCAGAAAACAGGTTCTGGTGGTGGATGATTACGGACATCATCCAACCGAAATCAGGGCAACCATCGATACCGCAAGGACATGCTATCCTGACCGGAGACTGGTGGTCCTGTTCCAGCCCCACAGGTTTACCAGAACCAGAGCCCTGTTTGGGGATTTCTGCAGGGAACTGGCTAAAGCAGATGTATTGCTTCTCACTGAGATTTATCCGGCTTCTGAAGATCCCATCCCCGGAGTCAACGGACTGAGCCTGGTCCAGGGAATCAGACAGATAAGCCGGACCAATGTTCACTTTTTTGAAAGCCTGGAAACTGCTTCTCAAAAGCTTAAAGCTATCCTGGAACCCGGAGATCTGTTTCTGACCCTTGGGGCTGGAAACGTATGGAAAGTGGGAGAAAATTATCTGGAAAACCAATGAAGATAATCAAAAAGCCTGACTTGACAAAAATGTCCACCCTGAAGATGGGGGGCACGGCTCTGGCGGCCTATTATCTCCAGGATTACCGGGACCTTGAAGTTCTGGGTAAAATCTGGCCTGAACTTGGGCCTGAAGTTCTCATCATGGGCAGGGGCAGCAATATTCTTTTTCAGGACGGTACCAGGCAGTTGTGCATTATTGCCTGGGATAAAGATCATGACCCGGCGGTCGTTAAAGAAGTTGGGGATAAGTTTATGATTCTGGCCGACGCTGGGATTAGTCTGCCTGGATTTTTAAGATGGTGCTCAGGCCATGGATTTTCCGGCATTGAAAGGCTGGCTGGAATTCCGGGCAGTCTTGGAGGAGCCATCGCCATGAACGCCGGTTCATATGGCGTTGAAACCAGGGATGTGCTGAGCAGTCTTACTGTCTGGACTCCTGATTCGGGAATAATGGAACTGGACATGGACGATTTTGAGTTAGGATACAGAACACTCAGATTAAACCATATTTCCGGACCTTTTATCATTCTCAAGGCGAGCCTGTTTCTGGAAAAAAATGACCCGGAAACAGTCAGATCCAGAATAAGAAAATATTATTTTAGGAAAAAAAGCACCCAGCCCATCCTGGAAAAAACAGCCGGGTGCGTCTTTAAAAATCCAGCGGGATTCGCGCCTGCCGGCGTTCTTCTGGAAAAAGCCGGTTTTCGGGGAAAAACCAGAGGCAGAGTCTGTTTTTCACCCAAACATTCCAACTTCCTGGTCAATATGGACAGGGGGAGCAGCCATTCTGCCATGGAGCTGATATCCGAGGCAAGACAAGAGGTTCAGAGAATTTTCGGGGCAAAACTTGAACTGGAAGTCAGGGTGATTTGATGGCTTACAGCGCAAGCATCCGCATTGGGCAGCGAACAGCCAAGTCCAACAGCTACAGAGCTTCCAGCCGGGCTGGTTTGATCTGGGGAACTTTCATGACCCTTATCAAACTTGTTGGTTTTTCATTTATCCTGGTCCTGAGCCTTGGGTTTATCGTGCTCATAAGCATAGCCCTTTTGTATGGATACAACGCGGCAATGAACAGCAGCTTTTTTGCCCTCAAAGAAATTGAGTTCAGCGGCAACAGGCAGCTGACTTATGCCAAACTGACCGAAATTATGAATGTTAATCCCGGTGACAGTATCCTGCAGCTCAAAATGGCGGATCTGCACTCCAGGCTCAAGAACGACCCATGGATCAAGGAAGTATCCGTAAAAAGGATCTTCCCGGACAGACTTGTGGTTAATATTGAAGAATCCCAGGCTTACTTCTGGTTCCAGGATCAGACCAAATTATTTTACGTGGATGAAAATGGAAGCAAAATAACCCCAGTCAGCCCTGACAGGTATGTGTCTTTGCCCATCCTTTATCTTGAAGGGAAACAACAGAACCATGATCTGAGACCAATTGTCAGTTTTCTTGAAAACAGGAGTTTCCCCTTTTCTCTTCTGGATATTTCCTGGATCAGGGCAAGAGAGTCAGGAACAGTTGAGATGAGCATGGACTCCCGGGAAATCAGCATCACCCTGGACAGAGACCTGCTCATATCCGGGCCGGGGAGGTTAAACAGAGTATGGGTGGACCTTCAAACCAGAGGAGAAACAGATTCTGTGAAAAGTATCATAATCGCGGGCAGCAACGCCTGGGTGGGATTCAGATCACAAGGGCAGGAGTAACCAGATGCCTCTAAACCCTGGCCAGGTCCCTTGATGAAAAGATCAACGCTGATAATTGGACAAAAATAGCGAATCTATTTGTTATGCCGGATAAAAACAGCTTTTATATTGCAGTCAAACCCCAACCATAAATAAGGATACTTTTATGGCCAAACCTGAACTAATTGTGGGTCTAGATCTGGGAACGACCAAGATATCAGCCGTGGTCGGGGAGATGACCCCTGACGGGGTTGATATCGTTGGTATCGGTACAAGCCCTTCCACGGGTCTTCGTAAGGGAGTGGTGGTAAATATTGAGCAGACTGTTCAGTCAATTAAAAAGTCTCTGGAAGAGGCTGAACTCATGGCTGGATGTGAAATTCGTTCTGTCTACGCCGGAATAGCCGGCAGCCATATCAAGGGTTTCAACAGCCATGGTGTTATCGCGGTTAAGGGTGGCGAGGTTGGAAGCAGGGACATTGAACGAGTTATCGACGCTGCCAAGGCCGTGGCAATTCCCCTGGACAGGGAGGTCATCCATATTCTCCCACAGGAATATATTGTAGATGATCAGAGAGGAATTGCCGACCCCCTGGGGATGGCCGGGGTAAGACTTGAGGTTAAGGTGCATATAGTTACCGGCGCCGTCAGCAGTGCTCAGAATATTGTCAGGTCCTGCCATCGTTCAGGTCTTGATGTGGCGGACATAGTCCTGGAGTCACTGGCGTCTTCCAAGGCAGTTCTAACCGAGGAAGAAAGGGAGATCGGCGTTGCCCTGGTGGACATCGGCGGGGGCACAACTGATGTTGCCATTTTCAGCAATGATTCCATCAAGCATACCGGGGTGATTGCCATTGGCGGCGCCAACCTGACCAATGATATCGCCTTTGGGCTCCGCACGCCAATGGTTGCGGCGGAAAAGATTAAAATCAAATATGGATGCGCCCTGGCTGATATTATTCAGGACGATGAAATTATTGAAGTCCCCAGTGTGGGAGGCCGCCCCCCCCGCAGATTATCCAGGCATGTTCTGGCTGAAATTTGCGAACCGCGTATGGAAGAATTGTTTCTGTTGGTAGATCAGGAGCTTATCCGTTCAGGGTTCAAGAATTCCATTGGTGCCGGAGTCGTGCTTACAGGAGGAGCGTCTCTGATAGACGGAGCTCAGGATCTGGCTGAGCAGGTTTTCAATTTGCCAACCAGGATTGGATATCCCAGAAAGATTGGCGGACTTAAGGATGTGGTCAACAATCCGATGTTTGCGACGGCAGTGGGAGTATTAATCTACGGAGCAGAAAAAGAAAGTGCTGAAAAAAGTTTCAGGATCAGGGATAAAAACATGTTTAACCGGATTCTGGCTAAAATGCGTAAATGGTTTGTAGATATTAAGTAGGACAGGAGAGTTAATTTAAAGACTGACATCCGCAATTAATATTTTATTGTGCAATATTTAAAAGAAACAGGGTAAGGAGGAAGCCATGGAATTTCAGGAAATTGAAATGGAAGGCAACGCCAGGATTAAAGTTGTAGGAGTGGGCGGCGGCGGCGGAAACGCTGTAAACAACATGATCTGCTCGGCCATGAAGGGGGTTACGTTCATTGTAGCCAATACTGATCTTCAGGCTCTGAAGCATTCAAGGGCTGAACACAAAATTCAGCTTGGCGAAAAACTGACCAAGGGTCTTGGCGCGGGGGCTGATCCGGAAGTAGGCAAGGAAGCGGCTCAGGAAAGCATGGATCAGGTCCGTGAGATACTTCAGGGATGCGATATGGTTTTTATCACTGCGGGAATGGGTGGAGGCACAGGCACCGGGGCCGCCCCGGTCATAGCCAGAGTGGCCAAGGAAATGGACGCCCTGACCGTGGCCGTAGTTACCAAGCCCTTTTATTTTGAGGGCAAAAGGAGACGCGCTGAGGCTGATAAAGGAATAGAGGCCCTCAAAGAGGTGGTGGACAGCATAATCACCATTCCCAATGACCGACTGCTGTCACTGGCCTCCAAAAAAGCAGGATTTCTGGAAATGCTCAAAAAGGCTGATGAAGTGCTTTATTATGGAGTTAAAGGAATTTCAGACCTGATTATGGTACCCGGTCTCATAAATCTGGACTTCGCGGACGTTAAGGCGGTCATGTCCGAGATGGGTCTGGCCATGATGGGCACAGGCATTGCCAAAGGAGAGGGTCGGGCCAGGGAAGCGGCCATGAAGGCCATTACCAGTCCTCTGCTGGAGGACATTTCCATAGACGGTGCCAGAGGCGTTCTCATGAATGTGACTTGCGGCACAGACCTGGCAATTGATGAAGTAAGCGAGGCAGCGGAAATTATCCACGAAGCCGCTCATGAAGACGCCCAGATTTATTTTGGAACTGTTTTCGACCAGGATATTGAAGACGAAATCAGGATTACTGTTATCGCCACTGGCATTGAAGACGCCTTTGGAAAAGTTGAAGAACAAAATACCAATGTGACCAGACTTGATTCACAGAGAACAGGCTCAAAATTTGTTCAAAGGCCCAGGACCCTTCAGGTTGATCCAGAGAGAAAGGAAAACCTGAACATACCCACCTACCTGAGAACAAAGAAAAATTATGAATCTCAGGAAGGTACCCAGTGCAAGAACGATACAAAACGACAGGCTGAAGAATTTATTTTTGATGAAGACGAGTTTGAAATTCCCTCTTTTATCAGGAAACAGGCTGACTAGTTTAATACTTGCCCAGGCAGTAATTTGATGATCAAGCAAGGCCCGATGCCTGCAAGGGAATGGGGAGGACGTCTTCCCGTGGCCCTTGTGTTTCCGGAAGGAGAGTCTCAGGCCGTTTCAACCCTTGGATGGCAGAGTGTTTATAAAGATCTGGGATATGATGATGGTTTTTACGTTGAGCGCTTTTTCTGGAATCAGGAGAGCCAGAAAGCTGACTCGCCTGATTCGGACCGGCAGCTTGACGACTTCCCCCTTATTTGTTTCAGCCTGAATTTTGAAGGCGATTATCTATGCCTCATCAAAATTCTTCAGGCGGAACATATCCCTGTTCGAGCTGGTGAGAGAAGCGATTGGCCGCTGATCATGGCCGGCGGTCCAATCGCTTTTCTCAATCCCTTTCCAGTGGCTCCCAGCCTTGACTTTTTGTTTGTTGGAGAGTCTGAAGGCAGGTTTAAGCCAGTAGCGCATTTAATCCGTGAATTATGGCTTGCCGGTGGGACATCTGCCCTGACTCTGGAAAAAATATCCAGGTTTCCAGGTATATTTATTCCCGGTCAAACCCTTAAGGTCCGCAAACAAATCTCCATAGGCAATGATCGTTGTCTGCCCAAACCCGGGCACTCTTCCTTTATTTCAGACAAGTCTGTTTTCAGGGACAGTTTTTTGGTGGAGATAAACCGGGGTTGTTCCTATGGTTGCAGGTTCTGTGCTGCAGGGTTCATATACAGACCGCCACGGCAGGCCGATTTCAATGATTTAAAAAAAATCATTCAAAAAGCCCTACCAAAAAAAGTCGGCCTTGTGGGCACCGCTCTGACCGACTGGAGAAATCTCAGACCTTTTTTAAACTGGCTTCACAATCAGAAAATAAAATTTTCCCTTTCATCAATGAGGGCAGACGGTCTTGATAAAAATTTTCTGGAATTTTTGCGCAAGTGCGGCGTCAGAACAATCACCCTGGCTGTTGAAGGGATCAGCAAAACATTGAGAACAGCCATAAACAAACATTTTGACGAAGAAAAATTTTTTGCCGCGGTTGAACATATCAGTGAACTGCGGTTTAACACCCTGAAGCTGTATTTTATCCTGGGACTTCCAGGAGAGTGTCTCAATGATTTTAATGAACTATCCATTTTTCTGACCAGGCTGGAACAGTCAAGAAAGTCAGGCAAAGGCAAAAAAAGTAGAGGAGTGGATCTTATAAGCATAAGCGCCTCCATGTTTGTTCCCAAGCCCTGGACACCACTTCAATGGGCGCCTATGGACAGCGAAGAAATATTTCTGGAGAAAACCAGGGTCTTCAAAAAAATGTGCACCGGATTCAAGGGCCTGAGATTTAGCGCTGAAAAACCATTCGGAGCAAGGATCCAGGGTCTTCTGTCCAGGGGAGACGAAAAGGTCCATGATTTGCTCGTTATTGCTGCTGAAAATGACAATAACTGGAAAAAAGCCCTGAAGGCCTGGCCGGGGAAAATATCAGACTACATAGACATAGAATTTCCAACTGATACCGAGTTTGTGTGGGATCTCATAGATATGGGAATTGATAAAAATTATCTGATCAGAGAATGGGAAAAATACAAAAAAGCCCTGCTGACCAGCCCCTGCCCAGCTCTGCCCTGCGACAGATGCAAAAGATGCGGCATGGATGAGTTTCTGGCTGCTGATGAGAATTCCGCGTTGTGAAAAACCGGAATGCTTGGTAGTATTACTATTCTTATCTAAATTAAAGCCATTTTCATTCGTCATTGCGAGCCAAGCAAAGCAATCTCTGTCAGATATTACGAGATTGCCACGCACCCTTCGGGTTCTCGCAATGACAGGCTTATCAAACATTTCAGAAAAAATCGCTTAATTTAGATATTGTTAATACTACCTCAGGAGGAACACTTTATGGCCACAATCTGTTTCAAGGCCTTTTCATTTTTGCAGGCCAGGCTCAAAGCCGCCGGTCTTGAAAGCTTTAACGAGTGTATGGAAATTCAGCCCGAGCAGACAGTTGAAGATGTTATCAACAGTCTGGGGCTTGATAAGGACCAGGTGGAGGCTGCTTTTATCAATGGACGGGTATCGCCTTTTTCAACCCCTCTCAAGGACGGAGACAGGCTGGCCCTTGTGCCTCCGGGCACTCCCGGCCCATACCGGGTACTGCTGGGGATACGGGACGGAAAACAAAAGCAGGGAGTATAGCCATGCCTTATATCACTCAAGACAGAAGAGATGTTTTTAACAATGCCTTGATGGAACTGGCCGGGGAAGTCCAAAACGAGGGAGAGCTCAACTATTGTATATACAAGCTTTCCAGGCTGATCATCGATCGAATCGGCAGAAGCTACTCCAACCTGAGCATGTGTTCCAGCGCCATGGAACACGCAAAGCTGGAGTGGTACCGAAAGATCCTGAGTCCATACGAGGATGAAAAAATCAGGGAAAATGGTGATATCTGAAAAAAACTACATGAGCAGAAGCAGGGTTATGGCCATGACAAGCATCCCAACTACAAGGGCGTAAATTGCCAGATGGCCTTTTCCGTACTCTCTAGCGGCCGGGAACAGCTCGTCAAGGGAAATAAAGACCATTATTCCAGCGATGAAAGCGAATGTAAAACCCATTGAAGTGGGTGAAATAAAAGGCCTCAAAACCAGAAAACCGATCAGAGCGCCCATGGGCTCAGCCAGCCCGGTGGACAAGGACAGCCAGAAGGCTTTGGCCCTGCTTTTTGTGGCATAATATATAGGCACTGCCACGGCTATGCCTTCAGGAATATTATGCAGGGCTATGGCGATTGCGATGGCCACTCCCAGGGTTGGATCAGACAGGGTGGCAAAAAACGTGGCCATTCCCTCTGGAAAGTTGTGAATGGCGATTGCCATTGCCGCGAAGATGCCCATGCGCCGCATTTTGCCGCGATCTACCCTTTCATGGACCTCCTCCACTTTTCTGGCTTCATGTGGATTTTCATGTTCAGGAACAAGGCGGTCGATAATTCCAATAAAAAAAACCCCGGCAAAAAATCCCATTGTCATGATCCAGGCAGCCATATTATGTCCGTGGACCGGCTCCAGCATTTCCAGGGCTTCAGGCAAAAGTTCCACAAAGGAAATGTAGATCATGACCCCGGCTGAAAAGCCAAGGGCCATGGACAAAAAGGCCTTGTTGGTATGTCTGGTGAAAAAAGCGATAAAGCTGCCTATGCCGGTTGAAAGCCCGGCAAGAGTGGTAAGGGCAAAGGCCAATAATAGATTTTCTTCAAACATGACTGCTTATTAAAAAACCAGGTATGCACAGGAAAAGAAAAGAATATCAATCCAAAAAATAATCCACGCTGGTCACAACCCTGACCTGTTTTATTTCCGGAGTAAAAGGGTCAAGGTCAGTTATGGTGAACAAACCCTGGCTGGCCCTGCGAATTGTACCCACGGTGCTTCCTGAATCATGGGCGAATTGCTGGGCGGCTCTGAATACTGACAAATTACTTCCTGGGTTAATTTTTGGCAAGAAGTTTAAGCTGTCTTTAAATCCAGGAGGATAGACTGAAAAGTGTGAAAAAGTCACTATTGAGCAGGGTGATAACCTTTTAAAAAGTTATTGACATTAGACATGGGTGAACATACTAGATAAGTCCTTACGGGATGTAGCGCAGCCTGGTAGCGCACTTGAATGGGGTTCAAGGGGTCGGAGGTTCAAATCCTCTCATCCCGACCATAAAAATCAAGGGGTTGGATCATGGATCTGACCCCTTTTTTTGTATCTACTGTGTCTGAAAAAAACACCATTGACTTGATTTTTCGATTTGAAACGTTATTGTATATTAATCTGAGAGATTTTCCCGCAGCTGCGTCATAAACCTGTCATAACGAGAGAAGCGGGCGGTTATCTTAATCTGCACTGCAGGAAAAAATGGTTAATTATAGGAATCACATGAGCAGGCTTGAACTGGGTGAGACCCTGAAAACCCTGACAGGTTCCAGACCCAGAAGGCTGCCATCATATTGAATAAATGTCTTCATTAATATATAGTGGTTGCAAAGAGCCATTGAAACGGGATAATCTCTGTAAACCATGAACAGGAGGGAAAACCATGCCGGTGTATGAATTTTTCTGCAAAGACTGCAAAAAGGAATTTGAGGTCCAGATGCGGCTGGCCCAATACGAAAAGAGTAAAAACCAGCAGAAATGCCTTGATTGTAACAGCAAAAACGTTCAGCAAAAGATTTCAGCATTTGAAGTCAAAACTTCCAGAAAAAGCTGAACCCTTGACCTATTCATCTATAACTAATTAAAATTATTATAATCTATGTTATATGTTAATATCAACGGGAAAAAGTATGTTTGTAAAAACTTTGATCTTAACAATCATCATCAGCTTGCTGGCTATTGGAATTTACTCCGGGGGAATAAAGAATCGAGGAATCCTTGAGGCAGGACAGGAAATACGCCTTCCGGAACCAGCCAAGGATGGAGAAATGTCAGTGGAAAAGGCCATTTCTCAGCGAAGATCGACCCGCAGCTTCAAAGATGAACCCATAACCCTTGACCATGTGTCCCAGATACTCTGGGCGGCCCAGGGCATAACCGAAGAGCAGCGAAAGTTCAGGACAGCTCCCTCCGCCGGGGCAACCTACCCCCTGGAGGTTTTTCTGGTATCAGGCATGGTTGAAGGGCTGGAACCAGGCGTGTTTAGATACATGACCCTTAACCACTCTTTGTCCAATGTCCTGGACGGAGACAAAAGACAGGATCTGTATGCTCAGGCCCTTCGCCAGCCCGCGATAATAAGCGCCCCGGCTGTTGTGGTCATTGCCGGGGTTTTTAAAAGGACAACAGGCAGATATGGTTCAAGGGGAGAGCAATACGTCTACATGGAGGTGGGACACGTGGGCCAGAATATTCATCTCCAGGCTGAATCTCTGGGACTGGGCACAGTGGTCATCGGCGCTTTTGATGATTCCGGAGTTCAGAGGGTCCTGGGCCTTCCCAGGGACATGATTCCCTTTTATATTATGCCCATGGGAAAATAGATCCCTCCAAGATTAACGGCAGCTTGGAACTGTCAGCTTGAGACAACAAAAAAGGGGTCGGATTGCATCTGACCCCTTGAAATTCATGGTCGGGAAGACTGGATTTGAACCAGCGGCCCCCTGCTCCCAAGGCAGGTGCGCTACCAAGCTGCGCCACTTCCCGAAAAAAAGTTTTTTATCTATATTCAACCCGCAACTGATGTCAAGATATTATAATCCTGATTACATTAAAAGGCCAGTTAAATTCTGCCTGTCAGCAGACGAGACATCTGGTCGTGAATCAGTCCGTTGGTTCCCATTATCTCATTCATGCCCGGCTTGTAAGGGTTTTTGTCAAATGTTGTTACCATTCCCCCTGCCTCCCTGATAAGACAGAGCCCGGCAGCGGTATCCCAGGAATTTAAACCTATTTCATAAAAGCCGTCAAAGCGTCCCGCTGCTGTATAAGCCAGGTCAGTGGCCGCGGAACCACACCTGCGCACGCCCCTTGAGTTGACCAGGGCGTTTCTCATATGCTTAATGATGATATCAATATCCTTAAGTACCGAATACGGAAAACCCGTAGCAATAAGAGCTGGTTCAAGAGTTTTTGTTTTGGAAACCTCAATCTTTTCCCCGTTACAGAAAGCTCCTTTGCCTTTGGCAGCCCAGAACAGTTCATTGAGTATGGGCAGATAAACAATTCCCATTTCCACGTCAGAACCGGTCCAGAGCCCGACAGATACTGCCACAAAAGGTATCTGATGGGCAAAGTTGGTGGTTCCGTCCAGGGGATCGATGATCCATGTCAACCCATGGTCAAGGGATGTGTCACTGGCTGATTCTTCTGCCAGAAAATCAGCCCCGGGCATAATTTTTCCCAGAGATTTCTTGAGGGCTTCTTCCACAGCCAGATCTGTATCGGTTACAAGGTCGATACGTCCCTTGAACCTGATGTTTCTGGGCTTATCCCAGGCTGATATGATCAGTTCACCGGCCTGGCGGACGGCTTGAACAGAGCTGTTAATTAATTCATCACTTATATGCATGCGTTCTCCATTTCTTTTTTTGTATCATTTCACTATATGCTTGAAATAAATTATTATCAATTATCAATGATGGTCTGTCTCTGCAGGCACTTACCCGCTCCGGCTCCTGGTTCAGCAGCCTTCATGGTCAATAATTGCATTTTTTAATTTTACATCAGGCCCGGAAAAATATATTAATAATCATGATCAATTCATCTCAGCTTGCCCGGACAGCCCCAAACCAGCAGTATAGCCCAGCTTCAGAACTGACCCGGGAATACTTTGCCAATGTTTATTTTTCCATGAATGTCCAGTGGCAGGGGCAAAAAATCCAGACCATAGAACTTGGCCCTGGAAAGCATCGCCCTTACACTGGTCAGGGCGCAACCCTCTATTCAGAAAAGATAGCATCGGCTATGAAACTTTACCAGAACAGACAAAAAGTTCTATGGCTTGATCCTCCTCTGGACTGGTCCCTGATTACTTCGCCTTTTCAAAAACAGGTATTGCTGACCCTCATGAAAAATATACCCTTTGGCCGGACTACTTCTTACGGTCAACTGGCCAGACTGTCCGGCAGAGCGGGAGCGGCAAGGGCTGTGGGCTGGGCAATGTCTCGAAACCCCTGGCCGGTAATAGTTCCCTGCCACCGGGTATTAACAGGCAAGGGAGGCATTGGAGGCTTTTCATCGGGTCCGGCGCTGAAAAAAACATTGCTCACCCTTGAAGGCTGTTTTAACACCACAATCATAATTTAACCTGACCCTAAAGTGAGAGATTTTTCTGCAGGTTTTCATGAGTCTGTTATTGCGATAATCCAGAGTTGCGCGACAAGCGCATCATAACCTGTTGATATCGCATAACTTCCCCAACAGTAACAGTGAAAAATCCCTCTATTCAATAACCTGACAACCTTTAACCAGCGAACGGTTGCCAATGCTTTGCCGAATGATTAATCAATAACTTTGACATGTCCTGTTAAAGCACTGATCAAGTCATATCGCATGATTTAAAAATACATATCAAGGGGTAACTCATGATTAATAAGACAAAATTTTCCAGAAATTTCATTTCAGAAGGCCAGGAACTTCCTCTGATGACCCTCAGGGAAGTCGTCATGTTTCCCAAAGCCATCATTCCTCTGCTCGTAGGAAGGGAAGCGTCCATAAAGGCCATTGAGACCGCGCTGAACAAGTTTGACAAAAAAATATTTCTTGTAACCCAGAAGGAACCAAAACTGGAAAAACCAAATCAGGACAGTATTTACAGTTTTGGCTGCTTGGCAAGGATACTTCAGATGTTCAGGCTTCCAGACGGAACAATCAAAGTCCTTTTTGAAGGTTTGCAAAGGGCGGTGGTTGAGCCAGGAACAATTGATTTCTCCATTGAAGTGCCCATTGTTTTCACTCAGACCCTGGCAGAAGAGGATTTATCCAATCCAGAATCCGAGGCCCTGATCAGAGCAATTCATCAGGCCATGGATGAATACGGAAAAATCAATAACAGGATGGCCAAAGAAACCATACAGTCTATATTGAGCCTAAACCAGCCTGGAGCCATTGCTGATGCTATCATGCCCCACCTCAAAGTTGATTTTCAGGACAAGCAAAGCGTGCTGGAAGAACTCGATCCCTTCAAAAGATTGCAGATGACCTACGCTCACCTTCAGGGGGAAATAGAGGTCTTTTCCCTGGAGAAAAAAATCAAATCCAGGGTCAAAAAGCAAATGGAAAAAAACCAGCGTGACTACTATCTTGCAGAACAATTAAAAGCCATCCACAAGGAAATGGGTCGTGAACATGACCCTAAGGCTGAGCTGGATCACCTGCAGGAAAAAATTCAGGAAAAAAACATGCCTGAACAGGCCGTGGAAAAAGCCATGGAAGAGCTTAAAAAACTACGGACCATGCCCCCCAATGCAGGAGAATACAGCGTTCTCCTTAACTATATTGACTGGATTCTGGCCCTGCCCTGGAATGAACTCAAGGAGTCCAAGATTGATTTGACCGAGGCCCAGAAAATACTTGATAACGATCACTACGGACTGGAAAAGCCCAAACAGCGAATTCTTGAGTACCTCGCGGTCCAGAGCCTTGTGGACAAAATGCGTGGTCCCATCCTCTGCCTGGTAGGCCCTCCTGGTGTGGGCAAAACCTCCCTGGCTAAATCAGTTGCCAGAGCCACCGGCAGAGAATTCATCCGGCTGTCCCTGGGCGGAGTCAGGGATGAGGCCGAAATTAGAGGACATCGAAGGACTTATGTTGGCGCCTTGCCGGGAAAAATAATTCAGAGTCTTAAGCGGGTTAAAACCAACAACCCTGTTTTTTGCCTGGATGAAGTGGACAAGATGAGTACTGATTTCAGAGGGGATCCTTCCTCAGCTTTATTGGAGGTGCTTGATCCGGAACAGAATTACTCCTTTAATGATCATTATCTTGATCTTGATTATGATCTTTCCAATATCTTCTTTATAACCACAGCCAACTATCTGCACACCATTCCCCTGCCCCTGCAGGACAGGATGGAAATTATAAAGCTGCCGGGATATCTGGAAACAGAAAAAAACAAGATTGCCAGAGATTTTCTGTGTCCTAAACAGTTCAAATTTCATGGACTGAGTCCTGAAAAGGTTACTTTTTCAGAAGGAGCCATAACCGAGATAATCAGGAAATATACCAGAGAGGCCGGAGTAAGAAATCTGGAACGCGAAATAGCCTCAATCTGTCGCAAATTGGCCAAAAGACAAGTTGAACATAAACAGCATAAAGACAAAAGAACCCTTATCACCAAGAACAGTATACCTTCATACCTGGGTGTCCCAAAAATCAGACATGGTGAACGCGAAGACAAACCTCTGGTGGGAGTGACAACCGGACTTGCCTGGACCGAGGTGGGAGGAGAAATACTTCTGGTTGAGGTGGCCATTATGCCCGGTACAGGCAAAATCGAGATAACAGGCAAGCTTGGAGAGGTCATGCAGGAAAGTGCCCGGGCAGCTCTGAGCTACCTTCGCTCAAGGTCTGATATTTTTGGTCTCAAACCCGAATTCTACAAGGAAATTGATATACATGTGCATGTGCCTGAAGGGGCAACTCCCAAGGACGGACCATCAGCCGGAGTATCTCTGGCCACCAGCCTTATTTCCGCTCTGCTCAATCTTCCAGTGCGAAACGATGTGGCCATGACCGGTGAAATCACTTTGAGGGGCAGAGTACTGCCCATCGGCGGCATCAGGGAAAAACTGCTTGCAGCCAGAAGGGCTCTGGTATCAAAAGTGCTTATTCCTGAAGGCAATGAACGGGACTTGGATGAAGTCCCGGCCAATATTCTCAAGGGATTGGAAATCATATCAGTTAAAACCATGGATGATGTCCTGTCAGAAGCCTTGCTGAGCACAACTCCTGAAGAACTATTCTGCGGACGGGAAAGCTGTCTTCCCCTCTCAACCAAACTCATGAAGGAAGAGTTCAGAAATCAATCCAGCAACCTTCTTACAAATTAAAAAAAGAGGCCCGATTATCTGCCGGGCCTCTTTTTTTCCGCATAACCCGCAGCATCATTCCTCTTTATTGAATATATCAATGGAAGTAACTTTAAATCATTGATATTATCTATTGGACCTAGACCTGCATCCATTGCATTTTGAAAATACAGATCATACTTATTCATGTTTCAGAACGCTGACTGTTCCAGACCATTAACACTTACCAGTTCAAAAATGAGCAGACAAAAATCATTCAAACGCCTTACCGAGACAGTCAAAGGGGCCGGCTGAGCCTCTAAACTTCCTCCAGGGGACCTGGATAAGGCATTAAAGGGAATAGAATTCCCCAAAGACGACAATCTGATCGTGGGGTTGGACCGGGCTGACGACGCAGGGGTATACAAAATATCAGATGACCTGGCCCTGATTCAGACAGTTGATTTTTTTACTCCCATTGTGGACGATCCATACTGGTTTGGCCAGATCGCCGCGGCCAATGCACTGAGCGACGTATACGCCATGGGAGGCGTGCCCAAAACAGCCATGAACCTTGTTGGTTTTCCCCTCGGAGACCTTGATATTGAAGTGCTGCGCCAGGTGATTCTGGGGGGACTTGAAAAGATGAAAGAGGCCGAAGTTGTTCTGGTGGGCGGGCATAGCGTGGAGGATAAGGAACTTAAATACGGCCTTTCTGTGACCGGCTTTATTCATCCCTCCAGGGTGCTGACAAAAAAAAACCTGCAATCTGGTGACGCTCTTATTTTAACCAAGCCCCTTGGCACCGGCATAGTAAATACCGCTATCAAGGGGGGACTGGCCTCAGCTGATCTTGTTGAAAGGGTAACCAGGCTCATGGCAGGCCTCAACAAGACAGCAGCCCAGGTCATGATGAATTACCAGGTTCATGCCTGCACCGATATAACCGGATTCGGCCTCCTGGGTCATCTGGCAGAAATGGTTATTGGATCAGGAAAAAGCATGCAAATAATAAGCTCTGAAACGCCGGTAATGCCTGAAGCAGTGGAGTTCGGATCCATGGGCATGGTTCCTGCCGGAGCCCATAAAAACAGGGAATTCCGGGAATGCATGATCCATTTTTCCCCGGGCGTATCAGCGGTTACCAGGGATATACTTTTTGACCCCCAGACCTCAGGAGGTCTAATTATCTGCTGTGCCTTTGCCCAGGCTGAGTCCATATTGTCTGAGCTGCAAAGGCGCGGGCTTTCCCACTGCTCCATTATCGGCAGGGTGATGGACGATTCATGTGAAAAGATCTTTGTGGAATAACATCTTCTGATAAAAGACTGGTTAGTGGCTATGCTGCCTTATGACGCTGGTCGCTGTTAACCCTGCATGCCGCCCTTTTGAGGTGTCTGTCCATTCGGGATGCCATGATACCCCCGGAACTTCAGGCAGTTCAAATTTGTCCCTGCCAGCCATATCTTTTTCTTGACAACACAAGTCCCGCCTTTAAACTTCCTCTATTAAAACCGGCTTGACTTCAAAAGGAGAAATAATGATTCCATCCAGAGACTGGAGTCAATATCTGGTCAGTGATCAGGTATTGGCACAATCTTACGCACTTGTGGGCGATTTCAAGAGATCGTGGATGAAAAAATATATTGCCTATCTGTTCAGCTATTACGGACATGATCCAAGGACCCAGTGCGTCAGTACAGCCAGAGAAAGAGCTGGTTTTATCCATGACACGCTATCTTCTCCTATCCCAGGAGTGATAATTATCGCCCATAGTTATCCCAAAATATGGAACAGGCTTCTGGCCTCGGTCATCCCGGCCATCTCTGCTGGAGTAGAACATATTTATGTTTTTCTGATCAAAAATCATGAGGAGCCCTGTCCCGAGATTCTTACTTCCCTGGAGCTGGCAGGCGTTGAAAATATTTTTTTAATTGATGGCCCTGAAACCCTTGTTTCCAATATATTAAAGAGCGCCATGGATGCTGCACTGATGGATCTCTGTGCCAAAAGTCTCATGCAGGATATTCTTTTCAAGAGTCCTGGAAAGGCTCAGAAGTATATCCGTCTTTTTTTCGCACGCAGGCCAAGGGCTCTTATATGGACTGAAAATAACAGGGCATGGGATTATGATATTCTCAAATGGGCCCATCCAGACATGGAATTCACAGTGGGCGGTCCTCTGGCCCATAACGCCCCTTCAGGGTTTACAACAACAGACGCAGCAATTCAGCAATTACTTTCAGAACAGTATGACCTTTTTCTTGGGCCTGAGGATATTTTCAGATCAAGCATGGTTGCCAGGGGTTTTTCCCCGGGCATGGAGCCCTTCTGGCTCTGGCCTGAATTAGACAGGAGTTTTTTCCAGATAAACAGAGTCTACTGGAAGGAGATTGAATAGCATGAAAGCCCCTGCCTTCTCGTCAGGATACCTGCAGCAGATAAGAAACATAGGAGTCATTGCCCATATTGATGCCGGGAAAACTACCCTGACGGAGCGCATACTTTACTACACTCACAAGATACACCGCATGGGAGAGGTGCATGATGGAACCGCAACCATGGACTTCATGCCTGAAGAACAGGAAAGGGGCATAACCATAGCTTCGGCCTGCACCACCTGCCCCTGGGGGGATCAAGTCATCAATATTATTGACACTCCAGGTCATGTTGATTTTACCATTGAGGTAGACCGGGCCTTAAGGGTTCTGGACGGGGTTGTGGCGGTATTTTGCGCTGTGGGAGGGGTAGAACCCCAGAGCGAGACTGTCTGGAAGCAGTCTGCCAAATATCATATCCCCAAGATTGCCTTTATCAATAAAATGGACCGCCCCGGAGCTGATTTTGAAAGCGTGCTGGAAGCCATGCGGATGAAACTGGGAGCAACACCTCTGCCGGTCTATGTCCCATTGGGCCAGGGAGAAGACTTCAGGGCTGTGCTTGATATAGTCTCCGGAGAAAAGCTTATTTTTGAGATGGAAAGCTTTGGCCGAAAAATCTCCAGGGTTGATCCCGATGAAGGTGAATCCCAGATTATCCAGACCTGGAGAACAAATCTGATGGAGATACTTTCTGAACTGGACGACGCAATTATGGAGGACTACCTGGAAAACAGGCATACCCCTGCGGAGAAAATCAGGCAGGTCTTACGCAAGGCTACCCTTCAGCTCAAAGGGGTTCCGGTCATGGCTGGTTCGGCTCTCAGGAATATTGGTGTTCAGCCGGTCATGGATGCTGTTTGTGATTTTTTGCCCTCTCCAGTTGACGTTCCCCAGGCCAGGGGAATACATCCTGAAAAAAAGACTGTAGTGTCCTTTCCAAGCCAGATTAAAGCGCCCCTATCTGCCCTTGCTTTTAAAGTCAGCGTTGAAACCGGCAGAAAACTCGTGTTCATTCGTATTTACTCCGGCAAAATTGAAGCTGGACAGACAGTTTTCAACTCCACCCAGAATATTTTGGAGCGAGTGGCCAGAATTTTCGTCCTTCACGCCAATCACCGGGAAAAAGTTGACCAGGCACTCGCTGGACAGATTGTCGCTGTTGCAGGCCTGAAAAATGCCCGGACTGGCGACACCCTGTGTTCCAAGGATAACCCCTTAATTCTGGAAAAAATCAGTGAATACAACCCGGTAATCTCCCTGGCAATTGAGCCCAGAAACAGTGAGCAGGAAGAAAAGCTTGTCTTCGCCGTGGAAAAGCTCCTGCAGGAAGACCCCACTCTGTTTTTTGAAAGAGACAAGGATACTGATCAAATAATTCTTTCAGGAATGGGAGAGCTTCATCTTGATGTTGTCCTGCACCGCATCAAAAGGGAATATAATGTGGACTTCAGGGCTGGCAATCCCCAGGTGGTTTACCAGGAAACCATCAGCAGTGCGGCCCAGGCTGAGTTCGAGTACGCCAGGGAACTGGGGGAGGAATTTCATTACGGATTCGCCATAATTGGCGTGGAGCCTGCCCCCAGGGGCAGAGGAAACAGGATAATCAGGGAAATCGACCTTGAGAAATGGCCGCAGACATGGGTCGAGGCCGTGCATAAAGGCATTGAAGACGGCCTCCAGGCAGGAGAGCTTAAAGGTTACCCATTAACTGACGTTGTTGTGCGGATAAAAGCGATATCGGCCAAAGACGGCGCGGACGTTATCGGCTTCAGGCTTGCCTCTTTTCAGGCCCTGAAGCTGGTCATAGCCAAGGCAAATCCGATTCTTCTGGAGCCCATCATGATGGTTGAAATATCCACCCCTGGAGAGTTTGTTGGCGACTGCGTCAGTCTTCTGGGAAGCAAGGGAGGACAGATCGAGAATATGTTTGATCATCACGGACAGAAGATCATCAGGTCTTTGACCCCTCTGAGCAAAATGTTCGGTTTTTCTACAGATCTGCGCTCAGCCACCCAGGGAAGGGCCGGACTGACAATGAAATTTGAAAAATTTGACGCTGTGGGAAAGTAACGCTTTAAACTAAAGCGAGGTCATCATCCTCAGGAAAAGGACCCTGGAGAACATGACGCTGCACCTGGCGAACTCTGGGCATTTGATGATCCCCTTCCTATTGAAACGGCGGACATGCATTTCTTGACGTGCTCTCTTTGATCACATTTGGGGCAGGGTATTTTCTCCAAGCCGGGATTGGATACAAGTTCTTCAAATAATTCTTTACATTTTGAACAATAGTATTCAAATATAGGCATTAATTTCTCCTTTTCAGATTTGAATAAAATCCTTGTTTGTTTTTCTTGAATCTGGCAATAAATTGATTGAAAATTACACAATTTCACTAAGGAGGTCTTATGATTGAAATAAAAAAAATCATGTGCGCGGTTGACTTCTCAGAAATGAGCGCCAAGGTCGCGTCTTATACCCAGCTCTTAGGTAAATCTCTGAACGCTTCTGTCAAGGTGGTCTATGTAGCCCCAAGTCTTTCTCAATATGTTGGTTTCCATGTTCCTCCCACTTCCATTGAAAATTTTGTTGGCGAGATTGTGACTGGTGCTGAAAAAACCATGGAGTCCTTTATTCAGGAAAATTTCAGCGATATAGACGTGACCGGTAAAGTCTTAAGCGGATATGCGGCTGAAGAAATACTTAACTTTGCCAAAGATGAAAATATTGACATGATTATAATGGGTACCCATGGACGCAAAGGCATTGACAGAGTTTTGTTCGGTTCTGTGGCTGAAAAAATTGTCAAGTCTGCGCCCATGCCCGTAATGACCATCAGACCGTAACAGCTAAGAAGGCATCAAAATTTTAAATTTTCTGCAGTCTAAAAGACCTCAGTGCGGTCTGGATCTTGGGAGCGCCTGGGTCAAGACAGTTAAACTTTCAAAAAAAGGCAGGTCTGCCCAGCTGAAAAGCTTTGCCCGCCTGCCCTGGTCTTCAGGGGATATTGATGGTCCATTGACTCAGGGACAAAAGATAAAAGTCCTGTGGGAACATCTGGGGCTCAGGGATAAAACTGTTGTTTCTTCCATGGCTGTTAGCTCCGTCATTGTGAAAAGAGTGGTTTTCAAGGCAAGATCCCCAAAAGAGCTGGACCAGAAAATATATGAAGAAGCCGGCCAACATATTCCCAACGACATGAAAGATGTTTACCTGGATTATCACGCTCTGGGGCAGGGTGATAAAAAGGATGCCGTGGAGGTTATGCTGGTGGCGGGGAAGAAAAAGGTGGTTGAGGAATTGATCAGGGTGATGGGTGATGCAGAGCTTTCACTGGGGATGATTGATGTTGACGCCTTTGCCCTAAGTAATTGCTTTGAATTCAACTACCCTGAACTTGTCAGCGATTCATCATGCCTCGTGGATATTGGTGAAACGCGTAGTATTTTTGCCATCTTCCGGCAAAGCCAACCGGTTTTTTTCAGGGAGATGTCATTCGGTGGCAGACAACTCACAGACATTATCGCCCGAAGTCTGGATGTGAGCAGAATGGAAGCAGAAGAGATCAAGATTAAAGGACCTTCTTCTCAGGATAATCTAAAGCACCTTGAAATCGCGAAAGAAATACACTCGTCCGTCAAGTCATGGGCAGAGGAGGTTAAAAGGCTGACAGGCTTTTACCAGACTTCCAATAACCAGGAAAGACAGCCCAAAAACATATTCCTCTCAGGGGGCGGAAGCCTTTTCAGGGGAATAGATAATGTCTTTCAGGAACATCTTGGAATTGAAACAAAACATTTTGATCCATGGAAAGGCCTTCAGACTTCAATAACTGATTTTGATTATAAGTACTTGGATTCAATAAAACCCCAGCTTGCCATTGCCACTGGCCTGGCTCTCAGGAGCATTATTTAGTTTTATTCAGAAAAGAATTTTTCCTTTTGGCTCCATCTTTTATTTCAATTATAAACATGCTAATAGTTTTTGCAGATAATTGCTTAAATCTCATGAAAAAGGCCGGCACCTTTTTCCCCCTGACTGAAAATCTGCAGTTTCATGCTTGTTTAAAATTAACTGCCAGGTTTGAAAACATATTATTTCAACAAGCCTTTAAACCTGATCTGGAAAATTAGAGTTCCTGATCATTCTGCTGCTGTCATAAATTATAACCTGCTTTAACAGTTTGATTCCTGCCAGAGTAGGAATGATGCCTGGCTGACCCATCATAACAGGTCACAAAACCGAACAGTTTCAATAAATGCTGTTTAGATGCCAGGATAAAACCTGACCATGATCAAAATAAATCTGCTCCCTCATGCCAGGAGTGCCAGGACTCACAGAACTCATAAACAGGTCATTATGTTTCTGGTTTTGTGCGCCCTTGTCACAGCCGGAATTGTTGTGATGAGCGTGTGGTGCGGGTCTAAAATCAGCGGGTTGACTGAAACTGTTCAGAAAAAACAGGAACAGAGGCAAGCCATGCTGTCCAGGGTCGCCAGAATCAATCAACTGCAAATAAAGATTGATGAAATTCAATCCAATATCAAGGTTATCAGGGACATTCGACTGAAACAACAACTGCCGGTAATCTATGTTGATGAGACGGTCAGCTCTCTCCCGGAGGAAAAGATCTGGTTCGAAGCACTCAGTCTCAACGCAAAGGGTGTAATGGATATAAGAGGGGTGGCCCTTGATAATCAGGCCTTTGCCGGTTATGTTGATGACCTCAGAAATTCACCTTATGTGCGCTCAGTTAGCACACAGAGAACTTCCAGCAGACAGGTCATGAATCTTGATCTGGTTGAGTTCCAGTTCCAGATCAGGGCGGGCCCCAAGGCTTCCAGAAATGACCATGAAACTCATGAAGATTAACACAAAGGCAATATTGCCTGCAATTGAAAAGCTTACCTTGACCCAGAAGTTCATGATCCAGTTTATGATACTGGCTATCATCTGCGGATCATCCTGGTATCTTTTTCTGAGTCCTGCCTGGGCAAAAATCGTCAGTCTCCGCCAGGAAGCTGTTTTCCTGGACCAGGATATAATGCTGCTCTCTGGTCAGGCAGCTGGGATTTCCAAAGTCGAAAAACACCTTGAAGAGAGTAAAAGGGAACTTATCCTGGCTAGGGCTCTTTTATCTGAAGACACCAATGCCATTGAGAGACTCCTGGCTTCTTTTGAACGTCTGGGATATAAGAAAAACGTGTGTTTTTTACTTTTTCAACCCGGTTCAGAGGAACTTCTTAAATATTATGCCAGAAGAAGTCTGCAATTGCGATTACGGGGAAATTTTCATGATCTCATCAGCTATTTTGGAGAGTTGACAAGACTGGAAAGCCTGGTAAGCCTCGAAAGCCTGAGGTTAAGCCCTGAATCTCCTCAGCGAAGTGAAGGAGTGACCCTTTCAGCCGAAGCAGTGTTAAAGGTGTATAGATCACTTTCACAGGCTGAACTGGAGGCCGGGAAAAATGATTAGGCTCCTGGGAATATTGTTAATCACGCTTTTGACAGCACTGCAGGTCTTTGCCGTGGACAAGGCTGAAGAGCAGTCCGGCGACCAGTTTTATCCTGAATGGCTGTCCCCGACTTCTTATGTTTACAATCCCCAGAAAATGGCTGACCCATTTGTTCCCTTTGTTCAGCAAAGAAATCAGGAAGAGGAACATAAAACCAAAATCCCCGCAAGACCACTGACTCCTCTGGAAAAGATCCAGCTTGAACAGCTGAACCTGGTAGGTATTATCTGGACAGAAAGTCATCCACAAAATTCATGGGCAATGGTGGAATTGCCTGACGGCAAGGGTTTTATCCTCAAACAGGGATCCGTGATCGGCCCAAACCAGGGGAAAGTCATTGCGATTCTGCCCCATGAGGTCGTTGTCCTGGAAAAAGTCGCCAACACGCATGGAGTGTTCCAGGATAAACAGACTGTCCTTAGATTAAATCCAGGTCAGGAAGATTAAATGAAGAAAAATGTTTTATTTATTATTTCCAGCCTTGTTTGTCTGGCCGCTTTATTCCCTCTTGTTGCACCGGCAGGAACCCAGGCCATTTATAAAGGCGGACCAGGCCATGGTCAGATCCTGGGCAAGATAACTGATCTGGAATTCTGGCGGGATGAACACGGTTGTCTTTACGCGGACTTCAAGGGTTTGGACATACCATCACCCGCAATTATAACCCAGGACGATACAAGGCTGGAAGTACTGATACCTCGATCCAGAACTTCTTTGTCACTGGTTCGCTTGTACCGTCTGGACGACTTTGAGGCAGGAATCAGCGCCCTTTTTCTTCAAAATACACCATCCGGAACCAGGCTTGTCTGGACATGGGATGAAAAAGTGCCCTTTGAGGTTGCAGCAGATCAGAACACACTGAACTTCAGATTTGTCGGGACAAAAGATCCCGGTAATCCGGAAAAAGACGCAAGCAGACTCAAACCTGATGTTCATTTTTCCACACTATCTCAAAAATTTCTTTCTCATGAGATTAATACTCTTTTTCCGGGAATGAAGGAGAAGTACACTGGAGATCCTATCTCCATTGATTTGCAAAATGCTGAAGTTGAACATGCAATCCGCCTGATTACATCCATTACTGATTTCAATCTGATCCTGGATCAGGATGTCCGGGGCAGAGTATCCCTGCGCCTGGTCAATGTGCCCTGGGACAAGGCCCTGGATCTGATCCTTGTCCAGAAAAACCTGGCAATGGTCCATTGGGGGAATATTATCCGTATTACCACAGCTGAAAAACTAAAGGCCGAGAGGGAACAGGTCAGAAGAGCCAGGGAAGCTGAGGCTGAGGCCAGAGAAAGCATGAAAAGGCTTGAACCACTGGAAAGGAAATTTATTCAGGTTAATTATTCCACTGCCGGCGAGATTCTTCCGCAGATCAAAGACTTTCTTTCAGACAGGGGTATGGTGGCCCACGACGCAAGGACAAACACTCTGACTGTGCAGGATACGTCATCTCACCTCCAGGAAATAAAAGCCATAGTTAAGAATCTGGATCGCCCGGAAAAACAGGTCTTAATTGAAGCAAGGGTTGTTTACGCTACAGAAGAATTCAGGAGAGGTCTGGGTTTGCATTGGAATTTCATGTATCCCGAGCAGAATGCCTTCTCTCCCAGTGGAAAAATTCTTGGCTCTGTAAACTTCCAAAGCATGAATTTCCCCAACATGCCTGATGATTTTATATCTTTCGGCGGCACTCTGCGCAGTATTTCAGGAAGCATTTTTACCCTGGACGCCCAACTCAGGCTTGGAGAAACTCAAAGAATATCCAGGACAATATCAGCACCACGTATTGTAACTCTGAATAACGAAATGGCGGAGATTGAACAAGGAGTTCAGATACCTTACATTACCCTGGACGATGCCGGCAATCCAACCACAGAATTCATACCCGCCACTCTCAAACTTTCGGTTACTCCTCAGATCACCTGGGACGACAATATTATAATTTCCCTGGAAGTTAGCGATGATAACCCCGCTTTTGTGCTGGATCAGGCCTCTGTGGAGACACGCCTGGCAAAAACAAAACTCCTCGTTGAGGACGGTGAGACCATCGTTCTGGGCGGAATAAAAAAAATTGTTGAGGACCAGACTCAGAACAGAGTGCCTGGTCTGGCAAATATCCCTGTACTTGGATGGCTTTTTAAGAACGAATTTCTTGACGAGAGAAAGGACGAACTTTTAATCTTCATCAGGCCGGAAATCCTTTAACATGGAACTGAGACTGTCCAGCGACAGTGACTTCTTAAAGATCTGGAAGAATGGCTTCCTGGGACAAAAGGGACTTTTTATTCCCGGAGAAAAATATTTCCCCCTTGGCCAGGAATTTACCATTACCATTTCTATTGAAAATAAAACCCTGGGCAATGCCCTGGTAAAGCCCGTATGGTGCAACCTGTCCGGTCCGGTCAACCCAGACCTGCCCAGGGGGACTTTTCTGAAAATCATCAGGGCTGAAAAAAATCTTCAGCTCAAGATCAACAACGTCTGTTCCTGAACAAACTGAACAGTACAAAATAACCTGTGTTTTTTTGGTATTATCTGTTGAATCTACCACGCTGTTTTAACTTATCCAATATATCCAAGAACCAGTTTTATTGTGGTAAAAAATTCAGTTTCCATCTCCCCAACTTATTTTGAAAAGAAAGGTTTTTTATTATGAAGAATCCCCTTCATGGCCTTATTAGATCTGAGGTTCTTGAATTCGAGCCTTATTCTCCAGGTCTTGGTATAGATGAAATAAAGAAAAAGTACGGTCTGGACAATGTTATCAAAATGGCCAGCAATGAAAACCCCCTGGGCGTCTCCCCTGCTGTTCAGGAAGTAATCCGTGAAAACGCCTCACTGGCTTTCAGATATCCATCCCCTGGCAATCATGAACTCTGCAGCGCCATTGGCAATTACCTTGGAATTAATCCCCAAAGAATCGTCTGCGGCAATGGATCAGATGAAATAATTGATCTTCTGCTCAGAGTAACTGCTGTACCTGGCAGAGATAATATAGTCGCCTTCAAACCCTGTTTCAGCATATACCAGCTTCAGTCCAGGCTTTGCGGACTTGAGTTCAGACAATCACCCCTTGGACCTGAGTTCTCTTTTGACTGGGTCAGTCTCCTTGATCTGGTGGATGATCGCACCAGAATTGTCTTTTTGACAAACCCTGATAATCCGTCAGGCTTTACAGTTTCTTCTGGTGAGATTGAAAATCTTTATTCTAAACTGCCTGAATCAACTGTTCTCGTTGTTGATGAAGCTTATATCGACTTTGCCAGCCCATTGGAGAAATTCAGCTCTCTGGAGCCGGCCATGAAATCAGATCGCATGGTTGTGCTAAGAACTTTTTCCAAGATGTTCGGCCTTGCCGGACTCAGATTGGGTTTTGGTGTCCTGCCTCTGTTTCTGGCAGATTATCTTCGCCGGGTCAGGCTGCCCTTCAGCGTAAATATTCTGGCTGAAAAAGCGGGCCGCGCAGCCCTTGAAGATACTCTTTTCAGACAGACAACCCTGGACATGATCATCAGAGGCAGAAGTTTTCTCAGCCGTGAACTTGAGGCCATGGGCTGCCAGGTCTTTCCTTCTCAGGCCAATTTCGTCATGTTCAGGCCTCCTGCGGACGCGGGATCTGTATTTGAAAAGCTTTTGACCAGAGGCATCATCATTAGGCCCCTTAAAAGCTATTGCCTTCCGGATTATCTGAGGGTCAGCATCGGCACGGAAAAAGAGAACATGGCCCTGATAAGTTCATTAAAGGTTATCCTGGGTGAGTAATCCGCCATTGATCATAACTATTGACGGTCCGGCTGGGGTGGGCAAGACCACCCTGGCCAGACAGCTGGCCAGAAGCTTAGGACTTGCCTACCTGGACACCGGGGCAATGTTCAGGGCTGTGGGCTGGATCTTTAAGCAAAAAAACCCGGGAAATGATCAGGAAAAAATTTTAAAGCTCCTTGCTGATATCCGCTTTGGCCTGGAAGGCTCGGGATGGGAAAGTCATATCACAGTCAACAGCAAAAGACTTGGGCCTGAGATCAGGACTGAAGAAGTGGGAATGTGGGCATCAAACGCAGGCCGGCTGGAACCGGTAAGAAATTTTCTCAAAAAAACGCAGCAAAGAATGGGAGCGTCCACCTCACTGGTGGCTGAAGGCAGAGATATGGGCAGCGTGGTTTTTCCAGAAGCTCCTTTCAAATTTTATCTGGAGGCATCACCCCTGGTCAGGGCGAAAAGAAGGCAGGCGCAGCTGGAAAAGATGGGAAAACATGCTGATTATAACACCATCCTGGATCAGATAACCAAAAGGGACCAGCAGGACCAAAGCCGGGCAATTGCTCCTTTGAAGCCTGCTCCGGACGCGATCATCATCGACACCGGACCCCTAACCCCTGATCAGGTATTAAATATAATGAAAGGGCACCTCGGGTCTGCCAGGCATTCCTTGGGCCCGGCAAAACTGTAATGAGGGAAAAACCATAAGCCTACTCCGCGCTTTTGACCTCATCCCAGAGAGTGTCCATCTGTTGCATGTCCAGTTCTGAAATATCCAGCCCCCTTTCAAGGGCCAAAGCCTCCATTTTGCCAATCCTGCCCAGAAACTTGCTGTTGGCCTTTGAAAGAGCGGTATTGGCCTTGATTTTATTCCTTCGCCCGAATTCCACAAGGGTAAAAAGATAATCCCCGAACTCCTTTTCAGCCTCGTCATTATCTCCCTTGGTTCTGGCGTGCATAAATTCTTGCCATTCTTCAGCCAGTTTTTTTTCGACCTCTTCATCCCTGCTCCAGGTGAAGCCGCTTCTGGCCGCTTTTGAGCTGATGCGGTAAGCCATGAGCAAAGGAGGAAGGTTTTTGGGGATTGAAAAGAAGGGGGATTGATTTTTTCCCTGTTTTTCTGATTTTTTAACTTTTTCCCAGTTGTGCAGAAGCTCTTCCCTTGTCTCAAAATGCTCATCCTCAAAAACATGGGGATGCCTTGATATCATCTTTGCAGCGCTTTTACCCCATACTTCTTCCAGTGAGAAATCATTTTTATAAAAATGGGCCATGAAAAACAAAAGGAAAAAAACGTCCCCCATCTCCTCCATGATCTCCTGGGTATTTTTGGATCGAATCGCGCCCACCAGCTCGTATACTTCCTCAATCAGATAGTCGCAAAGACTGTCAGGATTCTGCTCCCGATCCCAGGGACACCCTTCAGGACCCAAAAGTTTATTAATAACAGTTAAGAGCTTGTTCATTCCCTGCCCCTGATTCATAATTCTCCCTTTTTGGGCATGACAAATTCTTCCCAGTTTTCCTCCAGAAAGGACTTGGCTGTTTCAGCCTTGTCCCGAAATTTCTCCTTGAGTTCTTCCGGCAGATAGCCGGCAAGATTCTGACTTATATTGTGCACATAAGGGGATATCCTGGAAGTTGTAATTAATTCATGATCTCTGGGCAGAAAAACCGTCAAAATAAGAAGTGTCAGCACACATATCAGCCCGGCCTTGACAAAACCCAGCACTCCCCCCCCCAGACGATCCATCCAGCCAAGCATGATCATTTGCAGAAATTTTTTCAAAAGATGGGACAACATGCCAATTACCAGTATGGTGGTAAAAAAAATACCCAGGTAAGCTACCACCTGAGACCAATCAGGGCTGGAGATGATTCTATTGACCACGGGCTGAAGATCAGCATAAAATTTGTTGGATGCCAGAAATCCCGCAACAAGACCTGCAATGGAAGATACTTCCAGGATTAGCCCCCTGAAGATGCCTCTGAACAGGAAAAACCCCAAGACCACCACAAAAAAAATATCAAGACCGTTCATACCTTATCCTTATGGAAAACCCTGTACTTAACTTAAGCAAAAATTACTGTCTGTTATAACCAATTTAATTATCAGGTTAAACACCCATTTATATATGTCTGTCCTGTATTCTTGACAGTATATGATTCAGGAATTAAGTTCAATAGTTTTAATATCAACGCAAACTCTTGCAAACTTCAAGGAGCAGAATTATGGCTTACGATATCAGACTGGTAAAAATCGTTACAGGGGATATGGTCCTGGGCAAATGGGATGATAAGCAAAATAAACTTACGGATCTGGCCATGCTGCAGATGATACCCACGCAGCAGGGCGGTGTTCAGATGCTTCTGCTTCCCTTTGGCTACCCCATTGATAATGAAATTACCGGAGAAATAGAAGGCAGGAATATACTTTATTTTTATAAAAACACACCCGAAGATCTCAAAAATAAGTATTTGGAAGCTTCCAGTAACCTGACCATTTCCAGCACTGCAGACCTGAGAAACCTGGGTAATCTGGCTGGAAAGGGCAAGAGCAAAGTAACTGATTTGGGTTCCCTGTTCAAAAAATAATCTGCGATAATTTCCTTTCTGATGTTTCTCCAGTTAAGCAGAAGATTCCAAATTGCTGTTCATCCTCGTTTCCCATTGAACTAATAAAAAAGGGCCGGAAAATCACCGGCCCTTTTCATTAGTTCCACCAGATTTCTGACTAGCAGACTGAAAATTTATTATCCTGCAGGCCGTTCAAAAATTTCAAGTGCAAGGAGCAATCCGGCACCCACTTGCGATATTTATCATACGGCAAAATAAGATCAACTCAAGTGGGTGCCGGAGAAGCGACGCAGCAATTGGGAGATTTTCAACGGCATGCTAACTCTCTATGGATATCTTTTTGGATCTGCTTTCCTGAGTCTTAGGCAAGCTTACTGACAGAACTCCATTTTTGTAATTGGCAGTGACCTTGTCCTTGTCCACATCTGAACGCAACGGGATCACTCTATTAAACAGCCCGTATGAACACTCCATATGGACATAGTTATCTTTTTCGTCTTTCTTTTCCCGTTTTTTCTCCCCCCGAAGGATCAAATTGTTGTTTTCCACGCTGACGTCAATATCCTGAAGATCAAGACCGGGTATTTCTGCCCGGACTAAGGTGGCGTCTTCCTTTTCAATCACTTCCACTGAAGGGATAAATCCTTTTGAGAATTCACCAAAACCTCTGAATGGTCTGGTCCACATATCTTCAAATAAATCCAGCATGTCTTCTGGCGCGCTGCTCCGGGGTAAACTTCCGGAACGGCGTGACGGCAACCATTTATCCAGCATATTTGTTCACCTCCGTGTTTTATTCTGCCCGGACTGCATAAAAAGGATTGTCTTAGCCTGTGAAGGCCGGGTGTTATTTTACAATTCATGACAAATCTAAACAATCCAGAGCCAGACATGTGTTCTTATCAGCCCTGGTCATTGTTTTTATTTCTGACCCATTTCCATTATCAGGATTTCCAGAATCACCTATCCGGCCTGAATCTGGATTTTTCTGGGCTTGGCTTTTTCAGCCTTTGGCAGAAACATTTCAAGAACACCATTCCTCATGCTGGCCTTGATATTTTCCCGGTCAACAACATCAGAGATGGTGAAACTCCGGTTATATTCACAGTCACCGAATTCAAGGTGAATATTGCTCACACCCTCCATTCGGGGATAATTAGCCTTGGCTTTGATCTCAAGGTCGTTTTCCTTAAGATCGATAATAAGATTCTCCTTGGCTACTCCAGGCATATCCATGTAAATATGAAATCCGTCCTGCTGTTCTATGATATCGGTGTTGGGGGAAAAACGGGGTAATGTGTTCGTTTCCCTCTTTTTTACTTCACTGGTCATATACACCTCCTTAAACTACTCAGCCTTGATGCTGATCTTTCTCGGTATGGCCTCGTCAGCCTTTGGTATAACTACCTCCAGAATTCCATCCTTCATCTTGGCATTGACCTTGTCCAGATTGATGGGCACGTTAAGGTTGACCACCCTCTGGAACAGGCCTGTGGGCCTTTCCTGTCTGTAGTAACTGCCTGTACCGTGTTTTCTGTTTCCTTTGATGACCAAGCTGCCATCACTCAGTGTGATATCAATGTCCTCAATGTCAACTCCCGGGATTTCAGAGAAAACATAGATGTTAGACTTGTCCTCGCTGATGTTGACTGGAGGATATGCGTTTCTTCTCTGACTGATGGTTGACGGCCTCCAGGTCTCGTCAAAAAACCTGTCCAGTTGCCTCGGCAAATTATAAAAACTGCTGAAATCAATTACCATGGCTATCACCTCCATGCTTATTTTTTAAGATTAATAAGCAAAAAACCATTCGTGTCAAGACGTTGGATTTAAGGGTGGGGGATCACCCCTTGCCATGTTCTTTTTTGATGAGGGTGTTTTTGATAAAAAATATTTTGGGCGGTTGTGCCGGCAGTAACAACCAGGGCCTTGGTCAAAACCCTGGCTGTTACTGCCGAGGAATAAATTTTTTCTGAATTATCAACTGGAAAACTCAAACCTTGCACGCGGTGCGCAAGTCATCAACTGCATCGGTCTTTTCCCAGGAAAAATCAATATCCTCACGGCCAAAATGCCCGTAGCAGGACGATTTCCTGTAAATAGGTCGAAGCAGATTAAGCTTTTTAATGATATGATATGGCCTTAAATCAAAGATATCCTTCACCGCCTGGGTCAGGGTTTCGTCAGAAACCTTACCTGTCCCCCAGGAAGTAACAAGAAGTGAAACCGGTTCCGCGACTCCAATGGCATAGGCCAACTGGACTTCACACCTGTCAGCCAGTTCCGCGGCAACTATGTTTTTGGCGATATACCTGGCCATGTAAGCTCCGGACCGATCAACCTTTGAAGGATCCTTTCCTGAAAAAGCACCCCCGCCATGGTTGCCCATGCCTCCGTATGTATCTTGAATTATCTTTCTGCCCGTAAGCCCGCAGTCAGCTTTGGGACCTCCCACCACAAACCGGCCTGTGGTGTTGATAAAAATCCGCATATCGCTGTCCATCATTTCCTGGGGCAGGACCTTGAAAACAACCTCTTCCTTGACCGCGTCCACCAGGTCTTCATAGGATATGTTTTCATTGTGCTGACAGGCCACAACAACGTCATGGATTCTGCTGGGGCTGCCATTAATGTATTCGATGCTCACCTCTGTTTTTCCGTCTGGACGCAAGAAATCCAGAATATTGTTTTTGCGCACATACGCCAGACGTCTTGATAGCTTGTGGGCATAATAAATGGGAGCGGGCATCAAAGTTTTGGTCTCATTGACCGCGAAGCCGAACATCATGCCCTGGTCCCCGGCTCCCTGCTCCTCAGGACTCTTGCGGTTCACACCGGCGGCTATATCCGGGGACTGCTTGTCAATTGATGAGATCACGGCACAGGTCTCATAATCAAAACCCATGTCTGAATTATTGTAGCCAATCTCTTTAACTGTTTCACGGACAATGCTTGGAAAGTCAGCATAGGCTTTGGTGGTTATTTCCCCGGCAATAAAGGCCAGACCCGTTGTAACCAATGTTTCGCAGGCAACCCTGGCATCAGTATCCTGGGCAATAATTACGTCCAGAATCGAATCTGAAATCTGGTCAGCGACTTTATCGGGATGGCCTTCAGTTACTGATTCGGATGTAAAAAGATAGCGGGTGTTGGATGAGATCATTTAATTTCTCCATTTTTTTGTTTTCGTTCCGGAGAGATAATTCCACCGGACATAAGCAGTTTAAAAGATTCTTCCACTGTCATATCCAAAGGGATGGTTTCATCTTCAGGGACCATCAGATAAAAGCCTGATGTGGGATTAGGCGTTGTTGGCACATAAACATTTATCATTTTTCTCTTGGTTTTTTCCTGGAGTTCACCTACGGCTATACCGGTGACATAGGCCATTGCGTAGATATTTTCCTTGGGATATTCAATAAGCACCACGCGTTTATAGTCCCTGGAAGTTCCCTTGGCAATGGTGTCAATGAGCTGTTTGACCGCGGTATATATCTTGTTGACTATGGGAATATAGTCGATGATTCTCTCCCAGATTGAGACCAGTTTTCTGCCCAGGTAATTGCGCACAAAAACCCCGGAAAAAATTAAGACCAGAATCAAGACAATAAGACCCAGTCCGGGTACGGGAAAGGGGAGAAAGCTCTCAGGCCGGTATTTTCCCGGGATAATGAGCAGAATCTGGTCAATCCAGCCGATGGTCAACCTTAATAGAAAAAAAGTTGCGGCTATGGGAGTCAGAAAAAGAAGACCAGCTATCAGGTTAACCTTTAAAAATCTTCTGATGCGTCCGAAAAAAGTCAATTTCTCAGTTTTGTCATCCATTTCCAGCTTCTTTGATTATATTTTGGTCATCCATGAAATATTGAACCGGCACATGAGAGAAACCGCCCAGTCCCGGTCAAGGCCGTTAACCATGGTGATTGGAAAATTTTTGGATGTTGCGTAAACTTCAGCCGATTCCAGGGTCAGACATTTCTCCCCCAATTCAGATGTGTTCTAATCAGGAATGTTCCGAGAGTGCAGTTCTGAACAAGTTTGTTGGTCATGTTTATTGCAACTTTTGCCTAATATAAATCAATGTTATCAATCAGCCTGGCCCGGCCAATTTTAACAGCCACGGCCAGAAAATAACCATGTCCTGCTCTGGAAACTCTCTCCAGAGTTGAGGAGACAATGCGCACATAATCAATAACTGAGCCTGGAATGTTTTCCAGGTAATACTTTATTAGCTGATCCTCAAGCTCTTTGCAGTGAGTCTTGCCGGATAAAACCTTATCTCTGGTCATCACCAGTCCCTTGTAAATATTGGCAGCGCTTTCCCGCTGGCCAGGAGTTAGATATGCGTTGCGTGAACTCATGGCCAGACCGTCATGTTCCCGGATGATTGGCCTGCCCTCTATGAATACCGGCAAATTCAGGTCCCTGACTATTCTTTTGATGACCATGATCTGCTGGCGGTCCTTCAGCCCGAAAACAGCAATATAAGGCATGGTCAGATTGAACAGTTTACAGACTATGGTTGCAACTCCTCTGAAGTGAGTTGGCCTGGATTGTCCGCACAGCTTATTTGACAGCCCCGGAGTTTCAACCCAGGTGTCAAAGTCATGAGGATAAAGATCATCAGCCTCAGGCATGAAAAAATAATCAACCCCCAGGGATCTTGCCAGTTCCATATCCCGGTTCACATCACTGGGATATTGATCCAGATCCTCCCCGGGAGCAAACTGGGCAGGATTGACAAACAGAGAAACAACAACCTGGTCAGCGTTTTCTCTGGCCCAGCGCATAAGACTCAGATGCCCTTCATGAAAAAAACCCATGGTGGGCACCAGGGCGAGTTTTTTCCGGTTTAGTCTGGATCTCAATCCAATGCCCTGCATTTGTTCAAGATCGCTGATTATCTGCATAACCTTAAAAATCCTGGGTGCTTTTGTTCCAGTAAAAAGTGTTATTCTTTATCCGCTCTTTTTTCATTCTGTCAAATATAAAAATTTAAACCAATCAGAATGGATTGTCTATCCGATGCCCTGGGATTAAAACCAATATGGAATTTTTTTGGGACCAAGTTTCTTTCTAGCCCAGCTCACAACAGGTCTGCTCTCCGGACATGCCCAGGAAATGATGACTTCTCCATGAACAGCTGTGTCGTAAAGTTCAATATCCTTCCCTGATATTATATCAAGAACCTCCTGATGGGGGACCTTGAATCTGTTCATAAAACCCCTGGACAGCGCGGCGATTTCCGGATCAACCGATTCATAAAACCTTCTGCTGGCACTGGTCCGACTTCCATGATGGGGCACCAGAAGTACATGGGCGGAAAGATCATGCTCAGTATCCAGAAGAATATTCATGCCCTCAGATTCAAGATCTCCCGGAATCAGAGCCATGCCTTTTCCTTCCCAGACAAGCCTTAATACCAGTGACGTGTTGTTTAATCGGTCAAAAACAAAAGGGTCTTCAGGATGAAGCACTTCCATGACCAGGTCCTCACCCAGAACCAGATCGTCCCCCATTACCAATGCTCTTTGAGGCACGTCCTGCCTGGACAGGGCGGCCTCAATTGAATCTCTGCCGGATTCACCAGGCCAGATCCCATTATGCAGATATTTGTCAGCCCCGAGATATTTCAGAGGGTAAATCAGTCCTCCATAATGATCCACATGCGCATGACTCAGGATGATTTTTTCAATTCTTTTGGGCCGTTCTCTCCAGGTCAAAGATGGAACAACCACCTGCCTGCCCAGATCAAACTCCGGATTCCAGCTGCCTCCTCCATCGACAAGTATTCTCTTGTTTCCTGGAAGTTCAAGAATTACTGCCTGTCCCTGACCCACATCCAACACCCTGATTTTCAGTCCGGTATCAAAAAAATTTTTAACCTGAGGTGACGCAATCAGAAAAAAAAGCAGGAACAGGCCCAGAACATGAGCTTTTATTTTCAGATTGATCCATCTTGCGTTAATCACCAGAATAAGACCAAGCCAGAAAGCTATTACATACTGCCATGGCGGACGGTATGTGATAATGGGATAAAGTAAATTTCTTGAACCAAGGAATTCAAGAAAGCTGATGAAATAATTGAATATATATCCTGAGACCCAGAATAGAACACTCCCCAGCCATTCCAGACCTGGAACAATGGACGTGAATAATCCGGCAAAACCTGCGGGCAGGGCCGCAAGCCCCAGAACCGGAAGCCAGAGCAGATTCAGATAAAGATGCGGGCTGATATAATTAAATGTCCATGCCTGAACAGGCAAAAGGGCCACATTGGCCGTCAGAGTCACCCCAGCCAGGCCCAGAAAGTATTTCAGTGTTCTTGAACTTTGTATTTTGGAAACCTTTTTGCTTGCCCCCTCCAGCAATGGCAGACCCAGGGCTATTCCCGCCACCGCGGCAATGGACAGCTGTAACCTGAGATCAAAAACAGACCATGGGTCAATCAGGGTGATAATGCCCGCGGCCAGGAATAATCCATCCAAAAGCACCCTTTTCTGATTCCTGAACAGAAACAACCCCCAGCTTGCAAACATGATCCCGGACCGAACCAGGGTGGGCGGGGCCTGTCCCATCCATATATACACCAGGCATAATGGCGCGGCCAGCAGAATGCCCAGTTTCACAAAGGGAAGATACAGGTATATCCGGGGATAAATAAACCCAATAATTCCTGCCAGCATGAAGCCCATGCCGGCCATAATGCCCAGATGCAGGCCTGAAAGGGCCAGGGTGTGAGCCAGGGAGGCTAAACGGATGGAGTCAATAAGGTGCTGATCAAGAAGGTGGCGATCTCCGAAAAACAGGGCCAGGCCCAAACCCTGAACCTGGGTTCTCCTGTCATGGGACAATCCTGAAATATCGAACCCGGACACGGTCCGCTCTTTAAGGGACTGCCTCAGCCTGGATGATCCGCTTTTTTCTCCCTTCACCCTGAACCAGAAATGTTCACCTTTGACATAGCTTCTCCAGAGCACGTTTTGAGTCCTCCAGAAAAACTCGCTGTTCCAGACTCCAAAGTTGGCCAGGCCATGAATGGGACGGACTTTTAAATGGGCCTGGACTTCCTGACCGGGAAAAACCTGTTCAGGGGCATCCTGCCAGGTCCACGCGAGTTTACCTGGCAATGGCTTTTCCTGGTCCTGTCTCCCCATAACCAGTTCACCAAGAATAATCCTCTGCCTCTGGCCTGGCAGAAATGTAACTGATTCTGCCTGTCCCCTGACAAGAACCCTTTCATCTGTTGTTAATTCCTGTGGTATTTTTGACGGAAGATCAGGCAGCCTGAACCAAGCCAGGGCAAAGCTGATGATAAAAACCCCCAGAAGGGTAAGATTCATGCGAAATGATTTTAGGGGAATAAAGATAAACAGAATCAAAAGTGCGGTCAGCCCCGCCCAGGGGTATTTCAGGCTCCATATTCCCAGCACATAGGCAATGACCAGCTTCTGCCAGGGCAAAACGCCCCTGGGGAGACAAGTATCTGAAAAATGACGCACGACAGACCAGTTTGTTGGCGGTTAACCTGAGACGTGAAAAAAATTAAAGCAGGTGTTCAGTAAGTTGTCAATGTGGTTTTGTGGTCCTGGGGATTAGTATTTCAGGGAATAAAAACAGCAAAATTTTATTTCCTCAGAACCTGTCTAGGCTTGCTGCCCTCCTGGGGTCCAATGATACCGTCTTTTTCCATCTGCTCGATAAAAAGGGCCGCCTTGTTATACCCAATGCGAAAACGCCTCTGGATGAGCGATATTGAACCTTTGCCCTGGTCCATAATGAATTCCACAGCCTGGGAATATTTGGGATCGTCAATAATGGGATCACTCCCACCGTAACCTGCTCCATTGCCTGAATCATTTTTCTTCCAGTCCGCGAAATCAAGCTCAAATTCCGGGTTTGCCTTGTTTTTCCAGAAACCGACTATCCTGGCGATCTCATCATCCTCCACAAAGGGGCCATGGGTTCGCTGTAATTGCCCCCCACTGCTCTTATAAAGCATATCGCCGTGTCCCAGGAGATATTCGGCTCCCACAGTATCAAGGATGGTCCTGGAATCATGCTTGGAGCTGACCTGAAATGCTATCCTTGAAGGAAAGTTGGCCTTGATAATTCCGGTTACAACATCAACCGACGGTCTCTGGGTCGCCAGAATAATGTGAATTCCAGAAGCTCTGGCAAGCTGGGCCAGGCGGACAATATCCACCTCAACTTCTTTGCCGGCGGTGAGCATCAAGTCAGCCATTTCATCAATAATAATTACAAGGTAGGGCATGGCCTCCATATCTTCAAGGCCCTCGGGTTTTTCAACACCCATTGAAGCCAGCTTCTGGTTGAATCCTTCAATATTGCGTACACCCATTCTGGCCATGCGGTCATAACGGCTTTCCATTTCAAAAACTGCCCAGTCCAGGGCGTTTTTAGCCAGATTCATATCAGTTACAACCGGATGAACCAGATGGGGCAGGTCATTATAAACAGCCAGTTCGATACGTTTGGGATCAATGAGCAAAAGCTTCAGGTTTTCCGGAGAAAATTTGATGATTAGACTGAGAATAAGAGAATTAAGGCAAACGCTTTTTCCAGCACCTGTCGCGCCAGCCACCAGAAGATGGGGCATACGGCTCAGATCCTCGACCCTGGGTTTGCCCTGTATATCCTTGCCCAGGGCAAGGGGAAGCTTGAATTTGGACTTGGAAAAAGCCGGTTCTTCCAAAATTTCACGCAGATAAACAATCTGTCTGTGCTCATTGGGGATTTCCACTCCGATGGTGTCTTTTCCAGGGAGTGGCGCTACTATTCTAACCGCAGTGGCCTTGAGGGCGAGAGCCAGGTCGTCATTCAAATTGGCAATTCTGCTGATCTTGATGCCGGGAGCAGGTTTAAACTCAAACATGGTCACAACAGGACCTGGCTGAACGTTCTGGACCTCTCCCTGAACTGAGAAATCTTCAAGACAGTCCTTAAGGGCCAGGGCCATATTCTGCAGGCGGGATTGGTCAACCTCTAAGTCATCTGTTCTGACCAATGAAAGCAGATCCAATGGAGGCAGGGAGTGCTCCATAAGATCATTCTTCTCCAGACCCTTTCCAGGATCAGTCTGTATTTTTGCTGATGGCTGTCTACGGGTGGAAGCACGTTCTGAAGACACACTCTTTTCTTTGGGATTATTTTTTTTGTCTTTGCTGAAAATATTTTTTTTCAGACTCCGTGCTGAACCGGTTATGTCGGAATTCAGAGCTGCCTCACCAGCTCTGGAAAACAGAAAGGCCCAGGAAAATCCAGTTGTGATCTGCAGACCCAAAAGGGTCAGCAGAACATTAGCAATCAATGTTCCCCAAAAGTACAGAACTGAAAGAGCCAGTGAATAAATTATCTCTCCAAAAAATCCCCCTCCCCCGATCCCCAGAATTGTTATGTTCTCACTGAAAAAAGGGAATTCCGCCCATACCAGCAAGGATATGTAAAGCATGAT
>Ga0209498_1000027_pt1 | contig 79624 bp, 76 predicted proteins | sample WalLakDeSediment_FD_184131 | JGI IMG/M metagenome (GOLD analysis project Ga0209498, IMG submission 184131) | Lake sediment microbial communities from Walker lake, Nevada to study Microbial Dark Matter (Phase II) - Walker Lake 11/02/13 Deep... | ecosystem: Environmental > Aquatic > Freshwater >... | reverse complement strand
TTCTTCTTGAGCCAGGACTGCACCGGGCCGAGGCCGAGCAGCGGCCGGATCCAGTTCATGCGCCGCAGCCGGGCGACCAGCTTCGGCGAGGCGGGCAGATAGACCTCGATGTCGGGGATGCCGGTCGAGTGATAGGCCGTGGAGACATCGCCCCACGGGATCGTCATTGCCAGCTTCTCGCCGTCGCCGAAATCGATCCTGCGCGTGCGCCAGGCCAGCGGCACCGTGACGAGCCGGCCCTCGCGGCGAATCTGCCCGCCCTTGGCCAGCCCCTCGACGGACGTGCGGGCGGTGCCCGGGCTCATGCCGCCGCGCGAGTCGAAGCCGAGCGCGAGACGCGTCGCGTCCGGCAAGGCATGTTTCAGCGTGGCCGCCAGGCAATCGGTCGGGACGACGTCGAAGCCGACGCCGGGACAGAGCAGCACGCCGGCCTGCCGCGCGCGCGCGTCGAGCGAATGCGCCAGCTCGAACACCGCGATCTCGCCGGTGATGTCGAGGTAGTGCGCGCCGCTGTCGAGGCACGCCTCGATCATGGGCCGGGCAGTCGCCGAAAAAGGCCCCGCGCAATGGAGCACCAGCGCCATGCCGGAGATTCCTGCACGCACCGCCGCGGGATCGGCCAGGTCGAAGCAGCGTTGCTGAAGGCCGAGTTCCTGCGCCAGCGGCGCGATCTTCCGCGCGGCGCGGCCGGCCAGCACCGGCGCGAGGCCGCGCCGCGCCGCCTCGCGCGCGATCAGCTCGCCCGTGTAGCCGTTGGCGCCGTAGATCATCCAGGCGCGGCTCATGCGCCTGCGCTCCCGCGCTTGCCTTTGCCCCGGCCATCGGCTTTGCCCCGGCCGCCCTGCGCCTTGAGGAAACCCGCGGCCTGCTTCTTGACCGCGGCAAAGAAAAAGTCCGGCGCCAGGCGCTTCAGCAGGAGGATGCCGCGGGCCTCGGCGTGGGGAACGATCATGAAGTCCCGCTTCTGCACCCCGCGCCGGATCATGCGCGCGACATCGTCCGCATTGAGCGACGACTTCTCCATCAGCCGCTGGGCCATCTGCCGCGATTCCTCGCTGCCGGTGAAATCGTCCAGCAGGTTGGTCTTGAAGAACGACGGGCACACCACGCTGACGCGGATATCGTGCTGCGCCAGCTCGACGCGCAGCGTTTCCGACAGGGAAATTACGCCGGCCTTGGAGACGTTATAGGCGGCCACGCCCGGCGGGGAGACGAAGCCCGCCGCCGAGGCGATGTTGACCACGTGACCGGAGCCCGCGCGGATCATCGCGGGCACAAAGGCGCGGCAGATTGAGACAACGCCGAACAGGTTGACCTCCATGATCCGGCGCCAGTCCTCGTCCGGGGTATCCACCACGGTGCCCGAACCCGCGATCCCCGCGTTGTTCACCAGCACGTCGAGGCCGCGCCAGCTGCGGCGGATCGCGCCGGATGCATCGCCGACCGCGGCGGCATCCGTGACGTCGCAGGCGAACGCCAGCGCCTTGCCGCCGGCCTCCTCCACCTCCCCGGCCACCCGCTCCGCGCTGGCCCCGTCACGGTCGAGCACGGCCACCCGCCAGCCCGCGCACGCATACTCGAGGGCAAGCGCGCGGCCCAGGCCGCTACCGCCACCAGTGATCACGATCCGTTCTGTTTTCATATCGCCGGTTCTGCCGTACTGTCCGCAGGAACTCACATGATGCACGACCGCAGGCCGGTTGTTGACATCGCGTGAATGCGCGCCCTATGGTTCCGGCCGTCCGGCACTGCCACGACCACAGCGAGCCAGCCTCTTCATGGCGGTGATCTATCTCATTCGTCACGGCCAGGCGTCCTTCGGCAGCGAGGACTACGACCGGCTGTCGGAACTGGGGCAGCGCCAGGCCGGCATCCTCGGCGCATATCTGAAGCGCAGCGCCATACCCTTCGACGCGCTGCTCAGCGGCGCGCTCCGCCGCCAGCAGGACACCCTCGCCGGCATCGTCGATGCCCTCGGGCCCAGGGCGCCGGACACGAGCGTCATGGACGCGTTCAACGAGTACGACCACGTCGGCGTCATCCGCGCGTACCTGCCGCTGTTCATGGACCGCATCGGGACGCCGCGCGGCCTCGCGGAAGCGGAGGTGTTCCGCGACCACAAGCTGTTCGAGCTCGCGTTCCGCTTCATGGTCAAGGCCTGGATGGACAACGTGCCGCACGACTACGAGGCGCTGGAGGGCTGGCGCGACTTCTGCGCGCGGGTCAGCACGGGGCTCGAGCAGGCGCTCGCCACGCAGGAGGCGATGAGCCGCATCGCGATCGTCACCTCCGGCGGCACGATCGCCGCCGCGCTCCGCGCCATCCTCGGCTTGTCGAACAAGCGCACCCTCTCGATCAACTGGAGCATTTACAATGCCTCCCTGACGCAGCTGTACTACGGGCCCGCCGCGAAACACGAGGACGCCCTGCTGCTCGGATTCAACAACGTGGCCCACCTCGAGCTGTCCGGCGGGCGCGAACTCATCACCTTCCGGTAAATGCCATGAACTTCCAGATCGACGCCGAACTCGCCAGCCGCCTCGCCCGGATCCGCGCCTTCGTCATCGAGCGGGTGCAGCCGCTGGAACCGCGCCTGCTGGCCGGCGAGTGGGAGGCGCTGGATGCGGGCATCGCGGCCTGCCGCGCCGAGGTCAGGGAGCGCGGCTGGTGGGCGCCGAACCTGCCTGCTGCCGAGGGCGGCTCGGGCCACGGCCTGGTCACGCTCGGCCTGATTTCCGAAGCGCTCGGGCGCAGCCCGCTGGGCCACTTCGTGTTCGGCTGCCAGGCGCCGGATGCCGGCAACGCCGAGCTGCTCGCCTCGCACGGCACTCCGGCACAGCGCGCGCGCTTCCTCGAGCCGCTCGCCGCCGGCGAGATCCGCAGCTGCTTCCTGATGACCGAGCCGGAGTTCGCGGGCTCCAACCCGACGGAAATGGGCACCACGGCCGTGCGGGACGGTGACGAGTTCGTGCTCAACGGCCACAAGTGGTTCGCCACCGCGGCCGAGGGCGCGCGCTTCGGCATCTGCATGGCGGTCACGGATCCCGGCGCAGACAAGTACGGGCGCGCCAGCATGATCCTGGTCGAAACCGACCGGCCGGGGTACCGGCTGGTGCGCAACATCCCCGTGATGGGCCACCCGGGGCGCGGCTTCTTCAGCCACGGCGAGGTGCGGCTCGAGAACGTGCGCGTCCCCGTGGCGAACCTGCTCGGCGAGGCCGGCGCCGGTTTCGCCATGGCGCAGGAGCGGCTCGGTCCGGGCCGCATCCACCATTGCATGCGCTGGCTGGGCATTTGCCGGCGCGCGCTGGACGAGATGATCGCCCACGTGCTGAAGCGCGAGATCAAGCCGGGCCTGCCACTGGCGAAGATGGGCACGATCCAGGACTGGATCGCGGAGTCGGCCGCAGAAGTCGAGGCGGCCCGCGCGCTGGTGCTCATGACGGCGTGGACCATCGAGCAGGAGGGCTTCCGCGCCGCGCGCGAGCGCGTTTCCATGATCAAGTACTACACCGCCAACGTGCTGCAGCGGGTGGTGGATCGCGCGCTGCAGGCGCATGGCGGCCTCGGTGTCACCGACGACCGGATCCTGGCGTTCTTCTTCCGCGAGGAACGCGCTGCCCGGATCTACGACGGCCCCGACGAGGTGCATCGCATGGCCGTGGCGCGCCGCCTGCTGAAGTCGGCGGCCGGCCAGTGAGCCAGGCGGGCGTGCCGGAAGAGGCCCGCGCGCCGCGCCCGGGCGAGGAGCTCGATGCCGAAACCATCACCGGGTTCCTGGCCGGCGAGCTGCCCGGCTTCCGGGACGCGGTGGAGATCGCGCAGTTCCCGGGCGGCGCGTCGAACCTGACTTACCTGGTGCGCGCGCCCGGCCGCGAGTGGGTGCTGCGGCGGCCGCCGTTCGGCACCAAGGCGCGCAGCGCCCACGACATGGGGCGCGAATACCGCATCCTGTCGCGCATCCACGAGGCCTTCCCTTACGCGCCGCGCCCGGTGCTGTTCTGCGCGGACCCGGACGTGCTCGGCGAAGAGTTTTACCTCATGGAGCGGCTGCAGGGACTGATCCTGCGGCGCGACCTGCCCGCGGGCATGCGCCTGGCGCCGGTGCAGGCCGCCGCGCTGTGTCGCAAGCTCGTGGACATCCATGCCGAGCTGCACGCGGTCGACTACGCGGCCGCCGGGCTCGGCGAGCTCGGCCGTCCCGAGGGCTATGTCGCGCGCCAGGTGGGCGGCTGGTCTGAGCGTTACCGGATCGCGCGCACGGACGACGTGCCGGACAACGAGGCGCTGATGGCGTGGCTGGAGGAGAACCGCCCGCCCGAGGCCGCGCGCGCCGCGATCATCCACAACGATTACAAGTTCGACAACGTCGTGCTCGGCGAGGTCGATGGCCGGTGGCGGATCACCGGCGTGCTCGACTGGGAGATGGCGACGATCGGCGACCCGCTCATGGACCTCGGCGCGTCGCTCGCCTATTGGGTCCAGGCCGACGACCCGGAACCCATGCAGCAGATCCGCATGCTTCCCACGCACCTGCCGGGGATGATGCGGCGCGCCGAGCTGGTCGAGTACTACTGCGTGCGTGCCGGGCTGGAACCAGCGCGGTTCGAGTTCTACTACGTCTACGGCCTGTTCCGCCTGGCCGTCATCGTGCAGCAGATCTATTACCGCTTCGTGCTCGGCCAGACGAAGAACCCGCGCTTCGCGCCCTTCGGCCGCTTCTGCACCGTGCTGTCGACAACCGCGGCGGCGGTCGCCAATGGCGAGAGCGCATTCTGAGGAGACTTTCGATGAGCGATTCCATCTTCAACCTCGACGGGCGCATCGCCCTCGTGACCGGCGCGTCGCGCGGCATCGGCGCGGCGACGGCACACCTGCTCGCACGCCACGGCGCGCACGTCATCGTCAGCTCGCGCAGGCACGAGAGCGTTACGGAGGTCGCGGAGGCCATCCGGACCGCCGGCGGCAAGGCCTCGGCGCTCGCCTGCCATGTCGGCGAGACGGACTCGATCGAAGCCGCGTTTGCGCTGATCGAGAAGGAGCATGGCCGGCTCGACATCCTGGTCAACAATGCCGCTACCAACCCGCACTTCGGCCACATCACCGAGACGCCCGTCTCGATGATCGAGAAGACGGTCGAGGTCAACGTGCGCGGTTACTTCGTGATGTCGCAGAAGGCCGCGCTGCTGATGAAGCGCCATGGCGGCGGCTCGATCGTGAACACCTCCTCGATCAACGGCGTGCGCCCGGGCCACGGCCAGGGCATCTACTCGGTGACCAAGGCGGCCGTGATCTCGATGACCCAGGCCTTCGCCAAGGAGTGCGCGCCCTGGAAGGTGCGGGTCAACGCCGTCCTGCCCGGCCTGACCGACACGAAGTTCGCCGCGGCGCTGATCGGCAACGAGCGCATCCTGAACATGGTCCTGCCGCTGATCCCGTTGCACCGTGTGGCTCAGCCGGAGGAGATCGCGCCCGCCATCCTGTTTTTCGCGTCGGATGCGGCCTCCTACGTGACCGGCGCCTGCCTGCCGGTGGACGGGGGTTTTCTCGCCTGAGGCCGGCGGGCGCCCCGATGACGAGCACGCCTTGAACCTGCTCCTGGCCCTCGGCCTGGTCTGCCTGGCCAACCTGCCGTTTGGCTACTGGCGGGCCGGGCTCGCCAAGCGCTCACTGCCGTGGATCGTCGCGATCCACGCCCCCATCCCGCTGGTCTGGCTGATACGGGACCTGCTCGGCCTCGAGTGGCGTCTCGCGTCCCTGCCATTGTTCCTGGGCGCCTATTTCATGGGCCAGTGGCTCGGCGGCCGACTGCGGGTCGCAAGCGCCGCGGGGACTGGAGGAAGCTGAAGCTTGGCCTATGCTTATTGCAGGCACCATGGAAGCGAGGTGGGCGCCGTGACGGAAGCATCACGCCAGCAGCAGGTCATGGAAAAGCTGCGCCAGGAACGGGATGAGCTCCTGCTCCAGATGCGCCTCGGCAAGGCCGAGTTCAAGGAAGAGTGGGGGGCGCTCGAGCGCAAGTGGGAGCACCTCGAGGGGCGCATGGCCGACGTCGCAGGGGAGGCGCGCGAAGCATCAAAGGAGGTCGGCGCGGCATTTGGCGTGCTGACCGATGAGCTCGCCGAGGCCTACCGCAGGATCCGGAGAAAGCTTCACTGAGCGCGGCCGGACCCGGTAAGGAATTCTCCCTACTGCGACGCAGCATGCGTGGGCTATAGTCGTCTTGGGATGTGTCGCGCCGCCAGGGCGGCGGCAGGACCGAAGGATGACCAGCCCCGGCTTCGCAGGCTGCGCGGTGCGCGAACGCGTCACCGCGCCAGTGGATTCCGGCCGCCAGGCCGGGGCCCGGCTGTCGGGTGCGCTCGGCCCGCTGCTGCTGGACGTGCTGGAACTGGCTTCCCGGGCGCCCAGCGCGTACAACGCCCAGCCCTGGCTGGTACTCATCCATCACCCGCAACGCTGGTCGCTGACCCTTGCCCCGGATCGCCGCCTCCCGGCCGTGGATCCGGCGGATCGCGGCGCCGTGCTCGGCATCGGGGCATTCCTGGAGAACCTCTGCCTGGCGGGCGCGGCACTCGGCTACAGGATCGAGCCGACAGGGTATGGCGATCACGTCGACGACACCACCCTTGTCAGCCTCCGGCTCGAGCGCAGCGGCAGCAAGGGCACCACGAAGGCCATTGCCCTGCGCTGCACCACGCGGACGCCCTACGCGCGCGCACCGATCGCCAGCCGGGATATCCGGGATCTCTGCGAGGGGCTGGATCACCTGCTCTGGATTCCGGGCGACTCCTCCATGGCACGTGACGTTCGCGAGATCGTGGCCGGCGCCGCAGGGTCACAGCTCGGGCGTGACGAGGCGCTGGCGGAACTGGTCGGCTGGCTGCGCAGGTCGCGGGACGGCGGGGCGATGGGTCACGACGGACTGGTGCCCGAGGATCTGCAGCTCGGGGGCATTGCGGGCTGGATGGCGCGGCACGTCGCCGATCCGGAGAAATTCACGTCCGCGCCGTTCCGCCGCATGCTGGCGGGGCGCGCCGCCCGGCTCGCGTCGGCCTGTGGCGGCTGGCTGGTCGTCGCCTCGCCGGATGCCTCGATTCGCTCCGTGGTGGAGGCCGGTCGGCGCCTCGAGCGCGTGCTCCTGCGGGCCCGCGCGCTGGGGCTGGGAATCCACCCGATGAGCCAGCCCCTGCAGGAACCGGGCTGGCGGCAGGACCTGGAGCGGGCGGCCCGCCTGGATGCGTTCCCGCGCATGCTGCTGCGCGTCGGCTACACCCGCCGCTGGCCTGCGAAGGCCGCGCCGCGGCTCCCCCCCGACGTGTTCACTCATGTGGCCTTCTGAAACGTCGCGCTGCTAGAGGCGGCGATACTCGACGATGTTCAGGCTGCCCCGGAGCCGGCCCCCCTCGTACTGCTCGAGGCGCACCAGCGCGGCGTCCATCTCGGGGGCGATCCAGAGCTTGAACAGCCTGTCCCGACGGCGGTTGCGGTACTCGAGGCGCACGGTCTCCAGCTCACCGAGCTGCGTGGACAGCGTCTCGTGTCCAGCGATCTCCACGTCCACTTCCTCGACACGGCCGCGATCGTCGACCACACGGTAGACCTCCTGCAGAGCGCCGCGGGCGAAGTCATGCGCGATCACCAGCCGCAGGCTCAGCAGATCATAAATGCCGGGCTCCCAGTCGACCGTGTTCTGCTCGCCGCGGTAATCGATATGCACCTTGCCGCCGGCGTGGTCGAAGCGCATGTCGCTGTCCCGGCCGCTGAGTTCGTCGCGCTTGCGGTAGGAAATCGGCAGGATCGCACCCTCGCCGTCGAGCATCATCAGGCTCACTTCGGAGAGTTCCCTGCGGATGAAGCCCAGCATGCCGCGCGGCTCGACCCAGGAGCGATACGTGAACAGCCTGTTGTCCTGCTTTTCCAGGCGCAGGCCGGCCCGGACCGGCACCCGCCTGACCGATGCATGATAAATGGCCTCGTGCAGCGGCACGGCCAGCCCGGGCGCGGCGGACGCATCCGCGTCCACCACGTCAACCGCGTCTCCCGCGGCCGCCATCGACGGCGCGGCGAGCAGCAGCAACGCCGCCGTCGCCGTCAGCCAGGACGCCCTCCGGAGCCGGCTCTCAGCCACTCTTCACCTCGTCGCGAAGCTCCCGACGCAGGATCTTGCCGACGTTGGTCTTCGGCAACTCCTTGCGAAACTCGACGTGCTTCGGAACCTTGTAGCCCGTCAGGCTTTCCCTGCACCAGGCGACCACCTTCGCGGCATCGAGATCCGCACCTTCCCTCGCCACCACGAACACCTTCACGGCCTCGGTGGACTTCGCATCGGGCACGCCGATGCACGCGGCCTCGACGACGTCCGGATGCAGCGTGACGATGTTCTCGACCTCGTTCGGAAAGACGTTGAAGCCGGACACCAGGATCATGTCTTTCTTCCGGTCGACGATGCGGAAAAAGCCCTGCTCGTCCATGGTGGCGATATCGCCGGTGCGCAGGAAACCGTCCGGGTACATGACCTGCTCGGTCGCCTCGGGACGTTGCCAGTAGCCCTTCATCACCTGCGGGCCGCGCACGCACAGCTCGCCGGGCTCGCCGACGGGCAGCTCATGGCCATCGTCGTCGCGGATCATGACCTCGGTGGACGGCAGCGGCAGGCCGATCGTGCCGGTGAACACCGCTTCGACGGTGGTCGGCTGCATGCTGACGACGGGCGAGGTCTCGGTCAGGCCGTAGCCTTCCTGCACGTACTTGCCCGTGACCTCGTGCCAGCGCTGCGCCACCGCAGCCTGCAGCGCCATGCCGCCGGCGCCCGCCCACTTCAGGTGAGAGAAATCCAGTTTCTGAAAGCCGTCATCCTGCAACAACGCGTTGTAGAGCGTGTTGACGCCGGTGATGATGGTGAAGGGCCACTGCGACAGTTCTTTCACGAAGGCCTTGATGTCGCGCGGGTTGGTGATCAGCACATTGAGCCCGCCCACCGACATGAACAGCAGGCAGTTACACACCAGGCTGAACACGTGGTAAAGCGGCAGGGCCGTGATCACGACCTCCTGGCCCTCCTCGACCAGCACGCCGATCCAGGCATGCATCTGACGCAGGTTGGCGACCATGTTCCGGTGCGTCAGCATCGCGCCCTTCGACACGCCGGTGGTGCCGCCGGTGTATTGCAGGAACGCGAGGTCCTCCTGGCTGACCTCGACGGGGCTGAAGCCCTTCGAGCGGCCGCGCGCCAGCGCCGCTTCCAGCCGCAGGTGCCCGGGCAAGCTGTAGGCCGGCACCATCTTCTTCACCCGCCGGACCACGAAGTTGACGATGTGGCGCTTCGGGAAGGGCAGCAGGTCGCCGATCCCGGTCACGGCGACATGTTTCACCGGCGTCTCGGCAATGACCTTCTCGAGCGTGGCGGCGAAGCTCTCCAGGATGATGATGGCCTCCGCCCCGGAGTCGACCAGTTGGTGCTTCAGCTCGCGCGCCGTGTACAGGGGATTCACGTTGACCACCGTCATGCCCGCGCGCAGCACGCCGAACAGCGCCACGGGGTACTGCAGGAGATTCGGCAGCATGATCGCCACCCGGGCCCCGCGCGCGAGGCCGAGATCCTTGCTGAGCCACGCGGCGAACTCCGCCGACATCCGGTCAAGCTCGCCATAGCTGAGACCGTGGTCCATGCACGTGAACGCCGGGCGATCCGCGAAGCGCGCCGCACTCGCCTCGAAAATGCTCACCAGCGTGGCGCCATCGTCGAGGTCGATTTCCGCCGGGGTTCCAGGCAGGTAGCTTTGAATCCAGGGCTTGTTCAAGGTCAGGTTCTCCGGCAATTCCATGGAGGGCGCATTAAATCAGCGGGAGCGCGGCGCTGCTATATGCGGTGCAACAAAACGGCTTGTCAGGCGCCCGCGCGCGACAGCTGGTCGAACTCGGCAGCCAGCCGCTCGAGGCGCATGATCGCCCGCTCGCGCTGCTGCTCATCGAGCCCGTTGAGAAATTCGATGAAATAGGCGGTGGTCCTGGCGGAATTGCGCTCGATCAGCGCCTCCACCTCGGGGCTCCAGCGGTCGGCCGGGGTCGCAAACAATCGCTCCGCCGCGGCAAGCAGCACCTCGCGCTCGTCACGCTGCCGCAGGGCGCTTTCCAGCTCCTCGATCCAGCCAAGGCGGTTCTGGTACTGCGCCTCATGCGTGGGCTCGAGCGTAGCTGCCCAGGCCTCTTTGGCGGCCCGCTGCTCGCTTGTCAGCGGCCCCGTCCAGCGGCGCATCAGGCGCTCGCTGGAGCGCGCCCGACGCCGCTGGTGCCAGTCCTCCGGGCGCCGGTTCGCCGCCTCGAACTCGGTCCTCTGCTCCTCGCGTAACGCCTCGATGAGCCCCGCGACCTGGTCGTCCCCGAGGTCTGCGCCGAGCTCCACCATCAACGGCAACGCGGCGCCGGCGAACTCCCGCCAGAACACTCCGAGCTCCGTCCCGAGCGCCCGCATTTCCGCCTCCGAGAGCAGCCGATCATCCCCGAGCAGGGCCGCAACGCCACGCAGCCAGTCCGCATAGGCGGGCAGCTGCTCGCGCCTGTGCCAGCGGTGCAGGTCCGCGAGGCCCGCATCGACCGCTTCCTGCTGGGCAGCATCGAGCTCCACGTAGCCGCCCACCCAGCGGTTGGTCAGGCGGTCGGCGCGGTCATAGAGAAAAGCCGTTGCGCACCCCGTGGTAGCGCCCAGGGCGACGAGGACCAGGACGGCCCGCAGCATGCGGCGTGCAGCGTTTCTCAAGTTCGGGCTCCTTCAGTGCGGCGGCAACTGGAAACGATACAATGCCATTCGTGAACGGCGCATTTACAGGATGCACCGACCAGCAAAGGAGACGCCACGTGCAGAAGCGGAGGATGCGGGATCAGATCGGGCCACCGGCCACGATCATCGGCCCTGGCGCGACCTTGAAGGGCACCCTGCAGGGCGCCGGGCATTTCCTGATCGCCGGTCGGGTGGTAGGCGATGCGGATATCGAGGGCGCCCTGACGCTGGCCGAAGGCGGTCTCTGGGAAGGTGTGATCCGCGCCGACAACGTGATCCTTGCGGGCAAACTGGACGGCGAGCTGCTGGCCCGGGGGAAGGTCGAGATCACCGCCTCGGCACGTGTCCGGGGGCGCGTGGTGGGAGGCGGTATCGCCATTTCGGCGGGTGCCGTGGTCGAGGCCGACCTGCAGTCCGTCGGCGACGCCGACATCGTGAGTTTCGACGAACGGCGAAGGGACTGATACGCGGGGGCGTGGAAAGTTGTACAAAGCTGTGCTTTGCTTGCCTGAAGTCATCGCCACGAGCCATGCCCGTGAGCCTGAAGAACATGCGCCGCAACCCGCCCCGTGACGGCCGATGGAACTGACCCCGCCCGGCCTGTCGCTCGGGCTCGCGATCGCGGGACTGGTCGCGCTCGCCGTCGGCCTTCTGCTGGCCTGGCTCGGATTCAGCCGCATGCGCGCCGCGCGCCGGCTCCCCGCTCCCGAGGCGCCGGACGCCGAAGCGCAGGACGCCGGCAGGTTCGAGGCGACGCAGTGGACCTACCAGTTTCTCGAACAGGTGCTGGACCGGATCCAGGACGGCGTGATCGTCTGCGATGCGCGCGGGCGGATCATAGAGGCCAACGAGGCCGCGGCTCGCCTGCTCCAACGCAAGGCCGATGAACTCGCCGGAGAAGATCTGCACGCGCTCGCCGAGCCCGCGATTTTCGACGCCGATGAGGTGCTGATGGCCGAGGGCAGCACCCGGCTCAGGACCCCCAACGGGGAAGCCACCGCCGTCGCGTTCACGAGTTGCCCGCTGGTCGAGCCCGATGGCTTGCGCCACTGGGCCCTGGTGTTTCGCAACCTGACCGACGAACACCGCACGCAAAAGCGCATCCGCTACCTGGCCCGCTACGACGCGCTGACGCGCGTGCCCAACCGCATGGAATTCCAGCATCGTCTCCAGCAGGCGATCGCGCGTGCGCGCCGCACGCGAACTCGCGCCGCGCTGCTGTACGTGGACATGGACGGCTTCAAGGACGTCAACGATCGCCTGGGACATCCGATCGGGGACCGCGGGCTCGAAATCATGTCGCGCCGGCTGGTCGACAGCATGGAATCGGGGACGCTGGTGGGCCGGCTGGGCGGAGACGAGTTTGCGATCCTGGTCGAGGGCCTGTCGAGTCGCAGTGATCCGCGGCCCGCCGTCGCGGCCATGGTCCGCATGATGCTGGACCGACTCGCGCAGAAGTTTCACATCGAGGGAAACGAGCTGGTGCTGACCGCGAGCATCGGCGTCGCGTTGTTTCCGGAGGACGCCGACAACGTCATCGACATCATCCGCAACGCCGATGCCGCGATGTATCACGCCAAGCAGAACGGCGGGAACACCTACGGCTTCTACTCGCCAGAGATGAACGCCGACGCAGTCGATCGCCTGCTCCTCAAGAGCGAGCTGCGCAGCGCCATCCAGCGCAATGAATTCCAGCTGCTGTACCAGCCCAAGGTCGACCTGCGGGACGGCCGCATCACGGGCTGCGAAGCGCTGCTCCGCTGGCGTCACTCGCGGCGCGGTGACGTGCCGCCCGCGGTGTTCATTCCGCTGGCCGAGGAGAACACGCTGATCTTCGAGATCGGGGAGTGGGTGCTGGAGCAGGTCTGCGCGGATTACGTCGCATGGCAAAAGCAGGTGCCCTGGCCCGGCCGGGTGTCCGTGAATCTTTCTCTCAAGCAGCTGCGCCAGGCAGACTTCGTCTCCGGCATCGAGCAGATCTTCGCGCGCCACGAGCTGACGCCTTCCTGCGTGGAACTCGAGATCACGGAGTCCACCCTCGCCGACCATGGCGAGAAAACGCTGCGCACGCTCGACCGCCTGTACCAGCTCGGCCTGCACCTTTCGATCGATGATTTCGGGACCGGCTATTCCTCGCTCTCCAGCCTCCAGCACTTCCCGATCGGCACCCTGAAAATCGACCAGAGCTTCCTGCGTGATTCCGGCAAGGAGCACGACAGCGCCGCGATCGTCGGCGCCATCGTCGGCCTGGGCAGGAGCCTGGGCATGGACGTGGTGGCCGAGGGCATCGAGACGATGCTGCAGCTCGAGCTGCTGCAACGGATCGGCTGCACGCTCGGGCAGGGCCACCTGTTCGGCGAGCCGGTGACCGGCGAGCGCTACCTCGAGCTCCTGCTGGCGCAGCAAAAAGGCCAGCCGGCCCACGCGGCGCTGTTCAACCGGGCCTGACGCCGTGAAGGCGATGGTGCTCGAAGGGCCCGGGCAACCGCTCGTCGAGCGCCACCGCGACCCGCGCCCACCCGGCCCCGGGGAGGTTCGCGTCGCGGTGCACGCCTGCGGTGTATGCCGCACGGACCTGCACGTCGTCGACAACGAGCTGCCGGCCATTCGCCATCCCATCGTGCCGGGTCACGAGATCGTTGGCGTGGTGATCGACGCCGGCGCGGGCGTCGAACTGGCCGCCGGCACGCGCGTTGGCATTCCCTGGCTCGGCTGGAGCTGCGGCGAATGCGCGCACTGTCGCGCCGGCCAGGAAAATCTCTGCGACGACGCGCGCTTCACGGGCTACCAGCTCGACGGCGGCTTCGCGGAGGAAGTGCTGGCCGATGCGCGCTTCGTGTTTCCGCTCCCGGCGGAATTCGACGACCTGCACGCCGCGCCGCTGCTCTGCGCGGGGCTGATCGGTTACCGCTGCCTGGTCAAGGCGGGCGATGGGCGCCGCCTCGGCATCTACGGCTTTGGCGCCGCCGCGCACATCGTCGCCCAGGTGGCGCGCTGGCAGGGCCGGGACGTCTATGCCTTCACGCGACCGGGCGACGAGGCCGCGCAGAACTTTGCCCGCGAGCATGGCGCCTGCTGGGTCGGCGGCTCCGACGAAACACCGCCCGAGCCGCTCGATGCGGCCATCCTGTTCGCGCCTGTCGGCGCGCTGTTGCCGGCTGCGCTGGCGGTGGTGCGCAAGGGCGGGGTCGTAGTCTGCGGCGGCATCCACATGAGCGATATCCCGTCGTTCCCGTACGCGCTGTTGTGGGGCGAGCGCACGGTCTGCTCCGTGGCCAACCTGACGCGGGCGGATGGTGTCGCATTTCTCGACATCGCCGCCATGATCCCCGTGCGAACCTCGCCGGTGGCCTACCCCCTCGCGGACGCCAACCGGGCGCTGGACGACCTGCGCAGCGGGCGGCTGCAGGGCGCCGCGGTGCTCGTCCCCGGTTAAACCCGTGGGCGGGAGTGCGGCTACTCCTCCCTGAGGTCCTGCGCCACCGGCCGGCGGCTGGTCCGCCACGCCGGATAGAGCCCCGCCAGCAGGGCGGCAACCAGCGCGAGCAGCAGGCCCTGCATCAGCTCCCCAGAGCTGATCTGAAAGCTCATGGTCCAGCCGAATGCGCGCCGGTTGATCACGAACACGAGCAGCCCGGCGAGCGCGATGCCCAGCGGCATGGCGAAGATGCCCGCGGCCAAGCCGAGCAGGCCGGTCTGCGCGACCACCAGCGCGCGCAGCTGGCGCGGCAGCCAGCCGACGGCGCGGAGCACCGCCGTCTCGCGCACGCGCTCGAGTTGCAGGGCCTGCAGCGCCGACAGGATGCCGAGGAACGCTACCAGCCCGACGAGCACCTGCAGCACCCGTGTGATGGTGAAGGTCCGATCGAACACGGCCAGCGATGCGGCGCGCAACTCGGCGTTGTTCGATAGCCAGATCGAGCTGCCCGGCGGCAGCACGCTCTCGATCGCGCGGCGCGCGGCGGTGGAGTCCGTGCCGGGTGCGAAACTGACGCCGATGCCCTCGCTGCATTCATCGCGCCAGAGTTGCCGGTAGCGCTCGCGATGCAGGGCGACGACACCGCGATCAGAAGTGTAGTCGCGGAACACGCCGGCGACGGGAAACGCCTGGTCCCCGGAGGGCGTAGGCAGGGTCAGCGTGTCGCCGACGCGGGTGCCGCGCCGCATCGCCCACGGCTCCGATACCAGCACGGCCTCGCCGGCCGCGAAGCGCGCGCGCGCCGTTACGGGATCACCGGCGAGCAGCTCCGAGCCGAGCCCGGCGCTGCCGGCATCCACCGCCCATAGCCGCCACTCCTCGCCGCCGACCTGCAGGCGGCGGCGCTGCGAGTAGGTCACCTCAGTCGCACCGGGCAGGCCGCGCAGGTCCGCAGAGAGGGCCCCCACTCCGCCCGCACCCCGGCACCATGCGTCGTCCACTGCGAGGTAGAAATCCGCGACCAGCGTCTGGCGCAGCCAGTCGTCGACGCTGATGCGGAAGCTACTGACCATGAGACCGACGCCGATGACCGTCGCCACCGCCACCGCCAGCGCGGAGACGGACACCCCGGTCCGGCTCAAGGATGCGGTGGTGCCGCGGATCGCCATCCGCACGGGCACAGGGGCGCTCGCGGGGAGCACGCGATCGAAGAGCCGCATCAGGCCCGCGGTCGCGGGCGGGGTTGCGAACGCGGCCGCGAGAAACACCCCGAACAGGCCGGCGAAGGAAATCACCAGGGAATTGCGTCCCGCAGCCAGCAGCAGCACCGCGAGCAGCAGCGCGAAGCCTGCTGCCGCCAGCAGCCAGGGCAGGCGACGACGCGTGCGCCGCTCCATCGAGGCGCGCGACAGCACTGCGCGCGGCGGGATGCTGGCCGCCTCGAGCGCGGGCCCGAGCGCGGCCAGCACCGTCGCGCCGAGCCCGAGCGCGGCTGCCTTCGCGAAAGGCCAGGCTGCGAATGCCAGCGCATCCACTCGCAGGCGGAAGTAGAGGTCGTCGATGGTGCGCACGACCAGCCCGGTGAGGCCCGCGCCCAGCAGCGCCCCGATCAGCAGGCCGAGCACCGTGCCCGGGACGCCGACAATCAGCGCCTCGGAGAGGATCGTGCGCACGAGGCCGCGGCGGTCCACGCCGACGCTGCGCAGGATGCCGATGGTGCGCGTGCGCCGCACAACCAGGAAATTCATCGTGCTGTAGATCAGGAACGCGCCGACCAGCAGAGCCAGCAAGGACAGCGCCGTGAGGTTCAGGCGGAATGCGCGGGTCATGCCGAAGGTCGCGCGCGAGCGCGCGGAGGACTCGACAATCTCGACGCCTTCCGGCAGCCGGGCGGCCAATGCTGCGGCGAGGCCGTCCGAGACGATCAGGTCGATACGGCTCAGCGTCCCGACCATGCCGAGCAGTTCCTGCGCGGTCGCGATGTCCGCGAAGACGTAGCCCGAGGACGCCGCTGCGCGCTCCGCGTCCGGCTCGATGCGTCCGGCGACCAGCAGGTCCACGGCGCCCTCGGCCGTGATGGCCTCCACGCGGTCCCCGCGCGCGATCCCGAGCTCGTCGGCCAGCGGCGCCGGGAGCGCGACCGCGCCGGGTGTCGCGAGCAATGCCAGCAGGTCCACTTCGCCGCTGAAGGTCGTCAACTCGTCGCGAAACGGCGCCTCGACGAAGGGGTCGAGACCGAGCAGGACGACGCGTCGCCCGCCCGGAAGGGTGATCGCGCCCTCCACGCTGGGCGCCGCCGCGGCCGAGGGCTCGCCGTGCCCCCGCAGCACCGCGCGCAACTCGGCATAGAGCGACTCGTCCAGGCGGCCCGAGCGCGGCAGGACCTGGTGCGTGGCGCGCCCCATGACCATCTCGGTGGAGGCGTCGAAAGCCCGCTTTGCGCTCGCGCCCGCGAGGTCCACGCCCAGCACCACGGCCACGCCGAGCGCCACCCCGGCCACGGCGAGGGCATATTGCCAGGGGTGCCGCGCGAAGAATCGCCGCCCGGAGCGCGACAGCAGGCGGCTCACGGCGTCGAAATCTCCAGTCGCCCGTCATGAATGGTGAACACGCGGTCGGCCACGCCGACGACCTCCGGACTGTGAGTGGCCATGACGAGGGTGGTGCCCTCGCGGCGGCACAGGTCGTCGAGCAGGCCCAGCACCTGCCGCGCGGTCTCGAGATCGAGGTTGCCGGTCGGCTCGTCGGCGATCACCAGTCCCGGGCGATGGATCAACGCGCGCGCCAGCGCGATGCGCTGCTGCTCGCCGCCCGACATCTCCTCGGGAAATGACTCCCCGCGATCTGGCAGGCCGACGGTCTCGAGCCAGCGCGCTGCGCGCTCCTGCGCCTCGTCCCGGTCCACGCCGAGCAGGTCCAGCGGCAACAGCAGGTTCTCGAGCGCGGTGAGCGTCGGCACCAGGTTGAAAAACTGGAACACAAAGCCGATGCCGCGCCGGCGCAACTTCGCCAGGCCGTCCTCCGAGAGCCCGGACAGGGCCTCGCCGCCAATCCGCACCTCGCCCCGGCTCGGCCGGTCCAGCCCGCCGATGATGTTCAGGAGCGTGCTCTTGCCGGAGCCGGAGCGGCCGACCAGCACGATCAGCTCGCCGCGCGCAATCCGGGCGGTGACGCCGTCGAGTACCTTGTGGGGTCGGCCGTGCTCGTCGTAGTCCTTGCAGACGCCATCGAGCTCGATGTGGGTGGGACGTTCCTGCTCAGGCATCGGGAGCTTCCTTGCGGGTCTGGCGACGTGTTCGCGACGGCCCGCGTTCCGGTTCCATTGCGCAGGCAATGCCCGGACGACGCTGCGGCCGAGGCCGCGGGAAACTCAGGATATCAGGGCTTAGCGGGGATCAGGCGTCCCGCTCGAGGTCGCGGAACTTGCGGCGCAGCTCGTAGCCGGAATCCGTCACGATGCGCTCCAGCACCCTGACACGTTCCTCGAGATGGGCGATCCGTTCTTCGTCGGCCCGCGAGGGAGCCTTGTGCCTGTGCTTGAGCCAATTCGAGAACATGCCGGCGACGATGCCCAGGAAGACGATGATGACGACCATCTCAAAGGGGTTCACGTTGGGCGCTCCTCCGGCTTTGTTTCGATGCTAGCGGCGATCGCCGCGCTCGAGGTCCTGGAACTCGCGGTCGAGCGTGAAGTTGCGCGAGGTCACGTAACGCTCCATGCGCTGCAGCTTCGCGTCCGCCGCGCGGAACCGGTGCCGGACCTCGGACAGGGTCTCGGCGGGCGAGACGCGCACGCCGCGCCAGAAGTCCTGGTCATCTTCGTTGCGGTACAGCTTGCCCGGCTTGGTCGGCAGCAGGAACCAAAGCGCAATGTAGACCAGCAGCAGCGTCGGGAAGAAGAACGTCGCAATGACGGTCAGGACGCGCGTGAGGCCCAGGTCGAAGCCGAAATACTCCGCGAGGCCGGCGCACACGCCACCGAGCTTCCCCGCATCCGGGTCGCGATAGAACCGGGTCGGGCTGGGATCACGTTTCATGCCTTCATCCTCTCGGCACGGCGCCGGCGCCACAGCTCGCGCTCATCGCGGCTGCCATGGTAGGTCAGCGGCTTGCCCGGCAGCAGCAGCCCCGCGGCGACATAGATCAGCAGCGTCGGGACGGTGAACAACAGCAGCGCCAGCACTGCGATGACCCGCAGCGCCCCGAGCCGGAAGCCGAACTGGTCGGACAGGCCGGCGCAGACGCCCATAATCATGCCGTGCGCGGGGTCGCGATAGAACTGCATGCCCGCAGGCGTGTAACGGCGATTCATGTCCTCTTCCTCCAGTCTGGCACCTGGTCATCCAGGATCGTTTCCAGCGCGTTGATACGGCTTTCCATCTTCTGTGCGTCCTGCCACAACTCCTCGAGCATGCGCTGCTCGTCGCCCGAGAGCGTCCGCGAGGACTTCCACTTCGTGACGTAATGCAGAATCACGACCAGCGGCAGCACAACGGCCGCGACGATGATCATGAATACGCCTATGAACTCACTCATTGCCTGGTTCCTTCAAGATTCGTTCAGGCCGCGTGCTAGGACTCACCGCCGACGCGCCGCTTCAAGGCTTCCAGCTCGGCCTCGACCGATTCATCGGCCTCGAGGCTGGCGAACTCCCGGCCGAGATCCTTGCGCTGGCCGAGGTCGTAAGACTCGACGCGCCCCTCGACGTCCTCAAGCTTACGCTCGAACTGTTCGAACCTCACGAGCGCGTCGTCGATCTTGGTCTCGTGAATCTGGCGGCGCATCTCGAGCCGGTGCCCGGCGGTGCGGTGGCGCATGACCATCGCTTTCTGGCGCGTCTTGGCGTCGGCGAGCTTCTCCTGCAGCCGCGCCATGTCGTCGTTCAGGCGCGCGAGCGCCTCCTCGACCTGCGCGCCTTGCTCGTCGAGCGCTGCGACGCGCTGTTCGCCGCGGGCCTTCTCGGCCAGGGCGGCGCGGGCGAGGTCGTCACGCCCCTTGCGCACGGCCAGCTCGGCCTTGCGCGCCCAGTCGTCACTCTCGCGGCGCGCCTCGGCCAGGTGGCGATCGAGCTGCTTGCGATCGGCGATGGCGCGGGCCGCGGCCGAACGCACCTCGACGAGCGTGTCCTCCATCTCCTGGATGATCAGCCGCACCATCTTCTCTGGGTCTTCGGCCTTCTCCAGCAGGGAGTTGATGTTCGAGTTCACGATGTCTGAAAAGCGGGAAAAGATGCCCATGGCTGTTCCTCCGTTGTCCTGACCATGTATCTGCAGGAACCATGCCAATTGCCTTGACACTCCAACCCCTTGTTTCTGCGAATATATTTCTTCACGCCCCGGATAATATGGCTTTATACGCCAATTTTAATTGGCGAGATGCTCGATTAATTGGCAGAATCCACCAATGGAACATGAACCCGGCACCACCATGCTCGGCGGGTCGCCCGCTTTCGGCGCGATGCTCGAGCAGGTCTCGCGGCTCGCGCCGCTCGACCGGCCGGCGCTGATCATCGGCGAGCGCGGTACCGGCAAGGAGCTGGTCGCCGCACGGCTGCACTACCTCTCGCCCCGCTGGGAACAGCCGCTGGTCAAGCTCAACTGCGCCGCATTGACGGAGAGCCTGCTCGAGTCGGAGCTCTTCGGCCACGAAGCCGGCGCCTTCACCGGCGCCACCCGGCGGCATATCGGGCGCTTCGAGCGGGCCGACGGCGGCAGCCTGTTCCTCGACGAGCTGGGCACCCTCCCGCCGCGCATGCAGGAGAAGATCCTGCGCGTCATCGAGTACGGCGAGTTCGAGCGCGTCGGCGGCAGCGAGACGCTCAAGGTCGAGGTGCGCATCGTCGGCGCGACCAACGAGGACCTGCCCGCGCTGGCGCGCGCCGGCCGCTTCCGCGCGGACCTGCTGGACCGCCTCGCCTTCGACGTCGTCAACGTGCCGCCGCTGCGCGCGCGGCCCGAGGACATCCTCGAGCTGGCCCATCACTTCGCCGTGAGCTTCACCGCCGAACTGAAGCGACCGTTCTTTCCCGGCTTCAGCGAACGGGCCGTGGAGGCGCTGCTGGAGTGGCCCTGGCCCGGCAACGTCCGGGAACTGAAGAACGCCGTCGAGCGCTCCATTTACCGCGCGCCCGAGCCCGACCAGGTCGTGGACCAGGTCCACTTCGATCCCTTTGCGCATGCGCACAGGTCCCCGACCGCGCCGGCCAGACCCACTGCCGGCGATGAGGCACCCGGCACACCGACCGCGTCGACAGCGCTGCCGGCGGACTTCCGCGCCGTCGTCGCGGGCTTCGAACAGCGCCTGCTGGCGCGCGCGCTGGCCGCCGCCGACGGCAACCGGCGCGTCGCCGCCGAGTCGCTGGCGCTGACCTACGACCAGCTGCGCGGACTGCTGCGCAAGCACGACCTGGGCGGCCCGGGCCGGCCCGGGCGGCCCCCAGCGTAAGCTTCAGCGGCCGGCTGGCGCGACGGGCGCACCAAGCAAGAATCGTCGCAGCCTGACCACGGCGCCCTCGGCAATGAAGTAAAGGCAGGGCACGAGGAACAGCGTCAGGAGCATGGCCGTGAGCAGCCCGCCCACCACCGCCAGCGCCAGGGGCTGCATCATGTCGGCGCCGGCGCCCATGCCGATCGCCAGCGGCGTCATGCCCGCCACCGTGGTCAGCGTGGTCATGAGGATGGGCCGGAGTCGCACGCCGCCCGCCTCCACCACGGCCTCCGCCAGCGCCATGCCGCTCCGGCGACGCCGCTCGATGTACTCCACCAGCAGGATAGCGTTGTTCACGACGATGCCGACCAGCAGGATCATGCCAAGGTAAACCGGCGCGCTGACGGGGGTCGAGGTGAGCCATAGCAGGCCAGTGACGCCGACCAGCGCCAAGGGCGCGGAAGCGATGATGACCAGCGGGTTGCTGAGCCGCTCGTACTGGACGGCCAGCACGACAAACACCAGGAAGACGGCGAGCAGGATCACCGTGGTGAGCTCGCGGTTGGTCTCCTCGATGGTCTCCCACTGGCCGCCGAACACCAGGGCGTACTGCTCGGGCAGTTCCAGATCATGGAGCCGCGCCTGCACCGTGGCCATCACCGTGCCCACGTCGGACAGCTGCGTGTTGATGTCGCCGTTGACCCGCAGGATCCGGCCCTGGTTCTCGCGCTCGATATGGGCCGGGCTGTCGCCGAGCCGGAAGCTGGCCACGTCGCGCAGCATCACCGGCCCCAGCGGGCCCTGGTGAATGAGCATGCTGCCCAGCGTGTCGGTATCCGTGGCCGCGGACCGCGGCAGGCGCACCCGCACGTCGTACTCGGCCCAGCCGGTGGTGTAGCGCGTCGGCACATAGCCGGTGACGGCGTCACGCACTGCCCGCCCGACGTCGCCGACGCCCAGCCCGAGCGCGGCGGCCCGCTCCCGGTCCACGTCGATCCTGAGCAGCGGCGTGCGCTCCTCGCGCCCGATTTCGACCCCCTCCAGGCCGCGGATCCCCTGCAGCCGGGCCACGATCTCGGCGCCGATGCGCTGCAGCTCGGGCAATTCCTCGCCCATCACCCCGATGGACAGGTCGCTGCCGGAGACGCCGAACTGCAGGCCCTGGATGCGCGGGGGCCGCACGAAAAGACGCACGCCCGGCAGTTCCAGCTCGTTCAGCCGGCGCTGCATTTCCTCCACCCACAGCCCGGCGGGCCATTCGGGACGGTCGGCCGCGGGCGAAAGCCTGACATCGACGCTGATCCGCCCCGGGCGCTCGGAAATCACCCCGCCAGAGAGGTGCCCGCCCACCATGACAAACATGCTCTCGACGTGCGGCATCTCGGCGACGGCCTGCTCGATCCGCCGGGCGGCAGCATCGGTCCGCTCCGGCGGCGTTCCGGGCGGCAGCATGGTGCGCACGGTCACCTGGCCGTCATCGACCTGCGGCAGGAACTCGTCGCCCAGCTCGCCGAACAGCCAGGCGCCGCCCGCGAGGGATGCGGCGGCGACCAACACCACGACCCAGCGCAGCGGGAGCAACCACGCCAGCAGCCGCTTGTAGCCATCGGCCAAGCGGCCGATGCCGGCGCGCAGCATCCTGAACGGCGCGGTTTCGCCCAGCCCCGAGCTGAAGCGCACCTTCGCAAGCTGCGCCGCCAGCATGGGCACGAGCGTCAGCGCCGCGGCAAGCGAGGCCATGATGGCAAAGGAGATGGTCAGGATCAGCTCACGAAAGATCAGCGAGGCCATGCCGGTGATGAGCAGGAACGGCACCACCGCTGCCAGGTTGGTCAGCGTGCCGGCAATGATCGCCGAGCTGACTTCCTCGGCGCCGTCGTGCGCGGCGTCGAGTTCGTCCTTGCCGAGCTCGTCGTGGTGGCGCGAGATGTTCTCGAGCATCACGATGGCGTTGTCGAGCAGCAGGCCCACGCCGAGCGCGAGCCCGCCGAGGCTCATCACGTTGAGCGTCAGGCCGCTGGCGCCCATGAGGGCGAAAGTCGCCATGACGGCCAATGGGATCGACAGCCCGATGACGAAGCCCTTGCGCAGGCTGCCGAGAAAGCCCAGCACGACAATCATGGCGAGCGTGCCGCCGAGCAACGCGGCCGTGCTCACGGCCCGCAGCGAGCCGCGGATGAAAAACGCAGAGTCCCGGGTGGCGTGATACTCGATGTCGCCCGGGATGAAACCGCTGGCCTCGAGGCGCTTCAGCGTCGCATGCACTGCATCCACGACGCCTACCGTGTTGGCCTCGGGAAGCTTGAACACCGAGAGCTGGGTTGCCGCCACGCCGTTGAGGCGGACAAACAGGCGCTGCTCGCGGTAGCCGTCGCGCACCTGGGCGACTTCGTCGAGCCGGATGCGCCGCTCGCTGCCGGGGATGTTGATCAGCACCGCGGCAACGTCTTCCGGGCTCCGAAAGCGCCCGTCCGTGCGGGCCATCACGTCGAAGGTATCCGAGGTCACCTGGCCGGCGGCGATGTTCAGATTCTCCCTCGCCAGCGCCGCCGCCACGTCTGGCAGGGAGATCCCGTAGGAGCGCAGCCGCTGCTGGTCGACCACGACCTCCAGTTCGCGCACCAGGCCGCCGGCCGCTTCCACGCCGGCGACGCCGTGCAGCGCCAGCAGCTGCGGCACGAGGCGGTGCTCGACCCAGTCGCGCACGTCGCGCGGGCTGCGTGCGGGCGAGCTGAAACCGGCCTGGTACACCGGGTCGCGCGAGGGATCGATCTTGTAGATGCGCGGCGGGTCGATGTCCGGGGGCAGCTGGGTGCGCGCCAGCTCCAGCAATCGCGCCGCGTCCTGCAACGCAAAATCGAGGTTAACGCCATAAGCGAACTCGAGATTGACGTTGGTACGACCCTCCGAGGCACGGCTGTGAATGCGCACCAGGTTCTCGGCGCCGGCGAGCTGCCGCTCCAGCACGCGCGTGACCTGCTCTTCCATCACCTCCGGTGCCACGCCCGGGTAGTTCACCGTGACGCGGATGGTGGGGTAGACGATCTCGGGCAGCAGGTTGACGGCCAGCCGATCGATGAAGAACAGCCCGAGGACCAGCACCACCGAGGCGATGGCGAGCGTGCCCACGGGGCGGCGAATGGCGGCATGCGCAATTCCGCGGTAATAGCGCGCGCCGCGCACGCCGGCGCCCGGCGTCAGCTCGGCGCTCATCCCGCCCAGCCTACGACGCGAACGCGCATCCCCTCGGACAGGTCCAGGGGATTGGTGGCGACGACGCGGTCCCCAGGCGCGAGGCCCTCCAGGATTTCCTGCCAGGCACCGCGCGTGATGCCGATACGCACGCGGCGGCGTTCGAGCCGGTCATCGGCGCCGATCAGCATCACGTAATGGCCGCCCTCGAGTTCAGCCACCGCATTGGCCGGCACCGCGAGGGCCTGCTCGCGCTGATCCACGAGGAGCTCGCCGCGCGCCAGGTAACCGGGCCGCACGCCGTGACCCGCCGCGCCTGGCAGCACCACCTCGACGATCACCAGGCGGCTGGTCGCCTCGGCCGCCGGAAATATGCGCCGGATCTGCCCCTCGAAAACGCGCCCGGCATCCAGCGCGTCGACCTGCACGCGCACCTTCGCATCCGGCAGCAGCGCGACCACGTCGAGCTCCGAAACGCCCACGCGCAGCACGAGGTGCTCGAGATCCGCGAGATCGGCCACCGGCGCGTACCGGGCGACGGCCTCGCCCGGCTCAACGTGGCGCGCGATCACCGTGCCGTCCGCGGTCGCCCGGACCGTGCCAAAGCCGACGCGAGTCTCCCACAGGTCGACATCGCTCGCTGCGATGGCCAGCTCGGCGCGGGCCGCATCGAAGGTCCCGGCGTCCACGTAATCGCGCCGCAACAGGTCTTCGAGGCGAGCCATGTGCGCCTGCCGCTCCTCGAGCCGCGCCCGGGCCCGCGCGAGTTCGGCGCGCTGCTCGGCCACGTCCAGGAGCGCAACGATCTCGCCGGCGCGCACGCGGTCGCCCTCCTCCACTCGTACCTCGCGCACGATGCCGTCGATGCTGGTGGCCAGGCGGATGGTGCGCAGCGGCTCGACCGGCGCGGACACCCGAATGCTGCGTGACAGGTCGCGCGGTGCGATCTCGACAGCCTGCACCGGCAGGCGAAACTCGCCGCCAGTCGGTGCAGGCACTTCCGGCTGCGGCGCGCACCCCGTGACGGCGAGCCCCGCTGCCAGGAGCAATGAAAATCCCCGGTGAGGTCGGCTGAGCTGGATGACGGCGTCCTCGTGGCGTGGGCTCCACCCCATTGTAACTGCCGTCGCCAGGCGCCTTCAGGCGGGCCCGTTCACCGGCGCGAAAGTCTTCGCATGCAGGCGCTCGAGCGCTTCCGCGTCAGCGACGCTGACCTCGAGGTCCTTGAGCAATCCGTCGCGGATATCGTAAATCCAGCCGTGCACCTCGAGCGGCTGGCCGCTCGACCAGGCCGCGCGGACGATCTTGCTGCGGGCGACGTTCACGACCTGTTCGATGACGTTCAGCTCACAGAGTCGGTCGAGCGCGCCGTCGGCGTCGCCGGGCGGCATCTCACCGCGATGACGCGCGTACAGGTCGTGCAGATGCCGGAGCCAGTGATCGCAGAGGCCGATCGTCTCGCCCTGCATGGCGACCCGCACGCCGGCACAGCCGTAGTGTCCGCAGACGATGATGTGCTCCACTTTCAGCAGCTCCACGGCGAACTGGAGCACCGACAGGCAGTTCAGGTCGGTGTGGATGACCTGGTTGGCAATATTGCGGTGAACGAACATCTCGCCCGGCGGCAGATCAACGATCTCGTTGGCCGAGACCCGGCTGTCGGAGCAGCCGATCCACAGGTAGCGCGGCGACTGCTGCTCCGAGAGCTTGACGAAAAACTCCGGATCCCGCTCCCGCATGCGTGCCGCCCAGTCGCGGTTGCGGTCGAACAGGGTGCGGATCGCGCGGCGGCTTTCGGTCACGACGTTTGCTCCTCCGAAGACTCCATCGGCGCGGGACCCGCGCTTGACACCCGTGCAGGACCCAGCAGGACGGCAAACCAGCGCGAGCGGGGATCCGTCTCCAGCGCAATCTTGACTGCCATGGTAAGGGGGCCAGACAGCAGCATGCCCACGGGCCCCAGGATCCAGCCCCAGAATACCAGCGACAGGAACACGACGAGTGTCGACAGCCCGAGCCCCTTGCCCAACATGCGCGGCTCGACGATGTTGCCGAACACCATGTTGGCGACCAGGAAGCCCGCAACCACCAGCAGCACGCCGGTCCACTCGAGCGCCACCACCGCGAGCAGCACGGCGGGCACCGCCGCGATGATGCTGCCGATGTTGGGCACGTAGTTCAGCAGGAAGGCGAGCACGCCCCACAGCATCGCGAAATCAAGCCCGACCAGCCACAACCACGCGGCAATCGATGCCCCCGTCATGAGGCTCACGAGCGTCTTGATGCGCAGGTACTCCTGCAGCCGGTCCGAGAACTCGCGAAAGGAATCCACGACATCGCTACGCTCGCCGAGCGCGTCGCGGACCTTGTCCGGAAAGCCCGAGGCCTCGAACAGAATGAAGATGATCGTGAGCAGGATCAGGAAAAAGTTGGCCAGCGCCGTGCCGAGTCCCCCGCCGATCTGCCGCACGAAGGACAAGGCCGCCGCCGGCTTGACCATATCTTCCATCGCCACCCGGCCCGCCTCGATGCCATGCTCGCCCAGCCATGCGCCGGCCGCGGCAACCATCGCCTGGATCTTCTCCTGGTAGCCGGGCAGCGCGACGTAGAAGTCATCGAACGAGGCGCCGACGATCGCGGCCAGCGGAACCCAGATGAGCGCCAGGCCGAGCGAAAGCACGATCATCGCCACGGGCAGGGGCAGGCGGTGGGAGGTAAGCCATTGCAGCGGCGGAATCAGGATGGTCGCCAGCACGACCGCCAGCAGGAACGGCACGATGAGCGGCGCGGCCGCCTTGAGTCCGCCGATGATGATGACGACTGCCGCGAAGCCCAGCAGGACGCTGACGGGACCCGGGCCGGGGCGAGCTGAATCGGTCATGGGCGGCACATCTGCTGCTTCGCAAGTCCTGCGGCGGTGCCATAGGGTACGATACCGCGACGACCAACGGATACCGTCGCCGCCGTCGATACCGGCCGCGCCGATGGCCGGAAAAAGCTGTCCCTGCGAGGCGAACATGACGACCCTGGGCACTCCTCTCACGGACTCCGCGACACGGTTGCTGCTGCTGGGCTCGGGCGAGCTCGGCAAGGAGGTGGCCATCGAGGCACAGCGTCTCGGCGTCGAGGTCATAGCGGTCGATCGCTATCCACACGCGCCCGCCATGCAGGTCGCCCACCGCAGCCATGTCATCGACATGCTCGACCGGCAGGCGCTGCGCACGCTGATCGAGGCAGAGCAGCCGAGCCTGATCGTCCCGGAGATCGAGGCGATCGCAACACAGGAGCTCATGGCGCTGGAAGCCGAAGGTTACCGCGTCATTCCGACGGCGGGCGCGGCGCGCCTCACGATGGACCGTGAGGGCATCCGGCGTCTCGCCGCCGAGGAGCTCGGCCTCGCCACCTCGCCGTTCCGCTTTGCGGACGACGAGGCCGGGTACCGTCGCGCGATCGGCGAGATCGGCCGGCCCTGCGTCGTCAAGCCGGTCATGAGCTCCTCGGGCAAGGGGCAGTCGACCGTGCGCAACGAGGCGGACATCGAGCGCGCCTGGCAATACTCGCAGCAGGGTGGCCGGACGGGCGCGGGCCGCGTGATCGTCGAAGGCTTTGTCGAGTTCGATTACGAGATCACGCTGCTCACTGTGCGCCACGGCGGCGCAACGAGCTTCTGCGCGCCGATCGGCCACCTGCAGGTCGATGGCGACTATCGCGAATCCTGGCAGCCACAGCCGATGAGCGCCGGGGCGCTCGAGCGCGCGCAACGCATCGCCGACGCGGTGACGCGCAAGCTCGGCGGCAGCGGCATATTCGGCGTCGAGCTGTTCGTGCGCGGCGACGAGGTGCTGTTCAGCGAGGTGTCGCCGCGGCCACACGACACCGGCCTCGTGACCCTCGCGTCGCAGAGCCTCTCGCAGTTCGCGCTGCATGTGCGCGCAATCCTCGGCCTGCCCATCCCGTCGATCCGCCAGTGGGGCCCGGCCGCCTCCTGCGCGATCCTGGGCGAGGGCGATTCGGCGCGGATCAGCTATGCGGACTTGGACAAGGCGCTCGCGGAGCCCGACACCGAGCTCAGGCTGTTCGGCAAGCCCGAGGTCCATGGCAAGCGCCGCCTCGGCGTGGCGCTGGCGCGCGGCGACAGCATCGGCCAAGCGCGTGACAAGGCGCGGCACGCGGCCGGGTGCGTGCGCATCGACCTGCCTGCCTGACGTCGATCTCGACCGGCACCTGTCTGCGGTCCCGCTAGGGCGCGGTGATCCGGATGCTGCCGCTGCCGGTGATGACCCTGGCGGTGCCGGCGCCGTCGCCCACGATCGCGCGGAAGCTGCGCCGGCCCGCATCGACGTTGCTGAGGACCGGCACGTCGACGCGAATGTTGCCGCTGCCGGTGCTGAGGTTCAGTCCGAGGGACAAGGCCGTGCTGCTCTCGATGGTCACGCCGCCGCTGCCGGTGCGCACCACGAGCTGCTCGACCCTGCTCAGGTCGCCCGTGACCGATACGCTGCCCGAGCCGGTCGAGATCGTGAGTTCCGGCCCCGCCTCGAGGCCCTCGACGCGCACGCTGCCCGAACCCGTCCGGGCATTGAGCGTGCCGACCACGTCGTTGACCTGCACGCCGCCCGAGCCGGTCTCCGCGGTCACATCGCCGTCGATGCCGCGCAGGCCGATGACGCCTGAACCGGTCTTGGCCAGCACATCACCGAGCACATTCTCGAGCGCGACCGCGCCGCTGCCCGAGGTCGTGGTCACGTCGCCGCGAAATCCCGCCACAGACACGCGACCCGAGCCGGTGGTGATCGCCAGCCGACCCGCGCCGTCGGCGACGCGCACGGCGCCGAATCTCGACGCCAGCGTCAGCTCCGCCTGGACGCGCTCCGCGACGATACCGCCGACACCCTGGTGGAACTCCACCACGCGATCGGCCGGCACGACCACCTCGAGGTCCACGCGGATCCGCTCCCCCTTGGAACTGGTGACCCGGATTCTGCGGCCCTGGTAATCGACGATGGCGTCGAGCCGACGAAACTCCTCGCCGTCATAAAGCACTCTCGAGACGCTGTCCGGGTACTCGACCACCACCTGGATGCCGTCCCGGCGCTCCGTCTGGCGCAGGCGGACGCCGTCGGCGAGCTCCTGTCGCTCCGCGGAGATCAACGCGCGGATCACCACCGGCCCGTCGCCCGGCACGATGCGCGTGGCGCCGACGAGGTTGTGAATGCGGATTGCCGCGGCCTCTTCGATGCTCAGCTCGAGGGTCCGCTCCGCCGCCACCGCGGGCAGCGCCGCCAGCAGCAGAAAAGACAACAGAAAAACCCTGCTTGCTTTCATCTCAGCCAGCCTCCATCTCTACCGTCAATCGGGATACGACTCGTGCGACGCCAGGCACGTCGGCGGCAACGCGCATCACGTGCTCCAGCAGGGCGATGTCATTGACACGCCCGTGCAGCGTCACCACGTCGCCGCTGGACGACACCGTGATGTCCTGGCCCGAGAGGGCGCTGTCGACGCTGATCCGGGCCCCGACCTCGCGGGCCAGCCGGCCGTCGGCGCCGATCGACCGGGCGGTGAAGCCATCGTCGCGGTTACTCGACCACTCGACGTCCGCACGGCGCACGTCACGCTCGCCGCCAACCACCAGCACGCATCCGGTGGCGGTCGTCATCGCCACCACCAGCGTCAATGCCAGCGCAGCGGCCGAGCCTGAAGCCATTCCAGTTTTCATTCTGATCTCATCCTCGACAGTTTTTGAACAAGTGCGGGTCCAGGCTCAGGACTCGTCGCGCCAGCGGCGCAGCCATACCGCGCCAGCCAGGAACATCGCACCGACGGCAATGCCGGCCCAGAGCGAGGGCGAGGCCAGGAACCGCCCGGGGGTCAGGAATTCGCCGAGCGCCGGAAAAGCGGACACCATGACGCCGTCGGATTCCATGAATATCGTGTGCTGTTGATGCTCATTGCTGAACGCCAGCTGGAAGCCGCCGATCATGCGATGGCCGATCATGTCGGCGAAGTGCCGTGTACCGAGCAGAATTCTCTCGGCGACGACCAGCAGCGCGGGCGGCGCCACCACCCATCCGAGCACCGCGCGCCTGGCGAATGCCGAGACCAGCAGCAGCCACGCGTGCACCGGGACCAGCCATAGCGCCTGGGTCAGCAGGATATAGACCATGATGGCCGTGGCGCCGGCCAGCGCTGCCGGCCCGCCGGCCAGCGCGGCACCACTGCCGGCCCAAAGCAAGGCGAAGCCGCCGATCAGCCAGACCAGAATGGCAGTCACCAGGAATATGCCAATGGTCAACAAGGGGATCGCGGCGACGCCCGTCAGGTACTTCGACCCGACCACCTGCAGGTCGGACACCGGCAAAGATTTCCAGAACAGGATGCTGCGGTCCTTGCGCTCCGCGTACAGGGCATCGAGGAAATAGAAGAACACGACGAAGGTCATCACCATGACCAGGACGACCATGATCGGCATGAACGCGACGAGCAGCGCCGGGTAGATGCTCGAGGCGTCGAGCTCGTGGCCCATCTCGGCCAGCATCATGCTGCGGTCCAGCGCGCCGAACTGCACCAGGCCGAAGACCGCCAGCAGCGCGGCGACGACGAATAGCGCGCCAAAGGCCGCGGGAACGGCCCAGCTCGAGCGATTTTCTATCACCTCGCGACGAACGAGCGTCATCATCTGTGTCATGACGCGGCCCTCCTTACCTTGGCCACGAACAGGTCGGCCACCCCCGGCACCTTGATGTCGCCGAGCGCCGCGAGCTCGGCGCGGCTCCGGTCCTCAAAGATGAAGTAATGCCGGCCGAGGCCCTGGCGCTCCGAGAGCGGGCCCAGGCGTCGCGCTTCCTCGGCGCGATCGGGCCGGGCGACGAGCTCGAGAAACTTCTCGCCGAGCGCGTCCATGCTCTCGTTGAGCACGATGCGCCCGTGGCTGATGAACATGAGGTCGGTGAGGATGTGCTCGATCTCCTCGACCTGGTGCGTGGTCAGCAGGATCGTGCGCTCGCCGTCGAAATAGTCGTTCAGCAAGGCGCTGTAGAACTCCTTGCGATAGATGATGTCCAGGCCGAGGGTCGGCTCGTCGAGCACCAGCAGGCGCGCGTCGATGGCCATGACGAGCGCCAGGTGCAGCTGCGTCACCATGCCCTTGGAGAGCGCGCTGATCTTGCTGTCGCGCTTGATCTCGGTCTGCGCGAGAAACGCCTCGGCTTTTTCGCGGCTGAAATGCGGATGCAGCCCCGCGGTGATGTCCAGGGCCTGGCGAACACGCAACCAGCGGGGCAACACCGCAACATCGGCAATGAAACAAACCTGCCGCATCAGCTCGGCGCGCTGGCGCCGCGGATCGAGGCCGAGTACCTCGAGCTGGCCCTGGAACGGCCCAAGCCCGAGAATCGCCTTGAGCGCAGTCGTCTTGCCGGCGCCATTCGGGCCGATCAGGCCGACAATCCGCCCGGCCGGGATCTCGAAATCGACGTTATCCAGCGCCACGGTGCTGCCGTAGCGACGCGAAAGTCCCTGGGCGCGAATCACGGGGTTCACTGCGCGTCCTCCTTGTCGTCCAGCTGCGCGTGCGCCCGCACCAGCAACTCGTCCAGGTCGAGGTTAAGGCGGTTGATCGTCGCGACGACCTGCGGCCACTGCTCGGTCAGAAAGGCCTGTCGTTCGTCTTTCATCAGCGCCTTGCCGGCGCCCTCCCGGACGAACATGCCGCGGCCGCGGCGTTTCTCGACGAGTCCCTCGTCGACCAGCTCCTGGTAGCCCTTCAATACGGTCAGGGGGTTGAGCCGATACTCCGCGGCGACGGTACGGACCGACGGCAGCGCATCGCCGTCCACCAGCACACCCTCCAGGATCATCGTCACGACCCGGTCACGAAGCTGCCGGTAGATAGGCTGGCCATCATTCCATTCGCCTTCCATGGAGTTCTCCGCGTTTCTCAGGCCATCATCGATGCAAGCGTAAGGCAGGCGATCGCGAAAATCGTCAGCATCCGCATGGTCTGTTCACGTGTCCTTGGCTTGTTCATGGCTGTTCTTCCTGGCGACGCATCGCCGGTAACTGAACCGGTGTTGTAGTGGACTATAACACCTGTCCTGGGAAAAGCAAGCCCCCTGCGACAATCGTCCGGCGGGCGGGGCCCGGCGCTGCTAAAATGCCGCATTACCGTCGTGTCCCCGGGCCCCGGGGCCGAGCGGCCAGGCGTCCGCCAGTCCACAGAACCCAGAACAACAGGGAGTCACAGATGACCCAACCCGTCAGAGTCACAATCACCGGCGCCGCCGGCCAGATCGGTTACCAGCTGGCTTTCCGCATCGCCTCAGGCCAGATGCTCGGCCCCGAGACCCCCGTGGTCCTGCAACTGCTGGAAATTCCGCCTGCGCTCGGCGCGCTGAAGGGCGTCGAGATGGAGCTGCTCGACTGCGCGTTCCCGACGCTTGCCGGCGTCATATCGACCGACCAGCCGGACGTGGCTTTCGGCGACGCGAACTACGCCCTGCTGGTGGGCGCCAGGCCGCGCGGCCCGGGCATGGAGCGCAAGGATCTGCTGCTGGAGAATGCCAAGATATTCTCCGCGCAGGGCAAGTCGCTCAACGAGAACGCGCACCGCAAGGTCAAGGTGCTGGTGGTCGGCAATCCGGCGAACACGAACGCGCTGATCGCGCTGTCCAACGCCCCCGATCTCGATCATGCCCGCTTCACCGCGATGACCCGGCTGGATCACAACCGCGCGATCAGCCAGCTGGCCGCGAAGACCGGCGCGAGCGTCCCGGTGATCCGCCAGATGACCATCTGGGGCAACCACTCGGCCACCCAGTACCCGGACATCAACCATTGCACAGTCGGCGACAAGCCGGCGCCGTCGCTGGTGGACGAGGCCTGGGTGCGTGACGACTTCATCCCCACCGTGCAGCAGCGCGGCGCCGCGATCATCAAGGCCCGCGGCGCCTCGTCGGCGGCCTCCGCCGCATCGGCTGCGATCGACCACGTGCGCGACTGGGCGCTCGGCAGCACCGCCGGCGACTGGGTCAGCATGGCGGTGCCGTCCGACGGCAGCTACGGCGTCGCGGAAGGAATCGTCTATTCGTTCCCGGTGCGCTGCAGCAACGGCCGCTACGAGATCGTCCAGGGCCTCGAGCTCAGCGAGTTCAGCCGCGAGCGGATGAAGGCAACCGAGGCGGAACTGCTGGAAGAGCGCGACGGGGTACGCGACCTGATCTAGGCGGCGTTGCCGGGGACATTGCTCCGCGAGAGCAGTGCCCCCTTTACGGCGCGCCCATCCGGGTCGCAGGGGACACGGCTCACTGAGTCGTGTCCCTTTTTTGGCTCCGGACGGCATCGGGGGTATATTCAAACGACTGTATGCCGCCGTGACGCGGGCGCGGCGGCCGGCTTGATCGAGGGGTATTCCAACGTGTCGACTCTGTTCTGGTTCCTGTTGTTCTTCGGCGGCGCCCTGGTCCTCGCTTACCAGCGCGTGAGCCTCGGGCGATCCACGGCGATCATGGGCGGCATCCTCCTCGCCTACACGATTTTCGGCAGCGGCGGCTTCCTCTGGACACTGCTGCTGTGGGTGGCATTCGCCGGCCTCGTGGCGCTGAACCTGACGGACGTCAGGCGGGAGCGCGTCACCCGGCCGCTCCTCAAGGTCTACCGCAAGATGCTGCCCTCGATGTCGCGCACCGAGCGCGAGGCGCTCGAGGCCGGCACGGTGTGGTGGGAGGGCGAGCTGTTCGCCGGCGTGCCGAAGTGGCAGAAACTGCTCGGCGCGCCTGCGCCGCAGCTGTCCGAAGAGGAGCAGGCCTTCCTCGACGGACCCTGCGAGGAACTCTGCCGCATGAACGACGAGTGGCAGGTCACGCACTCGCTGCAGGACCTCGCGCCGGAGACCTGGCAGTTCCTGCGCGACAAGGGCTTCTTCGCGATGATCATCCCGAAGCGCTATGGCGGGCTGGAGTTCTCCGCCTACGGGCACAGCCAGGTACTGACCAAGATCGCCAGCCGCAGCGCCACCCTCGCCTCGACCGTGGCGGTGCCGAACTCGCTCGGACCGGGCGAGCTCTTGCTGGTCTACGGCACGGAGGAGCAGAAGGATCGCTGGCTGCCCGGCCTCGCCGCCGGCAAGGAAATCCCCTGCTTCGGCCTCACCAGCCCGCGCGCCGGCTCCGACGCGGCCTCCATCCCGGACGACGGCGTGGTCTGCAAGCAAGTCGTGAACGGCGAGGAGGTCCTCGGCGTCAGGCTCAACTTCGAGAAGCGCTACATCACGCTCGCGCCGGTCGCGACCGTGGTGGGCGTGGCGTTCCGCCTGTTCGACCCGGACGGCCTGCTCGGCAAGGACAAGGATCTCGGCATCACGCTCGCGCTGGTCCCGGCCGACACGCCGGGCATCGAGATCGGCCGCCGCCACATTCCATTGTCGGTGCCGTTCATGAACGGCCCGGTGCTCGGCAAGGATGTGTTCCTGCCGCTCGACGCCATCATCGGCGGCCCGAAGATGGCCGGCCAGGGCTGGCGCATGCTGATGGAGTGCCTCTCCGTCGGGCGCTGTATCTCCCTGCCGTCGAATGCCAATGGCGGCGCCAAGGCCGGCGTGTTCGCCACCGGCGCCTACTCGAGGATCCGCAAGCAGTTCGGCATGCCCATCGGGCGCTTCGAGGGCGTGCAGGAGGCGTTGGCCCGCATGGCGGGATTCGCCTATATCGTGGACGCGGCGCGCAGCGTCACGATCGCGGCCGTGGACGCCGGCGAGAAGCCGGCCGTGCCCGCGGCCATCCTCAAGTACCACTGCACCGAGATGGCCCGCGTCATCGCCAACGACGCCATGGACATCCACGGCGGCAAAGCCATCTGCATGGGTCCCGGCAATTATCTCGGCACGGGCTACAACTCGATCCCGGTGATGATCACCGTCGAAGGCGCCAATATCCTGACGCGCAGCCTGATGATCTTCGGCCAGGGCGCGATCCGCTGCCATCCCTTCGTCCTGAAGGAGTTGCACGCCGCGCAGAACCCGGACCACGAGGCTGGGCTCGAGGCGTTCGACCGGGCGCTGTTCGGCCACATCGGCTACGCGTTCTCGAACGCGGCGCGCGCCTTCGTGCTGGGGCTCACGACGGCGAAGTGGGCAGACAGCCCGACGCGCGGGCCGACGCGCCGCTACTACCAGCACATCGGCCGCTTCAGCGCGGCCTTCGCGCTGGTCTCCGACACCGCGATGCTGACGCTCGGCGGGGCGCTGAAGAAGAAAGAGATGCTGTCCGCGCGACTCGGCGACATGCTCTCCAACCTCTACCTCGCATCCATGGTGCTGAAGCACTTCGAGAACCAGGGCCGCCGCGAGGCCGACCTGCCGCTGGTCGAGTGGAGTTGTCGATTCCTCCTCTATCGGACGCAGGAACAGTTGCACGGCTTCCTGCGGAATTTCCCCGTGCGCTGGGTGGCGTGGCTGTTGCGGCTCGTCGTGTTCCCACGCGGCCGTGGCTTCAGCGCGCCGCGGGACAGCCAGTCGCGCCGCATCGTGGAGCTGGTCATCAGCCCCGGGGAGGCCCGCGACCGGCTGTGCGACGGGGTCTACCGCACGGTCGAGCCCGGCAACCCGCTCGGCCTGCTGCAGGAGGCGATGGAACTGTCCATCGAGGTCTCGCCGCTGGAGAAAAAGCTGCGCAAGGGCATGAAGGAAGGGCGCATCCAGGCGCTCGACTTCGCCGCGCAGCTCAACGAAGGCGTGGCCACGGGGATCATCACCGCCGAGGAAGCGGACCTGCTGCGGCGGGCCGACGAGAAGATCATGGCGCTCATCAACGTGGATGACTTCGCGCCGGAGGACTTCAAGTCGCCGATGCTCATCGCCAGGCCCGCCCGCAAGGCGCGGGCCGCAAAGGCCTCCGGCGACCGCGACGTGAAGCCCGCCGAGGCGGCCGAGGCCTGAGGCCCGGTCGCCGCGCAGCGCCAGTATGCGCGCCGAGAGCATCACCTACGAGGTCGAGCTCGAGCCGGATGCGGATATTCTCGGCGAGTTCGAGGCCTGGCTCGAGTACCACGTTGACGAGATGCTGGCGCTGCCGGGTTTCACGGGCGCCACCATCCACAAGGCCGAGAATCCGGACAGCGGTGCGGCGCTGCGCGTGGTGCGCTATGAACTCGCGGACCGCGCGGCCCTGGAGCGCTACCTGGAAGAGTTCGCGCCGCGCATGCGCGCGGAGGGCGTCACGCGGTTCGGCGACCGCTTTCGGGCCAGCCGGCGCATCGTGCTCGAGGGGCGCGACGCCGCCCTGACCGATGCACGCCCCTGCCCCAACTGCAGCGAGTTGCTGTGGGGCCAGTACTGCGCCAGCTGCGGACAGCGGGCGCGGGCGCGGATGATCACCTTCTGGGAGCTGCTCAAGGATGCCGGCGATCTGCTGGCATCGCTCGACTCGCGCATCTGGAAGACGCTCGGCCTGCTGATGTTCCGGCCGGGGCGGCTCACGCTCGACTACCTGCAGGGCAAGCGCGCCCGTTTCGTGCCGCCCGTGCGCCTGTTCATCGCCTCGAGCATCGTGTTCTTCTTCATCGCCACGCTGAATACGCGGTTCGAGTTCGGCCCCGAGGACGCGGTGATCATAGGACCCGGCACGGGCGTCGAGTTCGGCGATGCGGACCGGTCGGAGCGCAGCGCCAGGCGCGAGGAACGGCTGCTGCGGGCGCTCGAAGAGGCCGAGCGGCGCGCCGCCGAACCCGGGGCGAGTCCCGACGCTGCGGCGGCGATCGAGCGCACACGCAGGGCGCTTGAGGGACTGGATTCCGAGGCGCCCGAAGCGGAGGCCTCGCCGGCGCCCGGCGCGGATCCGGACACGGGGCGGGGCCGGATCACCGCCGGCGGCGATGGCGGGATAAGCTTCGATCGCGACTGCAACATCAACTACTCGGGCGTCCCCGAGTGGCTGGAGCGCCTGGTGCCCTCGGAACGCGCCGTCGAAATCTGCCAGCGCATCCTGGCTGACCGCGGCCAATCCTTCGCCCGGGCGCTGCTCAGCAACGTCCCGGCGATGATGTTCCTGTTCCTGCCCCTGATGGGGCTGGTGATGAAGCTGGCCTATCCGCTGTCGGGCCGCTACTACGCCGAACACCTGCTGTTCCTGGTCCACTACCACTCGTTCTTTTTCCTGCTGAACATCATGCTGATCGTCGCGCGGTGGGGCGCCGAGATGGCGGCGCCGGGGACCCTGCCGATGGGCGTTCTCACGGCGGCGGTGTTCATTTACATCCCCGTATACCTGTTCCGCGCGATGCGCGTCGTCTACGGACAGGGCTTCTGGGCGACCTGTTTCAAGTACATCCTGCTGGGCCTCGCCTACCTCCTCGCGCTGCTTACAACCTTCCTCGGGCTGGTGCTGTATACAGCCGTCACGCTGTAGCGGATTGCCCCGACGGCGCTCCCCGGTGCATCATCCGGGGCCCTGCGGCGGTAACACCCGCCCGGAAACCAGGTATGTACGCAAGCTTCTTCGGACTCAACGAGAAACCTTTCTCCATCACGCCTGACCCCAGGTACCTGTACCTGAGCCGGCGTCATGCGGAAGCGCTCGCGCACCTGTTGTATGGCATCACGGAAAGCGGCGGGTTCATCCAGCTGACGGGCGAAGTCGGCACCGGCAAGACGACCGTGGTGCGCAGCCTGCTGGAGCAGCTGCCGGCGCACGCGGAGGTCGCGCTGGTGCTGAACCCGCGCCTGTCCTCCGAGGAATTCCTGCTCACCATCTGCGACGAGCTGCACATCGAGGTACCGGACCGGTCCAGCCCCAAGTCGATCGTGGACGCGCTCAACCGGCACCTCCTCGAGGCGCACGCGGCGGGGCGGCGCGTCGTCCTGATCGTCGACGAGGCCCAGAACCTGTCCGCGGAGGTGCTGGAACAGATCCGCCTGCTGACCAACCTCGAGACCGCCAAGCAGAAACTCCTGCAGATCATCCTGATCGGCCAGCCCGAGCTGCGCGAGGTGCTCGCCCGCAGCGATCTCCGCCAGCTTGCCCAGCGGATCACCGGCCGCTATCACCTCGAGCCCTTGGAACCCGACGAGCTGCAGGCCTACGTGCGCCATCGCCTCGAGGTCGCGGGCAGCCGCACAGAGATTTTCACTGCCGGTGCATTGAAGGCGCTGCATCACAGTTCCGGCGGCGTCCCGCGCCTGGTGAACGTCGTCGCCGATCGCGCGCTGCTTGGGGCCTGGTCGCAGGAGGAGCCGCAGGTCTCCGCGCAGATGGCGCGCCAGGCTGCGCGCGAGGTATTCGGGGAGCGCATCAAGCGCCAGGCCCGGCGCGCGCCCGGCGTCACCGCGATCCTGCTCGGGCTGATCGGCGTCGGCATCGCCATCCTCGCCGGCGTCGGCACGGCGCTGGTGCGTGAACGCATGGACGCGCCGCCGCCCCCGGTCAGCAACGCTCGGGTTGAGCGCATCGTGCGGCCACCCGCGGAGCCCGTCCCCGTCGCTCAGCCGGCTCAACCCGTCGCCGGGCCGGAGGCCGCGCCGCCGCCGGACGTCGCCGCGCCCGAGCCTCTTGGCATCCTGCTGACCAGGGGGCAACTGGCGACGGGCACCGATACCGCGTTCGCGGGACTATTCAGCCGCTGGCGCCTGGACTATCAGCCCGAGCTCGGTCCCGCCTGTGACCAGGCCGCGACCCAGGGGCTGCGCTGCATCCTGCAGCGCGGCACCTGGGGTGAGCTCGCCGCGCTGAACCGCCCGGCGATCCTGGTCCTGACGGATCGTGACGGCCGGGAACACCAGCTGGTACTGAATAGCCTCAGCGATGACTCGGCCGAGCTGCAGGCCGGCGAGGCCACGATTGCCGTGCCGCTCGGCGATTTGCTGGTGCTCTGGTACGGGGAGTATCTGCTGCTGTGGCGGCCGGAGGCGGGCGATGGCCGGGTGTTGTCGCGCAATAGCTCCGGGGCCGACGTGCTGTGGCTGCGCCGTGCCCTCGGCGAATTGCGCGGCGTCCCGGTGCTGCCGGCGAACTCGGACGTCTACGATCCTGCGCTCGAGGCGGCCGTAAGGGAATTCCAGCGCGCCAGGCGCATCGCCGTGGACGGCATCGCGGGCGCGATGACGCTGGTCTCCGTGAATGACGCGCTGGGACTTGCCGGGCGGCCCCGCCTGCGGGAGGATCGTTGACATGTCGCTGATCCTCGACGCCTTGCGCAAGTCGGAACACCAGCGGCAACGACAGGCAGGCCCCGGGCTCGCCATCGTGCCGGAGAGCCGCGCGCACCGTCGGCCCGCAGCCTGGATCCTGGTGCTCGGCGGACTGCTGGCGCTCAACATCCTCGTGCTGGCTGCCCTGTTGCTTACGGATCGGCCGCCCACGGAGGTTGCCGTCGCTCCGCCGGCGCCGGCGGAATCCGCGCCCGCCCAGGCGCCGCGCGAACGCGCCGTGTCCGCGCCCGTCGCCTTGCCGTCCAGGCCGCCACGCAATGAAGTCCGCCCGCTGACCACCGAAGTGGCGCCGCCGACGGTCGCGGTCGCGGTCGCGCCCCGTACCGAGCCCGCCGCGACGGGCGCAGCGCCGCGCAGCGGCGCGCCGGCGGCCGCCATGGAGCGCGCCACCGAGGACGCCCGCTTGCCGCGGTTTGCCGACCTGGTGGTCCGCGGCGAGCTGAACGTGCCGCACATGCACATCGACATCCATGTCTTCAGCGGCAACCCGGACGAGCGCTTCGTGTTCATCAATATGCGCAGGTACAACGAGGGCCAGGCGACGCAGGAAGGCCCGCGCGTCGAGCGCATCACCGTCGACGGCGTCGTCATGGATCACCAGGGCCAGCGGTTCTTCCTCTCGCGGGACTGAGCGACTTGACCCGTCCGGCACCGGGCAAGCTGCAAAAGGCTACACCGGCTCGACCAGCGACGGGTCCTCGTTAAACGGGCTGTTCACGCGGCGGCTCACGGGCCAGGCCTCGAGCGTCCGCTCGGCCGCGGGCTCGAGCAAATTCTGCAGCCGGTCGGGCGGTGTGCCCGAATCGAGCCAGGCATCACGCCCACTCGCATCCAGCACCACCGGCATGCGGTCATGCAGCGGGCGCATGAACTCGTTCGCACGCGTCGTGATGATCGTGCAGCTGGCGAGGGGCGTGCCGCCCTCCGCCGGCTCCCACAGCTCCCACAGCCCGGCCAGCGCCAGCGGCTCGCCGCTCGCCGCGCGGATGTACCAGGGCTGCTTGCCGGAAGCGGTCTGCTGCCACTCGAAGAAACCGTCGGCCGGCACCAGGCAGCGGCGCTTGCGGAACGCCGCCCGGAACGCCGGCTTCTGCGCGACCGTCTCGCCGCGGGCATTGATCATGCGATTGCCGATCGACAGGTCCTTGGCCCAGAACGGTACGAGGCCCCAGCGCGCGAGGGCCAGCTCGCGCACGGCCGTGTGCGATTCGTCCTCTTCGAGAAACGGTGAGACGCGGATGATCGGCACTTCCTGCGTGGGCGCGATGTTGTAGCGCGGCGCCAGGTCGTGCGCGTGCACCTCACTCACCCCGAACAGCCGCGTCACGGCTTCGATCGGGGCAAAGAAAGCGTAGCGGCCACACATGTTATTCGCGGATGCCGATGCCCTTGTTCAGCAGGTAGAGGGAGAAACCGTACAACAGCGCGATGGCGACGAAGATGATCGCGTAGGCCGTGCCGATGGGAATGTCGGAGGTGCCGAGCACGCCGTAGCGAAAAGCGTTGACCATGTAGAGGATCGGGTTGGCGCGCGAGACAGCCTGCCAGAAATCCGGCAGCAGCGAGATCGAGTAGAACACGCCGCCGAGATAGGTCAGCGGCGTGAGCACGAAGGTCGGCACGATGCTGATGTCGTCGAACTTCTTCGCGAACACGGCGTTGATGAAGCCGCCGAGCGAGAACACCACCGCCGTGAGGATCACGGTGGACAGGACGATCCACGGGTGCTGCATCTCGAGGCGCGTGAAGAACAGCGCGACAATCGTCACGACGCCGCCGACCATCAGCCCGCGGATGACGCCGCCGGCGACATGACCGAGCAGGATGAGATAATTCGGCATCGGCGAAACGAGCATTTCCTCGATGTGGCGGCCGAACTTCGCGCCGAAGAAACTGCTGACCACGTTGCCGTAGGAGTTGGTAATCACCGAGAGCATGATCAGGCCGGGGGCGATGAACTGCATGTAGCCGTAGCCGTCCATCTGCCCGATGCGACTGCCGATCAGGCTTCCGAAGATGACGAAGTACAACGTCATGGTGATCGCCGGCGGCAGGATCGTCTGGATCCAGATCCGCACGATGCGGTTGTATTCCTTGATCACCAGGGTCGCGAGCGCGTGGCCTTGGGCGCGGAGCTCCATCGACAGGCTCCTCAGGCCGCCCGGCCGTCGGTTTTCTGGTCGACGAGCCTAATGAAAAGCTCCTCCAGCCGGTTCGCCTTGTTGCGCATGGACGCAACCTTGACGCCGCCGGCACTGAGCGCATGGAACAGCTCGTTGATGCCCTGGCGGCTGGCGACGTCTACCTCGAGCGTCGCCGGATCAACCTGCCGCACCGTGTAGCCGTCGAGCGCGGGCAGAGCATCGATCTCGTTCTCGAGGGTCAGCACGAAGGTCTCCACCTGCAGCTTGCGCAGCACCCGGCTCATGCGGTCGTTCTCGATGATCCGGCCCTGGTCGATGATCGCGACATTGCGGCAGAGGTTCTCGGCCTCCTCGAGGTAATGCGTCGTCAGGATGATGGTCACGCCCTCCGCGTTGACCTTGCGCAGGTAGTCCCACATGGAGCGCCGGATCTCGATGTCCACGCCCGCGGTCGGCTCATCCAGGATCAGCAGGCGGGGTTCGTGCACCAGCGCCCGGGCGATCATCAGGCGGCGCTTCATGCCGCCGGACAGCGAGCGCGCGATGTCGTGGCGCCGGTCCCACAGCTGCAGCTCGCGCAGGTATTTCTCGGCGCGCTCGAGCGCGACACGACGCGGCAGGCCGTAGTAGCCGCCCTGGGTGGCGACGATGCTCTCGACTTTCTCGAACTGGTTGAGATTCAGCTCCTGCGGGACGAGGCCGATGCAGGCCTTCGCCGCGGAGAAGTCCCGATCAATGTCATGACCGAACACTCTCGCCGCGCCGCCGGTCTTGGTGACCAGCGATGTCACGATGCCGATGGTGGTGCTCTTGCCGGCGCCGTTCGGCCCGAGCAGGGCGAAAAAATCACCCTCCTCGACGCACAGGTCGATGCCCTTCAGTGCCTGCACCCCGTTGGGGTAGGTCTTGCTCAAGTTGCTTAGTTCGAGGGCCTTCATGCGACTGCCTGGAGGCCGGACGGGGGTGGCGCGCGGGAGGCGCGGCCCGACGGCCCGGCGAAGTTCCCTATTCTATCAACCTTGGGGCCACGAGTCGGGCCCAGATTGCATTGTTCCTTGTCGTTCCGCGCTAACATCGCTGCCAACAATCCACCGGGAACCCCGATGAGCGGCGATACCCTCAGCCACCGCCTGAATCGCATCCTCCGCGCGCGGGCCAGCACCGGCGGGCTGAAGATTCCGCCACCGTGCTTCGACGAGATGAAGGGCGAGTACACCGCCTTTGACGAGGATCAGCGACTCCTGGTCGCCCGGTTCCCGGTCGAGGCCCGCTACCAGAACTCGCTCGGCCACATGCAGGGCGGATTCATCGCCGCGGCGATCGACAATACGCTCGGGCCGCTGTCCTACCTTATTGCGCCGCCCAGCGTGACCTTGCAGCTCGCAACGCAGTACCTGCGCCCCGTGGCTCCCGACACCCGGCACATCATCGTGCACGGGCGCGTGGAGGAGATGACCAAGAGCTACCTGTTCTTGTCCGCGCGAGTGCTCGACCCCAGGGACAGGGTAGTGGCAATCGCCCAGGCGAGCTGCCAGATACTGCCCCCGCGCGAAGCCTGACGGCGGGCGGGAAGCCTCAGCGGCGGAAGCCGCGCGCCGGCTGGGGCGGCACCGTAAGCCCCAGCGAGCGGCGAATCGTCCACTGCCGCCCCAGCGCCGCCAGCAATGCGAGCTGGCGCGCGTCGTTCTTCTCGGCCGCATCGATGAGTCGCAGCCAGAATGCCTCCCGATCCGCGAGGCGGCCGCGCAGCCGGGTCGAGGCTAATGGCGCCACGAGGCCCAGGCCGGCGATGCCCATGGTCGCCAGCCGCGTGCGCGTCTCGCGGGGCAATCCGGCCCAGGCGGAAACGCTGTAGGGCGCCATGCGGATGAAGCTGCGCAGGGTCGTCAGCGCAAGCAGCGTAAAACGCTCGACGATCGGCTCGCACGCAGTGTACCCCGGCTCGAGATCGCGGACCCCCGGCGAAAGCAGGCCAGCCCAACCTGCCTCATCCTCGAAACCGAAGCCGAACAGCGCGAAAGACACCGAGGTCAGTCGTTCCCGGGACGGCTGGTCGAGCAGGCGCAGTCGCGCCGCCACGACTCCGGGCAGCCCGGCATCGGACCCGGTCAAGACCAGTGCCAGGAATCCATCGTTCAGGTCGGCGAGGTCGTGGCCGAACACCGTTGCGTCGATTGTCATGTTGCTCCTCCCATGCGCCTGTAAGCGTAGGCTCGCCGCGACGGGTTTTGACCGGGCGATTTCCACCCTGTCTCACCTGAAATGAGGTCAAGTTGTCATATATGGTACTTTTCGACCAAATATAGCATTATCTCCCTGGAAGGCAATCGCGGAAACTGCTCCCCCAGCCACAGGAGGCGACCATGAGAATCACCGACGACCGCTATGCGGGGGAGCAGGCCCGGTTCGACCTCGCGATCCGGCTTATCGGGCACCAGGCCCGGACACACATCATCACCTGGTGCACGGGCTTCAGCCAGGACAGGATTCGCAAGCTCTATGCCACGTACTTCAAGCGGCGCGGCGATGCCGACATCAGGCGCCGCAGGGGCAAGTCGCCCACCAGCGTGGAGTTCTTCGTCCGTAACCCGTGGATCCAGGCGGAGGCCTCCCTGCTGGTCCACGTCTTCGCGGCCTGGGGACTGCTGCGGATCCTGCCGGATCTCGCCACCGCACCCGAGAAGATCGCCGACCAACTGTTGTTCGGGCAGCGCTTCTGCGATGCCTACGAGGACTTTCGCGCGGCGAATCCGGCCACCGCGATCAGCTTCGAGCACGCGTGGAACCTGCTCGGCGCGCTGGCCGGCCGCGACGAGCTCCTGTTGTTCGACTGCGCGGACTGCAACACTTTCTACGTGCAGGATGCGCTCGCGCTCGACGGGCGAAGGTGTCCCGCCTGCCGGGTTGCTCCCCGGGCCGCGCCCCCGCGCGTCGGCGCTGCCAGGCCCGCGCAGGAGCCGTGAACCGCGCCGGGCGGCGGCAGCGTAGAATACGGGGCGAACCAGCCTTCCGGAGCAACCATGGCCCACAACACAGCCGACCTTTGCGACGCCCATGAACAGGACCTGCATGTCGTCGAGTCCATGTTTCAAAGCTATGGCCGCCTCCCGGCATTCGATGGCCCGGTCGCTACGGTCAAGTGTTACGAGGACAATTCCAAGGTCCGCGAGGCGCTGTCCGAGCCCGGCGGCGGGCGAATCCTGGTGGTGGACGGCGGGGGCTCGCAACGGCGCGCCCTGCTCGGCGACATGCTGGGCGAGCTGGCCGTGAAGAATGGCTGGAAGGGAATCGTCATCAACGGCAGCATCCGTGACTCCGCAGCCATCAACGAGCTCGAGCTCGGCGTGCGCGCGCTCGGCACGATCCCGCTGAAGACCCACAAGCGCGGCGACGGCCAGCGCGATGTCTCGGTCAGCTTCGCGGGCGTCACGTTCCGCCCGGGCGCGCACCTGTACGCCGACGCCGACGGCATTGTGGTCGCCTCCCGACCGCTGGATATTGCTGCGGAATGAGCCGGGCAAGAAGCAACTTCCTCGCCAACACGTCCCTCGACCGGCTTGGGCACCTGCGCGGGGATGCGGCCTGGGTCGAGGCGGCGCGGGCACGCGGCGTTTACCTGGCGGTCTGGCGGCGCAGGAACCTCGTGAGTGGCGGTGCGGTGCCGGCGCCGGTGTTCCTGGCGGCGGAGGCCATCCGCGCGCATGGGCAGGCGCACGAGTGCGTGCTGCTCGGCCATCGCGACGACACCCCCTGTTTCGCCATCGGCCTGAATGGCGAAGCGCCGCCGTCGTTCCCCGGCACATTCGAGGAGATTCGCGGCATCGGCGACCGGCTGAATGCAGGGGACGCTGCCCTGCTCGCCTATGCGCGCGCGATGGTTGTGTGGCACGAGCGCCATCGGCACTGCGGCGCATGCGGCATGCCCACCGACAGCGTCGAAGCGGGTCATGCGCGCCAATGCCGCGGCTGCGGCGCCAAGCATTTTCCGCGCGTGGACCCGGCCATCATCGTGCTGGCCGCCGACGACCAGCGCTGCCTGCTCGGCCGGCAGGCCGCATGGCCCGCGGGTCGCTACTCGACGATCGCGGGCTTCGTCGAACCTGGCGAAAGCCTCGAGGACGCCGTAAGACGCGAAGTGCTCGAGGAGACCGGCGTCGACGTCGAGGCCATCGAGTACCACAGCTCGCAGCCCTGGCCTTTCCCATCCTCGCTGATGCTCGGCTTCAGGGCGCGGCCCGCCAGCGGCGAGATCGCGCTGCGCGACGGCGAGCTCGAGGATGCGCGCTGGGTTGACCGCGAAGACATCGTCGCGCGGCGCATCCTGCTGCCGCCCAGGGTGTCGATCGCCTACCGGCTCATCGAGGAGTGGTTCGATTCCGCGCCCGGCCGAAGCCTGGCCGTCGAGGCCGAGCCCGGGCCGTGGCTCGCGAGGCCAGAGTCTTGAGCGCGCGGCGGAGCTGACACCGATGTGCCTGCTGTTGTTCGCCTGGCGACCCGACGAGACTCACCGGCTGGTGCTCGCCGGCAATCGCGACGAGTTCCACGAGCGTCCCGCGGCGCCCGCCGACTGGTGGGAGAACGGCGTCCTCGGCGGCAAGGACCTGCGCGCAGGCGGCACGTGGCTCGCCGCGCATCGCTCCGGCCGCTTCGCGGTCGTGACGAATTTTCGCGAGCCCCTCGAGGAGGGCCGCGGGCCGCGCTCGCGCGGCGAGCTCGTCACACGCTTTCTCGAGAGCGGCCTCGCGCCGCAGGCGTTCGCGCGCGAGGTCGCGACGCAGGGCCGCGACTATGCAGGCTTCAACCTGCTCCTTGGCAGCCCGGATGAGCTCGTCTACCTCTCGAACCGCGGGCGGGGGCCGGAGCTTCTGGAACCGGGCGTGCATGGGCTCTCCAATCACCTGCTCGACACGCCCTGGCCCAAGCTCGAACGGACCCGCGCGCGTTTCGCGGCACTGCTCAGGGAGCGTGCGCCGACCGGGGCGCTGCTGGAGATGCTGGCAGACCGCGCGCCGGCGGCCGACGGCGGGCTGCCCGACACGGGCATCGGCCCCGAGTGGGAGCGCCTGCTGTCCTCGCCGTTCATCGTCAGCCTCCATTACGGAACGCGTTGCTCAACCATTTTGAAACTGCTCGAGGACGGGGAAATGCAATTCATTGAATGCCGCTTCGACGCCACCGGCGACAATGCCGGCCAGTCGGAATTTCGTTTCGCGACCGACGCGGCGACGGCATGAAGCCTCGCCGTGCGCCTTACGGCAGCTGGTCGTCGCCGCTGGACGCCGCGCGGATCGCGTCCGGCGGGATGCGCATCTACCAGCCCCGCAGAACTGGCGATCGCGTCACCTGGCTTGAGGTGCGCCCCGCGGAGGGCGGCCGCACCGTCCTGATGCAGGATCTCCGCGGGCGCCGCACCGAGCTGACGCCGCCTCCCTACAGCGCACGCAGCCGGGTGCACGAGTATGGCGGCGGCGGCTACTGCATCGCCGGGCTCGACACCTGGTTCGTCAACGACGCGGACCAGGCCGTCTGGCACCGTGACCGGGACGGCGTAATCCGGCGCCTGACGCCCGCCGATGAACGACGCTATGCGGACCTGGTGCGGGATCCCGTGCGGCCGCGACTGCTGGCGATCTGCGAGGATCACGCCGCCGGCGCGGAGCCGGAAAACTCGGTCGTCGCGATCGACGACGACGGCCGCATCACGACGCTGCTGTCCGGCAATGATTTCTACTCTTCCCTCCGGCTCGACGCGGAGGGCGCCCGGCTCGCCTGGCTGACCTGGAATCATCCGAACCTGCCCTGGGACGGGACCGAGCTGTGGGTGGCGGCGTTCGACGCGGACGGCCGCCCGACCGCCCCGGTGCACGTCGCCGGTGGCGAGCGCATCGCCGTGTTCCAGCCCGAGTGGCTGCGCGACGGGCGGCTCGGTTTCGTGGCCGATCCCGATGGCTGGTGGAATCACTACGCCTGGCGCGCGGGCCAGGATGTGGAGCGCCTCACGGAGATGGACTCCGAGGGCGCGCTGCCACAATGGGTCTTCGGCCAGTCCACCTGGGGAGAAGTCGCGGGCGGCTTGCTCGGCGCGATGACGCGCGACGGCAGCTGGGAGCTGTGGCAGTTCGACGGCGGCGACGCCGCGCGGCAGTTCTGGGAGCTCGATGCGATCGAGCATCTCGCCACCGATGGCCGGGAGGCGGTCGTGCTGGCGGGCGGTCCGGACCGGGCCACGGGCGTCTACGTCATGGACGCACCGTATCTCCGCCCGCAGCTGCTCGTCGACGCCGGGCCGTTGCCGCTGGACCAGACATGGATTTCGCGGCCGGAGCCGCTCGAATACCCGACCGCGGACGGCTCGCAGGCCTATGCAAACTATTACCCGCCGACCAACCCCATCCACGGGGGGCCCGCGGACACGGCGCCGCCGGTGATCGTGAAGTGCCACGGCGGTCCGACCGCGGCCGCTTCCACAGCCTTCGATGCGAAAATCCAGTTCTGGACCACGCGTGGCTTTGCGGTGCTCGACGTCAACTACCGCGGCAGCACCGGCTTCGGCCGGGCCTACCGTGAGCGCCTGTACGGGGCGTGGGGCATTGCAGATGTCGAGGACTGCGTCGCCGGGGTCGAGTATCTCGCCCGGCGGGGGCTCGCGGACGCTGCTGCGGCATTCATCAGTGGCGGCAGCGCCGGCGGCTTCACCGTGCTGTCCGCGCTGGCGTTCACGACCGCGTTCCGGGCCGGCGCGAGCTATTACGGCATCGGTGACCTCGACACGATGTTCGAGACGACCCACAAGTTCGAGTCACGCTACGACCGCTGGATGTTCGGCCCGCGGGACGATCCCGCCGCGCGGCGCCAGGTCGAGGAACGCTCGCCCCTGCGCCATGTGCATCGCATCAGGTGCCCGGTAATCTTTTTCCAGGGCGGCGAGGATCGTGTCGTGCCGCCGCAGCAGAGCCGGGACATGTACGCCGCCCTGCGCGCGGCGGGGATTCCGACCGCCTACCTGGAGTTCCCGGAGGAGCGGCATGGCTTCCGCAGCGCCGAGAACATCCGTGCGGCGCTGGAGGCCGAGCTTGGGTTTTTCTGCCGCGTGCTCGGCGTCACGCCGGCGGGCGACGTGCCCTCGCTGACGCTCGACAACGACGCGGCGATGCACTGAACGCACGTGCAAGGGGGACACTGCTCGCGCGGGACACTGCGCGAGCAGTGTCCCCCTACAGCGGCGGCAGGGGCCCGCGCAGCGTGCGGCCCATCCAGCGCCGAATGTCCTCGACTTCCTGGGGGCAGACGGAATGCGGCATCACGTAGCTCTTGAACTCGACGTCGTACCCGCTCGCGGACAAAAACGTCGCGCTCTCCTCGCCCAGCACCGCCGGCACGACCGGGTCCAGGCTGCCGTGCGCCATGAAGATCGGGACCTCGCGGTTCGCCGCGTGGAACTCATCGGTCGCGGCACGCAACGGCAGGTACGTCGACAGGGCGATGATGCCCGCCAGCTTTTCCGGGTAACGCAGCCCGGCATGCAGCGCGATCGCGCCGCCTTGCGAGAATCCTGCGAGCACCACGCGGTGCGGCGGGATGCCGCGCTCGGCCTCGCGCCGAATCAGCGCCGCCACCGCCTCGCCGCTCTCCCGGATCCCGGCTTCGTCCTCGCGCGCACCGCGCTGAATCGTAACGATGTCATACCAGGCGCGCATCTCGGCCCCGCCGTTGATGGTCACGGGGCGGATCGGCGCGTGCGGGAACACGTAACGGACCTCCGGGCCACCGGGCAGGCGCAAGGCCGGCACGATGGGGTCGAAGTCATACCCGTCGGCGCCGAGCCCGTGCAGCCACACCACGCTGGCAGCCGGCTCCGGGGCCGTCTCCCGCTCGACGGTCTGCAGCTTGAGGCTCATCGGCATCGAACTCCCTGGCAACAAGGCCGCGAGTTTACAGGGCGCCTCGAGGCAGGACGAGACTTGACATCGCATGCGCATTACTGCTGAATAATGCGCATCTTTACTCAGCCATTCCGGCGACCACTCCGATGCCCATCGTCAATGCCCAACAGAACGAGCGCCGGGAGGCCATTCTTGCCCTCCTGCGGCAACACCGCGTCAGCCGCCAGTCTGAACTGGTGGACCTGCTCGCCAGGCGCGGATTCGCCGCGACCCAGTCGAGCGTCAGCCGCGACCTTCGCGACCTGGGCGTCGCCAAGGTCGGCGAACGCTACCTTGCGCCGCAGAACCTCGGCGGCCCGGCCGCCAATTTCGGCCCGCTGGCGGGCTTCGTCGCCGGCTGGTCGACGGCCGGCCCGCACCTGACGATCGTCCGCACCTCGGTCGGCGCCGCGCAAAGCGTCGCGGTAGCCGTGGACCGGGCCGGCTGGAACGAGGTGGTCGGCACGATCTCCGGAGACGATACAATCTTCGTCGCCACCGCCTCCGCCCGCGGCCAGCAGGCACTGCTGGCCCGTCTCAACAAGCACTTCCCGAGGTAAAGCGTCCCATGAATGCCTCCTCCCCGACGGGCGGCAGTCCCGTACTGCTCGCCTTCTCCGGCGGCCTCGACACGTCCTTCTGCGTGGCGTGGCTGAAGGAGACCCTCGGCCGCCCGGTCATCACGGTGACCGTCGACACGGGCGGCGACGTCGACGCCGCGGCGCTCGAGGCCCGCGCGCTCGCGCTCGGCGCCGAGCGCCACATCACCGTGGACGCGCGCCGCGACTTCTTCGATTCCGTGCTCAGGTACCTGGTGTTCGGCAACGTGCGGCGCGGCCAGTTGTACCCGCTCTGCGTCGGCGCTGAGCGCGGCCTGCAGGCCAGGATGGTGGCCGAGCAGGCCGCCGCGCTGGGCAGCGACACGGTCGCGCACGGCAGCACGGCGGCGGGCAACGACCAGGTGCGCTTCGAGGTGGCGCTGCGGACCCTCCGGCCCGGCCTCGAGGTGCTCGCGCCGGTGCGCGATCACGACTGGCAGCGGGCGGCCCAGGTCGCCTGGCTGCAGGAGCGCGGCCTGCCGGTGCCCGCCGGCGGGGGCGCCTACTCCATCAACCGCGGCCTGTGGGGCACGACGATCGGCGGCAAGGAGACGCTCGACTCGCGCGAATCGATCCCGGAGAGCGCCTGGGTCGTCACGGCCGGCGCCTTCGATGCGCCGCGCCCGGCGGCGCGCCATCGTCTCGGCTTCGAGCGCGGCATCCCCGTCTCGCTGGACGGCGAGCGGCTCGACCCGGTGACACTGATCGAGCGCCTGGAAGTGCTCGCCGGCGGTTTCGGCATCGGCCGCGGCATTCACCTCGGCGAGACCATCCTCGGCTCCAAGGGCCGGGTTGCGTTCGAGGCCCCCGCGGCCGAGACGCTGCTCAGCGCGCATCGCGAGCTGGAAAAGCTGACGCTCACGGGCGCCCAGCAGAAGGTCAAGGAACCGCTGGCGCTGATCTACGGCGACCTGGTGCACGAGGGCCAGCACCTCGAGCCCGCGGCGCGCGACATCGAGGCGCTGCTCGCTTCCTCTCAGGCGCGCGTCACCGGCGAGGTCCACCTGCTGTTCCGCCCCGGCGTCCTGTTCGTCGAGGGGGTGACCTCGCCGCACTCGCTGCTCGCCGCCACCAAGGGCAAGTACGGCGAGTCGGCCGGCGAGTGGAGCGCCGCCGACGCCCTCGGCCTGGCGCGCATGAAAGCGCTCGCCGGCATGCTGCACACGCGGGCGGGAGGCTGAGTCATGCGCCCATTGATCGTCGACAAGATCGCCTCGGTCGCGCAGAGCTGCCGGCTCGGTCGCGAGGTCAAGATCGCGGCGGAGATCCCGTGCGAAGAAGGCGTCGTCATTGCCGTCGAGGTGCTGTCGAACAAGTCCACCTACAACACCCTCGAGCTGACCTCGGGCCGCATGGCGCAGGTCAAGCGCGGCGACATCGTCGTCGGTGCGCTGGGTCACCGGCACGCCCTGTTCGGGTACTCCGGCCACATCCCGGCGCAGCTTGCGCCGGGCGACAAGATCAACCTGCTCAACCTCGGCGGCGTGATGGGCATCTGCGACTCGGTCAACCGCGACCGCGGCCAGCCCTTCGAGTGCCGCGTGCTCGGCACCGTGCTGCACTTCCCATACCTGGGCGAACGCATCGGCACGCCGGCGCGCGTCGGCAGCCTCGCCTTGCCGGCGGACCCGGTCGTGGACACCCGGGGCATCCCGGCGATCGCGCTTGCCGGCACCTGCATGGACGCCGGCAAGACCGCGGCCGCCGCGGCGATCATCAGCCGTTTCTCGCACTACGGCTACCGCGTGGCGGCGTTCAAGGCCACCGGTGTGTCGCTGCGCAGGGACATCCTCGCGATGGAAGATGCCGGCGCGCGCGCTACCTCGATCTTCACCGACTTCGGCGTCGTGACCACCGCGCCGGCCAACGGGCCGCGCCTCGCGCGCACGATGCTGACGCGCATGGCCGATACCCGCCCGGACGTCATTGTCTTCGAGCTCGGCGACGGCATCATGGGGGCCTATGGCGTCGAGGCGATCCTGCAGGATCCCGAGGTCAGGAAAGTGCTGTCGGCGGTGGTGCTGTGCGCCAATGACCCGGTCGGCGCTTTCGGCGGCGTGCACCTGTTGCGCGAGCGCTTCGGCATCGAGCCCGCACTCGTCACCGGGCGCTCCACTGACAACGAGGTGGGCGTCAAGATCATCCGCGAGCAGATGGGGGTCCCCGCATTCAATGCGCTCACCCAGGAGGCCGAGCTCGGCGAGCACCTGCGCGGCGTGCTGTTCGGCCCCGAGGCAGGCGCATGAGCGAACGGCACCCGATCGCCGTGCTCGGCGGCACCGGCTACGTCGCCGGCGAGTTCCTGCGCCTGGTCACCGGCCATCCGCGGCTCGACCTCGTGGCGGTTTCCTCGGACAGCCGCGCCGGCCAGCCCATCGCCGCGACGTTTCCGAACCTGGCCTCGGCCTGCGCGGAAGCCCGCTTCTGCGACGAGGCCGCGCTCGAGGCCGCGGTCGGCGACGGCCGCGTCCGGGCACTGTTCTGTGCCGCGCCGCACGGCGCCGCCGCCGCGCGGGTGGACACGCTGCTGGGCATCGCGGCGCGCGCCGGCGCAAAGCTGACCGTGGTCGACGCCTCGGCCGACTTCCGCTTTCGCGACGCCGCCGCCTACGAGGCGGTCTACGGCCACCCCCATCCCTGCCCTGGACGCCTCGGGGAGTTCGCCAGCGCGCTCCCGGAACACGTCGCCGGCTGCCCGGCGCCGCACGTCGGCCACCCGGGCTGCTTCGTGACCTCGGTGCTGCTCGGCATCGTCCCGCTGCTCGCCGCCGGCCTCGCCGTGCCGGAGTTTTTTGTCTCGGCCGTGACCGGCAGCACCGGCGTCGGCCGCAAGCTCGGTGAGACGACGCACCATCCCGAGCGTCACGGCAACATGTTCGCCTACCAGCCGCTGGTGCATCGGCACCGCCCGGAGATCGAGCAGCTCGCCGCGGAGGTCGCCGCGCCCTGCAGCGTGCATTTCGTGCCGCATTCAGGCGCCTGGGCGCGCGGCATCCACGCGACCATCCACGGGCGCCTCGCCGGCCCCGCGACCGCGGCCGAGCTGCGTGCGGCCCTCGCCGGGGCCTATGCGGGCTCGCCCTTCGTCGAAGTGATGGACGCCCCGCCGCGCATCAAGGACGTGACCGGTTCGAATCGCGCGCGGCTCGCGGTCGCGACCGACGGCGAGGCCTTCGTCGTGATGTCCGTGATCGACAACCTGGTCAAGGGCGCCGCTGGCGGCGCGCTGCAGTGGATGAACCGCCTGCTCGAACTCCCGGAGGACGCCGGGCTCCGCCAGCCGGGACCGGCGTGGACATGAACACGAGAGGCAATGACGCCAACGTCCCCAACGAGCTGGCCTGGAGCCTGCCCGTCTACGCGCAGCTCGATCTGCACCCGGTCGGCGGGGAGGGCGCCTGGCTGATCCTCGCGGACGGCCGGCGCATGCTCGACATGTACGGCGGTCACGCCGTCGCGGCGCTCGGCTACGGCCACCCGCGCCTGGTCGCCGCGCTGCAGGACCAGGTGCAGCGGCTGACCTTCCAGAGCAACCTGCTGCCGCTCGAGCTCAGGGCCCGGGCCTGCGAGGCGCTGGCGCGGTTCGCGCCGCCCGGCCTCGACCGCGTGTTCCTCGTCAACAGCGGCGCCGAGGCGAACGAGAACGCGCTCAAGCTGGCCTTCCGCGAACCCGGGCGCACCCGCGTCGTCGCGGTCGAGGGCTCATTCCATGGCCGCACCGCCGCCGCGGCCGCGGTCACCTGGGGCAGCGAGAAATGGTACGGCTTCCCGCGGACGCCCTTCGAGGTCAGCTTCATTTCCGCCTACGACCCGGCCGCGCTGTCGCACAAGGTCGGCGCGGATACGGCGGCGCTGATCGTCGAGCCCGTGCAGGGGGTCGCCGGCGCGGTCGACCTGCCGGCGGAGTTCGTGGCCGCGGCGCGCCAGGCGACCCGGGACGCCGGCGCGCTGCTGATCTTCGACGAGGTCCAGTGCGGCATGGGGCGCTCGGGCCGACCCTTCGCGGCCGATCACTACGGCATCGTGCCCGATATCATCACTACGGCGAAGGGCCTTGCGGGCGGCTTTCCCGCCGGCGCGCTCATCACCACCCACGAGATCGCCGCCGGGCTCAGGGTCGGCGAGCTCGGCACCACCTTCGGCGGCGGGCCGATGGCCTGCGCGGCGATCGAGACCGTCCTTGCGGTGATCCGCGACGAAGGCCTGCTCGAGCGCGTTCGCTCCCTGTCGGAACAGATTCGCGCGACCTGTATCGTCGGTCCCGTGACCGCGATCCAGGGCGCCGGCTTCCTGCTCGGCCTCGTTTGCAGCCGGCCAGCGAAGGAAGTCCAGGCACAGCTGCTGGAGCACGACATCCTCGCCGGCACCAGCGCCGATCCGCGCGTGCTGCGCCTTTTGCCGCCTCTTGTCCTTGAACCCGAACACGTCCACCGCCTCGCGGCGGCCCTTGCGGAGATCGCTCCATGAAACGCTTTATCGACCTGGCCGAAAACACGCCCGGGGAAGTCGTCGAGCTGCTCGAGCTCGCGGCCCATCTCGACCGCCACCCGGAGCCGCATGCGCTGACCGGCAAGGTCCTCGGCATGCTGTTCTTCAATCCCTCGCTGCGCACCGTGGCCTCGTTCCAGGCCGCGATGGGGCGGCTCGGCGGCTCGTCTTTCGTCATCACGCCGGGCACGGGCACGTGGAAGCTCGAGGCGCGCAACGGCATCGTCATGGATGGCGAGGCGGCCGAGCACATCCGCGAGGCCGTGCCCGTGCTGGCGAGCTATGCGGACGTGCTTGGGATCCGCGCCTTCGCCGGCGGCATCGACCTCGAGGCCGACGTGGACGAGCGCAAGTTCATGGAGATGGCGGGCCTCTGCCCGGTGCCGCTGGTCAACCTCGAGTCGGCCGTGAACCATCCCTGCCAGGCGCTGGCCGACTGGAAGACCATGAACGACCTCGGCGTGCCCGCCAACGGCGGGCGCTTCGTGTTGTCCTGGGCCAATCACCCGTCGCCGCTGCCGCTGGCGGTGCCGTCCGCGGCCGTGCACATGGCGGCGATGCGCGGCATGGACGTGACGGTGCTGCGCCCGGAGGCCTACGCGCTGCCAGAGCCGATCATGGCGCGCGCGCGGGCTGCTGCGGCCGCATCCGGCGGTTCGCTGCGCGAGACCGAGGACCATGAGGAGGCCATGCAGGGCGCCCATGTCGTATACGCCAAGAGCTGGGCCTCGACGCGCTATTATGGCAGGCCCGCCGACGATCGCGGCCTGAGGAAGGACCTGGAGCACTGGATGGTGCGCGAGTCCTGGTTCGCGAACGCCGCGGCCGAGGCGATCTTCATGCATTGCCTGCCCGTGCGGCGCAACGTCGTGGTGGCGGACGAGGTCCTGGACGGCCCGCGCAGCCGCGTGCTGCCGCAGGCGCGCAACAGGATGACGGTACAGATGGCGATCCTGCATCGCCTGCTGCTCGGGGACAGGGAGTGACAGCCATGATGCACACGCGCGGCGAGCGCGCCATTGCCGTGACGGCGCTGAAGGCGGCGGTGCCCTACATCCGGATGTTCAAGCGCAAGGTGTTCGTCATCAAGGTGGGCGGCGCCGTCTTCGGCGACGAGGAGAGTACCCGCGAGCTGATCGAGCAGGTCGGCATCCTGCACGAGGTGGGGATCCACGTCGTGCTGGTGCACGGTGGCGGGCCGCAGTCCACGGAGCTCGCAGCCGCGCTGGACGTGCCCTCGCAGTTCGTCGAGGGCCGCCGGGTCACGGACGAGCGCTCGCTGCAGATCGCGACGATGGTGCTCAACGGGATCATCAACACCCGCGTGCTCGCCATCTGTCGCGACATCGGCCTGCCGGCCATCGGCATGAGCGGCGTGGACGCGGGCCTGATCCAGGCGCACCGCAGGCCGCCGGTCGAGCTCGCCGGCGAAAGCGGCGGGACGGTCGACTACGGCTTCGTCGGCGACATCGACGGCGTCGACAGCGGCGTATTGCGGCGCCAGCTCGACGCCGGCTTCCTGCCGATCATCAGCCCGCTGTCCGCCGACGAGGACGGCATCCTGCTCAACATCAACGCCGACACCGTCGCGGCCGCCATCGCGGTGGCCCTCAAGGCCGAGAAGCTGGTTCTCGTCACCGGGGCGCCAGGCATCCTCGACGACCCGCAGGACCCGGGCTCGCTGGTCTCGTACCTCGACCTCGCGGACCTCGAGCGGATGCGTGCCGAGGGGCGCCTCGACGCCGGCATGAAGCCGAAGTCCGACGCCATCAAGTTCGCCGTGCGCGGCGGGGTGCCGCGCGTGCACGTCATCTCCTGGCAGGTGCCCGACAGCCTGCTGCTCGAGGTGTTCACGAACGAGGGCACCGGCACGCTGGTCGTCGAAGACACGGGCACCCTGACGCCGGAAGAACAGGCGGCCGCGGAGGACGAAGACTGATGAGTCGCATGTGGGACAAGGGCGACCCGCTGGACGCGCAGGTGCTCGCCTACACCGCCGGCGAAGATCACCAGCTCGACAACCGCCTGGTGCCGTACGACGTGCGCGCGTCCATTGCGCACGCGCGCATGCTCGAGTCGCGCGGCCTGCTCAACAGCGAGCACCTCGCCGCGATCGAGCAGGGCCTGCCGGCGATCGCCGCGGCGCATGCCCGCGGCGAGTGGACCATCACCCTCGAGGAAGAGGACGTCCATAACGCGCTCGAGCACCGCCTCTCGCTGGTGTCGCCGGAGGCCGCCGCGCGGGTGCATCTCGGTCGCTCACGCAACGACCAGGTGCTCGCCGCACTGCGCCTCTATCTCAAGGAGACTGCGCAGCGGCTGCACGATGGCGCGCTGCAGGTCGCCGCGGAGCTCGACGCGCTCGCCGGGCGCGAGGCCGAAACGCCGCTGCCCGGCTACACCCACCTGCAGCCCGCGATGCCGAGTTCGGTGAGCCTCTGGGCGGCGGGTTTTGCCGCGGAACTGCGCGACGACGCCGAGGGCCTGCTGGCCGCGGCGCGGCGCGCCGACCGCAACCCGCTGGGCTCGGCGGCCGGCTACGGCGCGCCCGGGCTGCCGCTGGACCGCGAGCACACCCGCAAGGGCCTCGGCTTCGCGTCGATCCACGAACCCGTCACTGCGGTGCAGCTCTCGCGCGGCAAGGCCGAGGCGCAACTGGTGTTCGAGATTCACCTGCTGATGCAGGATCTCGGCCGGCTCGCGTCCGACCTGATCCTGTTCTGCAGCCAGGAGTTCAGCTACGTCGCGCTGCCGAACTCCATGACGACCGGCTCGTCGATCATGCCGCAGAAGCGCAACCCGGACGTCTTCGAGCTGGTGCGGGCGCGCGCCGCCACCACCCTGGGCTGCCTGTCGGAAACCCTCGCGGTGCCGGCCAAGCTCACCTCCGGCTATCATCGGGACCTGCAGCTCCTGAAGGCGCCGCTGTTCCGCGCGATCGACCTGGCCGAGGCGACGCTGGGCATCATCGCCCACGCGCTGCCGGAGGTGAAGTTCATCCCGGAGAACATCCGCATGGAGCAGCAGCTCTATGCGACCGAGGACGCTTACCGCCTCGTCACGGAGGAAGGCCTGTCGTTCAGGGAAGCCTACCGGCGCGTCGGCGAGACACTGCGCGGCCTGCGCGACAAGGCACGGGGAAAGGGACAGGAATGAGCATCTGGCGCGAGCAGCCGAACGTCGAGACGCTGAACACCCTCTCGAAGGACACCATGCTGGAACAGCTGGACATCCGCTTCACCGAGGTGGGTGACGACTATGTCGTCGCCACCATGCCGGTGGACGCGCGCACCCACCAGCCGTTCGGGCTCCTGCACGGCGGCGCCACGGTGGCGTTGTCCGAGACGCTCGGCAGCATGGCCGCCAACTGCTGCCTCGATCTCGACACGGAGTACGCCGTCGGGCTGGAGATCAACGCGAACCACCTGCGCTCGGTGCGGCACGGCACGGTCACCGGCACCGCGCGGCCCCTGCATCTCGGCCGGCGCACCCAGGTCTGGGAAACGAAGATCGAGGATGACGCCGGCAGGCTGGTCTGCGTGTCGCGCCTGACGCTGGCCGTGTTGCCGCGGGACGCCTCATGAGGCGATCCTGGCGCGCCCTGCCGCTGGCCTTCCTGCTGCTTGCGGGCTGCGGCATGTACGGCTCGCTCTACCTCGAGGACGAGATTCCGCCGGCCCCTGAGATCACCGAGGCGCCGCCGACGGCTGTCGAGGAGCCCGCGGACGCACCCGACGCCGCGCCGCCGCGCCCGGACGACGAGGAAGATCCGGCAGGCGCGACGTGAACCCGGCGTTCGCCTATCGCGACGGGCAACTGTGTGCCGAGTCCGTGCCGCTCGAGCAGGTCGCCGCGCGCTACGGCACGCCCTGCTACGTCTATTCGCGCAACGCGCTCGAGTCGCGCTACGACGCCTATGTCGCGGCCTTCGCCGGCCACCGGGCGCGGGTCTGTTACGCGGTGAAAGCCAATGGGAACCTTGCCGTGCTCGGCGCGCTGGCGGCGCGTGGGGCCGGCTTCGACATCGTCTCCGGCGGCGAGCTGGCGCGGGTCATCGCGGCGGGAGGCGACCCGCGGCGCGTGGTGTTCTCCGGCGCCTGCAAGCTGGACGACGAACTCCGCTACGCCCTCGCGCAGGACATCGCGTGCTTCAACGTCGAATCCGCACCCGAGCTGCAGCGCCTGTCCGAGCTCGCCGTCGAGGCGGGCCGCACGGCGCGCGTGGCGATTCGCGTCAATCCGGACGTCGAGGCGGGCGGTCATCGCCACATCTCCACCGGCAAGCGCGAGCACAAGTTCGGGCTCGCCCTGGACGATGCCGGCCCCCTGATCAGGGAGGCGGCTGGACTGCCCGGGATTCGCATCAACGGCGTCGCCTGCCACATCGGCTCGCAAATGATGGCCCTCGCACCGCTGGCCGCGGCGCTCGAACAGCTGGCGGGCTTCGTGCGCGGGCTGCAGGCCGACGGCGTGCAGCTCGAGCACGTGGACGCAGGCGGCGGCCTGGGGATCGATCACGACGGCAAGACCGCGCCCACGCCGGCTCAGTACGCCGAAGTGGTGATCGCGGCGCTCGGCGGGCTGGGCCTGGAGATCGTGCTGGAGCCGGGCCGCTCCATCGCCGGGCCGGCCGGCCTCCTGCTGACCCGCGTGGCGTACCTGAAGCAGGGCCATGGCCGCAAGTTCGCCCTGGTCGACGCAGCCATGAACGACTTGATCCGGCCGGCGCTTTACGAGGCCTGGCACGACATCCTGCCGGTGCGGCAGGGCGGCACGCCGGACCCCGAGCCCATCGACGTGGTCGGCCCGGTGTGCGAGACGGGCGACTTCCTCGGCCGCGATCGCCGGCTCGCCGCCGGGCCGGGGGACCTGCTGGCCGTCGCGGACGGGGGCGCCTATGGTTTCGTCATGAGCTCGAACTACAACGCCCGGCCCCGCGTCTGCGAGGTCATGATCGCCGGCACGCAGGCACGCGTCGTGCGTGAGCGCGAGACCGTCGCGGATCTCTGGCGCGGCGAACGCCTGTTCGAGGAGGCGCCGCGATGAGCGACAAGCCGCTGGTGCTCGTCGACGGGTCCTCGTACCTGTACCGCGCCTTCCATGCGCTGCCGCCGCTGACCAACAGTCGCGACGAGCCCGTCGGCGCCGTGCTTGGCGTAGTGAACATGCTGTTGAAGCTGCTCGACGAGCACCAGCCGGAGCATTTCGCGGTGGTGTTCGACGCCAAGGGCAGGACCTTCCGGGACGACCTCTATGCAGAGTACAAGGCCAACCGGCCGCCCATGCCCGACGAGCTCGGCGCGCAGATCGCGCCGCTGCTCGAGGTCATCGAGGCGCTCGGCCTGCCGATGCTGCAGATCCCCGGCGTCGAGGCTGACGATGTCATCGGCACGCTGGCATACCAGGCCACCCGCGCCGGGATGAAGACCCTCGTCTCGACCGGCGACAAGGACATGGCGCAGCTGGTCGACGATGACGTCACGCTGGTGAACACGATGACCGGCACGGTGCTCGATCCGCGCGGCGTCGAGGAGAAATTCGGCGTTGCCCCCGCGCGCATCGTCGACTGGCTCGCGCTGGTGGGCGACAGCTCCGACAACATCCCGGGCGTGCCCAAGTGCGGCCCCAAGACCGCGACCAAGTGGCTGGCAGAGTACGGCGACCTCGACACGCTCAAGGCGCGCGCCGACGAGGTCGGCGGCAAGATCGGCGAGAGCCTGCGCGCCAGCCTCGAGCAACTCGAACTGTCGCGCGAGCTCGCCACCATCCGGTGCGACGTCGAGCTGGACCGGGGGCCAGCCGACCTGGCGCGGCGGCCGCCCGACATCGAGAGGCTGCGCAAGCTGTACGCGCGTCTCGAGTTCAATACGCTGCTGCGCAAGTTGCCCGACGGCGATGCGGCGGAGGGCGACGCGGCGGAGCCGTCGCCCACCATCGCAACGGACTACGAGACGGTGCTCACGCCCGGGCAGCTCGACGGCTGGCTCGAGCGGCTCACCGAGGCCGCCGAGTTCGCGTTCGACACGGAGACCGACAGCCTGGACTACATGCGCGCCCGGATCGTCGGCGTGTCGTTCGCGGTTGAGCCAGGCCGCGCGGCCTACGTCCCGCTGGCGCACCGCGACCCCGACGCCCCGGTGCAGCTCGACCTGGACGAAACCCTCGCGAAGCTGCGCCCGCTGCTGGAGGACCCCGCCAGGGGCAAGATTGGCCATCACCTGAAGTACGACAGGCACGTACTGGAAAACCACGGCATCGCGCTGGCGGGGATCCGCTACGACACCATGCTCGAGTCGTACGTGCTCGACTCCACCGCGACACGCCACGACATGGACTCCGTGGCGCTTAAGTATCTCGGTCACGAGACGATTCGCTACGAAGACGTCGCCGGCAAGGGCGCGAAGCAGATCAGCTTCGACCAGGTGCCGGTGGCGACCGCGGCGCCGTATGCCGCGGAGGACGCGGACATCACGCTGCGCCTGCACCGCGAGCTCTGGCCGCGCCTCGTCGCCACACCCGGGCTGCAGGATGTTTACGAGCAGCTCGAGCGGCCGCTGATTCCGATCCTCGGCGCGATGGAACGCCACGGCGTGCTGCTCGACACGGCGCTGCTCAGGCGCCAGAGCCGCGAACTCGAAAAAGGCATGGCCGCGGCGGAGGCGGCGGCCTTCGAGGCGGCCGGCGGCAAGTTCAACATCGGCTCCGCGAAACAGCTGCAGGAAATTCTTTTCGACCGCCTCGGGCTCACGCCCCTGCGCAAGACGCCGGGCGGACAGCCGTCGACGGCCGAGGACGTGCTCGAGGAATTGAGCACGGAGCATGATCTGCCGCGACTGGTCCTGGAATACCGCGGCCTCGCGAAGCTCAAGTCGACCTACACGGACAAGCTGCCCGAGCTGGCCGACGAGCACAGCCGCGTGCACACCTCTTACCACCAGGCCGTCGCGGCCACGGGCAGGCTGTCGTCCTCCGATCCCAACCTGCAGAACATCCCGATCCGCACCGCCGAGGGGCGGCGCATCCGCCAGGCATTCGTCGCGCCCGAAGGCGGTCGGCTGGTTGCGGCCGACTACTCCCAGATCGAGCTCAGGATCATGGCGCACCTGTCCGGCGACGAGGGCCTGCAGGCTGCGTTCCGCGAGGACCTCGATGTCCACCAGGCGACCGCCGCCGAGGTCTTCGAAACCCCGCTCGAGGACGTCACGCCGGAGCAGCGGCGCTCCGCGAAGGCCATCAACTTCGGCCTGATCTATGGCATGTCCGCCTTCGGGCTTGCGCGCCAGCTCAGCATCGAGCGCGGCGCGGCGCAGGAGTACGTGAACCTCTATTTCGAGCGCTATCCGGGCGTGAAGCGCTACATGGACGAGACCCGCAAGCAAGCCCGCGAGGACGGCTTTGTCACGACGGTGCTCGGCCGCCGCCTGCACCTGCCGGAGATTCGCTCGCGCAACACCCAGCGGCGCCAGTACGCCGAGCGCAGTGCGATCAACGCCCCGATGCAGGGCACCGCGGCCGACATCATCAAGCTGGCGATGATCCGCGTGGCCGACTGGCTTGCCAAGGGCAAGGTGGATGCGCGCCTCATCATGCAGGTCCACGACGAACTCGTGTTCGAGGTGGCCGAGGGCGACGTGAATGCCCTCATCGACGCGCTCGGCACGCTCATGGGCGAGGCCGTCGAGCTGTCCGTGCCCCTGAAGGTCCAGGCGGCCGCCGGCCGGAACTGGGACGAAGCGCACTAGTCCCGGAACTTTTGCCGCACTGCGACGGTCTTTCTCCGTGAGCGGCAATCTGACGCTCGCCCGCTGCCCTCCCTGAGCGGGCCTGCAGCCCGGTTCCCCCAAGCCGGGCCCTATTACGCCCCGGGGCGCATCGCCCTGGGGCTTTTTTTATCCCCCTGTTTCAGAAGGCAATTCGGCACTGCTGCCCTGCGCTGCCGCGGGCCGGCCGAGCAACCCGTCGAGCACCGCCCGCGCCTCGTCCACGCCCGTGGCCTTGAGGGCGGAGAACAGCTGGACCGTCGCCGCGTCGCCCACGGCCTTGCGCACCGTCAGCAAGGCCGCGGCGCCCGCGCCCCGCGACAGCTTGTCGGCCTTGGTCAGCAGGATATGAACCGGGCAGCCGGCCTCCCGCGCCCAGTTCAGCATGCCCTGGTCGAAGTCGGTCAACGGGCGGCGGACGTCCATCACGATGAACAGGCCGGCCAGCGACTGCCTGCGCAGGAAATAGCTGTCCATCAGCTTGCCCCAGTGCTGCCGCACGGCCTCCGGGACGCGTGCAAAGCCGTACCCCGGCAGGTCGGTGACCCGGAGGTTCCCGCCGACCGAAAAGAAGTTCACCAGCTGGGTGCGACCGGGGGTCTTGCTCGTCCGGGCGAGTCCCCGCCTGCCCAGGATGGCGTTGATTGCGCTCGACTTGCCGGAATTCGAGCGGCCGGCGAAAGCGACCTCGCCGCCCTCGTCTGGGACGAATTGCGAAGGCTTGTTCGCGCTGGTCAGGAATTCGGCATGGGGGTAGGCGCTCATGGGTGTGGACTGTACCTCGTCGGGGTGGTGTAGAATTTCGCGTTCTACCCGTCGAGTGCCGAGCTGGCAAGTGGACGGGGCAACCATCGGAGAAAAGGTGCCATGAGGAAGCTTCTCGCCGTCGGCGCAATGGCCGCGGCCCTGGGAATCAGCAGCGCGGCGCAGGCCGAGGGTTCGGTCTCCGCCGGACAGGAGAAATCGGCGGTATGCGCCGCGTGCCACGGACCGGACGGCAACAGCGCCATCCCCGAGTGGCCATCGATCGCCGGCCAGCATGAAAACTTCCTCGCTGCCCAGCTCAGGGCCTTCCGGGATGGGGAGCGCCAGAACCCCCTGATGTCACCGATGGCCATCGGCCTGTCGGACCAGGACATCCAGGACCTCGCCGCCTTCTACAACGCGCAACGGCCGGCTGCCCTGGAGGCCGATCCCGAGCTGGTGGAGCACGGCCGGCGGATTTACCTCGGCGGCGACCTCGAGCGCGGCGTGACGGCCTGTATTGCCTGCCACGGCCCGACCGGGCAGGGCAATCCGCTGGCAAGTTACCCCGTGGTGGCGGGCCAGCACGCGATTTACACGACCGCAACGCTGAAGGCCTATGCGTCGGGCGAGCGCCGGAACCAGATGATGCACGAGATTGCGGCGCGGATGTCGGCCGACGATATGCGTTCCGTGAGCGCTTACCTGCAGGGCCTGCGCTGAGCGGGAACTCCCGCGCCCGGCCACTGCCAGAACTGACTCAGCACGCCTGAGGAGACCGAGCATGAGACGACTTGCCCTCGCCATTGTTGCCGTGGCCTTCGTGGCCGCCTGCGGTACCGAGCCGCCGGCCGGCGCCACGAATTCCACTGCCCAGGCCCAGCCTGCGGCGCAGATACAGCCAGTCTCGCGCCCGGCCGAAACGGCGCCCGCGGCGAGGCCCGCCACCGAGCAGACCCGGCTCGCCCAGGCGAGCCCGGCGGGACAGGCCACCAGCACGCGCTTCGTCGCGGGCCAGCACTACCGCGTGCTGAATCCGGCACAGCCGACCAACGTGGCGCCGGGCAGGGTCGAGGTGGTCGACGTGTTCTGGTACGGCTGCGGCGGCTGCTACGTCATGTTCCCCCATATGGAGCGCTGGAAGGCGTCGAAGCCGGAAGCCGCCGAATACGTGCAGCTGCCCGCGATCCTCAACCCCGGCTGGCAGCCCCACGGCCGCCTGTTCTTCGCGACCAGGGCGCTCGGCATCGAGCACAAGACGCACAGCGCGATCTTCCGCGAGTACCACGTCAACCGGAACCCGCTCAATACCATCGACGCGATGGTCAAGTTCCTGGCGGGATTCGACGTGTCCGAGTCGGACGCGCGTGACGCCCTGACCGGCTTCAGCGTCGATGCCGAACTGCGTGCCGCCGAGGTCCGGGCGCGCCGCTACCAGCTCAGCTTCGTGCCCGCGTTCGTCGTCAACGGCAAGTACGTGATCGGTGTGGAGCAGGCAGGCAGCCCGGAAGCCGTCCTCGAGCTGATCAACTACCTGGTCGCGCGAGAATCGGCCAACTGAGGCCCGGGACCGGCGCGCCGCGAGGACTCGAGCTTGAAACTGCGCGTCGTCGGCCTGCTCGCTGCGATCATCGCCGCGGCGTGCGTCCCCGCCGCTCATGCAGAGCCGCCGGCTGAGTCGCGCTTCGTTGCGGGTCAGCACTACCAGGTGCTGGATCGTGCCCAGCCCACCACCGTGGGGCCGGGCAAGATCGAGGTGGCCGAGATCTTCTGGTACGGCTGCCCGCATTGCTATCGGCTGTCCCCGTACCTCCAGGCCTGGAAGGAATCCAAGCCCGACGCCGCCGAGTTAGTGCAGGTCCCCGCGGTCCTGAGTCCGCGCTGGCATGCGCACGCGCGTCTCTTTTACGCGACCAGGGCGCTCGGCATCCAGGAACCGACGCATGACCAGGTCTTTCGCGAGGTGCACGAGAACCGCAACCCGCTGGACGACCTCGACACGATGATCGAGTTCCTGGGTCGCTTCGATGTCGCCGCGGAAGATGCACGCGCAGCGCTGAGGTCCTTCGCGGTAGCGGCCGAGCTGCGCAACGCCGACGCGCGGGTAAGGAGCTATCGCCTGACCGGCGTGCCGGCAGTCGTCATCAACGGCAAGTACGTCACTCGGGTCGATGCCGCCGGGGGGTTCGACGCCTTGCTGGACCTGATCAACTACCTGGTCGAGCTCGAGGCCGCCGCGCTCCGGGACTGACGCGCTACAGCATCGGCCCGAACAATCGCAGCACGCCCTCCGCGATTCGTTCGGTCGCGGGGCGCTGGCGCCAGGCCCGCGGGTGCAAATCCACCGAGTCGCGCAGATAACTCTCTTGCAGCGCCCGCACCCGGCCCGCGCAGCGCTCGTCGTAGATGAACAGCGAGATCTCGAAGTTCAGCCACAGGCTGCGCATGTCGATGTTCACGGAGCCGAGCACGGCGATCCGCCTGTCCACGGTGATCGCCTTGGTGTGCAGCAGGTCCGGCTCGTAGCGCGCGATGCGCACGCCGGCCGAGAGCAGCTCCTCGAAACACGCGGCGCCCGCATAGCGCGCCAGCACCGAGTCGAGGCGCTCCGGCACGTTGAGCGTGACGGCCACACCCCGACGCGAAGCCGAGACCAGCGCCGTCATGATCGACTCGTCCGGCACGAAATACGGCGTCGTGAGCACCAGCTCCCGCTCGGCCGAGTACAGCAACGAGACCAGCAGCTGGTGCATCGAGGCGCGGTTCAGGCCCGGGCCCGAGGGCACGACCTGCACGACCGCCGCCCCCTGCTCCGGGACGCTGTGAATGTCGGCCGTCTCGAGAATGCGCATGCCCTCGTCCGTCTCCAGCTCCCAGTCCTCGAGGAAGGCGCCGTTGAGCACCTCGACCGCCGGACCCCGCAGCCGGACCATCGCGTCCACCCAGCGCCCGACGCCGGCATGTGTCTTGAAATGCGTCGGGTCCACGAGGTTCATGCTGCCCGTGTAGCCGATCTCGCCATCGATGACGACGATCTTGCGATGGTTCCGAAGGTCCATGCGCACGAACAGCATCCTGAACAGCCCGACCGGCAACGAGCTGACGACCTGGACACCGAGCTTGCGCAGGCCGGCTGTCTCGCGGCTCTTCAGGAACGCGCCGGAGCCGACATCGTCGACCAGGACGCGGCAGATCACGCCGCGGGCCGCCACGCGTACGAGCGCGGTGTAGATCTCACCGACCCGCCCGGCGGAGTCCCAGATGTAGAACTCGAGGTGGCAGGTCCGCTCGGCGGCCTCGATGTCCGCGACCAGCGCGTCGACGAAGCTGTCCCAATCGGGCAGCAGCTCGAGGTCATGGCCCTGCAAGGCGGCGAAGCCGGTGATGGACTCGCCATGGCTCGCCAGCGGCCGCGCGCGCGGGTGCAGCGCGCTCCAGTCGACCGCCGCGCGCGCCCTGAGCCGGCCCTGCCATTCGCGATAGAGATCGTGGATCTCCCGCCAGCGCCGCGCGCGCTTCTGCCCGAGGCGATTCTCGCCGATGAACAGGTACAGCGCCGGGCCGAGGACGGGTAACACGAACAGCACGATCAGCCAGGCGAGCGTCGTGCCGACCGGCAGGTGGCGGAACAGGATGCGCACGGCCAGCGAGGCCACCAGCAGCATGTGGCCCGCCAGCACAAGCGCCGACAACAGCCCTGCCTCAAGGTCCAGCACTTCCTTCCTCCTGCCGCAGCGTGCTCGCGGGAGTATATGCGAGGCCGCGCGGCGCACATCGCCAGGAACATGATCGCTGCGAGTCGGTCATAATTGCCCGTCAGCCCACGCGCCCGAGGTTCCCGAGGCACGCCATGCCCTTCCTGATCATGCTCTTCGCGTGGCTGTTGCCGATCTCCGTTGTGCTCGGCGAGCCGCCCGCCCTGCGCACGGACAACCTGGACTCCCGCCTCGTCGCCGCGCGCACGGCGGTCGTGCCGGGCCAGCCGCTGCGCATCGGCCTGTGGCTGCAGCACGATCCCGAGTGGCACACCTACTGGCTGAACCCGGGCGACTCGGGGCTGCCGACGCGCGTGGCGCTCGAGTTGCCGCCGGGCTTCACGGCGGGCCCGATCCAGTGGCCGATCCCCGAGCGGCTGCCGGCGGGGCCGCTGGTCAATTTCGGCTACAGCGACACCATCGTGCTGCCGCTGGAGCTCACGGTCCCGGCGAACATCGACGCCGAGACCGTGACGATCCGGGCGCGCGCCGACTGGCTGATCTGCAAGATCGAGTGCATTCCCGGCGACGGCGAATACACCCTCACGCTCCCGGTGGCGCACGCGGCCGAACCCCAGCCGCGCTGGGCCGAGGATTTCGCCCGCGCCGAGCGCCGCCAGCCCGTGCCGGCGGCCGCGCCGGCCGCCATCAGCTTTACGGACGAGACGGTGGAGCTGCGCCTCCCGGCGCAGCTCGGCCCGGCGCCCACGGCGGCATGGACCTTCTTCCCGGCCACCGCACAGGTCGTCTCCAACACGGCGGCGCCGCGCTGGCTCGAGACTGCCGACGGCGTGGCGCTGGTGCTGCCGAAGAGCGATTACTTCGTCGGCGCGCCCGAGCGCTTCGAGTTCCTGCTCGCGCGCGGCGATACCGGGCTGACGTTCGCGGCCCACGCCGCCGCCGTGCCCGGGGCGGATACCGCGCCCGCCGAGGTGGGGGCGCCTGGATTTCTGCTCGCGCTCGGGCTCGCGCTCGTCGGCGGCCTGATCCTGAACCTGATGCCCTGCGTCTTCCCGGTGCTGTTCCTCAAGGCTGCGGGGACGATCGAGGCCGGCGGTGATCGCGCGCTGCTGCGGCGTCATGGACTGATCTACACGGCCGGCGTTGTCACGAGCTTCCTGGCGATCGCGGCGCTCCTGCTCGCCCTGCGCGCCTCGGGCGAAGCGCTTGGCTGGGGCTTCCAGCTGCAGGCGCCGGCGTTCGTCGCCGCACTGGTGCTGCTGTTCTTCGTGCTGGCGATGAACTTCGCGGGATTGTTCGAGTTTGGCGGCGGCGGCCTCGCCGGCGCGGGGCAGCGCCTGGTGCGCGGGCACGGCGACCGCCAGGCGTTCTTTACCGGCGTGCTCGCGTGCCTCGTGGCCAGTCCCTGCACCGCGCCGTTCATGGGCGTCGCGCTCGGCGTCGCGCTGCTGCTGCCGGCGCCCGCCGCGCTGGCGATCTTCGCCGCGCTCGGCCTCGGGCTTGCGCTGCCCATCCTCGCGCTCGGCTGGGTGCCGGGCCTCGCGCGCCTGCTGCCGCGCCCGGGCGCGTGGCTGGAGACCTTCCGCCGGGTGCTCGCGTTCCCGCTGCTGTTGACGGTCGCCTGGCTCCTGTGGGTCTACGGGGAGCAGACGTCGGTGCTGGCGATGAGCTGGCTGCTCGCCGCGCTGGTCGGGGTGGCCTTCGGGCTGTGGCTGCTGCATGCGGGCGGCGGCTGGCGCGTCCTGGGCTACGGCACGCTCGTGCTGTGCATCGCGCTGCCGCTGGTGCGCGCACCCGAGGTGGCCGCGCCGGCGGAAACCGGGGCACGGGCGCTCCACGAGACCTGGACGCCCGAGCGCCTCGCGGAGCTGCGCGCCGCGGGTCACCCGGTGCTTGTAAACATGACGGCCGCCTGGTGCATCACCTGCCTGGCCAACGAGCGCATGGCGCTGTCATCCGGGGCCTTCCGCGAAGCCCTGGAATCCAGGGGCGTGCAGTACCTCAAGGGTGACTGGACGCGGCGTGACTCCAGCATCACCAGCTATCTCGAATCCTTCGGCAGGAGCGGCGTGCCGCTCTATGTCCTTTACCCCGGCCCCGGGCGGGAACCCATCGTGCTGCCGCAGCTGCTTACTGTCGAGATCGTGCAGCAGGCCTTGAACAACATTTGACCCTTGACACGGAAGGAGACCCTGCGATGAAGAAGACTCTCGGAATTGCGCTCGTGCTCGCGCTGGCCGCGCCGGCAGTATTGGCGGCCGACGCAAAGATCGGCGCCCCGGCGCCTGCGTTCACGCTGACCGACATCGACGGCGAGGCCCGTTCGCTCGCCGAGTTCGCCGGCAAGACCGTGGTGCTCGAGTGGACCAACCACGAGTGCCCCTTCGTGGTGAAGCACTACGACGGCAAGAACCTGCCGCGCCAGCAGGCCGACGCCGTCGGTGACGGCATCGTCTGGCTGGTCGTGAACTCCTCGGCACCCGGCAAGCAGGGGCACGTGTCGGCCGAGCAGGCCCGGACGATCCAGGCCGACTGGAACGCCACGCAGACCGCCTACCTGTTCGACACGGACGGGACGGTGGGGCGGGCCTATGGCGCGAAAACCACGCCGCACATGTACATCATCGATGCGGACGGCGTGCTGCGATACAACGGCGCGATCGACTCCATCCCGAGCGCCAACATCGCCGACATCGAGAAGGCCGACCAGTTCGTGGAGCTGGCACTCGCCGAGCTGGCGGACGGCAAGCAGGTCAGCCGGCCGCTGACCCAGCCCTACGGCTGCAGCGTGAAATACTAGCCAGCAGCCCGAGCCGGGCCCGGCGCAGGCGTGCCGGGCCCGGCACCTCCTTCCTCCCCGCGGCCCCGGGTTCGCCCGCCAGGATTAGATTCCTGCGGGGGGCAACTACCTATTGCAGCCGCGCGCAGAACTCGTTCAATCTCCTTCGACACGGGGAAATACATAAGCAGGCCCCGGCTGCAAGCCGCTCACGCGTCTGCAGAAACAAGGAGGATCAGGCGGCATCTCGCACCCGGTTTCTCGGCCCGCAACAGGGCGCCTGAAAGCCACTCCGAGCGGGAATCCGGCCAGCGGAAACGCATCAGCAGCCAAGGATGAGGCACTGAGCCCTGCGGCTCGCCGCGCACGCGCGCTGCCGCTCGGCCCGGGCATTGCGGCGTTGCGGGTATGACCGGGAGGAACGATGAAGAAACACGTGCTCCGCCCCCTCTGGGTAGCGATCGGCCTGGTCGCGGTGGTGTTGGTCGCCAGGCAGTTCCTGGTTCCGCCCGACTTCGGCGTGCACGGCGACAGCTTCACCTACAACTTCTATCGCCTGAGCAACGTTCAGGAATGGAAGGACTTCCCCGTCAAGTACCAGGGCCAGGCCAGCTGCGTCCGGTGCCACGAGGAAAACAGCGCCGAGCATGCGACCTCGAAGCACGCGACGATCGAGTGCGAGAACTGCCATGGGCCCGGCGTCGGCCACCCGAAGACGGTCAAGAAGCTGCCCATCGACACGTCCCGCGAGCAGTGCCTCAGGTGCCACGAGTACCTCGCCTACCCGTCCAGCCAACGCATGACGCTGCCGTCGGTCGTCGGCGAGAAGCACCGGCCGCGCCGCGAATGCCGCGCGTGTCATAACCCGCACCATCCCGACCGGGAGGACACGTGATGAGCTGTTCACGGCGCGACTTCATGAAGAAAGCCCTTGGCACTGCCGTCGGCGCAGCCCTGCCCGCCGCCACCGGCGCATTCCTGGGTCCCCGCGACGCCGGGGCCAGCGTCGGGGACGCGAACAAACGCTGGGGCTTCGTGGTCGACACCGTGAAGTGCACCGGCTGCGGCTTTTGCGTGACTGCCTGCAAGACAGAGAACGAGATTCCGTGGGACGCGCCCATCACCCGCACCTGGGTGGAGCGCTACGTCGTGACCAAGGACGGCGAAACCCATATCGATTCGCCGCTGGGCGGTCGCGACGGCTACATCGACGACAAGATCCGCGGGGAATCGATCGATCCTGACGACATCGCCAAGGCCTTCTTCGTCCCGAAGCTCTGCAACCAGTGCGACAACCCCCCTTGCGTCCAGGTGTGCCCGGTCGGGGCGACCTACCAGACCAATGACGGCGTGGTGCTCGTGGACCCGAAATGGTGCATCGGCTGCGGCTACTGCATCATGGCCTGCCCCTACGGCGTCCGCTTCTTCCACCCGGTGACGAAGGTCGCGGACAAGTGCAACTTCTGCTACCACCGGATCACCCAGGGCATGGAAGCCGCCTGCGTCCAGGCCTGCCCGTTCGAGGCCCGCCTGATGGGCGACCTGAACGACCCGGAGGATCCTGTCGCCAAGATCGTAGCGACCCAGCGGGTCAGCGTGCTCAAGGACGAGTACGGCACCAAGCCAAAGGTGTTCTACCTCGGCCTCGACCAAAAGGTGAGGTGACGCCATGTCTGCGGAACTCATAGTTCACGGCGCCGAGTGGACCGTCAAAGAACTGTACGTCTACCCGAACGAGTTCATTTACTGGAGCATCCAGATCGTCATGTATCCCTACATGACGGGCCTGGTAGCCGGAGCCTTCGTGCTCTCGTCGCTATACCACGTGTTCGGCCAGAAAGAGTTGAAGAGCATCGCGCAATTCTCGCTGGTGTTCTCGCTCGCCCTGCTGCCCGTGGCGGCCATGCCGCTGCTGCTGCATCTGCAGCAACCGATGCGTGCCGCCAATCCGCTGCTTACGCCGCACTTCACGTCGGCGATCGCCGCATTCGGCATCGTGTTCTCGACCTACGCGCTCATCGTCCTCAGCGAGATCTGGTTCGTCTATCGCAAGTACTTCGTGACCCAGGTCGAGCTGCTGCGCGGCCAGCCGGGGTTTGTGAGCACGTTCCGGCGCAGCGTCTACCAGGTGCTCACGCTGGGCGCCTATGACCTCTCGGTGGACGCCCTTGCAGCCGACAAGAAGGCCGCGACGATCCTGGCGGCGGTGGGCATCCCGGTCGCCTGCTTCCTGCACGGCTACGCCGGGTTCATCTTCGGCTCGGTCAAGGCCAACGCACTGTGGATGTCGCCCCTGATGCCGGTCATCTTCATCATGTCGGCGGTCGTCTCCGGCATCGCGCTGTGCATGCTCACCTATATCGTGATCATGGAATTCCAGGCGTGGAGCAACCGCCGGCGCGGCGGGCACCTCCAGGCAAGCGAAATCCGCGGTGCGGAAGCCGAGGTCATCAAGAAGTCCGCCCGCTACCTGGTCGGCTTCCTGGTGGCCGCCATCAGCCTGGAGTTGCTCGACCTGATCTTCCGCGGCTACACGGCCATGAAGTCCTGGGACATCCTGCGCTCCGTGATGTACGGCAAGGACTTCATCAGCATCTTCGTCCTGCAGTTCACGCTGGGAACCATCGTGCCCTTCGTCATGCTGATGCTGCCGGGTCTGACCATCAGGCGGACCGTGGTCGCGCTGGTGCTGGTCCTGTTCGGCGTGTTCATGATGCGCTGGAACGTCGTCATCGGCGGCCAGGCCTTCTCGCTGTCCTTCTCGGGCTATATGCACTACGAGATCCCGGTGATCCCGCATGACATGGAGACATTCAAGGAAGGCGTGTTCGGGGCGCTGATGGTGATCGCGACGCCGTTCGTCCTGTTCTGGATCATCAACAAGTTCGTGCCGTCGCTGCGGCATGACCTCGAGGCCGGCTAGCGCACCTCGGTCAATGAGCTAGCCGGCGGGAGCGACCATGGTCGATCGCCTGGCTCAAGTGGAGTCTCGCCTCGAGGCTATCGAGCGCCGCCTCGGCGCCCTTGAGCGCGGGAGCCGGGAAGCCAGGCCCATTGTCGAGGAGATCGCCCCCGAGACGCTTGCGGAGGGATCACTGTCGCGCGCCGCGACTTACCTCGGTCGCGTCCTGCTGATCTTCGGCGGCGCCTACCTGTTGCGGGCGATTACCGACACAGGCCTGCTGCCGATCCAGGCAGGCATCCCGATCGGCGCGTCCTATGCGCTGCTGTGGCTGTTCATGGCCTATCGAGCCGGCGGGCAGGCGGAACAACGCACGGGCGCCACCATTTACGGCACGGTATCGATCCTGATGGCGCTGCCGATCCTGATCGAGGCGTTCACCCGTTTCGAGCTGCTCTCCGGGCCGCAGACCGCCATCGCGCTGGCGGTATGCTGCGCCATTTACCTGGCAGTCGCCGCGCTCCGCGACCTCCGGCTCCTGGCCTGGCTCATCCTCGCCGGCGGACTGCTTACGGGTACCGTGCTGATGAAGGCCTCCGGCGCGGTGCTGCCGTTCGTGGTCTGCTTCATGGTCCTTGGGCTTGTGTCCCTCTGGGTTGTCTACCTGCGGCGCTGGCGCGGACTGCAGTGGCTGGGGGCCGCGGCGGCCAACCTGGGCGTGTTCGCGCTGCTTGTTCTCAGCAGCAACGGCAGCTGGTCGATCACGCCGGCGAGTGTGTTCCTGGTTGCCACCCTGCTGTGGTGCGTATACCTGCCGAGCTTCGTCGTGCGCTCCCACCTGCATGGGCATCCGCCGGGCATCTTCGAGGCCGCGCAGGGCGCCGTCGCGAGCCTGCTGGCTTTCGGTGCGGCGGTCTACGCGGTGCAGGTCGGCGCGCTCCGGCCGGCGCCCCCTGGCGTGCTGGCCATGGCGCTGGGCATGGGTTGTTATGCGCTTGCCTTCACGCGCGAAACGCGTACGAAGCGTGGCCGCGGCCACTACTTCTATTCCACCCTTGGACTCGCGCTGGTGGTGGGCGGCAGCGCCCTGCTGGCCACACCCGCGAAGGCCGCGGTCGCCTGGGCCCTGCTCGCGGTGGGACTGGCGTGGTCAAGCGGCCGGTATGGCAGAGTCTCGCTCAGCCTGCACTGCACGCTGCTGCTGGCGGCGGCGTGCCTGGGGTCGGGTGTCCTGGCCACGGGCGCCGCGGCGTTCGCCGGCGCGGGCGTCGAATCGTGGCCGCAGCCGACGGCCGCGCAGGCGCTCGTGGCGTCCCTTACGGTCGCGTGCCTGTTCATTCCAGTGGCCCAGCGCTCAGACCTGTGGGGTCCGCTGGCCGTCCTGCCGCAGGTGCTCGTGCTCGCGCTGGCGGGCTGGAGCGCGGGGGGGCTCATCGTCACCGCCCTGGCGCCGATGCTCGCCGGCGTGCCTGGCCCCGCCGCGGATCTTGGCAGGCTGGCGGCGCTGCGCACCGCGGTGCTCGCGGCGGCGGCCATTACCATGGCGCTGTCGAGCCGCCACCCACGCTGGCCGGAGGCCCGCTGGCTCGTCTATCCCGTCCTGGTCATCGCGGGCATCAAGATGCTGCTGGAAGATTTTCCCAGCGGCCGGCCACTCACCCTGTTCATCGCGCTCGCGCTGTTGGGCTGCGCGCTGATCCTGGTCTCAAAGGTGTTGCCACGACGCAGCGTTGAGACCCGGGCGGCCTGATCGACACGCCCCCCCGGCCGATGCCGGGATGCCCGGCATCGGCGTGAGCATCACTTGACGAGGGTGACCGGCACCTTCGCCAGGTTCGCCACCTTGGTGGCCGTGGACCCCATCAGGGCATTCGCGAGCGAGCTGCCGCCATGCGAGCCCATCACGATGGCGTCACAGCTGAGTTCCTCGGCCCGCTTCGCGATCACGGGCGCGACCTCCCTCGCGGCGCGCACCTCGTGCTCCACCTTGATCTGCGCCTCGCCCAGCAGCTTCTCGGGAGCGGCAAACACGTGTTTTGCAGCCTCCTCCTCGATTTTCCTGAATTGCTCGCGCGAGACCTCTGGGGCGACGGCACCGAAACGCACTGGCTCGTAGTGCACGTACAGCAGCGCGGCGGACACGTCATCCCTGCCCTTCGCGAGCTCGATTGCATGCTTCACGGCGCGCATTGCGCTCTCCGACCCATCGACTGGAAGCAGTATTTTCGACATGGTTTTCCTCCTTGATGCTGGTCGTACGTCCAGCCGGAGGCGAATCTGCTCAAGACTCCGCCAGCCGCGGGGCCGGAAAGCCCCCGCCACGCCGGCTGTGACACTCACCCCAAAGGATAGTCCAACAATTGCCCGGCCACAGGGCGCGCCAGGCGAACCCGCCGAGCTACTCCTTCTCCAGGCGGGCGCGAAGCTGCAGGAAGCGCAACAGGTCCTTCAGCACGAGCATCCCGACCAGGCGACCATCCTCCGTGACCATCAGGCGGCCTGTCTTGCCGCGCTGCATCAGCTCGAGGGCCTCGGCGGCATCCATCCCTGCCGCGACCGAATTGGCCTCCCCGCAGCGCCGGCATACCTCGCCGACGCGCACCTGGCCCCAGTTTTCGCGGGGAATCTCTTTCACTTCGTGGAAGCTGGCGCATCCCAGCAGGCGCCCAGCGCGCACCACCGGAAACATGTCCAGCGCGTGGTGGAAAAGATACTCCTCCACGAAGTCGCGGATGGTCGTGTCGGCGGGCACGGTCAAGGGATCCGCGGTCATGAAGCGGCGCACCGTGCGCCCCTGCATGGCCTGCTGGGTGAGCAGCTGCTGATAGCCCGCGGCGGCGGCGGCCTGGACGAACAGACCGATCAGGAACCACCAAATGCCGGCAATGATGTTCCCCAGGACCACGGTCAGGACTCCCAGGGCCACCAGCAGCATGCCGAAGCCCTGCCCGACGCGCGATGCCCAGCGCGTCGCCCAGCGGATATCGCCCGTCCAGTGCCATAGGGCCGCGCGCATCACGCGCCCGCCGTCGAGCGGGAAACCGGGCACCATGTTGAACGCGGCCAGCAGGAAATTGATCAGACCGAGATAGCGGGCAACGCCCGCAATGTGCACGGGCATCCCCGCGCCTTCCATCAGCAGCGCGAGCAGGGAGAACGTCACGCCCAGCACCACGCTGGCGATGGGCCCCGCGATGGCTATGTGGAACTCCATCCGCGGCGTCTTTGGCTCGGCCTGCAGCTCGGCGACCCCGCCGAACAGGAACAGCGTGATGCCGCCGACCGGTAGGCCGTATGCGCGCGCGACCACCGAGTGGCTCAGCTCATGGAACAGGAGCGAGCAGAACAGCCCCAGCATTCCGGCCAGGCCCATCAGCCAGTAGGTCGCCACGGCCAGGTCGGGATAGGTGAAGGGGAAGAAGCCCTCCGCGAGCGACCAGGTGATCAGCAGGGCGAGGAACAGCCAGCTGACATTGGCGCGCACCTCGAAACCGAGGACCCGGAACAGGCTGAAGCTTTCGCCGAACATGGGTGTTCACCGGATGCGTTGACCGCAGACGGCGGCCAGCGCCGCCAGGTCCGCGTCCGAGAGACTCGCAGGGCGGACCCTGCCCGGCTGCAGCTCGCCGCCGTCGTGCAGCGTTGCATGCATGATAGCGCCGGGGTCTTCCACGTGACCAATGCCGAGGGCATGGCCGAGCTCGTGGGCGAGCACCCAGACCAGTTCGTCGTAGCTTTCCGCACGATATACCTCGACGCGGCGACCCTGCGCCCGATCGAAGCTGTAGCGACCGGATTCCACCGGCACGCCCGAAGAGGCCTCGTTGTAGCGCTCGACCCGGGCGCGAAACTCTTCGTTCCGCTGGCGCAGGTCGGCCGCGAAGCGGTTATACGCGGCGATGTCGGCGTTCAGGTCCTGCCCCATGCGCTCGAGCTCCGCCAGTGCGCCCCTGAGCGCGTCGCTCTCGGCCTCCAGCGCACGGCGACGCGCATCCGTGCGTGGCCCGGAGCCCGCATTCCAGGACGCGACCTCGGCCTCGTGCTCTCGCACGCGTCGCGCAAGCGCTTCTGCGGCGCGCTCGTGCGCGCTGCGCGCCGCCTCGATGCGCTCGTTCCATAGCAACAGCGCCGCCTCTTCGCCCTCGAACTGCCGCCGGTCGCGATCGAGCCCGCCGCGCAGCGAACGCCGCGTGTTGGCGGCCTGCTGGCGCTCATCAAACAGCAGGTTCACCGACATCGCCAGCGGATGATCGGACTCGATGAACAGCAGCGCGCCGGTCCTCGACTGCCAGAGATTGGCAGCCTCCACCAGGGCTTCCATGACCACGGATCGATCAAAGCCGAAACGCGGGTCGGTCTCCCCGAGCGCATAGTGGATGGGGATGCCGCAGGGCGTGTGGGCGAAGGCGAGGTTCGCCGTGCCGGGCAGGCGCCCCGTGCGGTCGAGCACGACGACGAGCGCTGCCAGCAGGGCCAGCAGAGCCAGGATCCCGGTCCGTCCTCGCCGAGTGCGCATGGGGTCTTTATAACAGAGGCTTTCAGCGGCAATTAAGGACCTGCGCGCGGATCGCGCGCGGGGCGACGCCGGTATAGTGGCGGCCATGACCGCGCTGCTCTGGATCGTTGCCATCCTGATGATCGTGACCGGCATGCTGGGGCTGGTCTTGCCCGCGCTGCTCGGCGCTGTTATCGGCCTGTTTTTCGGCCTCCCGGGGCTGTTGCTCGGGCCGTTCGTGGGCGCGCTGCTGGGCGAGTTGTCCGCGCGGTGGGATCTGCTGGCGGCCGGCCGCGCTGGCTGGGGTGCGGTGATCGGCCTGGTCCTTGGCACGGCCGCGAAGCTCGCGCTCGGCTTCGCCATGCTCGGCCTGTTCCTGGTGGTGCGGTTCGCCGGGTGACGGCGCCGACGGCAATAAAAAAGGGCCGCAAGGGACCCTTTAGTGTTTTTGGCGCGCCCGACTGGATTCGAACCAGTGACCTTTGGCTTCGGAGGCCAACACTCTATCCAACTGAGCTACGGGCGCACACGAGGAGGCGCGAAATGATAACGGCAAGCCACGCCAACGTCCATTGCGGGCCGGACGCCCAGCCGTCGAATCCCGGGAACTGTTTGGCGGCCATGTCTGCACACCCTATATTTCGCCGGTCTCCGGGTCCGGACCTGCCGGCCCGATCCGTCATCGTCGCGAGGAAGCAGCGTTGAGCGCAGAAACCGATCGCAAATTCTTCGACACCTTCATGCTGGTGCTCGGCATCCTGGTGGTGGTCACCATTGCCATCTATGTCCTGGCGAGCTGGATCTCGGGCCGCACCCAGGCGGTCCACCTCAGGGACGACCCCGCCTTCCAGCAGCGCATCGTGGAGCGGATCCAGCCGGTGGGCCAGGCGGCCATCGCCGGACGTGACAACAGCGGACTGCGCGACCCGGGCGGCGTGGCCCCCGCGGCAATGGCTGCCGCGCCGGCGACGACGGACCGGACCGTGGACCTCGACGGCGAGGCGGTTTACAAGGCGGCCTGCACGGCCTGCCATGGCGCGGGCATCGCGGGGGCGCCCAAGACCGGCGACCAGGGCGCCTGGGTGTCGCGGCTCGAGCAAGGCATGGATACGCTCGTGCGGCAAGCGATCGAAGGCTTCCAGGGAGACGCCGGCTACATGCCGCCGCGCGGCGGGCACTCCAACCTGAGCGACGAGCAGGTCCGCGACGCCGTCCAGCACATGGTAGATGCACTCGAGGGCTGAGGGCCTAGTCTTCCGCCAGCATCGACCGGAGGCCCGCGATCGCCGTGTGCGCGCGGGCCTTCGTCTCTTCCGGGCTCAGCTCGACCCGGCCCTCCCACTCCAGCACCTCGGCCGGCAACTCCTCCAGGAACCGGCTCGGCGCGCACTCGAGCGTCTCACCGAAGCGCTTGCGCCGCCGCGCGTAGCTCATGAACAGGCGCTGCTGCGCGCGCGTGATGCCGACGTAAGCCAGGCGCCGCTCTTCCTCGAGGCCGGGCCCCTCAAGGTTCGCGCGGTGCGGCAGCAACTCTTCTTCGCAGCCCGCCAGGAACACCGTGGGGAATTCCAGCCCCTTGGCGGCGTGCAGAGTCATCAGCCGCACCCGGTCGTCGGTCTCGTCGCCCGCCTCGCGGTCCAGCATGTCCATCAGCGAGAGCTTGCGCAGCGCGTCCGCGAGAGTCGGCGCGTCGTCGCCGCGTGACGCGCGGCCCAGCCAGTCCAGCAGCTCGGCGAGGTTTTCATTGGCCGTCTCCGCCTGGCGCGGGTCGCGGGCGTTCTCGAACAGCCAGTCGCGGTAACCGAGCTCCTCGATCAGCTCCCGCGCCAGCTCGTCCACGGGGGCGCCGTCCTCGGCCTCGTCGCCCAGCTCGATCATGCGGCGCGCGAAGCCGTGCAGCCGCTCGACCGTGCGCGACGGCATGACGCTGTGCAGGCCGGCCTCCAGGCAGGCGGCCAGCAGGCCCAGGCCGCGCCCCGAAGCCCAGTCGCCCAGCTTCTCCAGCGTCGCGGTGCCGATTTCGCGGCGCGGCACGTTGACGATCCTCAAGAACGCCGCATCGTCGTCCGGGTTCGCGATCACCCGCAGGTAGGCAAGCACGTCCTTGACCTCGGTGCGATCGAAGAACGAGGTGCCGCCGGTGACCGAGTACGGGATCTCCAGCGCGCGCAGCGCCTGCTCGAAGGGCCGCGCCTGGAAGTTGCCCCGGTAGAGCACCGCGAAATCGCGCCACTCGCCGCCACGCTCCATCCGCATGCGCATGATCTCCATCGCGACGCGGTCAGCCTCGTCCGTGCCGTCGCGCGCGACCAGCACCCGGATGCGATCGCCGGGACCGTGCGCGCTCCACAGGCGCTTGTCGAACAGGTGCGGGTTGTTGCCGATCAGGCCGTTGGCGGCCGCGAGAATGCGCCCGGACGAACGGTAGTTCTGCTCCAGCTTGATGACCTTGAGTGCCGGATAATCGCTCGCCAGGCTCTTCAGATTGTCCGGGCGCGCGCCGCGCCAGGCATAGATCGACTGGTCGTCGTCGCCGACCACGGTGAACGCGCCGCGCGCCCCGACCAGCTGGCCCATCAGCTGGTACTGGGCGAAGTTCGTGTCCTGGTACTCGTCGCCGAGCATGTACTGGATGCGGTCCTGCCAGGCCTCGAGCACCCTGGGCAGCTCGCGGAACAGGAACACGGGGCGCACGATCAGGTCGTCGAAATCCAGCGCGTTGTAGGCCTGCAGCGCGCGCTGGTACGCCGCGTACTGGCGTGCACGGGCCTGTTCCAGTTCGTCCGCCGCGCCCGCAAGGGCCGCTTCGGGCGCCACCAGCTCGCTCTTCCACGCCGAAAACGCCGCGCAGGCCGCCTCGATCGCGCCCTCCGTGTCGGCGTTGTCGTTCTTGAGCAGCTCCTTGACCAGGTTGCGGCTGTCGTGGGCATCGAAAATCGTGAAGCCGCGCTTGTAGCCGAGATTGCCGTACTCGCGCCGCAGGATGTTCAGCCCGAGGGTGTGGAAGGTGGACACCTTGAGCGCCTTGGCGGTCTCGGCGTCCAGCAGCGCGGCGACCCG
>Ga0209498_1000026_pt1 | contig 81699 bp, 73 predicted proteins | sample WalLakDeSediment_FD_184131 | JGI IMG/M metagenome (GOLD analysis project Ga0209498, IMG submission 184131) | Lake sediment microbial communities from Walker lake, Nevada to study Microbial Dark Matter (Phase II) - Walker Lake 11/02/13 Deep... | ecosystem: Environmental > Aquatic > Freshwater >... | reverse complement strand
GAAGCTCTTCTTCCACGTTTTCGAAATGAATGTCGGAATTGCCCACGAAGCCATGCATGCCTTGCCCTATCATTCGCAGGCCCTTCTGTATGGCCTCTTCAAAGTTTCGGCCGATGGCCATGACCTCGCCCACGCTTTTCATGCTGCTGCCAATCTGCTTCGATACGCCAGAAAATTTACCAAGGTCCCAGCGGGGAATTTTGCACACGATGTAGTCAAGTGCCGGTTCGAAAAATGCTGAGGTGGTTTTTGTAACAGCGTTTTTCAGTTCATGGAGGCCATAGCCCAGTGCCAGCTTGGCGGCCACGAAGGCAAGCGGGTAGCCTGTCGCCTTTGATGCCAGTGCGCTGGAGCGCGAAAGACGGGCGTTGACCTCGATCACACGGTAGTCTTCCGATTCGGGATGCAGCGCATACTGCACATTGCATTCGCCCACTACCCCAATGTGGCGGATAATGTCGATAGAAAGCTGCCTGAGCTTATGGTACTCGCTGTTCGAGAGGGTTTGCGAAGGCGCCACCACGATGCTTTCGCCGGTATGTATGCCCAGTGGGTCAAAGTTCTCCATGTTGCATACCGTGATGCAGTTGTTGTAGCGGTCGCGCACCACCTCGTATTCGATCTCCTTCCAGCCTTTGAGCGATTCTTCAATCAGCACCTGCGAGGAATAGGCAAAGGCGCTGGCACACAACTTCTCCAGCTCGGTGCTGTTCGAAGCAAAGCCGCTTCCCAGTCCGCCCAGGGCAAAAGCAGCACGAACGATCAGCGGGTAGCCAATCTCCTCTGCTGCTTCCAGGGCTTCTTCAGTGCTTTCCACGGCACGGCTGCGGGCCGTCTTTACGCTGATCTCATCAAGTTTCTTGATAAAAAGGTCGCGGTCTTCGGTGTTTTTTATGGCCTGTACCGGGGTGCCCAGCACCTTTACCTGGTATTTTTCAAAAACGCCGCTATCTTCCAGTTTAATGCCGCAGTTCAGGGCGGTTTGCCCGCCAAATGCAAGCAGGATGCCCTGTGGCTTTTCCTTTTCGATTACCTGTTCAACGAAAGCGGGTGTTACGGGCAGGAAGTATATCTTGTCGGCAATGCCTTCGGAAGTCTGCACCGTGGCAATATTGGGATTGATCAGCACGGTTTCAATGCCTTCTTCCTTCAAGGCTTTCAGTGCCTGGGAACCGGAATAGTCGAACTCGCCGGCCTCGCCGATTTTGAGCGCACCTGATCCCAATACAATTATTTTTTTAATATCCGACTTTGCTGAGGTGATTGTTGCATTCATTCTGTGGAGATATTACCGTTGTTTTTCAATCATTTCAATAAACTGGCTGAACAGGAAAGCGGTGTCGGTAGGTCCGCCCGATGCTTCGGGGTGAAACTGGGTGGAAAATATGGGCTTCTCGCGGTGGCGGATTCCTTCGCAAGTGTTGTCGTTCAGGTTGGTAAAGTAAACCTCCCAGTCGTTTTTCAGCTTGGTGTGGTCCACGGCAAAGCCATGATTCTGCGAAGTAATGAAACACTGGTTGGTCCCATGCAGCCTCACAGGCTGGTTGTGGCTGCGATGGCCGTATTTCAGTTTAAAGGTGCTTGCCCCGCTGGCAATGCCCAGCAGCTGGCTGCCCAGGCAGATGCCAAAAATGGGGATGTCGCCTTCAATGGCTTTTGATAGGTGTTGGATGGTTTTGGTGCACATGGCCGGGTCGCCGGGGCCATTGGTGATAAAAAGGCCGTGGTATTCTTCCGAAAGGAAATCATAATCGTAAGGAACTCGGATAACGGTGGTGTCATAATCCAGCAGGCTTCGGATAATATTGAACTTAACACCGCAATCAATGAGCATGATTTTGTGCTTTCCGCTGCCAAAGATCTTTTTCCCGGGTGTGCTGACCATGGCCACCAGGTTATCGGCATTGGGGTCGTACCAATCCACCATTTCATCTTCAAAAACAATTTTGCCCAGCATACAACCCGACTCGCGTATAATCTTGGTCAGGGCACGGGTATCGATGCCGCAGATGCCGGGCACCTTATGCTCTTTCAACCAGTCTCCGAGGCTCTCTTCTGCATTCCAGTGGCTATATTCGGCTGAATAATCGGAAATGACCAGTCCCGTAATCTGTATGCGGTCTGACTCAAAGCCTTTGAGTATGCCGTTCTCCAATTCTCTTTTGGGCACCCCGTAATTCCCTATAAGGGGATAAGTAGAAACAAGGATTTGCCCTTTGTAGGATGGATCCGTCAGGCTTTCGGGGTAACCGGTCATGGCGGTGTTGAAAACCACCTCGCCGGCCACCGAACCCTCGTAGCCGAAAGACACCCCGCTGAACTCCTTCCCGTTTTCGAGGATCAGCCTTGCTTTCTTTTTTACTCCGGATTTATTCATGAATAGTTGTTTTGACTTTAGAAATGTTCTTTTTAAAGGACTATCCCTTGCGGAAAAAATGGTCCTAAAGTTCAGGAAAAATCATTTTCAGGGCTTTTTTCATTTGGTTGTGGCCGATATCCTGCCCGGGTATGAGCAGAATGGTGTCGTCGCCGGCAATGGTGCCGATGATCTCGAAGCGGTTGTGCTTGTCGATGTGCACGGCAATGCTGCTGGCATAGCCCGGCAGGGTTTTTACCACCCCGAAATTGTTGGCAAATATCACCGAACGGATTCCTGAAAGCAGCAGCCTGCCATCGATGGTTTCTTTTGACATTGAAGTCAGCTCAGGTTCGGTGATAAAAAAAACCGACCCTTTATCGGGGTCGGGTTTCTTGCCTGCCTGCAGGTGCTTAAGGTCTCTTGAAACGGTGGCCTGGGTTAAGTCGAATCCTTCGGCCTGAAGTCTTTGCATTAATTGTTCCTGACTGGCGATTTTTTCAGAGCTTATTATTCTCCTTATTGCCTGCAGGCGTTGGGTTCTATTTTCCATTCTGAATAATTATGCAGTCCGGGTGCAAAATTATCCATAATTCCGATCCTGTTTCTTTCCTCTCCGATAACTTATCAAAACTTTATTAACAAACGGAATTACCGGCCAACAGTTTTTCTGATCATTTGGTAATCAATGTAGTAAAGCAGTTTCAATGAAAAACTATTTACCTGTGGTTCGTTCAGGGTGCGTTCCAGGTTTTCTATAAAGTTGTTCGGCACTTCACTGCCCCTTGAGTCGATAATGTTTTTCCAAACGAGCGAAAGCTGGCTGCCGGGTGCGAAGTTCCAGGTGAGCTTCATATCGATGGTAAAGGCGTTATAGTTAATGTCGGGTATTTGCAAGTCTTCACCTATGGCATCCAGGCGGCCGTTTGGTTTAAGAAAGAAATAGTCACCATCATAAAAGACCCTCGACCAGTAATGGCGCAGGTCGAAATTCAGAGCAATGGTTGGGCTGAAGATATAGGTGGTCCTTAGCGTGTTGATTATGGTAGGGCTTTGGCGCAGGCCGAAATAGACCGAGTCGGGGTGGTGATGGGTAACATAACCAATGCCGTTCTTTACCTGAGCAAAGTTCAGTCCGTAGCTCATGTTCAGGCGGTCGCTTGCCCGGAATGTGGGCCTGAGGTCGAAGGTGAAAAGGCCCTGATCATACATCGAGTTGGTTCTTCCGTAACCGAAACTCCCATCAATATACACCCTTTTGCGGTAATCGGACGAATACATCATAAAGAGATTATAGGACGGATCGGTTTCGTAAAACCTCCCCGGGGTGCGGGGTTCAAAATAATCACGCTCGCCCCTGGGCTTGAAGTTGGCCCTGAATACAAGAAAAAACCGGGTATCGAAAAGCACCCTGAAATTGTATCCCAAATCCATTTCCGTGAAGGTATTCGGATTGTATAACCGTCCATATTCGAAGGTAAACCCATTGGTCATGTTTAATATTCTCCAGAAAGGATCGAAAATGTTGTAACTGAAAGATATTTCATCTTCCACCTCGTTGTTGCGACGCAGAAAACCCATGTCATTCTGGAAATAGGTGTCACTGATTTCCGAGCGCGAATAACTGTATTGCCAGGTTCCTCCATATTTTCCGACGTTCAATTCGTATTTATGACCGAAATTGTTTTCAGCTTGGCTGAAGTATTGCTGGCTCAGGGCTGCCTCACCGCTTATGCGGAACATGTTGGTGCGGTCGAGTAAACGGAATTCCGTGCCGGTAACATTGGCCATGTAGCCTTCGGCCGAGCCGCTTACATTGGTGTTTGCCAGGCTCACAAAGGAGTTGTTTCGCAGGCTCTGGTCGAGCACCACCAGATTGTAATTGGTAAAAGGTTGTGTGGTGATTTCGCGTGTCTGCTGGTTTATGGTGTCGAGCAATATGGCATGGCTTGCGGCAGTCATTCCGTTGAAAATCCCGATTCCTAACCCGCCCGAGGTGCGCCCCGAAAACTTAGAGGCGTTTATCAGGCGGGTTTCCACGGGATTTTCTTCAATTACCTCATTTCCCTGAAGCTGATTTCTTACGTTGCGATAACCTTTGGGTTCGGTGCCGATGCGGCGCGAATAAAACAGGTCGGCTTTGTTAAAAAGTTCGGTACCTTCAGTAAAGAACTGCCTGTTCTCATCATATTTAACTTCAAAAGGGGTGAGGTTCAGTACCCGGGCATCGGAGTGCACCTGCCCGAAGTCGGGAATCAGGGTCATGTCGAGGGTAAAGCTTTCGCTGATGCCGTATTTCACATCCATGCCTCCGTTAAAGGAGTTGGCCCAGCCCAAGTCGCCGCCGTTCTTCTCCATATAGCCCGAAACATAGGGGAAGAATGCCAGCCTCAGCGGCGGATTAATGCCCTCCAAACCGCTGAGCAGCCCCATGGAGCCCAATTGCTCTCCAATACGTCGGTTCACAAAGTTCCAGCTCGAAGATTCGCGGGTGCGACGTATCTCGCGCCAGAAGTTAATGCCCCAGTCTTGCACGGCCCCTTTCGGAAAACGCAAGGCAGAGTATGGGATTTCCATTTCAACGATCCAGCCATGGTCAGTAATGGTTACAAAGCTTTTCCATACGGCATCCCAGTTCAGGTCGCCCTGGCGGCCAAAGTCACCGGTCCTTCCGCCCGAAAGGTTAATGTCAGTTTGCACTCCCGAAGCCGAGACTTTAAACCTGAAGCCATAAACACCATCGTTAAAGGGGTTAATGTCAACCCAGAACTGGTCGGCATTGAGCTTGTCATCTGCATCGCGCAAACCCAGCTCGGTAAGGATGCTATCGGGACTGGGATCGAAAAGGATGGCTCCGATATAAATGGAGTTGTCGTCGAACAACACCCTGACCTCCGATTCAAAAGAAGCCGGACGATCGTTGTGGGGTTCGTACTGCAAAAAATCGGCCGCCGGCATGGACAGTTGCCAAATGTGGTCGCTAAGGGTGCCGTCCAGCTTTGGTGGGTGGGCCACCCTGAGGGCTTCAAGCTTTTTTGGGTCTTGCCGGCCTTGCGCCTGAAAAATTACGAATGACAAAAAAAATAGAAAAAGAATAAATTTCGGGAGGGTTTTAACCATATTCATTGGGTGCTGTAAGGGTATTAGAATTAGCTGCAAAAGTAAAAAAAGCCTTTTAATTGCACAGGACAAAAAACGGTCCCTTTTGGCCGGTAGTGGAGCAGACCAGAGGGACCGCAGAAAAATATTGCCTTTCGGCGGGAAACTCAATAAATTTAATACTTCCAGCCCAGCAGGTTCCAAAAGTGAAACTGCCAGATCACAGCCATGAAAACCAGGGTTGAAAGCCAGTAAAACAGTCGGCTGCGAAAACGAGTGTTGCGCTCATCGAGCAAAGTGATGCTTTGCCACATCATCATTATGGTGAACGGTATGGCCAGTATGGGGAAGAACAGCGCTACCCTTATGCCCGGGGTCACTCCAAACACCAGGTCTTGTCCGGGAGGTGCCCCGGTAATAAAGAAAACGAAAAAAGTCAGATAACAGGAGGCCGTAATCCAGGCAATAAGCTTACTTGCTAGTGGCAGCGTACCCAGCGCCCGGTCGGCCCGTACATATTTGCGCCGAACAAAATACATCCATGGCCATACCAAAAGGATATAAAACAGAACAAGAATCAGCAGCGCAAAAAGGACTATGTGTAGTTGCGGGTTCCAGGCGCCGTAGTTTTTGTTAAAAGCAAAAATGGCCAGCTGGCCCATAAAAAGGTTTTCAACCCTTCCTTTCTTATCACGCGAGAAAACAACCACTTGATTGCTGGTTTCCTCTCTGAAGGTCAAACTGTCAACAGGAAGCCACCAGGTGGTTTCGCCCAAAGCATCCATTCGGAGTTTTTCGTTTTCATGGCTAATTTTTGCTTGTGTTGCCAAAATAAGGATCTTAAAAAATCCAGTGTGCGAAAAGCGATTCATCCGGTAAGTGCCCTCAAAATCCTTCAGGTAATCGTCGCTTAACTCTATTGTTGGGGCAAGCGGTTTTGCGTCGGGAAATAGGTAATCACCCAAGTATTCAAAAACTTTCATTGACGCGCCAGAGCCGGCTTCGCTGTTAAAGGAATAAAAAATACCTATATTGTCTTCAGGAAAGATCACCATCATGGAGTGAAACAGAAAGGTGCTTCCTCCATGTCCAATGGCTCTTTTGCCGTTAAAACTTACATCCATAAAACCCAGCAGTGCAGGGTTGGTGCCTATGGCATGGACAAAGGCAGGCTTGGTCATAAGGGCATAGATGGCCGAATCGAGCAGGCATTGTCCTTCCAGACAGGTGTTGTTCAGGAGGGCATTCATAAACCGGGCCATATCGCTGGCAGTTGTGCTGGCTGACCCAACGCTTTGTAATGGAATAAGTTCAAACGGTTTTTCAATAAACTTACCGTCCTTGTAGGCATACCCCAGCGATAAATTGCCAGCCATTCCTGCAGGTACGGGTTGCCTGATGGTGGTGTGTTGCATGCCAAGTGGATCGAAAATAAAGCGCTCAGCATATTCTACAAAAGGCATTCCGCTGGCAAGTTCCACCAGGTACTGGGCAATGCCGGTGCCATGGTTCGAATACGAAGCCTGCTGGAACGGCGGCCTCACTCTTTTGGGAAGCTGGTTTTTGAGCACTTCTTCCAGGGGGCGCAAGTCTTTTTCATCAACAACGAACAGCTGGTAAAGCTTGTCTTCAAAGCCTGGCGTGTGGGTCATCAGGCTGCGCAGGGTCACCGGCTGTTCATAGGTGTCAGGAATTTTAAAAGCTTCAAGGTAATCGTTCACATTGCGGTCAAGGTCGAGTTTTCCCTGTTCCACCATCTGCATTACGCCTATCCAAACAAACAATTTGCTAATGCTTCCAATTCGAAAAAGAGTTGCTTCGGGATTTACTGATAGGTTCTGATCGACACTGGCAAGACCATAGCCTTTTCTGATCATAACCTCCCCCTTGTGTACTACCGAGAAAGTGGCCCCTGCAATGTGCTTTTCCGCCAGGATGGTTTCAAAGACCCCATCGGCAAAAGGCTCGAATTCCTGCAGGCGGCTATTCTCCTGGGCCAGAGAAGTTGCTGGATTTAAAGCAATTAAGAAAAAAACAACAAATGCAGAACGTAATATTTTTTTCATGGTGACAACGGGTTGAATTTCAGGTATAAATATATGAAAAAAGTATCGCTCTGAAAATCCTGACAGGAAATTTTTCTAAGGGTTTTCCGAAGCAGGAACTTGTGGCTTATTGCAGTATTTTAAAAACCATTACCCTGGCAGGTTCTTTTTCGTTATTGATCCAGGCACGTTCTTCGTCGGATGTTACAAAAATGGTTTCGCCAGGACCAACGGTTTCTGTTTGTGCGTGGCTAACCAAGGTGGCATGGCCTTCAATGCCGGCAAAAAGCACGTCAAAGGGGTTTTTGTGCATTGGAATCTCTTCGCCGGGCTGTAAGGTCAAAAGAATGGCCTCGGCGCGCTTGTCGCTGTGCATAATGCGACCGTCGATGGCTGCAGAAACTATTTGAGCCTTTTCAGGAACAGATTTTTTAATCATTTTCCAATAAAAAGATATATTTTACTGGCCTTTGATCATAGTCAGCAGCATTTTGAAACGCTCAACGGCATTGACAGCATGTGGTATATTGGCTGGCATAATAATGGTTTGCCCGGCTTCGAGGTGGTATGGCTCCTTGTTGATAATGACTTCGGCCTTGCCTTCAAGTACCTGCACCATGGCATCGAAAGGGGCGCTGTGCTCGCTGAGCTTCTGGCCCTTGTCGAATGCAAACAGGCTAACGTTGCCGGTCGTTTTCTCCAGCACGCGCTTGCTTACTATGCCGTCGGTTGAGTAATCTACTGCTTTGGGGAATTCTATGATCTTGCTTGTGTCGAATGTGCTCATTTTTTTATTTTTAGCTCAGGGCGCAGGGCTCAGAGCGCAGGTTAATTATTTCTTTTGTTACTCTTGTATTTCTTTTTTTCTTTGGACTTCTGGCTTCGGACTTTCTTACAGCTCCACTTTTCCATTGATTCTTTCAAGTATCAGGAAAATATCATCAACGCAGGCGCCGCAAACGGTGCCCGCCGAAGTTTCATCCTGCACTTCTTCAATTGTTTTGAGGTTCTTTGCCTTTATAGCTTGTTCAATCTCGCTTTGTTTAATTTCGTTGCAGGTGCAAATGATGGGATCTTTTTCCATTTGTATTTGGATATTTAAATGTTAAAACCAACTCAATTTTGTAAATATTTCGCCTTTTATTCTCAAATCAGTTGCTGAACAGGGTTGGTTTCAGAACTACCATCACCCACATCCAGTTTTGCAATTGGGTATGGTTACCGCCTTTGATCCTTTCCATGGTTTCAGTGGCAAATAAATGGGAGTAACCACCTCGTATGCTTGCCTGGGGGCTTATCGTGTAACCCAATATCAGGTCGAGCTCGGTGCCGAGGTAAGCACTCATCTGGTTGCCTGGATTGCCAGGCTCATGCACTGCCCCATCAGAAAAGAACAAATGCAGGTTTCCCTGCAAAAGGAATTTATCCTTTGAATACTGGGTCGTGAGATAAGGATTAATCAGCCCCACATTGTTGATGTGGTTGCCTACATAAAAATAGTCCATATGCCCGTTGAAGGCGTGGTTGGTGCCATAGAGCGGATTGAAAGAGCGGTTGATGGCGTTAGGGTCTGAAGTTTCAGCCAGGTGGGTACCTGAAAGGAATTCAATACCCAGGGCGCCTTTGAGATTTTCAGAAAAATTGTATCTCCCCTCTGCTGCCAGGTAAAAAGCCGATAGTTTGCGGTCTATTGCGTCGCGTCCGGTTTGCATATAGGCCGAGGCAGAAAAGTCGATAGCTGACAGTTTCGTGGTGAGGCGTCCGCCAGTAGTCTGGCTGAAATGGGTTTTTCCCAGTCCCTGCATGCCGTTGTTCAGGAAAAGCAGGCTGAGGCCGGTATTCTCCCAGCGCTGGTTAAACCATAAAAACTGCATAGTTTTGTAGTTGTTGAGTGTGTAGAAGGTCGATACTCTGCGTTCGCCTTCCTGGTTAAAGGCAAATCCGGCATGTAACTGTGAACGTTCGCTGGTGGTCCATTTCAACAGGGCCAGATCGTGGCTGCGTCCCTGCTGCGCCCAGTCGACATTGCCCAGCATGCGTGCATTGTCATACACCAGTTCCTGACGTCCCAGCCTGAGAGCCATGGCGGGGCTGAGTTTGAGTTCGCCCCAGGCTTCGTGAATAGAGGAATTGAAATCTGAGCGGTTCAGCTGAGGCACCTCACCCCAAACCCTAACATCCTGCAAGCTGACAAAGAATGTGAATTCTTCCATTCCATACCTGAAGTTGAGCCTTAAGCGCTGCGAGACAAAAAAAGCAGCCTCTTCGTCTTCAGCAATAAGGCTTGAGAAACCATGACGGTACTCTGCCCTGGGCCTTAACTCGCCGCTAAGTGCAAACTGAGATGAAGCATTCAAGGCCATGATCGTCAGAATCATTGCCGCAACGAATTTTCTGGTTGTCTTCATATCTTTTGGTATTTAAGAAGTTAAAGGTGCGAACTTTTAAAAACCTGCCGGATTTCCCAGTTCCGGCAGGCTTTGCTTTTCAAATATATAAAATATTTAATTCAGAAACACCTTCATGTCTTCGTCCACTGTATTGATGGGTGCAATACCGAAGTTCTCCACCAGCACCTTGGCCACGTTGGGCGAAAGGAATGCAGGGAGTGTGGGCCCGAGGTGAATGTTCTTCACGCCCAGGTAGAGGAGTGCCAGCAGCACGATTACGGCCTTTTGCTCATACCATGCAATGTTGTATGCAATGGGCAGATCGTTGATGTCGTTCAGTTCAAAAACTTCCTTCAGCTTCATGGCAATAACTGCCAGGCTGTAGCTGTCGTTGCACTGACCGGCATCCAATACGCGCGGAATGCCACCAATGTCGCCCAGAGGCAGTTTGTTGTAGCGGTATTTTGCGCAGCCTGCGGTAAGGATCACGGTGTCCTTGGGCAGGGCAGCGGCAAACTCGGTGTAGTAGTCACGGTCTTTCATGCGGCCATCGCAACCAGCCATTACGAAGAACTTGCGAATGGCACCCGACTTCACGGCTGCAACTACCTTGTCGGCCAGTTGTATCACCTGATTGTGTGCAAAACCGCCCACGATCTCGCCCGTTTCTATTTCCTGGGGTGCTGCGCAGCGTTTTGCGTGCGCAATAATTTGTGAGAAGTCCTTGCGGCTGCCGTTGGAACGGTCGGCAATATGAATGGCCCCTTCGAGCCCTGATGCACCGGTGGTATAAATACGGTCGGTGTAAGTGGCGCTCTTAGCGGGTGGAACGATGCAGTTGGTTGTGAAAAGAATGGGTCCGTTAAAGGTTTCAAACTCTTCGCGCTGCTTCCACCAGGCGTTGCCGTAGTTTCCAACAAAATGCCCGTACTTTTTGAAAGCGGGGTAGTAGTTGGCGGGCAGCATTTCGCTGTGTGTGTAAACATCCACGCCGGTTCCATTGGTTTGCTCCAGCAGGTCTTCCATGTCGCGAAGGTCGTGACCGCTGATAAGAATAGCAGGGTTGTTGCGAACGCCGATGTTCACCTTGGTGATTTCGGGGTTGCCATATTTGCTGGTGTTGGCTTTGTCGAGCAGGGCCATTACCTGTACGCCGTACTTGCCGGTTTCGAGAACCAGCGCGGTCAGTTCTTCTGCCGTCAGCTTGTCATTAAGTGTGGCAGTCAGCCCTTTTTGCATAAACTGGAAAATCTCTTTTTCAACATGGCCAAGGTTAAAAGCGTGTTCCGCGTAAGCGGCTATACCTTTGATGCCATAGATCGTCAACTCACGTAGTGAGCGTACGTCTTCATTTTCGCTCATTTGCAGTACGCCAACCTGCTGTGCCTTGCGCTCATATTCAGATGGGGTGTAAGCTACCCATTTGGCAGCCTCGGGCAGTTCGTCCTGGTTGATTTCTAGGCCGGCAGCCTCAAGTTCGAGAATGAAGTTTTTGCGCAGTTCAAAACCATCGCGAAGCTTATCAACAAAGCGCTGATGGTCGAAGTTGGCGTTGGTGATGGTCATGAAAAGGCCTTCGAAAATAAATTGGTTTACCTTGTCATTTTCGATTCCTTTTTCGCGGCCCATTTCTGCATAGACCGAAAGGCCACGCAAGAAATACATCATTACATCCTGAATGCCGGCAACTTCGGGGGTTTTGCCGCAAACACCCTTAATGGTGCAGCCGGTTCCTTTTGCTGTCTCCTGACACTGAAAACAAAACATGTTCATGATTTTAATTTTTTTGGTTTGTAAGTGAGTTAATTTAATTCGGTTAATATTTTGAAAGATTGCAGTTGCTCCATTTGCAATTTACAATTTATCATTATTAGACCCATTCTTCGCTGATCACTTCGCCTTTGAGGCTAACGACCATGGCTTTAACCGGAACTTTACGACTGGCATTCTGGGCGGCCAATTTGGCTATTTGCAATAAGCCCGAGCAGCAGGGTACTTCCATAATCATTACCGTAAGGGTATTGATTTTTGCCTGGTCGATCATGGCAGTGAGTTTTTCAACATAAATATCCTTGCCTGAATCAAGTTTTGGGCATGCTATGGCCAGGCCCTTGCCTTTTAGGTATTTGCTGTGGAAATTGCCCATGCTGAAAGCCACGCAGTCGGCTGCCAACAAAATATCGGCATTCTGGAAATAAGGTGCCTGGGGGTTCACTAAATGAAACTGTACCGGCCATTGGCGCAATTCTGAAGGCTGGTCGCCATTTACGGTTGTTGAAGTGGCCGCTGCCGCGGGAATATCGAAAGTCATGGCGCGTGAGCCGGGGCAACCGCCGCCATGGCCATGCTGGTGGTCTTTTGAATGGTGATGATCGTGCATTGTTATTTGTTTTTTGGAATTTTTTAGTTTCGAAAGGTCTACGTCGAGATTGTTATCGCGTATGTAATTAATGCCCTGTTCCACAAACTCGGTCTGGTCGTGATCGATCAAGTGATTCAGATGCGCTATGATGGTTTTTTCGCCTTTGGGCGAGATGCGCTCCATTACCTTGACCTCATCGTATGGCTGGGCCTCGCGCTCTTCCAGAGTAATGGCACCCACTGGGCATTCGCCAATGCAGGCCCCAAGGCCATCGCAATAAAGGTCGCTTATCATGCGGGCCTTGCCATCAATTAGCTGTAGGGCGCCTTCGTGGCAACCATCAACGCAAAGGCCGCAGCCGTTGCAAAGTTCTTCATCAATTTTAATGATTGTTCGCTTCATTCTTTTGAAGGGTTTTATTCGTTTTATACTGTGGCTAAATTCTTCTCATTAAGATAGTTGCTGAACTCCCGGCTAAATTTTTCACTTAAACCGCCGAAAATACAGCTGTTGAAAGGACATTTTTCGCAGTGCATCTTACAGCCACTACCCCCATCTATTTCACCTTCAATGGCTCTGTAAATTTCCATTAAAGAGACCTGTTCCGGATTACGTTTGAGCACAAACCCCCCTTTGGGACCCCTGGTAGAGTTCAGAAAATTATACTTTACCAATTGTTGAAGCACCTTTGAAATGTGGTTTTTCGAGAAACCGGTTACTTCAGCTATCTCATGGGCGTTGAGCAATTCATTGCTTCGAGCAATCAAAGCCATGCTGTGAATGGCTATGCTAGCGGCTTCTGATATGTTGAAAATTTTGCTCAAAGTCCTATAATTGAAATGTGGTATTTGAATACGCAAATGTAATAATAAAAAATAGCACTGTACAAGAAAAAAAGTACTTTTTTTCTTAAATACTTTTAAAAAACTATATTTTAATTAGTTGCGATTGAATATGCAGAGGGCAGAGGGCGCAGGGCAAAGGGCTCAGAGCTCAGAAAAGGATTGTGTCTTGTCCTGAAATAGGTTTACAGCGGAAGTAAACTTAAAACAGGACTATGAAAAGAAAAGTAAACGCCATTTTGGTAAATTAACTTTGAACCCTGCCTGCCGGCAGGCAGGGTTGAACCTTGAATCCGTTTGTACGCGGACACAGCTTTGAACTTAAACCTTTACCCTTTATCCTTGGTAACTTAAAACTTTCTCCCTTTCTCTTTTTCTCCCCTCCTCTTCGTTCTCAGAAAAGAGCCTCCCACGGGACTTGAACCCGCGACCTACGCATTACGAGTGCGTTGCTCTACCAGCTGAGCTAAGGAGGCTAATGTAATGCGAAATTAATAAGAAATAAAAAAAGGGGATAAACCATCCCCTTTTATTTTCTTCAACGCAAACAATGCGATTTAGGCTTCGCCTTCGGCTGCGACTCCGCGCATTCTCATAATGTCGCGATCGAAAATATACATATTGTGTGCACCCAGCAAATTGAGCTTATCGATAATGCTTTGAACAGAGGATTCCTCTTCTAGTTGTTCTTCCACAAACCACTGAATCCAGTGATGGGTGGTGAAATCTTTTTCTTCCAGCGCAAGGCCCACAATTTCGTTGATCGAACGAGTTACCATCTGCTCGTGCTCCAGCGAAGCATCGAAAACAGATTTTACGTCCTTAAACTCAACGGGTGGCTGGTCAACAACGGGCACGATGCCATGTCCGCCACGCTCATTTATATAGCGCAAAAACTTCAGCATGTGAACGCGTTCTTCTTCCGACTGGGCGTAAAACCAATCAGCAATGCCTTCCATACCCTTATTCTCGGCCCAAGAGGCCATGGCAAGGTACAAGGCTGAGGCATAAGCTTCTTTCCCTACCTGAAGATTCAGGATTTCTTCCATTTTTTTCGATAACATGGTCTTCTGTTTTTTATGGTTTGTAATTGAAAAATTTACTTTGAATATCAAAGGTAGAAAATAATCAGGCTTGTGTTGCATCAAAAATAGAGGTGAGATCGATTTAAAATTTATTAACGTTTTAAAATTTTAAAAAATATTCATAATCAGATACTTGTATTTTTTATGAGAAAAAGTGAAAAAAAAGCTTTGTCACAAAAAAACCTTTGTTTAATTTTAATCTCATGATTGACCAGATGTTGACAAAAACAACCCTCCATAGAAGCGCATGGCTTCGCAACACCTGGGCCTGGTGGCGGTCCTCCCGGGCTGCTTATATATTCTCCTAACCTCTGTGGGGGCTTTGTGCCTCCGTGTAATTCAAAATAATTACATACAAATTCCTCTTGCCGGTAAGTGCCGGTCATTCCTTATTTCATTTTTTAAGAATTAATATCATGCAACGAAAAATCATGCTTTCAGAAGCGGAGATTCCGCGTTTTTATTACAACATCACCGCAGATATGCCCAATAAGCCGCTGCCACCGCTTCACCCCGGCACGCGGCAACCCATTACTCCCGACCTGCTCGAACCGCTTTTCCCAAAAGAACTGATACTTCAGGAGGTTTCTTACGAGCGCTTTATTGAAATTCCCGACGAGGTAAGAAAGATATATGCCAGCTGGAGGCCCACGCCGCTTTTCCGTGCAACTGGCCTTGAAAAATTGCTCGACACCCCTGCAAAGATTTATTATAAATACGAAGGGGTTAGCCCTGCCGGCTCGCATAAACCGAATACGGCTGTGGCCCAGGCTTTTTACAGTAAGATGGAAGGAATTAAGCGTATTACTACCGAAACTGGAGCAGGGCAGTGGGGTACCGCATTGGCTTATGCCTGTCAAATGTTTGGCATGGAGTGCGAAGTGTTTATGGTGAAAGTGAGTTACGACCAAAAACCCTATCGTAAAATCATGATGAATACTTTTGGCGGAACCGTTCATTCTTCTCCATCTCTGATTACAGAGGTGGGCAGGCGGATGCTTGATGCTAATCCCCATTCTACGGGTAGTCTTGGTATTGCCATTTCTGAGGCCATTGAAAGGGCTGCCAGCGATCCGGAAGCCCACTATGCCTTGGGCAGTGTGCTCAATCATGTGTTGCTGCACCAAACGGTGATAGGGCAGGAGGCCATTCTTCAGATGGAAAAGGCAGGTGCTTTTCCTGACATAGTGGTGGCGCCTTTTGGAGGTGGCAGCAATTTTGCCGGCATAGCCTTCCCATTCCTGGAAAAGAACCTGCGTGAAAATCAAAATGTTCGCTGCATTGCCGTTGAACCCACTTCATGCCCAAAGCTGACACGCGGGGAGTTCCGATACGATTTTGGCGATACGGCCGGTATGACGCCGCTGCTGCCTATGTATACGCTTGGACATGATTTTATGCCATCTCCCATTCACGCCGGCGGCCTCAGGTACCATGGAGCTGGTGTGATTGTAAGCCAGTTGCTCAAAGATGGCTTGATTGAAGCAGTATCTCAAAATCAGCAGCGTTGCTTCGAAGCTGGAATGGATTTTATAAAATCTGAAGGGATTATTCCTGCGCCTGAAGCCACCCATGCTATTGCTACAGTTATTGATGAAGCCTTGCGCTGTAAAGAAGAAGGAACAGAGCGAACCATTCTGTTTAACCTTTGTGGGCATGGGTACTTCGATATGGCGTCTTATGCTTCCTACATGTCTGGCGAACTGACCGACCCTGGGGTGAGCGACGAAGAAATAAAAAGATCCGTCTCGCTAACCGACGCCCTGCAGCCAAGCTGAAGATTAGCCGGACAAGCCGGAAGCAATGCAAAACAGGCTGTCAAAGATTAATGCTGACAGCCTGTAATATTTTTTGCCAATTCAATTAAAAGGTAACGGTATGGCGCGATCCATTTACGCCCACGGCAATTACGGTAATGTTTTGTGGAAGCGACGGTACTGAAAAACTGCTTCTGGGCGAAATATGGATAATCTGGTTATTGTGATAAACCTCAAAAACGGCCACATTATGCCAGCCGTTCAGGGTAAGCATATGACCTGTACGGTTGGCTGTGCCTGCTATTACAGGGTTATTGGCTTGAAAAGCACCCAGGTTGCCATCGGTAATATATTGAACCGCTCCGTTTGGCACCTGATAACCCTTTTGGGCAATGTATGCCTTGGCTTCGTCAATTTGCTGCTGGGTAACCGTTAACCTCCTGGTTCCATAATCATTTATATCCTGATCAATAGGCCTTAAAAAGCCCCAGGCCTCGAAAAACCCGGTCAGGTCTTCTTCTGCCACATCACAAACCGTTTTCACAAATTCAATTTGGCAAAGGCCATCGTTGGGCGGATCAGGGTTCAGTCTGATCTGTTCATGTAAATCTTTGTAGAAATCAGGCTTATTACGTGCCTTGGCATAATACAATTGTAATTGCCAGAATGGCACCAGTTTGCAAAAAACATCAGGATGGGCGCCGTGGGCAAGCCCAGGAGCAATGATCTCGGTAAATGCTTTTTCGTAACGGTTGCCGAAACCAGAAATGTTTTCAGTTTGCAAGCGCGAAGGGTTGCCAAAGCTTGTTTGTACATGCTGAGAATAAATATTTACAGTTACTTCGGTCATCCCAATCCACATGAGTCCCGGACGTGTTTGGTTAATATGTCCGGTTTCGTGAGCCGGTCCCCAAATATGAGCCCCCCTTATATGGCTATGATTGGCAATATACTGCAATGTAGAGGGTGCATATTCAGTGGCATTGCCGGTGGCATGCATGTAAACCCCCGGACTGATATTAGTCCTGTAATATAGCCTCCCGGCCGGCACTCTGTCGTACTTATATAACCCCATTAACTGATGTTGCATCAAAACAATGCTGTCGTAAACTTCAACCAACCTTACCGCGTTGATGGTATGTTGTCTTAATTCGGGCGTGGTAAAAGTGATGTGCACCCGTTCTCCTTTAAGGTCGAAAAAACCATAAGGCGCTTTGGCAATCATTTTTTGCCAGTCTTCATTGGTGTGCTTGCTTAAGTCGAAATAACCGTTAATTAGGCCTGAAGCAATATTTACCTTGATTTCATGCTCAAATTCGGCATTATAAATGAGGTAAACCAATCCGTTTACTGGTGAAGATATTCTATTGGGGCCCGGGTTCAGGAAAAAATCCTGGCCGCCATAACCTTCAGTGTGGTCAACAATTCGTAACACAAGGTCGGTTTGGGTCTCATTCACAAAAACCACCAAGTCTTCGCCGGCCCGAACATAAATTCCGGTCATATTATCGTAAGAGCCCATTCTGTTGGTTTTATTATGGCTGGCAATAATAGATGGCTCAGCATAAGTAGTATAATCGCCAATTCGCTCACGTTCATAAACCCCATCGTAAATGGCGTATGCCATATTGCGAATGAAATCATTGCTAATGTTTTTCAGTTGGTTTCTGGTAACTGTGCTTTTCAATTCTGAAAAACTCAGGTCTGAGAAATATTCTGCATAACTGCCGGCCTGGTTGTTAAAACGGAAAAATTCGAATTGCGAGGCCGAAACAAAATCGTTGCGCCCTTTGGTAACAATCATTTTTATTGACGCAGGTTCGCTAAGTTCATTGCCGAAACTAATGCGTTTTGTGGTCGAACTGTTTGCAAACTGAAAATCGCCCAGTTTTTCATAATTCTCTTGTCCACGGTTTTTTATCCAAACCTCTGTTTCCAAAATAAACCCATTTACACCGCCATCCTTACGGGGATGATAAAGCATATAGTCTATTTTGGCTGTGGTGCTGCCAAAATGAAATTCAATTTCAACAGGCACATTTGGGAAAAGAGTTTGGTTCCAGCGACTATGATACAATGTGTTGTAGTTTCCATCCAAGGCTTTTGAAATGTCTTCGCCCGGCTGGTTCTCACTGGCATTGGCCGAACTGGTGAAAACTTGCATGTCCTTTGGTATTTCTGCAGCATCACCAGGAATATATTCTTCCAATGGCTTAATGTCGTCAATGTCTTTTTTTGAACAACTCTGTAAACTTGTTGCAGCACTAAAGATTATAGCAGCAAGGAAAAAGGAAATGATTCGCTTCATTGTATTATTTTTTGACAAAGATAAAAACTTATTAATAAAAATAAATAAGAATAAGTTTCTTTTTAAAAAAGGATAATAAATATGTTTTTTCCAGTTTATAAACTTTTTCTAAATTTGTCGGGGTTGAATGATTTTATATTATGAACGGAGAACAAAAATTATATCAGTTGTTAAGGGAGCTTGGCCTTGAATTTGATTACCATGAGCATCCTGCAGTTCCAACCGTGGAAGAAGCTGCAAAATATTGGAAAGACCTTGATGCCACCCATTGCAAAAATCTGTTTTTCAGAAACCATAAGGGAAACCGCCACTACCTGGTTATTCTGGAGCATCAACAAGAACTTAACATCCGCGACCTGGAGCAACGCCTGAAGCAGGGCAAGCTTACCTTTGCATCGCCCGAAAGGCTTAAAAAACACCTTGGGTTAACACCTGGGTCCGTTTCCCCTTTCGGGCTAATCAACGACCACACAAAACATGTCCACCTTTTTCTTGATAAAAATCTTGAAAAAAGCGAAAGCATTAGCTTTCACCCCTGCATCAACACTGCTTCATTGGTAATTAAATATTCTGACTTTCTGAAATTTCTTGATCACTGTGGCAATACCTATGAGTACGTTGAAATGTATGATTAAAGCAGCGCAGAGCAGAGGGCATGGGGCAGAGCGCACAGCACAAAGAGAAAAGAGAAAAATGAAAAGCGGTAGTAGGTAGCAGTAGTCTTTTTAGCTCAGGGCGCAGAGCAGAGGGCAGAGGAATTTGATTGATGAATAATGATTTAGTATTTATGATTAGAGGATTAGCAAATTAGCAGATTAGCGGATGAGCAGATTTTGACCCCTAATCCCTGACCCCTAATCATTTAACAATAAACCTTAACCCCCTAACCCCAAACCTTTCCCCATGTCAGAAAAAGAAAACATCGACGCTTTTTTTTCGCAGCAGCATATTGCAGTGGCAGGCTATTCGCGCGATCCAAAGAAATTTGGCGCCCAGGTGTTTGAAATGTTGAAAATCCGGGGATACAATGTTTACCCCGTAAATCCGGCTGGGGGCCAAACGCCTGATGGCGGTATTGTTTATCCTGCATTGGGTGAATTACCCGGCGAAGTTAAGGCTGCCGTGATATTAACCAAACCGGCGATTACCAACCAGGTAATAAAGGAAGCTGTTAAAAAAAAACTTTCGTTATTGTGGGTGCAGCAAATGTCAGACAATAAAGAAACCCTACCCCTCCTCGAACAAAGTGGCCTTACATACATAACAAAGCGCTGCATCTTTATGTACGCCAATCCAGGTGGGTTCCATAAATTTCACCGCTGGCTGGTAAGTTTGTTTGGCAGGTTTCCAAAATAACGCCACCGGAAACCAAAGAAGCAAGCGAATCCCAAAAAACCCTGGTTTCACCTTAGAAGGAATTCCCCGTGATGCAGAACTGCTCAGCGATGGATACACGGATATTGAAATGTATTCATTGCTGAAGAGCGAGTGGAAGGAGGGGTGAGGAAGTTGGAAGTCGGAAGTCGGAAGTCGGAAGTAAAGGAGTTTATTCATAAATCATAATTCATAAATCATCAATACAAAAATGAACCGTTGTCCATGGTGCGGAACCGATCCGCTGTACGTTAAGTATCATGACGAAGAGTGGGGTGTGCCTGTTCATGAGGACAGAAAGCATTTCGAATTCCTGGTACTTGAATCAATGCAGGCTGGCCTCAGCTGGTATATTGTTTTAAAGAAGCGGGAGAATTTCCGCAAGGCTTTTGCCGGTTTCGATCCGGTGAGGGTGGCTGCTTATGGTCCTGAAAAAGTGGAAGAACTGGTTCAGGATGCAGGTATCATCCGGAACAGGGCCAAAATTTTGGCGGCAATAAATAATGCTGCCCGTTTTCTCGAAGTAAAGAAAGAGTTTGGAACCTTCGATAATTACTTTTGGTCTTTTGTTGAGAATAGCCCGGTTATAAATAAATGGGAAAACCTTTCGCAGCTTCCGGCAAGCACATTCTTATCTGACCTGATAAGTAAGGACCTGAAAAAACGTGGGTTCAAATTTCTGGGCACTACTGTAATTTATGCGCACATGCAAGCTATTGGCCTGATTAACGACCACCTGACTGGTTGTTTCAGGTGGAAGGAAGTGCAAGGGTAAAAAAACGGGGGCTGCCAAATCAGCCCCCGCAGATTAAAAGGTAAAGAGGAGGTTTACTCTAACCCAGTAATATCTATTTCCACGACAGTGGTTTCATTTCTAATTACTTCAATATCTTCAATAATTCCGATGACTTCGCTGAAATCGCCATCGATTGCGGTTACTACCACCAGTTCATAGATGCCTTCGGGAAGGAACGCAAACATGAATTTTCCGTCTTCATCAACCAATTTGCTGCTGATAGCATTGGGGAACCTGGGTTCTTCCTCGGCCGGTTCGTCGGCTTCTGATTCGTCATAGGCATCGGCATCATAAATATAAACTAAGTAGCCGAGACCTTCAGTTTCATCGTCCATATTCAGGAGGGTGCCATCAATTTCGCCTGAGCGATCTTCCACCACTAGTCTGATAGTGGGCTTGAGGATAAATTTGCCTGAGTTTCCGGCCACTACTACCGATTTTCTAACGTCAAAGTCGGCGGTAATATAAATATCGCCCTGTGCGGGGATGATAAACTCGCCCACGGCTTTGTAGCCGGTCTGTGCGCCACTGGGGACAAACAATGGCTGGGTGGTGCCATCGCCAAACTCGAGGTAGCAGCCGGGGTTGGTGTGACTGCCATAGCCCATTTCAGGTGCCTCGAGCATAAACCGCAACTGGGTAATGGTTCCGGCAGGAAGCTCGAAACTGCCCATCTGGGCCGAGATGCCGTCGGTGAGCTCAAGCAGGTTGAGGGTCATAGGACCATCAAACTCTTCGAGCACCATCCAGGTTTCGTCCTGGTTGTATTCAATGCCGGTAAAGGTTATGAAAACCCCGGTAATGTCGTAAGCATCAATGGGCGCATCGGTAATGGATAAATGCAGGGTGCCTTGCTTTGTTTCGTTTAAATCTGAATCTTTTTGGCAGGAGGTAATCAGCAGGGCTGTTATTCCTATTAATGTGAAAAGAAAAGCAAAATTTCTAAGTTGTCTCATAATCATCAATTTTTAGTTTTAAAAAAGGGGAGGTCTAATGCTAAGACGATACCAATCCCAAAAAGGTTGGAATGTCAAAAGTTTATTCAAAGGAGTAGTTTAGCGAAAGCGAAAAAACAAATGAAGCATTGCGCGTGCGGTTTAGGTATGCAGGAATTTCTTGGTTTCCCGAAAAGGCGTTGGTAAGGCCATATTTTGCAAAGATGCCTGTGCCCAGGAACAGCTGCCCTGAAACCGGAATGAAATATTCGTAACCGGCCACAAGGCCCAGGTCGGTGTTCGAATACTGGTCTTTCACCTTTTGCGCTGTGCTGCCGTCAAATGTGCGCGCCTGCATGAGGGCCCCTGCATAAACCCCCAGACTGAGCATATGTGGCGATAGCCCCCTGCCAAAGCGGTGACTGTATTGCAAGGTAATGCTGGTGTAATTGAGCTCGAGGGCGGTTGAAGCATACCTGCCTGCAATGTACTCGTTATAATTCTGGCGGCTTTGCGAAATAAGAAACAACTCTGACTTGAGGCCCGACCTGGCCGATAGTGGAACGAAGGTGGTAAAGCCGAAATTCTTGCCAAAGGAGGCATGGGTGTTGGTCAGTGCCTGGCTTTGCAGGCCACGCATGGTTTTCTGGTTCAGCAGCCAGGTGTTGGCAAACTGCCCCACCACGCCAATGCTGAAGGTGGGAGCTGTTTTTTCGGGATTAATGGCGGCAAGAAATTCGGCTTCAAGACTATTAAATGGGGAGGTTTTTATGTTTGTTTGGGGGCCAGATATCAAAGCGACCTGGCTAGCAGGCTTCGATCGGATGACATTAATCACTTCACTTTTTGCCACATAAATGTCCTTCTCTTCATGCTCAAAAACCACTAATGAGGGGCTGTCGCCAATGGCTTTTCTTTTGGCAGGGGCTGGTTTTATGGCTAAAATGGGCTCCTGGCTTTGAGTATTCTGGATAATGTCGGTAACGGCTGAGGTGGTTTCCTGCACAGACGTTGTTGCCTCTTCAGCAACCAGGGGTGCGCTGCGGGGTGCGGCAAGTTCGCCGAACCAAAAGAACCAGGCAGCAAACCCAACAAGCAAGGCAACAGAAGCAGCCATGCCCAGGGCAGCCCAAAGCGGAAGCCTCCTGGCAGGCAACTTGCCCGAAAGCCTTAGCCAGACAAGGTCGGTGTCAAGGTCGTCCTGAATCGATTCCCATAAAGCCCCGGGGGGTTCCTCCTGGTTCGACTCGATCTCTGTCCGGTACCATTTATCAAAATCCATCTGCTTGCGCTTTTTTTCTTTAATCTTTATTCTTGCCGTATTCTTCCGGCCAGTCTTCCTGCTGGTTAATCTGAATAGCCAGAAGCTGCCTTCTCATTTCCCTGTAGCTGGAAATGAGCTGCGACACAAATTCACATTCTTCGGTGTTGAGCAAATACACTACGTCCTGGTTTTTTTCCAGTTCTTCCAACAGCCTGAGTTCTTTATCTGTCAACATCTTGAATTGGTTTTTTGGGGGTTGTTTCTTTTTGGAGCTTTTCATTATCCCTGGTTGTTTTCTATCCAGCCCTTCAGGATGCTTCTGGCACGGTTGTATTGCGACTTTGAGGTTCCTTCGCTGATTTGAAGCTGGTCGGCAATTTCCTTGTGCGAAAATCCTTCGAGGGCAAAAAGATTGAAAATAGCTCTGGCACCATCGGGCAGGTGGCTCACCATTTCAAGTATTTCCTTGGTAGCAAGATAACTGTGCACACCGGGTTTTTTATCTATTTGAATTTCTTCCATGTCTTCCTTAATGTAATGATCAAGTCGTTGCTTCTTTCTGAGGAGGTCGATGGCCGTATTGCTTACCACCCTTCTGATCCAGCCTTCGAGCGAGCCTTCCATTTTAAAACTGTCAATAGTTCTGAAAATTTTCAGAAAAGCATCGTGCAACATATCCTGGGCCAGTTCGCGATTTCCGGCATAGCTCATGCAAATGCCATACATTTTGCGCGAATACCGGCGGTACAAAATCTCCTGGTATTTACGCTCATTGTTCTGGCAACCCTTTACTATTTCCTCCTCTTTATAAAGGTCAACCTGCATTAAAACCTATTCAATAATCACTTCAAACGACTGACTTAATCTATTAGCAATAACGTTAAAAATAGGACTGTTCATGTCCTGGTTAATTAGAATTATATCAGTGCCATTCTGATTATGGATTTCAGAAGACACCAGCAGTCCGACATTAACCAGCCTGAAAAGGTGGCTGGCGTCTACATTTACCGCAGCCTTGCCGGGCACATCCTTTTTCAACACAATGTTGCCTTCGGAGCTGCCTTGAGCCACTACCCGCACTGGCTCACTGTACTGGTATTCAAATCTTACCGCTTTATGCCCGACAATGGGAAGGTTGGCTTCGCCTGTCATTACCAGGGGCAAATGCCCGGGGGCACCCAGATGAAAAATCATTTCAATACGTTCGTAAATTCCCTGGGGTATGTCGAACTGTACCAGCCTGTTAAGAGTTTGCGTTTCGAGGTCAACCACAATGGGCGGGTCGAAATCGGCGGTAAAAAATACATCGCTGGCGTCCTGGCGTCTGCCTTCAAATTCGATGGTGCTTACCACCAGGGTGCCGCCATCCATGGTCAGGTATACCTGGCCGCTTGGGTCTGTATCCACTGCAGCATCCTTCAGGCCTTCCTCGGCGGAAAGCGGAATCATACCAAAAGTAAAATTGACCTTTGCCGGCAGGGTCGAAGGGTCTTTTTGGCAAGAAGCAAGGCTCAGGAAAAAAATAAAGAATAGTGGTAAAAGTTTTCTCATGCAGATATGTTTTTCAAAAATCACCTTTTTTAATTCTTCACTTAAAGGTAAGACGCTATTGGGAGATAAAAGGTTGGAAGGCAAAAAATATATTCCTCTTTTAGCTGATATCAGCATTAAAAATTTTGCCCGGATAGGGGTTTATTGGCGGGGATGATTATTTTTGCACAAAACATAATGCATGCGATTAAACACTGTATATCACAAAAATTGCCTCGAAGGCTTGGCTTCGCTAGAGGATGAGGTAGCCGATCTTGTTTTTACCGACCCACCTTATTTCCAGAACCGGGCGCAGAATATAAAGGGCTTAAAAAACCACAAGGATGTAATTACTGAATTTGAATTTGATGGTTTTCATTCGGAAGAAGCCTACCTGCAGTTTTTGGAAGATGTGCTGCGGGAATGCTACCGGGTGGCCAAACCGGGCGCCAGTGGCTACCTTTGGTGCGGCGACGATTTTGTTTCGTACCTCAACCGCATTGTTACCAAAGCAGGCTTTCGGTTCCGAAAGGTGATACACTGGCACAAAACCAATCCCTTCCCAGCCATACATACCCGGAAAATGTTTGCCAACAGCATGGAATTAATGGTCCATTTCTCGAAGGGAAGCCCCAAAACCTGGAATCACAAGCCCGTAAACGAGATGCACAATTTTATTGAAGCCCCCATTTGCATGGGCGCTGAGCGCACCCCACACAAAACGCAGAAGCCTTTGCGCGTTTGCCTTCCCTACATTGAGATCAGCAGCAATCCCGGCGACCTGGTGCTCGACCCTTTCATGGGCTCAGGAACTACCGCTCTGGCCTGCCTCAAAACCGGCAGAGACTTTATCGGCTATGAACTAAACAAAGACTATTGCCAGATCATTGAGGGCCGGTTCAGTGAATTTTTGAATACCCCTTCGCTTTTTGGGGGTGAAGAGCCGAAGGTTATTTATTGAGCTCAGGGCATAGGGCAGAGGGCATGGGGCACAGGGCTCCGAGCGCAGAGTTTTTGATTTTTGAATGATGATTTATGAATTTTAAAAAAACGGCCAACGTTATTCAGGCATTGGCTCAATCATCAACCGATCCCGCACTTAAGGAAGAGTTCATTAACGAAGTGAACCAACCGCAGGGAGCTCAGCGAAGCTAATAATCATCAATCATCAATCATCAATACCTTACCGGGTATATTAAACTCCTCAAGCATTTCAAAAGGTATCCCAACACCAATGGTGTGCCACTGATCCTTGCCGCTGCGGTTAAAGGCTTGTATAATGGTTAGCTCCCTTTGCTTTCCGAGAAAGTCCAGTTTTTGCTTTTGCTGTCCGCTGCGGCTGTGCAGCTCGAGGTTAATTTTTGCAAACCATGCGCCGGGCATGGCGGGCCATAATTTGGTTAGAAAAAAATCCACCAGTCTCTTCTTGTTCAGCCAGATAACCCTTTCGGGAAAAAAACAAGCCAAAAAATCGGCCTTGCTTTGGTGCATCCAGCCCATGGTGCCGGGGTATTTACTGTAGCATTCAAGATACAGGTCGCCATAATCGTGATCTCTGAATTTTTCCGACACCATCAGCCGGCGTCCATTCAGCTCAAACGAAAGATCGATGTCCTGGCGCTGATACACCATGTCCTCTTCGCTATCAGAATTGTAACGCACAATATTTTTCACACCCAGTTTTTCGGTGTAAAACCGGTCGGCCCGGGATTGTTGTTGGAGTTCCCTGTGGAGGCTGTCGCGAAAATGATGCGCTTCCATAATTTCCTTTTCGAAGGATAAAAATAAGGAAAAGTTGTTAAGATTGTCAAGTGGATAAAGGTTTCTTCGGTCAGAACCAATGGCAGAGTTCCATACTTCCCTCAAAAAGAGGTATCTTTTGGAAAACACAAAAACAAAACAGCCACCTACGATTTTCCGTAAGCGGCTGTTTATAAAGCTGTTGTCCTGTCAGGGGTCGAACCTGAACTCTTCTGATTCAGAGTCAGACGTGTTGCCAATTACACCACAGGACATTGGAGGTGCAAAATTAATATTTTTTTCGACTCAAAAATACTGCGGTTAATTATTACTTGTTTTTTTCGGTGTTTACCCACGATTCGCGCAAGGGCACCGTGCGGTTGAATACCAGGTTGCCAGCTTTGCTGTCGGGATCTGTTACAAAATATCCAGTGCGTTCAAACTGGAAGCGTTGTCCGGCCGAGGCTTCTTTTACCGAAGGCTCAACAAAGGCATTAACGGTTTTAAGCGATTCAGGATTCAGGTGCACACGGAAATCTTGTCCTTCCTCAACCTCTTCCGGATCGGGCACTTTGAACAGGCGGTCGTAAAGCCGCACTTCTGCTTCCACGGCATGTTCGGGGCAAACCCAATGAAGGGTGCCTTTCACTTTTTTGTCGCTGGGTAAGCCGCTCTTTGTTTCTGGAAAATATGTGCAATGAATTTCACTCACCTCGCCCTGTTCGTCCTTCACCACATAATCGCAGCGGATAATGTAAGCCGATTTTAGGCGGACTTCGGTGCCGGGTGCCAGACGGAAGAACTTCTTGGGCGGATTCTCCATAAAGTCCTCGCGTTCTATCACCAGGTTTTTGCTGAATGGCAGCATTCGGTGGCCGCTATCAGGGTCTTCGGGGTTAGTGACAGCCGGAAGTTCTTCATATTGTCCTTCGGGGTAGTTGTCTATTATCAGTTTTACCGGGTTAAAAACGGCCATGGCCCGCGGTGCAGTTTTGTTAAGGTCTTCGCGTATGCAATGTTCCAGCAGCCCGACCTCTATCACATTTTCGCGCTTTGCCACACCCACGCGATCAGCAAACATACGGAGGCTGGCGGGGGTGAAGCCGCGCCTGCGCAGCCCGCTAATGGTGGGCATGCGGGGATCGTCCCAGCCATTTACCAGGCCTTCCTGCACCAGGGTTAGCAGCTTACGCTTGCTCATTATGGTGTAGCTGAGGTTCAGCCGGGCGAATTCTATTTGCCGGGGTTTCATCTTGGGCAGGTCCAGTTCATTAAGGAACCAGTCGTACAAGGGGCGGTGCACCTCAAACTCGAGGGTGCAAATACTGTGCGTTATGCTTTCGAGGTAGTCACTTTGCCCATGCGCCCAGTCGTACATGGGGTAAATGCACCAGTCGTTGCCTGTGCGGTGGTGATGCGCATGCATGATGCGGTACATTACCGGGTCGCGCATGTGCATGTTGGGCGAGGACATGTCGACCTTGGCACGCAGTACATAACTTCCATCAGGAAATTCGCCCTTACGCATGCGTCCGAACAGGTCAAGGTTTTCTTCCACGCCGCGGTTGCGCCAGGGGCTTTCCTTGCCAGGGGTAGCAGGCGTGCCGCGGTTGGCACTGATCTCTTCGGCAGTCATTTCGCATACATAAGCCTTGCCTTTTTCTATCAGGTGAACCGCAAACTGGAAAAGCTGCTCAAAATAATCCGATGCATAAAATTCACGTTCTTCCCAGTCGAAGCCCAGCCAGCGCACATCTTCCTTTATGCTGTCAACATATTCCTGCTCCTCTTTAGTGGGGTTGGTGTCATCGAAACGCAGGTTGCACTTGCCACTGAATTTCTGCGCCAGCCCAAAGTTCAGGCAGATGCTCTTGGCATGACCGATATGCAGGTAACCGTTGGGTTCCGGGGGGAAGCGCGTATGCACCCTGCCTTCGGTGCTGCCTTTTTCAAGGTCGTTGGTAATGATTTGTTCCAGGAAGTTGAGCGAAGCTTTTGGTTCGGGCGTGGTGTTTTCCATTATCGGGCCTTATTTTGTCTGTTAGTTTTCACGAAAGTGCAAAATTAAAAATAAGCAAGGACTATAGGGGAGGTTTTTTTACTTTTGTGTAAACCATAAAAAGTAAATCTATGGGAAAGATCATCCTGGAGCAGATGGAGTTTTATGCCTACCATGGCTGTTTTGAAGAAGAGCAGATCATTGGCAATCGTTTTATAGTGAACCTTGAGCTGGAAACCAATACCGCTGCCGCGGAAATTTCTGACAAGTTGCACGACACTGTCAACTACCAAAAGGTGTACAACCTGGTAAAAGCCCAAATGGACACGAAAAGCTCCCTGCTCGAGCATATCGGCCGGCGCATTCTCGACTCGGTAATGACTGCTTTTCCGGTAATTTCAAGCGTAAAGCTTCGCATTTCGAAGATGAACCCGCCCATGGGTGGCAAGATGCATGCGGTGAGTGTGGAGCTGTCGCGATAAATTTGGTATTAATACCAAAAAAATAATTTTGCCGATAGCATAATTTGCTTTATTTTTGCGGCGTAAAAACCCAACAGGGTCTCGTGGCCGAGTGGCTAGGCAGAGGTCTGCAAAACCTCGTACAGCGGTTCGAATCCGCTCGAGACCTCAACCCCTGTGAAACCCCTTGCCAGTCAAGGGGTTTTTTTGTTCCCCTCGACTGCGCTCGGGTGTCTTACTGGTCAGGCTGAGCTAAGCCGAAGCCTTGTTCTTTAATGGTAATGTGACTCTCAATAAAATTAAAAAAACCGCTCCTTTTGGATGTTCTGAATCCAGAAGGAGCGGCAATATGACGGAATGAATATTTTTACAGCAACTCAGCTTCCATTTGTATTGTAACAGCCTTAAGGGCTTTCGAAACGGGACAGTTCTCTTTGGCGCCGCCAGCGATTTCGAGAAATTTTTCTTTGGTTATTCCGCTTACCTTGCCGCGGGTTTTTAGCAATATTTCAGTAATGGCAAAGCCGGCATCGGTCTTGGCCAGGGTGACTATAGCCTCGGTTTCAATAGCTTCAGGGGTAAAGCCTGCCTGATCCAGACTGTGCGCAAAGGCCATGGAAAAACAGCTGGCATGGGCTGCGCCAATGAGTTCTTCAGGGCTCGAAAGTTTTTTGTCATCTTCAAAGCGGGTGGTAAAACTATATCCTCCTTCGAAGCCGCTGGTTTTCAAAGCGTATTTTCCGTTACCTTTTACCAGGTTACCTTCCCAGCGTGCACTTGCATAATGTTTGCTCATAGGGTTTGATTTGTTAATGAGTGAAAGTATATTTTGTCAGGGGTTAAACCGGAAAGCATATTCGATTGTTCACCTTGCGCTACAGTGTTAGTCTCAAACTTTATATTATTTTTTATTTTACCCGAAAAATAATTAAGTTTGTTGTTGAAAATTAATATTTAAATGGGTTGGTTCTAAGGGCTCGGGGGGCTGAGCAGAACTTAACCTGCAACCATTTTTTAATTCTGCACACTATGAAGAAATTAACGTTTACTATTATCGGATTTCTGGTCTTGTTTTTTGCTTGCCAGAAGGACGACCTCCGGAACAATGTTCCGGACGAACCCAACAGCAGGGTAACCTTAAAGAATCAGGAAATACGCCTTGTTCCGGGCCTTGGGCTGAAATCGACGCAAGCCTCTTCTGGCTTTGTTTACACCCTGGTAGCTGAGGTCGATGCCCCAATAGTCGACGGACGCACCGTGCAGGCCACCCATGTGGAAATTGTGGGTAACCGTGCCCTTGTTTCATACAATATGAAAGGCCCCGACCAAATCGGCGCCATTGATATTATTGATATTACCAATCCCGCTGAACCTTTTATTATTCAATCCATTGAGTTTGCCAATCGCGATGTGAACACCATTGGCTGGCATGATGGGCAAATAGTGGTTGCCGGTCAGGACTCCCAGGGCGCATACTACGGTTTTCTTGACCCCGAGGCCGAAGAAATCGAACTTGAGGTATTCAGGCTTCAGTCCTATTCGGCCATGAGCATGACCGTCATGGAAGAGATGATTTACTTGGTTAGTGGCGATAACGGGGGGCTGACGGTAGTGGATGCAGAAGGAAATGAAGAGTTCACCAGCTTTGCCGATGCCCGTTCTGTGGCGGTTGGTGAGGAGGTATTTATCCTTACTACCGAACATATCCATGCCTCAGGAGGTGGCAATATTGACGTTGATCCGGGCTTTATCCAATACGCGTCCAAGGCCGAACTTGATGTGTCGGAGCAGTTCTTGTTTGCCGCCTTGAACAGAGGAGGTGCTTATATTTACAATATCGAAGATCTGAACTTCCTGCAAATGTTCGAACGGCCAGTTACGCCTCCGGGCCTCGATGATGAAGATTTTGTTACCAATAGTGTATCTTTCAACCAGCCTTTGCTTTTCATTGGCAACGGCGGTGCAGGCATCGCTGTTGCGGGTCTCGAAGGTGGCACCGAAGGGAAAAATTCCACTTTCGTGGAATATGGCTACTTTGATTTCGGAGGCCCCCTGTCCACCAATTTTGTGAAGTCGGAAGGCAACTTTATTTTTGTAGCTACCGGACTGGGTGGGCTTAAGATTCTTACCTTCTTCGAAGACGATGATGACGACTGCAATTGGAGTTCTGAAACTGCTTTTGCCGGTTCTGATGCCGGTAGCGGCGATGCCTGGTGGTATTATTTCGACAATACTTCCTCCACCGGTTCGACGCATCCCATTTACGCCGGGCAACAACTGGTGGAAGGAGCCTATGTTGAATACAGCAATGGAGTGTTTACCATAACCCTTGGCGACAATATGATGCTGCGTAATGTTTCAGAACCCGTTAAGATTCAGGGCTACAATGAAGGTGAATTGCCAAACGAAAGGCCTGCGGCAGGTTTGTTTACCACTTACAAGGGGAATGAGCTGGTTATTGAAATTCCATATTTTCCATATTATGTGATACACCTTGATGCATGGGTGTGCAAATGAAAATAAAAATTAATGACCGGGTTGCTGGTATATTATTCTAAGCGCCAGGGTTTATAAAAGCAAAAGAGGCTGACACATTAATTTTGTGTCAGCCTCTTTTTTTTATTTCCGCAAAGGGATAGATTAATGGCAATTTTTAAAATTTAAGTTGCCTCCCGGCAAAAAGTATGCTGTTGTGCCGATTGTCCTTTATGAAATACAGAAAAGGACGGTCGGCTTTGAAAAGTATTTTTGTTTCTTCACCGGGCATGATGGCGGTTTTTCTAACAATGACCACAGCTGTGGCGGCAGCGGCTTCGGTGCCTGCTTCGCCCACTTCGATCATGGCCTTGTGAATTACCTTGTCAATTTTGAGGTCCTGTTCGCCGGTCATACCGCTGAAGTCGGCCTTGTTTGAGAAAGCCAGTGGCATTCCCATTTGGGCCAGCAACTCTTCGAGGTCGGTTTTGGTTTCGGCCTTAAATTTGGGAATAATCGCATCGGCTTCTTTTTCTTCCATGCCAGTCATCGCTGCCATAAAATCTTCTGCCGAAAGGCTCTGCTCCAGATCGGGCAGACTCACCCCTTCATTAGGCAGCACAATCAGCATAGAAAAATCGCCGCCGGCATAGGGCAGCTCAAGGGCTTGCATTTGCTCGCCTGCAAAATACTGAAACTTGTCGGTGCGGAACATGAAGTCGGTTAGTTGGCGCTCGCCGCTGATATTGCGGAAATAATCCTGGCGGGTCATGCTTTTGTCAAACTCCATCATCCAGGGCCCGTAAAAGTGAATGGCATTGACCAGCACCAGGCGGGTATCTTCAGTGAGTACGTTCGGGAGTATAAGGTCGCTGATTTTTTCGCGTGTTTCTTCATATACCCACTGGTTAATGTCGAGGCGTATCTGCTCGCGGTCGCCACGGTAAAAGTCAACTTCATTCAAAATAGTGCCATAGTTAAGCTCAAGCAGGTCGAAAAATTGTTGTCTGAAGTGATACCCCTGCTGGGCCCAAAGATTATTGGCAATATTTAGCTGCACCTTATCACCGGCCAGCTCGCGCAGTCGCATCATATAGGCGCTGTAATCGGGGTGAAACTGCTCCTGATTGGGGTCGAAGTACAACGTGCTCACCATCTCATCCTGGGTGGAGCCAGCAGCTCCCGCATAGGTCATGGCCAGGGCCGACGAAATGCTGAACGGCGAAATGATGAAGTTTTCCTTGTATTCAGGAATGGCTTTTAGCAAGTCGAAAGCAAACAGGTTGTTGCGAAGGGGTACAGGCAGTTCCATAACTTCTTCAATGTTTTTACCGCTGGCGGTGGTTACAAGGCTTTTGCTTTTACGATTGCACGAAAAGGAGAACAGCAGCATAGATGCTATTCCGGCAAAAATTAAACTGGTTTTTAATATTTTCATTATGTAAACTATTTTTAAAAAATGAAGACTGGATTCAATTCGCATGATAAATTCTCATTCACATTTGGTTTAACGAATCATGCTCGTGAACCTAAGATCGGGAAGCCAGTCTTGCAGTTAACAAAAGTACAATTAACCGGCTGAATAATTTCTTAACTAATCTAAAACCGTACCAAATAATCGGGCCCGCTTTTCGTTGTATTACAATAATACATGTATTGCCCATTCGTTTTTTGTTAACTTTACACTGGCAAAAAATATTGTTGTTACTGGCTTTTTGCCTCTGCTGATAAGGAATCCGGGAAACCAAGGGGCTTTTTTTCCGTTTTAGAAATAAAAATGCTTTAAGTTTTGTATATGAAGAAAATATTATTCGTGTTTGTCATAATTTTTCTTTGCAATTTCCAGTTTATTTTTGGGCAAACCCGACCCAATATTCCCATAACGGGGGTTCCTAGCCAGCCATTTACTTCGCTGCGCGAGGTTATGCTAAGCAAAAATCGTGGGTGGGATGTGGGCATAAGCATTGGCACCGCCCATTCGCTGGCCGACATTGGCGGCACACGCGATGCCTCGCGCATTTTGTTTTTCGACGCCCAGTGGAAAGCCACAGGTTTACATTACGGAGCCTTTGCCCGATACAGGTTTTCCGACTTTTTTGCACTCAACGCGGGCTTTAACTACGGTCAAATTGGCGGGGCTGACAGTCTATCTCCGGTGACCTCCTCTCGATACAACCGGGCTTATTATTTTGATAATGATGTGTATGAAATCGCTCTTAAAACAGAGTTTTACCTACCCAAGCGTTATCTCAATATTCCCATTGATCTTTATGCCTATACCGGAATTATCGCTTTTTACCACGATCCCAACTTGTCGGGCCGCGAAGGCCCTATTGAAGTGGCAGAAGATTTCAGCCTGTTGCAGCCTGCCATTCCTTTTGGTTTTGGATTTCATTACACAACCCACGGCAATTTTAAAATCGGTTTTAATGTTGGCTGGCGAAAAACCTTCACCGACTATCTCGACGGTGAGGCACCAAGGGCTGGCCCGGCCAAGGATTCGTATTTTTTTAATGCCATTAATTTAGGTTACTATTTCGGCCCCCGCATGGGCAGGTAAACAGAAATCATTTCGTTTATGAAGAAATTTCTTTTTTCGGTTTTATTCTTTGTTTTTGGAGCAGCTTCGGTTCAATCTGGCTCGTTCTTCTCTGATATACCTGCTTCCGGCTTGGCGGATGCTGGAGTGGAGCATGTTTTTTTTGGCGATCAGCTTTCGCTGGCTCTGTTTTCGGCTCCCAGCACTAACTATTCGCCAGTGGTTGGGCGACGATCGGGCGACAAACGGTCACCCTCTGAAGCCAGCAAAAGGAGCCAATCGAGAAGGCATTCCAGAAGCCGGACACAGTCTTACAGCCCGCCCGAATCGGGCAGCCTGAACGCCGGCAATCTGGGAAGCGACCGCCCCACACCATCGCCAAGCAGTGTTAATCAAACCCGCGGGCAGGGTCGACTACCTCTGCGAATGTCAGAAAGAGACCGCTACTTTGGCGTGGGTAGCCGCGAAATGGGTTTTTCCTTTGGTACAGCCCACTCGTTTACCGACCTGCAGGGAAGCAAGGGCCTGGGGTTGAGCGAGTCTATCAATTACCAGGTAAATAACCCGGATTTTACCTTTGGAGTATATTCAAAATTCAGAATGGTCGACTGGTTCGGGCTAAGTCTTGGCCTTGATTATGCCAGGCTTACAGGCCGCGACGACAATTCGCTCTCAGGCTTTGAAGGCTATTCGTTCGAAAACAACCTGGTAGAATTAAATGCCCGCATTGCCTTTTACGCCCCATTGGCTACTAAAAACTCCTTCGATATTTATGGGTTTGCCGGGCTGGCGCTTTTTGCCAATAATCTGAAGCTAATAAATGCCGAAGGCATGGAGGAGCAACTCATTGGTGAGTTCCGTATATTGCAGCCTGCTATACCATTTGGCGTCGGTTTCTCCTGGTTAGCCGGTTATCGTACCGTAATCGGTTATGAATTTGGATACCGTTATACTGCCTTTAATCTTCTCGATGGAGTTGAGCCCGCTGACACCCGCTATGATGGCTATTTGTTCAATGCCATACGAATAGGTTTTATCCTGAAACCCAGACGCAGGTAGGCCTTCGGAGCTTTAACAAACATTAATATATTTTTGTGGGATAATTATTTTAATTTTGCACAAAAATAAAATTAACAAAATTGAAACAGAACTTGCCATGAGTGAGAACAAAGAACTGATCAAATGCCTGATTATTGGCAGTGGGCCAGCCGGTTATACTGCTGCCATTTATGCTGCGAGGGCCGATCTGAAACCTGTTATTTACCAGGGTTTGCAGCCCGGCGGGCAGCTAACCATTACTACCGAGGTAGAGAATTACCCGGGTTATCCCGATGGAGTTCAGGGCCCTCAAATGATGGAAGACTTCCGCAAGCAGGCCGAGCGCTTTGGTACCGACATTCGTTGGGGTCTGGCCACCGCGGTCGATCTTTCGCAAAGGCCATTTAAGGTCACCATTGACGAAACCAATGAAGTTTTTGCAGAAACCCTGATTATTTCTACCGGGGCCACCGCCCGCTGGCTAGGCTTGGAGTCGGAAAAGAAATTCAACGGTTTTGGGGTGTCGGCCTGTGCCACCTGCGATGGCTTTTTCTATAAAGGCATGAATGTGGCTGTGGTTGGCGGTGGCGACACTGCCTGTGAAGAAGCCTCCTACCTTTCGAAGCTGGCCAAAAAAGTTTACCTGATTCACCGCCGCGACGAGTTGCGCGCCTCCAAGGCCATGCAGCACCGCGTAATGAAAACCCCCAATATTGAAATAATCTGGGACTCGGTTCCGGTTGAGATTGTGGGCGATAAAACCGTGAATGGGACGATTCTGAAAAACGTTAAAACCAACGAGGAAAGTCGTCTCGACATTGAAGGGTTTTTTGTGGCCATCGGTCACACGCCCAACAGTGAGCTTTTTAGGGGACAACTCGAGATGGACGAAAACGGTTACCTTATTACCAAGCCCGACAGCACACAGACCAAGGTGCCCGGCGTATTTGCCGCTGGCGATATCCAGGATCATGTTTACCGTCAGGCGGTTACCGCTGCTGGCTCAGGCTGCATGGCAGCCATTGAGGCTGAACGTTTCCTGGCAGACCAGGATGATTAAAAACTTAAAGATCAAAAATTTAAGCCCCGGACGATTTTCTTTCGGGGCTTTTTATTGGGCAGCTTAGCTAATAATTTCTTAAACTCGAAAAATAATCTGATATTTGATATTGCTTTTTCAAAATCTAAAATCCACAACCTGCCCGGAAAATGAATGTTTACGCAATTCTTTCCTTCGTAAGCTTTTTGCTGTTTTTCCAGGCGTTGATAATCGCTCATTTGGTTTTAAAACCATCAAAAACTAAGTGGGCCTTTATCCTTTTTTCACTTTCGTTTTCCTTTTTCTCCTTTTTTAATTTCCTTGAGCATGCCACCCTCAATATTGACCTGATTTACAGCCTCGACCGTGTGGCTGCCTTGGGTTGGCTAAGTTTTCCGCTCTTTTCGAACCTGCTGATATATCGGCTTTACAATAAAGAAGAAAAATTAATTAAATATACAATCTGGTTTTTTCTGCTCCCAATGGCAGTGGCCCCCTTCATTAGGTTTCAGATTCATCCTTACTCACTGAAGCAGTTTTTTATTATCGATGGGGTTAGGTATTACTCACTTAATTCAGGGTCGTTCTGGTTCTACTTCTTCGTCGCGTATCTGCTGCTGGCGGCTTTTCTTTCCGTTTTTATCCTTTATAAATGGAGAAAAGAAGTAAGCCAGAGAAGGCAAAAATTGCAGATCAACTTTGTTCTGGGAGGCATGCTTGGGTTTGTTTTTCTAAGTTTCCTGACCAATATTATCTTGCCTTACCTTGGTTATACCAAAATAGGGCCTTTGGCGCATGTAAACGCCATCCCCATGGGCCTGGGTTTATTTTTTGCTGTGGTAAGCCTTCGGCCGCAGGCTTTTTCGTCCGATATCGTTTCGCGCCTTATTACGAATCACCTTCGCGAGTTTGTTTTTTATTTTGATCAACAAGGACGCATCTATTCCGTAAACCGCTATTGCCTCGACAATTTGAAATTTAATAGTTACGAAATAATGCGGCTTTCGCCGGAAAAGCTCTTTCGCGATCACACCACCATCAAGGAACTTGCCAGGCAGGTGCGATACCGGCGGGATGTGCCCGAGATATCCACAGAGCTTTTGCCAAGGACAGGACAGCCCATTCCTGTGGTTATTACTTTCATCAGGATTGACGATTACCTGGGTAATTTTCTGGGAATGGTATTGCTCGGTGTTGACCTGCGACAAAAGGTGAAGCTTCAGGAGGAGGTGGCCGAGCGAACCCGCAATGAAAAGGCTCTTACTCAAATCAGGCAAGACCTTGAATTGCTGGTCGAAAAACGCACCCAGGAACTTTTTAATGCCAATAAAAAACTGGGAAAGGAGATTCTTGAAAAGAAAAGGGCCGAACAGCAGATTTCGTCAGACCTGCATGAAAAGATTCAGCTGGTGCAGGAGATCCACCACCGCGTTAAGAACAACATCCAGATTATTATTTCTCTTACCAATATGCTCGGATCGCACAAGGATATTGACGCCAGAGCTAGGGAAAAGCTCAGGCGTATTGCAGAGCGCATCCGAAATATTTCGGCCATACACGAAGATTTCTATTCATCAAAAAACCTCTCGCGCATTAATTTTAGCAATTTCATCAAAAATTCAACGGGTGAGATTTATTCCAACAAAGGTGCGGGCAAGAATATTATTTTCAGACTGAATGTTGGCAACGAGTTTCTTGAAATAGATCAGGCCATTCCATGCGGAATTATTTACACCGAATTGCTCACCAATGCTTTGCAGCATGCTTTTCAAATTGCAGAAAAAGGTGATGAAAAAGGTATGCAAGTAGGTACTATCAATGTTGAGTTTTATAGACGCCAAAACGAATATACCTTGCTCATTAGCGACAATGGAGTTGGACTGGCAACTGATTTCACTCTCGGCGGGATTGGTGCCTCCGGGCTTGGCCTGGTAAATGTGCTGGTAAAAGATCATTTAAAGGGACGCTTGACTCACCGGGTATCCTACGGAACATCCTTTATTTTGAAATTCGAAAAATAAGCCAGAATACAAAATGCAGATTTACCTGATTTCCATATTATCTCTTGCAGTGCTGATATTGTACCTGGAAATGGGGTTGTTTGTGCTTTTCAAAAACCCTTCGGCCGCCCTGAATCGATGGTTTTTCGCAGTATCTGTGGTTTTTGCGCTGTGGTCATTTGGTCATGTAGTTTACGAGCCAGACAACCGCCACTACGGCGGCTATCCTTTCTTTGCTTTTGCAGCGGTTGGCTCCTTCCTGTATATCCCGGTTCTAATCAGGTTTGTGTCGCTGCTCACCGACAGGCCAAGAAGCAATCATTTGAAAACATGGTTTTTCAGGCTGCTTTTTGCCATTGGTGTCACACTGGTGTTTTTCCTGTTGTTTCAACCCGGTTACCTTGAACAAATTTTTTTTGTCGACCGCTTTAATTCTTCCCCCATTTTTTCATTTTTTCTTGTTGCCAGCTACGCGTATTTGATCGTTTCACTCGGGTTGCTGTTTTTTTTGTTGCTGTGGTGGCGCCGGAGTATGAACCGGCCCGGTGAAGTGACACAGTTCAATATTATCTTCTTTCCCCTTACCATTGCTTTCGCTTTTGGTATAATCAACGACCTTATCCTTCCAATGGGAGGGGTCATCGGGCTTAACAACCTTTCGCATATTTATTCTGTTTTCTGGCTGGGTGGGGTGGCATATGGCATGCTAAGGCTACGTTTCTTTGCCCTTACACCTTCCCTGGCTGCCGAGCAGGTTATCGGCCGCACTAGCCAGGTATTGTTTTTTTGCAACATCCATGGGCAGATTACCCGCACCAATTCCTTTACCTCCGGTTTGCTTCGTATAAGAAGCCGCGACATTATTGGCCGTAAGGTGTCGTCTTTCTTTGCTGAAGAACGCGAACTGGAAAAATTTGCCGACTGGGCTGTTAGTAACGGTTATTCAGGCCCTGCCGAGCTGAGCCTGAGATCGGCACAGGGCGAATACATTGCAGTGAATATTTCGCTTACACTGGTAAAAGACAACTTTGAAGATGTGGTTGGCCTGATGGTTTATGGGCAGGATAATCGCGAAGCCATAAAACTGCGCAACGAAATAATTATACGACAACAAATCGAAAACAAACTGCGCAGCATGAGCGAGGTGCTCGAGGCCCGGGTTAAGGAGCGCAGCAACCAGCTGGCAAACTCTTATAAGGAACTTCAGGTGAAAATGACTGAGCGCCTGAAAGTAGAGGAGAAGATAAAATCGGATATTGCCGAAAAAGAAGTACTTATCAACGAGATTCACAACAGGGTGAAGAACAACATGAACCTGATCATTGCCCTGATCAATGCACATATCACCAAAGAAAATCCCCGTAAGGTAAACCAGAAATTCAATCAGTTGGCGCAACGGGTTCGGGCCATTTTGCTGGTGCATCATCACCTGTATCTTTCCATCAACTACTCAGAGGTTGATTTTTCGGGATTCCTGCGCATGCTGATGAGGCAGCTTACCGATTTTTACCCAAGCAAGGATGTGGTAGAAATTGAGTTAAACCTTTCCGAAATTTTCCTCGATATTGATCATGCTATCCCCCTGGGAATTATTGTTAACGAGGTAATCAGCAACTCCCTTTCCCATGCCTTCAACTTCAGGGGAAGAAAAAAAGAAGAACAGTTGCCCCCAAAGCTTACTATTAATTTTTATCAAGATGCCAGCCAATGTTATTTGGAGGTTATTGATAACGGAAAAGGCCTGCCCCGAAAGTTCGATATCAATAACTTGCAAACCAACGGCTTGCCTCTTGTCGAGGTGCTGGTAAAGGATCAGGTAAATGGCAGTTTGGAACTTGAGCAGAGTTCCGGTACCGCGGTGAAAATTGTATTTCCGGTTGGGGGAAGCCAAGCCTGAGAAAGACGGAAGGATTTCAGGGAGATGATTTAATACGTAAATATATGAAGAAGTCAATTGAACTGAACTGGCTGGAAGATCTTGTTTTTGAGGTAGATAGCGAGGGCCATAAAATCATGATCGATGCCGATAAGGAAAACTTGGGAAAGCCCAGGGGCATGCGCCCTAAATCCCTTATGATGGTATCACTGGCCGGTTGTACTGCCATTGATGTAGTCGACATTCTGAATAAAATGCGGGTAGGTATTGAAGGACTTAGCATTAAGGTGGACGGCAACATTAGGGATGAATTGCCCAAGGATTACCTTTCGATGCACGTAACTTACGTTTTCAAAGGCAAAGACCTTCCGGTTGATAAACTGCAGCGGGCGGTTGAGCTGTCGAAAGACAAATACTGCGGGGTGAGTGCTACCCTGGTAAAGGCCATCGAAATGACTTACGAAATACAGGTGGTTGACTGAGATCTGATCAATGCTTCAAAACCCTATGCCCAATGGGACATTGCAGGCATTTTTTCGGAGTGCAGAAATACTTCTTAAGCTCAAGCAGGGCCTGCGAATCGGCGGCATGCTGGGCGCTAACCCCAATGCCTTCCCATTGCCGGATCACCGAATTGTTCTCGCCGGGTGTTTCCTGAAGCAGGTTCATGGCCTTGTCGCACAACTCCATGCGCATGCTTTGCCGCCCGTAGATGAATAATACCGGAGCCACGGTGTTGATTATAATATTATTTATGGCGTCCTTTCCGAGTTGCTTTTCCCTCTTTGGGGAACTCTTGTCAAATACATAATGATCGTCCCAGTATGGCGATGCTTTGATTCTGAACTGGTGGTGAATATCTTGGGGTTTCTTGGTTTCGACCATGTTTCTGAAAAGGTGGCCAGTATGATGGATGAGCATGGCAAACTGAGCAATTCTGATGGTGGGAAAATTGACAGGCCGCAGGCGGGCAAACTTCCAAAGTTTCAAATCGACTGGCTTCAGATCGTGCTTTTTTTGTTGGTGTTGGTATTCTGCTAGTAAACTGCGGGGATAGACATCCTTCAGGCTATTGTTCAGTAAACCTGATTGCCCGAAAAGCAGCCCCTCAAGAGCAGTGAGGTTGTTACGGTTTCGAACCAGTAAGTTGTAGGGGGTGCGTTGCGCCAGCAAGCCAAATGGGCTGGCGTTGACTTTAAATCCAAAATTGCGTGCCAGCAGGAAATAAAAAGTCTGCTCCCAGTCGTTGCCAAAATATTCGAGAAAATGAAGCACGTCGGCCGATTTCCTTTCCAGCCTTTCCACCAGCAACCGGTTTAGCCAGTTGTTTATAATCAGACGATCAGTTTCTCCAATGTGGCGCTCACAGGGCACCCAGGCTTTTGATGTCTGAAGGCGCTGATAGTTTTCAAGGAGTTTGTGCTCAAAGAATTCTTTAATTTCCAGCACTGGAATTATTTCCCCGCGCGAGTTGAGTACCTCCTGATCATGTTCAAAAACCACGTGCAGGATAATGTTATCGTAGGCGGCATCGGACTGGTGCCCATGCTGGTTCCATTGCGAGCTGCGCACATGTATCTCTACATTGCCCACCCAGAGCGTTTCTCCAATTCGGACGCGCGCAGCAAAAAAGTCAGGACCGGCGTCATGATTTTGCTGCCCTGGCTGGATTACCTGCACCGGCTCTCCCTGGGTGGTGGCTAGCTTGTCGGGAAAAAGCAGCTTGTTTGTCCACAGATATGATATAAATTCTTCTTTCATAACGGTCAAATGGTTCATTATCACAAATCAGAGATTAAAGTTTGAAAATTTTTCACAAAAAACCAAAAAACACAACTCTGTATTTTATATAAAAGCTTTGACAGCTCAAAAAATCTTCTTAATTTAGAGGAAATATTTTACATTTGTGGCAACGCTTTATGCCAAAAAAAAATGGACGAATTGGGGCTTACCGTTGAGGGCATTATCAACAAAACCCAGAAGCTGGTCTTACGTAACCAGCAGTTAAAGGAGCAGATAACCAACCTTGAAACTGACCAGGAGCGATTAAAGGAGCAGCTCAGCGAGCAAGCCACCCGGATTAAGCAAATGGAGGAAAAAATGGCCAACCACCGTTTAAGCTCCGCGCTGGAAAAAAACGATTCGTTACAGGCACGGCAAAAAGTGAACGAACTTTTGCGGGAAATCGAGAAGTGTTACGCGCTTTTAAACAGATAACCCCTGCTGGGATTCATGAAAGAACAGTTAATATCCGTTATAATTGCTGAACGCCCTTACCGGCTCAGCGTAAAAAGTGAAGAGGAGGAGCAAGTTTTTCGGGAGGCCGGAAGATTGATTAAAGAGAAAATGACTGAATACGGCAGTACCTACGCCTTCAGAGATAAGCAAGATCTGTTGGCAATGGTTACCCTGCAGTTTGCGGTCGACAGCCTGAGCGTAGAGCAAAAGGCTGAAAAAAAGGCTCAACTGAATGAAAAACTGCTCAAGCTCGAACGGATACTGGACGATCAGCTGAATGAAAGCTAACGCTCTTTGAAAATATTCTTGGTATACCCGCATTAATTCAAGAATACGTTTGTGAAACTCAACACAATTAAACTTTAGGATACGTTTGGTGTTTCTAGAACAGGCCTCACCACCCATGGTTTGCCCTGGGCGGTCCCTAGTGGACGGTGGACGTTCGAAATACGCCAACCCCTAAAACCTGTATTACTGGGGTTTCTATAAACCCTCTTGAATTAATTGCGGGTTTTTTTATTTACTTAACAAACTTAAATGCGAATATGGAAATATTAATCTATGGCATTGTCGCAGTGGTTTCGCTCGGTTTGGGAGGGCTTATTGCCAGTACCATTATGCGAAAGGCTATCGTGAAGAAAAGCCAGCATATACTGAAAGAAGCCGTTTCGGAAGCTGAGGTGCTGAAGAAGGAAAAAATGCTGCAGGCAAAGGAGAAGTTTCTCCAGCTTAAAGCCGAACATGAGAAATATGTTTTTGAGACGACCCAAGAGATCAATGCTGCCGAAAGCAAGCTTAAGCAAAAGGAACTTGGATACTCTCAACGAATGGAGGATTACCAGCGCAAACAGAAAGAAGTCAGTGCCCTCCAGGAAACCCTAAGCAACCAGATGGAGATTGTTACGCGAAAGCAGGCTGATCTGGAGAAAACGTACAAGCAACAGCTCGAAAAGCTCGAATCGATTGGCGGCCTCTCGGCCCTGGAAGCCAAGGCCGGGTTGGTGGAAACCCTTAAGGCAGAAGCCCAGGCCGATGCCCAAGTGTTTATAAAGGATATGATGGACGAAGCCAAGCTTACGGCCCATACCGAAGCCCGAAAGTTGGTAATTCATTCGTTGCAGCGCACTGCCACTGAGGTGGCCATAGAAAATTCGGTTTCGGTCTTTCCCATTGAGAACGATGAGGTTAAAGGCCGTATCATTGGCCGCGAAGGCCGCAACATACGCGCTCTTGAAGCCGCAACTGGCATTGAAATTATTGTGGACGACACCCCCGAAGCCATTATCCTTAGCGGCTTCGACCCTGTGCGTCGCGAAATTGCCCGCCTGTCGTTGCATAAGCTCGTTACCGACGGCCGCATTCACCCCGCACGTATTGAAGAGGTGGTGGCAAAGGTAAAGAAGCAAATCGATCAGGAAATTATTGAAATTGGGAAGCGCACTGCCATCGACATGGGTATTCATAACTTGCATCACGAGCTTATACGCCTGATCGGGAAAATGAAATACCGTTCTTCTTACGGACAGAATCTCTTGCAGCACTCCAAGGAGGTGGCCAATCTGGCTGCCACCATGGCATCGGAGCTGGGGCTTAACCCCAAGCTGGCCAAGCGAGCCGGTTTGCTGCACGACATTGGCAAGGTGCCCGACAACGAGCCCGATCTGCCCCATGCACTGCTGGGTATGAAAATGGCAGAAAAATTTAAAGAGCACCCCGAAATTGTCAATGCCATAGGAGCGCATCACGACGAAGTGGAAATGACAAGTTTGATCTCGCCTATAATCCAGGTTTGCGACGCCATTTCGGGTGCCCGGCCCGGTGCCAGGCGCGAAGTGGTCGAATCGTACATTAAACGCCTCAACGACCTCGAAGAACTGGCCCTGTCTTATCCCGGCGTGGTTAAAACATACGCTATTCAGGCTGGTCGTGAGTTGCGGGTTATCGTAGGCAGCGAAAAGGTTTCAGACAAGGATGCCGAACAAATTTCGTACGACCTGAGCAAGAAAATACAGACTGAGATGACCTATCCCGGACAGATTAAAATTACCGTGATCAGGGAAACGAGGGCTGTGGCCTATGCCAAGTAAGTTTTGATGAATAACAAAAAAGGCTGCAAGAAATTGCGGCCTTTTTTGTTATGTATCCGCTTAAAACGACAAAAATAATCAGTTTCAAAGTAAACAATCATTTAATCCGCTTGTTAGAATTATGTTTTCGTGTGTATAAATGTTTCCACTTACATGCAGGCATGAACATTGATGAATAATAATTCAATCAACATATGATCAAAAATTATCTAATCGCAATAGCTCTCCTGTTTTCTTATCTGGGTTTTCAGGGTCAAATAGTTGCAGCTGAGAACCGTGAAATCAAAATGATGAGTTTTGATGAATTTGAGCCCATGCTTTATCAGGAGAACGACAGCATTTACATTGTTAATTTCTGGGCCACTTGGTGTGCTCCCTGTGTGAGGGAAATCCCGGCTTTCGAATCACTGAATGAGAAATATAAAGATCAGAAAGTAAAAGTTTTGCTGGTGAGTCTCGACTTTCCCAATCAACTGGAGAGCCGCGTTATTCCTTTTGTGGAACGCATGAACATGAAAAGCGAGGTGTTGCTTTTGAACGATCCCAATTCTAACCGCTGGATTCCGCTGGTTAGCGAAGAGTGGACAGGAGCCATACCGGCAACGGTTATTTATTCAAAAGATTTCCGTGGCTTCTACGAGCAGGAATTTCATTTTGAAGAACTTGAAGAAATAATTAAACCATTATTAAACTAAAATCAGATTACAATGAAGCGAGTAAGTATTTTTTTTGGAATTCTTTTTCTGGCAGCAGCCAGTTTTGCCCAGGGGTACCAGGTGGGCGATGTAGCAGCCGATTTCCGTTTGCTCAATGTGGACGGTAAGTATGTTTCTATGGCCGACTATCCAGATGCCAAAGGGTTTGTGGTAATTTTTTCGTGCAACCACTGCCCCTATGTAGTGGCATACGAAGACCGCATGATCGAAATTCACAATGAGTTTGCCCCCAAGGGTTTTCCGGTTATTGCCATTAACCCCAACGATCCCGAGGTTCAGCCCCAGGATTCGTATGAACTGATGCAGGTAAGGGCCAACGAAAAAGGATTTCCTTTTCCTTATGTTTTTGACGACGGCCAAAAGATCTATCCTCAATATGGTGCTACCCGCACCCCCCATGTGTATTTGCTTGAGCGCGTAGGAGGCCAACTGAAGGTTGCCTTTATAGGTGCTATCGACGATAACTATCAGGATGCTTCGCAGGTGTCAGAAAAGTATCTTGCCAACGCCATAAATGCCTTACTCGACGGCAAGCGTCCCGATCCGGATTTTACCCGTGCCATTGGTTGTACCATTAAGGTTAAAAGAGACTAATGCTGGGTATCGTGAATTGATATTTTGCAATCCATTTCAAAAGCCATTTCCAGAATGTTTGGGAATGGCTTTTTGTTTGTAAAAAAAGCTATCTAAGCTAATAAAAAAGCTGTTATGGTTATATGAAATGAATTTATTGCCTTTAGGGGTTGGGGTAAACTCACATATAAAACCAGACTAAAAATATAATACATTGGATAAATGAATAAATTAACTGCATAAAACAAAAATAATTTCATGTTTTGTAAATTTTGTTTTGTTTTTTAATAATTTTATTGTTTAAATCTATATTGTTATATTTTTTGAGAGAAACGTGCGTGATACGTTTAAATTAAAAAGGATTAAATCCATCATGCGGGTTTAATTCGATAACAACAAAATAATTTCCTCTTGTATGAAAACAAAAATGCTGTTGTTTTTTATTCTGGTTATAACTGCCGGTACACTGGTTATGGGTCAAACCAAAGTGGATTTCACCCTTGAACCCAAGTATGGCAGCCTTACGCTGAATGCAGGTTTTCCCTCTGATCCTTTTCAGGTTGGGGTTGAGACCGGTGGCAGGGTAGATGGTTCTTACCTTGGAGAAGCTTGCGCAGGTTATGTGGCCGTTGCACCTGATTTCAGGTTGAATTGGAAAGGTTCAGCTTCGCGCCTGTACATCTATTTTAAACCTACCGTTGCCGGAAATGATGCCACCATATTGATTAACCTGCCGGATGGAAGCTGGCTGTGCAATGATGATGCCCCTGAGACGATAAACCCCATGGTTGTAATAAACAATCCAAAGGAAGGACAGTATGATATCTGGATTGGAAGCTATGAGCAGGGTGAGTATTATACCGGCAATCTTTATATCTCAGAACTTGATTCGTATGCTGCGGTGGCAGGCAGTGGGTCAGGAGTAGCCTCTTCGCAGGGTTCGGGAAACAGTCTTGATTTTACGCTTGATCCTCTCTTCGGCTCGGTTACGCTAAGCGCGGGATTTACTAACGACCCGCATACGGTAAGCGTAACCAGCGGAGGAGTGGTTGATGTGAGCAATGCCAACATTGGATCGAGTTGTACGGGCTTTGCCTCGAGGGCGCCCGATTTTACCCTGAACTGGACCGGTAGTACCAATGATTTGCGGGTATTCTTCCAGGCCAATAACAGTGCGGCCGATGCCACACTGATAATTAATACACCCAATGGTCAATGGGTTTGCAACGATGATGCCAGCTCCGAGACGCTGAATCCCATGGTGAATCTCTCTGGCTATGGTGCGGGACGCTACGACATTTGGGTGGGTAGCTATTCAGAGGGAGAAAATATTTCAGGCACCCTGAAAATAACAGAGTTATCGAATCAGCGGCCCTAAAAAGTATTTTTAGGTTTTCTGATCAGTTTTCGCGCATCACATATTCATCGTATTCAAGCTCAAAGCGCAGTTTGTGCTTCGATTCTTCTATTGCAAGAGCCTTGAACACGGTGCTGAGTTCGCTGTTGTCGGTGCGCTCTGAAAGGGCTGTGTAAAGCTTGAATGCCGCTTTTTCCTTTTTCATGGCCAACACCAGCGCATCTGCGTATTCCATATCTGGCGAGGGCTTGGCGCTGATCACATAATCGGCAATCTTCAGGTCGGTCACTTTTTCCACTTCCATGTCAAAAAGCCGCTCGTCTTTTATTTTTTGCAGACGGGCCTTGTGGTTCACTTCCTCGCGGGCAAACTCAAGGAATACTTCCCTGATTTGCTGATTCTTCTGCTGTGTGGCAAGCTGGGTGTAGAAATCTACGGCTTCCTGTTCGGCGTTCATAGCAAAATCCAATATCTCGTCGAGTGAGCTGAAGGTTTTCATGCTTTTTCTTTTAAATGGTTAAATGCTTTTTCCCACTGATCGTCAAAATACTTGACAAGGTAGTCGCAGCCGTGGTTGAAACGGCGGGGCGGGTGGCTGGTGGCTGGGTTAACAAAGCGGTAGGGCACCCAGCCATTTTCGGGCGCGCGTTGAATAACGGCAGCAGCTTCGAGCAATACATCGGCTGGGTTTTCATAGTTAAGCTTGATCCCCAGTGCTTTGCCCAGGTTGAGCAGTTGAGCAAAACTCCCCATTTTGAGGGCTGAGGGAAAGGTTGCTTCAAATTGCTGAATGAACTTCTGGGTGTTGGTATAACTTCCACCGGTTTCGAAGTTCAGCGATGCCGGCAAAACCAGGTCGGCCATGGCTGCAGTTTCGCTAATAAAGAGGTCCTGGACGACCAGAAAATCCACTTTCTCCAGTAGATGCTGCATTTCTTTCTTGTTAATAGCACATCCCACGGGGTCTTCGCCAAAAATGAAAGCGTTTTTAATATCACCGTTCTTCAGTAATGACCATTGATCCTGGATAATTTCATTCGGTAACTCACTGACTTTCCATTCGTTGATCAGGTGGTTGCGAACCTTTTCGGAGGACAGATTTTTGCCCCCAGGTGCCATGGCCGCGCATGCGCCCATGTCGAACAAGCCCTGGGAGTTATTCTTCTCTTTAAGGCTTATCAGGCCGCTGGCATTCTTACCCGATTTTCCTGTCAGGTAGGCCAGGTTGTGGATTTCGTGGCAGGCTGCGGAGCTCAGGTGCTTTTCAGAAAAAAGAATTACCGATTGATGCTCATTATTGAAGTTTTCCACGAAAGTGGCGAGCCGAGCCCGGCTGCAACCTGCTTTTTCGAGCAGGCTCCCGAAATCCTCTGTAAGAAGGTTCTTCTGATACTCCTCAAATCCCTGGCAGTGGTCATTAATAAAAATGCTGTTTTGCAGTTGATTGCTCAGGATGTAATGGTTGGCAGCCCTGAGAAAGTATTCGTATGATTTGATACGCAGCACTGTGTCGGCTTTGCGCTCCATACTGCTTGCATCCGCATTAGTAATGACTTCCACTGGTACACCTAGTATTTCCCTCAGATTGTTGACATAGAATCCGGGCACTGCATTTTCCATGTTTAATTCGCTGCCCAGGATGAAAATCCGGCGGGCTGAGTGGATATGATCAAAAGGCACGTTGTTTCGGCTGTTTTCAAAATAACCTGAACCACGATCCATATAATGAAAACTCGAAATATTGTTTGTCCCTGCCCCGGCTCTGGCAATTTTTTGAGTCAAATAAATTTCTTCATTTGTAAGGCGGGCACCCAAATAAAATCCGTTCTGTGCCGGTTTTGATCTGGCGGCCTTTTCTTCAATAATTTCAAAGGCTTTCTCAAAACTGATTTCCTTAAAACTGCCGTTTTCTTTGAGTAGGGGTTTTGTAATCCGGTTTTGATCGTTGAGGTAGTGATAGCCGAACTTGCCGTAACGGCAAATGCTGCCATCCTTGTTAATCAGTCCTTTGCTGCCTGTCGTTCTTGCAAAGAAACCCGATTTATGGTGTAGGTTGATCTGGCAACCCACCGAGCAATAATTGCAAATGGTTTTAAACGCATCGAGGGGCACCGGACCGGGTTTGAAGGGCACATTTTCGGTGATGGCGCCGGTGGGGCAGGTGTCTATACACATGCCGCACGACTCACAATCGGTATGCAGCAGCGATTCGCCAAGACTGGGAGCCACGAATGTGTCGAAACCTCTGTTGATCAGTCCAAGGGCATGCGCACCAACCACTTCGTCGCAAATGCGGATGCAACGGCTGCAAAGGATGCATTTATTGTTGTCGATCTCCACAAAAGGATGATCGAACCGCACCTGGTAATTGCGAAAGTCGCCCTTGAAGTGTTCCTGACGGGCCTCATATTGAGTAGAATATTTTTTCAGGTCGCATGTATAGAGTTCACTGCAACCGCATTCCATGCACCGAAGGGTCTCCTTAATGGCAGCAGCGGCGGTATAGCCCAGTTCCACTTCTTCAAAGTTGTTTCGGGCAGTGGGGTCAAGCGTGGGCATTTCTTCGCGGGTCTCTTTTTCGTACCAAACCTCGTAATCGGCCCTGAGCTGTTCCTGGAAGTTGTCGCGCTTGCTCAGGAACTCATAGGGCGGAGGAGTAACCTCCTTGCCATGCAAATATTTGTTGCAACTCTGGGCGGCCAGGCGCCCTTGGGCAATGGCTTCGATCAGGGTGGCAGGACCGGTCACACCATCGCCGCAGGCAAACACATTGGCGATGCTGGTGCCAAGGGTTTTAGAGTCGGCATCGATGTCGCCCCACTTGTTAAGGATGAGTTCTTGCCCGGCATGGTTATTTATGTCGTTAATAAAATTGACATTGGTTTTCTGGCCAATGGCCGCCAGCACTATGTCTAGCTCCACATCAAAGTCAGAACCTTCAACCTTGACAGGCCGGCGCCTTCCTGAAGCATCAGGTTCGCCCAGTTCCATGCGGAAGCAAGTCAAGGAATTAATGTTGCCGTTTTCGTCGGGGTTTACCCTGGCCGGGGCGGTAAGAAACAGGTAGTTGATATCCTCAAGCTTCGATTCGTGAATTTCAATGGGGTTGGCCGGCATTTCTTTTTCAGTACGCCGGTAAATAACGGTTACCTCCTCTGCGCCGCAACGTTTGGCCGTGCGGCAACAATCCATGGCGGTATTTCCTCCGCCAATTACGCCCACCTTCTTTCCGCTGAAGTCGTATTTCTGCCCGGTGGCCTCCATGTTTCGCAAAAAGTCGATGCCCGAAAAGATATTTCCTGCATCATCGTTTTCGCAGCCAATTCGGGTGCCGTTTTGTGAGCCAATGGCCAGAATCACGGCATCGAAATTGCTTTTAAGCTCGGCATAGCTGAGGTTTTCGCCCAGTTTCATATTGTAATGGACTTCTACGCCAAGTGCAGTAATGCCTTCCACCTCTTTGTCAATAATGTCGTTGGGCAGGCGGTAAGGCGGAATGCCGTACCTGAGCATGCCGCCGGCATGGGCATGGCCCTCGAAAATTTCCACATGGTGACCTTCCTTTGCCAGGAAGAATGCGGCGCTTAGGCCTCCTGGGCCTGCTCCAATGATGGCAACTCTTTTACCTGTATCAGGTTTCAGGTGAGGCAGGAAGCGATCGGGCGATTCCAGATCGATGTCGGAAGTGTAGCGCTTCAGATAGTCGATGCCAACGCCCACGCCCTCCACCAGGTTTCGGCGGCAAGCCAGTTCGCATGGGCGCACACAAACCCTTCCGCAAATGGCCGGAAGCGGGTTGGTGTTTTTTATCAACTCTACGGCTTCACGGTGCATGCCTTTGTTGATCATGGCAATATAGCCCTGCACATCCACTCCGGCCGGGCAGGTTTCGCGGCAAGGCGCCGCGCAATCAGCATAATGGTTGCTAGCCATGAGCTCCAGCGACATCTTCCGGGATTTTTTCACCCTTTCGTTTTCTGTTTCTATGCGCATGCCCTCAGTAAGGCGGGTAGAGCAGGAGGGTTGCAGACCGCGCATGCCTTCCACCTCCACCACACATACGTAGCAAGAAGAAAAGGGCTCCAAGCGGTCGTCGTGGCAAAGGGTGGGTATTTCAATTCCATGCCGATAGGCCAGCTCCAGAATTGTTTCGCCGGTAAGACCCTGCACAATGCGTCCGTTTAGTATTATATTGAGTTTGCTCATAGGTTATTTTTTTCGGAACAGAAATACTTAACTTAATTGAATAGCGCCAAACTTGCATTTGGTGAAGCATACGCCGCATTTAATGCAAACTTCCTGCAGGATAAAGTGGGGTTCGCGCTTGCCGCCTTCAATGGCATCGACCGGGCAGCCTTTGGTGCAGGCCATACAACCGGTGCATTTCTCCTGATCGACTTTGTAGGTAAGCAGTTTTTTGCAACTCAGTGCCGGGCATTTTTTGTCGCGGATATGGGCTTCATATTCGTCACGAAAATACTTGAGGGTGGTGAGCACAGGGTTCGGTGCTGTCTGGCCCAGACCGCATAGGGAGCCGTCCTTGATGCTGTGTGCCAGTTCTTCGAGTAGTTCTATGTCGCCTTCGCGGCCTTCGCCCACGGTAATGCGGGTAAGAATTTCGAGCATGCGCTTGGTGCCTATGCGGCAAAAGGTGCATTTTCCGCAAGACTCCTTCTGTGTAAAATCGAGGAAGAAACGTGCAATATCGACCACACAGGTAGTCTCGTCCATTACAACCATGCCGCCCGAGCCCATAATGGCGCCGGTGGCGTTCACTGAGTCGTAATCGACCTGAGTGTGCGAGAGGTATTCTGGCACACAGCCTCCCGAGGGGCCACCCAGCTGCACTGCCTTGAATTTTTTACCATCGGCAATGCCACCACCCAGTTTGTAGATAATGTCTTTGATGGTGATGCCCATGGGGACTTCAACCAGGCCGCCGTGCTTTATTTTCCCCGTAAGGGCAAAAACCTTGGTGCCCTTGCTCTTTTCAGTGCCCATGGCGGCATAGGCTTGCGGGCCGGTGAAGATGATCCAGGGGATGTTTACAAAAGTTTCGACATTGTTGATGTTGGTGGGGCTTTTCCACAGACCCGACTGGGCCGGGAACGGAGGCCGCCTGCGGGGCATGCCGCGCCTGCCTTCAATGGAGGCGATCAGAGCGGTTTCTTCACCACATACAAAAGCTCCTGCCCCTTCTTTTATCTTAATATCGAAATTAAAATGCTCCATGCCAAAGAGGTTTTTGCCCAAGTAGCCCTTTTGGCGGGCCTGCTCAATGGCGATGTTCAGGCGCTTTATGGCCAGCGGGTATTCGGCCCTGCAATAAATGTAACCTTCGCTGGCGCCTATTGCATATCCGCAAATGATCATCCCCTCGAGCACGCCGTGGGGGTCGCCTTCGAGTATTGAGCGGTCCATAAAGGCGCCTGGGTCACCCTCGTCGGCATTGCATATCACGTACTTCTGTGGGGCATCGTAGTTACGGGCAAACTTCCATTTCATGCCGGTAGAAAAACCGCCACCCCCGCGGCCACGCAAACCCGAATCAATAACCATCTGTATCACCTGATCGGGCTTAATGTAGTTGTTAGCAATTTTTCGAATAGCTGCGTAACCATTTCGGGCCTCGTACTCCTCAATATTTTCGGGGTCCATATAACCGCAGTTGCGGAGCGCAATCTTCACCTGACCTTCGAAAAACGACTGGTCGGCAGCTGGGAACTTTTCGCTCTGAACAATGTATTCAGGAATGGGGGAGAAGTTTTTTATGTGCTTTTCAATGATTTCGTCGGCTTTGGCCGGATCGATCTGTCCGTAAAGGTAACTGCCGCTCTCGTCGATAATTTCCACCAGGGGTTCGCGGAAACACATACCCACGCAACTGGTTTTTTTTAGCTCGAAGTCGAGTTTGTCGGCGGCCTTTATCCGCTGAAACTCACTGAATGTTTTGCCAGCTCCTGCAGCTATGCCGCAACTTCCCAGGCCCACTATTACGGTTGTCTTTTTCATACGCTCAGGCTTTTAGTTTTAAAGGGCTTCGTTGCGCCGTATTTCTTTAATGATTTTCAATGCTTCCTTAGGGGTGAGTTTGCCGTGGGTCTCCTCGTCGATCATCATAACCGGTGCCAGGGAGCAGCAACCCAGACAGGCCACAGTTTCAATGGTAAACAAACCATCGTCGGTGGTTTCACCGTCTTTTACATCAAGGAAATCGAGTAGTTCGTCGGTAATGGCTGTTACACTTTGCACATGACAGGCGGTACCGTGGCACATCTTAATAATATGTTTCCCGGAAGGGGTAAGCCTGAACTGAGCATAGAAGGTTGCCACCCCATATAGCTCGCTGAGGTTAAGACCGGTGTCGTGGTGCAGTTTCAGGAAGGCTTCTCGTGGAATGAAGCCAAAAAGTTCTTGTGTGCCCTGCAGAAGGGGTATAAGGTTGCCCTGCCGGCCTTTGTATTTCGCTATTAATGAGTCCATTGGCGAAAGGTCAACGCTGGGTTCTGCAATAGGGGCAATGGGTTCGGGGGCGATCCTTTTCACTCGCATGTAACCTGGTTTTTGGTTTATGGCCGAAAATTAAGGAAAATTGAACATAAACCTCAAAATATAAAAAATTAAATTTTTGTAAAATATTTCTTGTATATGTCGTATATTTTGATAAAAAAAGCTGTGTGGATTTCCACACAGCTTTTTTTTCTCAAGAGATTCAGTTTAGATAACGCCCTGATCGATCATTGCGTCGGCTACTTTTATAAAACCGGCCACGTTGGCGCCCTTAACATAATTCACATATCCATCTTCTTCTTTTCCATGTTTCATGCAAGCTTCGTGGATATTGATCATGATCTGGCGGAGTTTTTCTTCCACTTCTTCAGCGGTCCAGTTCAATTTCATTGCATTCTGGGTCTGCTCGAGGCCCGAGGTAGCTACACCACCTGCGTTGGAAGCTTTCCCGGGAGCATATAGGATTTTGGCCTTAAGGAAGATCTCCATGGCCTCAGGGGTGCAGGGCATGTTGGCACCTTCAGAAACGCACATAACACCATTGGTTATAAGCATTTGGGCATCTTCGGCATTGAGTTCGTTTTGAATAGCGCAAGGCAGAGCCACATCGCACTTCACTTCCCACGGACGCTTACCTTCGAAGAACTGGGCGTTGGGGAATTCATAGGTGTAGGGCTTCACGATGTCCTGGTTGGAGGCGCGCAGCTCGAGCAGATAGTCGATTTTTTCGCCGCTGATGCCATCGGGGTCGTACACATAACCGTCGGGACCGCTAATGGTAACTACCCTTGCACCAAGCTGGGTAGCTTTGATGATGGAGCCCCATGATACGTTTCCAAATCCAGAAACGGCAACGATCTTGCCCTTCATGGAATCATCGCGGGTCTTGAGCATTTCTTCGGCAAAGTAAACGTTGCCGAAACCAGTTGCTTCCGGACGAATAAGGCTGCCGCCCCAGTTGCGGCCCTTACCGGTAAACACGCCATTGTGGGTGTTGGTAAGTTTCTTATACATACCGTACATATAACCAATTTCACGTCCACCCACGCCAATATCGCCGGCGGGAATGTCGGTATCAGGACCAATATACCTATAAAGTTCGGCCATTAGGGCATGGCAGAAGCGCATGATTTCAGCGTTGGATTTCCCTTTGGGGTTGAAATCGCTGCCGCCTTTTGCACCACCCATGGGCAGGGTTGTAAGGGCGTTCTTGAAAGTTTGCTCAAAACCAAGAAACTTCAGGCCACCGAGGGTTACGCTTGGGTGAAAACGCATGCCACCCTTGTAAGGACCAATGGCGTTATTGAACTGCACACGGAAAGCGCGGTTTACGTTCACATGCCCTTTGTCGTCGAGCCATTCTACCTTAAAGGAGATTACCCGGTCGGGATCAATAATTCTTTCAATAATGTTGTTGGCCTCGTACTTGGGGTTTTCTTTGATAACGTCTTCAATCGTTTCAAGAACTTCCTTTACTGCCTGAAGAAATTCTGGTTGTCCTGGATTTTTTTTCTCCAGGTCTGCCATGATCTTTTCTAAGTCCATAATTTAACAGATTTATAAAGTTTTTAATAGGGGTGATGTTAAAAAATTAACGTTGATTTCCGGGACGAAATTAGCCCTTAATTTTCAGATAACAAAGGAAAGCCGGGAAATTTATTTTTCTGGTTTTAAAACGATTCCGGCCTTTTTGCTTCCATCTATCTTAATGATGAGGGGGTCGGGAAATTTCAAATGCCTGACGTATTGGTCTTCATAAACGGCCTTTTTCTGGTTCAGGAAATCCAGGTCGTAATGCCCCTCGCCGATAAAGGGATTTATGGTAAAATACCCTACGTTGAAAGAGGTAAGATTCTGGAAAAAGTGGGTTCCCTGGCTGGGATCGATGTGAAAGTCTTTCATGCCAGCTTCTACAATTAGTCGTGCGGCTGAGATCTGGGCCCACTTAACCGGAATCCCCAGCCATGGATCGGCCGAGCCCCAGCGCCCCGGACCAACCAGTATGTAGTTGCGGCCATTGCTTACAAACTGACTATTGAGGTGGTCGACAATGGCTGCTATTTCTTTGGTGTTTGATGGGTTAAAGGAGTCTGGTTTCACATAAATGAAGTCGCGTATGTTTTCAATCAGGCCGTTGCCAAGTGCCTGGTTGCTGATAATGATTGACTTATCGGGAAAACAGGTGTTTACCTTGATGCGGTGTTTTTCCTGGGTCTCGACAACCGGCCTGATCTGAAGGAAGTAAAAAGCTTTGTTTTGACCCTGTGGCACATCAAGGTTGGCGGCAAACTCGATTTCCACCTGGTTATTCATTTCCTTCTGACCAATTTCGAGCAGGTTTTGAAGTATTCCTGCCAAAGGGAAAACATTGTGCCTTAGAATGTTGGCAAAAGTTACGATCACCTTTCCTGTTTCATACAATCCGTCGCGCACCATATGGTCTTCATAGTCGTATGTGGAGGCCACGTATTTCAGTGAGGCATCTGACACCGCTTCCTTTATCCGCAGTTTAAAGAGGTTGTCGGCATCATCAATGCTGGGTATGAATTTGTCAGGGTCGAGGTTTAAACTATAAAATTCTTTCTGGCTGTCGCGTAAAGCAAAATCGGGGTTGGAGAGCTGCAGTGATTTTTCGGGATATTTTGGGGAGAACCTCAGTGAAATGCCTCCTTCCACAATAGTTTTTCCCAGGCCAAATGCAATGTTGGCCACACCATCTTCGTAACGTTCAGGCTCAATGGGGTAGAAGTTTACCGAGCGTGCTACACCTGAAAGGGCAGGGTAGAACTTGTTGCCATAAGAGCGTCCCGAAACCTCCTGTATTACCACTGCCATTTTTTCTTCGTCGATCACATTGCTGGTGGCCGCAATATAGGCTTTGCTTTCGCGGAAAAAAACGGAAGCATACACGCTTTTTATGGCCTGTTCGAGTTGCTGCATGCGTACCGCTTTTTCGGAGTGGTTGTTGGAAATCATGTAGGTTGAATAAACTCCTGCAAAAGGCTGATAATGACTGTCTTCGAGCAAACTACTGGAGCGTATAGCCAAAGGTGCGTTAAAAAAGCCCACAATATCTCTGACGTAAGACTTGAGCCTGGAAGGGGTACGCGATTGTACAAACCGATCCAGAATCTCCTCGTCGCTGGTGTTGGATAGGGCAAAGTCGTACAGACTGTTTTCTTCCATGAACTCGTCGAACATATCGGTGGTAATGACCACTGTTCGGGGAATGGCCACCGTTACGCCTTCCCAGTTATACATTATTTTATGCTTGTTTATCACTGAGTCGATAAAAGCGAGGCCACGAGCCTTTCCGCCCAGCTGCCCGTCGCCAAGGCGCGTAAAAACAGCATATTCGTCGAAATGGCTGGCGATGATGCCGCGGCCTTTCATACGACGGTAGTTGGCTATCGTATCAATCAGGTAATTTCTTACTTCTTCAATGTTGTTAAAATCTTCACGACCTTTTTCGGCAAACACATTGGCAATAGAAAACAGGGCCCGGGCTTTGAGCCATCGCGAAAAATGGTTGTTGGAAACATGGTATTCCAGGCTTTTGGGCGGTACTCTGGCAATTTTTACCTGCAGCGAATGCAAGTTGTTGGCGCGATCTTCCTCGCGGCTTGTCAGCGGATCCTTGAACACAAAATCACCAAAGCCGTAATTCTCGCGGATATACTGCTTTAGCTCTACCAACAGGGTTTTGGAGTATTTGTTTATGAATGCCACCCTGAGCTCCTCCATAATCTCTTCCTGCCAGTCATCAGACGATTGCAGCATAATGGGAATCTGGCTGTCGACTTTTCGAATGTGCCTGGCAAATCTGATGCCAGCCTGGTTGTCCCTTTTCCCTTTGCGGGAATAGCTGATATCGGAGATTACCCCAAGCAGGTTCTGATTGTATTTTTCAAAAAGGCTGACAGCCTCTTCGTAGGTTTTGGCGAGCAAAATTTTTGGTCTTGCCCGCATACGCATGGTTTTTCTGTGCTCGTTAAGCCCTTCGGTCATCAGTTCGTTGGTCTGATCGAAAATTACCTTGTAAATGGAAGGCAGGTACGATGAATAATATCTTATCGAGTCTTCGACCAGCAAAATGGCCTGCACGCCAATCACATCAATGTCGAATTCTGCATTCATGCGGTCTTCGAGGAGTTTAATTATGGCCAGCAGCAGGCTTGAATTGCCCAGCCATGAAAACACATAGTCGATGCTGCTGAGGTCTTCGTTTTTAAGTTTCATGGAAACTTCACGCGAAAAATGCGTCAGCACCACAATCGGGATTTTCGGGTAGCGTTTCTTGACCTTTTTGGCCATTTCAAAGGCATCGATCTTACCCACATTCAGCATGGTGATGACCAGGTCAAACTCCTTCTCCTCGAGTAGCTCAAAGGCTTCTTCCGACGAGCTGGCCTTGGTGAACTGCGGGGGATAGCGCAGGTTTTTGGAGGTGTATTCCAGAAAAATCTTTTCGTTAATGCGGCCGTCTTCCTCCAGCATAAAGGCATCGTAGTTGCTGCAAATAAGCAGCACATTAATAATGCGTTTCTGCATAAGGTCCTCGTAGGCTATCTCTGCAAATTCGTAGTGGTCAGTAGCAAACTGTTCGTTGTATTTGTACTTCGATGTCAGCGTCATAAAGTTTCGTTTTCTTCAGTGTAATCTTCTTTGGGAAAATAAATTAGCGAAGTGCGTTTCTTGCCATCCATGACCACTTCCAGTGGCTTCTCGAACTGCACATGCCTGAAAAAGCGCGTTTGCTGCTTCACGGTTGCCTGGTTCAGTGCGTTCCAGTCAATGTAGTCTATCAGGTCGTTGTGTTTCACTGAAAAATAGCCCACATTCATTGAAATGACATTGTGAAAGAAGTGGGAGCCCAGGGATGCATCGAGCGGGAAGTTTTCCATGCTTACTTCAACAATTATTCTGGCATTGGAAATCTGCGACCACACCACAGGAATTCCGATAAAACGGTCGCGGGTGCCCCAACGCCCTGGCCCTATAAGAATGTATTTGCGGTTTTCCTTTACCATTTGCTGATTGAGCTTTTCAATTTCGTCGCGCATCTTTTCTGTTTTCAGGCGGTCGAAATGCTCCGCATCAACAAAAATCACGTCGTAAATATTGTCGATGCGTCCATTACCCATGCCGTTTTCAGAGTACAGCATCAGTCGTTCGTTCTCAATCTTGTCAATGGATATTTCGGTGTCGATTATGTTTTTTATCAGGGGCTTTATTTGCAACAGATAGAAAGCTGCCCGGCCCTGATTGTCTTTGTTAAGGTCAACGGCAAACTCAATTTCTACGGGCGTACCCATCGATTCAGAAACAATATCCAGAATTACCTCAATGGTCTTGGCCAGTGGTATGTAATCGTACTTCAGTATGTTTGCAAAATTGATGACTCTTGGTCCCGGGTGGGTGATGCCGGGTATGGTACGCTCATTTGAGATGTCGAACACCGATGCGCAGTGTTTCAGTGCCCCATGCATTTCGGCCTTGTCAATTTCGAGTTTTGTCAGGCCCGCATCTTCGCCTTCAAGCAGGTTTATGTCCTGCTTTTTCATGTCGATGGCATAAAAATGCACCTGAGAATTTTTGAACAGGTCGCGCGGGGTGTAAATCTCGAGCTGCGGGTGAACCGGAGAGAAGCGGTAGGTTTTTTCGCCCTCCACCACGTATTTTCCCAGCCCGACGGCAGCCACTGCAAAACCCTCATCGGGCTGCATATAAGAGTAGGGATAAAAGTTGTAAGACTGCGCCACTCCGCTAATGTGGGGATAAAAATAACCATCGTACTCGCTACCAACAACCTCCTGAATGATTACGGCCATTTTCTCTTCTTCAATTTTGTAATTAACCGCTTGGAAATAGGCCGAAGCAGTAGGAGAGAAGATCGAGGCAAACACCAGTTTTATGGCATTCATGGTTTGTTCGAGTCTAACTTTGATGTCGGGATGGTTGTTGGGCAGCAGAAATGTGTCGAAAATTCCCGCAAAGGGTTGCATTAAGGAGTCCTCAAAAAGGCTGGAAGACCTGATGGCCAGCGGGCGGTGAATGATGGACAGGTAGGCTTTGAGTCTTCGCTGCAAGCTGTCGGTAAGCCGACCAGCCATGAAGACCTCTTTCAGGTCTTCATAGTCTGTATTGAGTGTTACCTTTTCGGCAATATTATTGTTTTGCAGAAACCGCTCGAATTCTTCTGTGCCTATTATGGTGGTTCGAGGTGAGAGGATTCGAACATCGGGCACCAACTCTGAAAAATTGAAATTATTAATGAGCATATTGATAAATGCCAGGCCACGGCCTTTCCCTCCAAGTGAACCGCTTGCCATGCTCACAATGTTGGTTTCGTCGAGCAGGGCCGACTCCTCAAAGTTTATCACCTTTCCTTTTTGCTTATCGCGAATGCATTCTTCTATTACCTGCATCAAGAACTCGCGAAGGCTGCCGGGCGACTGAAAGTCGTCAACTTTTAAAGGTTTTATTCGCTTGGCAATCTGAATTTCACCACGTGCCATGAGCCAGTGCGAGAAGTGATTCTTTCGGGCATGGTAAATGAGCGATTTTTCGGGAATGGTGCGCAGGTGGTTTTGAAACTCCTTCATGGAGCGTGCGATGGCAATGTCCTTGCGGCCTTCTTCGTCTTTGTATACAAAATTGCCGAAGCCCAGGTAATAGTTAATAAAACTCTGAAGGTCCTGCTTCAGGTTCTCGGAGTTTTTGTTAATGAAGGTGGCTTTCAGTTCATAGGCCTTCTGTGCATTGGCAGAGTCGGACGATTGAAGCACTGTGGGCAGGTCGGGAATCTGCTCCTTGGCATAATTGATAAGGCAAATGCCGGCATCGTCGGCACAGCTGCCGTCTTTTTCAAACCGGGCATCGGAAATAATGCACAGCAGGTTATCCTTGTATTTGTTGAAAAGCTGAACCGCGTCCTTGTAGTTCGAGGCCAGCAATACCTTGGGCCTTACACGCATTTTCAATAGTTTATAAAGCTCGTCGGTATTTACCTCTTCTATCAGTTGCTGCGTTTGCTCAATGACAATGGAATAAAGAATGGGCAGGTAGCGGGAATAATAGCGTGCAGAATCTTCCACAAGTAATATTACCCTTACCATCCCTATCCGAATGTCGCTCTCTACATTAAAGCGGTCTTCGTTGTATTTCACCATGGCTAGGAAAACCTTGGAGTCGCCGTTCCAAACAAAAATCTTGTCGATGGGCGCAATTTGCTTGTTGCCATCTTCAAACATGGCAATATCGCTGTTGTTGTTTAGCAGCAAAAATATAGGTATACTCGGATAAATCTGCTTAATGATCCGGCTCAGCTGAATCGGGGTCGTTTTATCTACGCCCATCATTACAATAACCAGGTCGAAATGCTTTTCCTGCAGTTTTTCGAGGGCTTCTTCGGGTGTTGAAACACCGGTAATACGTGGAGCCGACGACAGGTTGAGCTGGTAATATTCACCGGTAACCTGTTCGAAGAACCGGCCTTCCTGCTCAATATTGTAAGCATCATAAAGGTTGGCAACAAGCAAGATTTCGCGAACCTTGTATTGCATCAGGTCGTGATAAATATCCCGGTCGGAATTGTGCTTAATCAGGAACTTTTGCAACAGGTGCCGGTTATTAGCTGCATGTTCCTGTTCCTTACGGGATTGTGTGGCCTCCTGAAGGTCTGTTACGGTTTTTTTGAGCAGTCCTTTCCCGATGTTCGTATTCAAATGGCCTGTAATCAGATTAGCCATATTGGAGAGCAGCTGACGCTCCTCCATCAGAAATGGGCCTTCGTCTGATTGCGGGTGTTCAGTCAGGTAAAAAACTTCAACATGCCCTTCACAACCATCAATGGTTTCAAACGTCTTTCGCTGCGACCAGCGGCTTTCGCGAAAGCGGTTGTTGCTAATAAAAACTTCTTTGCCATATTTTAGGCGGGCTACCGCATCCTCGGGAAACTGCCAGGCCGGCGGAAGCACCTTCACAATTTCGCGAAGCATTTCATTTACCGGTTTCTCCTCCTTTAATATGGATACGGTCTGGTTTATAGCTCCCAGCTCCTTCAGACGCTCGCGCTTTTCGGCAAGCAAGCGCTGTATCTCTTCCTGACTAATAGGAAGAGCCTGTTTTTCGCCGCGTGAGAAAAAACCTGTTTCCTTGATTATTCCCGATTCTTCGTCTTTTTCCATTTTTCGGCCGGTTTAATGCCTTACAATGCAGCAATAATAAAAATTTCGTGCAATGAAATTACAAAAATACCATCATAAATTATTTTCTTTTCGTAAGCCTTATGCATCATAATAATTCTTTATAAAAATTATTGACATATGCAAGAAAAAAATAAAAAAAATATGTTTTGCATAAAAATATTATTCATTTAAAAAAGTGACTAAAATTGTTTCGTGAACGATATTTTCTCAAAACCCAAAAAACAAACCCGATGGATGCACAACTGAAAAAATTTATGGACTATGTAATGGCCAAAAACCCCTCTGAGCCCGAGTTTTACCAGGCCGTTCAGGAAGTGGCTGAGACCATTTTCCCATTTCTTGACGAAAACCCCAAGTACAAGGCTGCCAAAGTTTTTGAACGAATGATTGAGCCCGAGCGGATCATTATTTTCAGGGTTCCCTGGATCGACGACAAGGGCGAGGTGCAGATCAACCGTGGCTACCGCATCGAAATGAACAGCGCCATAGGTCCCTATAAGGGCGGGCTGCGTTTTCACCCCACCGTTAATTTAGGTATTCTTAAGTTTCTGGCCTTTGAGCAGGTTTTCAAAAACAGCCTTACTTCCTTGCCCATGGGCGGTGGTAAGGGTGGTAGCGACTTCGATCCAAAAGGAAAGACCGACAATGAAGTGATGCGGTTCTGCCAAAGTTTTATGACTGAGCTTTGCCGCCATATTGGCCCCGACACCGACGTGCCTGCCGGCGATATTGGCGTGGGCGGACGCGAAGTAGGTTATATGTTTGGCCAGTACAAGCGCATCCGCAACGAATTTACCGGAGTGCTGACCGGCAAAGGTATTGAATACGGTGGCAGTCTTATCAGGCCCGAAGCCACCGGTTATGGCTGCGTATATTTTGCTCAGGAAATGCTTGCCACCATAAACGAAGGTATTAAGGGCAAGGTTGTGGCCGTAAGCGGATCGGGCAACGTGGCCCAGTTTGCAACCCAGAAGGTCATTGAGCTGGGAGGAAAGGTAGTTACGCTGTCCGACTCGAACGGATACATTTACGATAAGGATGGAATTGACACTGAAAAGCTGGCCTTTATAATGCAGTTGAAAAATGTGAAGCGCGGCCGCATTCGCGATTATGCCGATCAGTACGGCTGCAAATATGTGGAAGGCAGCTCGCGTCCGTGGAATGAGGTATGTGATATTGCCCTGCCCTGCGCCACCGAAAACGAGCTGAATGAAGAAGAAGCCACAACACTGGTGAAGAATGGCTGCATTTGTGTGTCGGAAGGCGCCAATATGCCCTCCACACCCGCTGCCGTGGAAGTGTTCCTGAAGAACAAAATACTTTATGGTCCCGGAAAGGCGGCTAATGCCGGCGGGGTGGCCACCTCAGGCCTCGAAATGAGCCAGAACTCACTGCGTCTATCCTGGACGCGTGAAGAGGTGGATCAGCGCCTGCACAATATAATGATCAACATTCACAAGAGTTGTGTGCAGTTTGGCAAGGAAGAGGATGGGTATGTGAATTATGTTAAAGGCGCCAACATTGGCGGCTTTGTAAAGGTAGCCGATGCCATGATGGCACAGGGTTATGTGTAAATGGTTGAAGTTGATTTCCAAAAGAAAGGGGCCATGTCGCCCCTTTCTTTTTTACAGATCGGCCTGCTGAAAGGCATCGGCGATCATGCCGGCGGCATTGCCAATGCCGTAGAGGCCTGCGCTGAATTCGGGTCTTTCTTTTGAAAACTGGCTGAAAGCCTTGTAAATATTTTTCTTTTTACTGCCCGCTACAATATTGTAGCCGGCTTCCACCAGCTCAGTCCATTCGGTTTCGTTGCGCAAGGTAATGCATGGCCTTTCGGCGAAATAGGCTTCTTTCTGCAAGCCACCGCTGTCGGTAAGTACCAGCTGGCATTTCTCAAGCAAGTAAAGCATCTCCAGGTAGCTTAAGGGCTCAGAGATAATGATGTTTTTATTCAGGGCAGGGAGTTTGCTGTGGTTCATAACCTTGAAGGTGCGGGGATGAACAGGGAGCACCAGGGGTAATTGATCGGCAATTTCGTTGAGTGCTTCAACAATTTGCTTCAGGGTAGCGGGTTGGTCGGTATTTTCGGCCCGGTGAAGCGTTACCAGTCCGAATTCCTTTGGCAGCTTCATGTTTTTTGGTGCTTTGCGCAAATCCGAGAAGTGCAGGTAGGCATCGTACATCACATCGCCGGTTAGCAGCACCCTGCTTTCGAAGTGGTCGAACCCTTCGCGCTCAAGGTTGTCGAGGGCCGTTTGGGTGGGACAGAAAAGCAAGTCGGCAATGCGGTCGGTCAGGATGCGGTTGATCTCCTCGGGCATGCTCATATTGAACGATCGCAAGCCCGCTTCGACGTGAGCAACCGGAAGACCGGTTTTTTTTGCTGCCAATGCGCCGGCCAGGGTAGAGTTGGTGTCGCCATAAACCATTACCCAGTCGGGGTCTTCGCGAAGCATTACCTCTTCGGCACGCTCCAGCATGCGCCCTGTCATTGCGCCATGCGGCAGGCTGTGTATGCCCAGGTTATATGCGGGCTCAGGAATCTGCATTTGCTCAAAAAATACCTGGCTCATGTTGTGGTCGAAATGTTGCCCCGTATGGACGATCACTTCCTGAAGGCCTTCGCGCCTTGCAATCTCGCGGCTTACGGCTGCTGCCTTAATAAACTGCGGACGAGCCCCGATTATGGTAAGTATTTTTTTCATTTTTTAACTGAAAGTAATGTTCTAAATAAAAGTTTTATGTTTGGTTTTTCGGTAAGTGATCCTGAATCTCAAGGTGGTATTTTTTTACGATACCGTTGATCAGGAAAAGGTTGATCACATATGCCACAACTTCGACCGCCGCCAGGACAGCAATGAACTGCATTACCGGAAGGTGGCGGAAAAATACCAAAGCTGCTATCAGCACAAAGTATGTGATTTGCCAGACGGCCTGTGTTTTTAGCTTTCGCAAACCCACATATACCATGGTGAGCGGCGAAACGGCCATACGGGCCAGGGTACTCCAGACCAGTATTTGTGCATAGCGGCCCGATTCGTGGTAGGGCGCTCCGGCATACCAACCGAGCAGTTTGGGTCCAAAAAAGGTGAGGATAAGTGCAAATGCCAGCCCCAACAAACTCAGAACGCCCAGCAGTTGACGGTATTCGCGCAGGAAAGATTCGCCTTTGCGCTTTTTTTCTGACACCTCCTGCAAAAAAACCTGCCCTACACTCATGGTGAGCAAGGCCGCGGGTACCACCAGCACCAGGCGTGTGAGGTCGAAATACCCGGCTACCTCCTGGCTGTAAAACTTGTTGATGAAAACCGTAGGAATCATAAGGCAGAACACATTTAGCGTCATGGGAAGCAGGCTATAGAAGGGATAGTCAGCATACTGCTTCACCAGTATTTTTTGCAGTGCCCAGGAATGCATGGTTGCTTTGAAATTGGCCCGTCGTAACTGAAGCAATCCGCTCAATACATTTGCCAGATGTCCGAACACGTCGCCAACAACCAGTCCGGCCGGCCAGCGAAACTGCCCCAGTCCTAGCTGAACCCCGCCTTCGGCTACCCGTCTTACGGCTTTATTGAATGAAATGGCCCTGAACTTTTTTTTGCGAATAAGGTAATAGTTTATGGTTTGGTAAGTGCCCAGCATAAATACACTGGCGGGTAAGAAAAGCAACCACCAGGCCTGCGAGGCATTAATATTGAGAAAAACGGCAAGTCTGTCCTTAAAAAGGCCCACCATTAGCAATAGCAGCAGGCTGAAGGCCAGGTTAAAATAGAAGGCGATAAAAAAAAGATTGACTGCCTCGGGCTTTTTTTCAGGCTGCACAATGGCAGGCTCATAGCGAAGGGTAGAAAGGGTAACCAGTATGCCGACAATGCTGAGATAAACGGCGTAAGCGCCAAACTCTTCGGGGGTGAAAAGCCTGCGCAGGAATGGCTGCAGCAAAATAGCCACCAACTGGGCAGCGGCCGTTCCGGTAAAAAGGGTGAGGATACCTGAAAATAGCGATTTGTTGAGCCGGAGCTTCATCGGATTTTCCTTGTTAAAAGGCTTTCACGCAAAGGTAATTGATTTTCCGAATGAACTTATTTCAGCTTTTTGCCTTAAATTTATCAAAAAAATATCTTATGCGAATTTACCTGATCGGCTTCATGGGCAGTGGAAAAAGCACGCTGGGCAAGCGTCTGGCGAAAAAGCTTGACTATCCTTTTTCTGACACCGATCAGGAGGTGGAAGCCCTTGCCGGAATGAGTATTTCGGATATTTTTCTCAGGTTTGGTGAGAGTCGTTTCAGACAATTGGAGCAGGAGGTCTTGCACCAAACCGTGCATTTGCATAAGGTCGTAATTGCCACTGGTGGCGGTACGCCCTGTTTTTTTGAAAATATGGCCTTTATTAACGCGCATGGCGTTTCAGTTTACTTGCGAATGAGTTCAGCCAGCCTGGCTTCTCGGCTGGAACATGCGCAAAAGCAACGTCCTTTGGTAGAGAATTACGCTGGCGAAAAATTGCTGAGGTATATTGAAGAGAAATTGCAGCAACGGGAGCCTTTCTATCTGCAATCAAAATGCATAATAAAAGGCGAAACGGTAAAGGTTGATCAGATCATCTCGCTAGTTTTCGGGCACTGAGGCCATGGCTGATTTTTCAGGCAACAGGCGTCCGGCTTTGACGAACCTGCGCATGTAGTAGGAAGCAGAAAGCTCACTGATGGTGACACCACTGCTCGATGAGGTATGAATAAAACGCCCGTTTCCAAGAAAAATACCCACATGGTCGATCCGGCTTTGATGGTATATTCTGAAAAACACCAGGTCACCTTCATTCAGCTCTGCCACATCTAACGGCTTCACTATCCTGGAAATATCCTGCGAGCTGCCCTTTAGTTCCAGCCCATACACCTTGCGGTAAATAATCTTAACCAGCCCGGAGCAGTCGATACCGCCCTGACCTCTGCTGCGCAAAATGTGAGGGGTGCCCAGCCACTTGTAGAGCTCCGTGTAAAGCATGGAGTTGCTGAGATAGTTGATGTCGACACCTTTTTCAGCGAAAGTGCCAATCACTTCTATATAGGCCGAATCAATCAAAACAGGAATTTCTTCGCTGCTGCCCGTCGGAGCTTGCCAGAAAACCGGAGGAATTAGCAAAACCATAAAAGCAATTGTTTTGCGGAATCCCTTCAAAAGTTTTTTGAAAGTTGTCCTTGCCAAAAGGGGTTTCTTTTTTGGTGGTAATGAAACTTTGCTCAGTTTAGAATAGGGTCGGTGGGGTAGTTTGACCAGATGGCGTAATCGTCGCCAAGTTCCTTGAGCATGTTGCTCCAGAGTTTTTCAGGTCCGTCGTCCATTACGGTTTCAAGGCTACACTGGGTCACAATCCAGGAGTCTTCTTTTAGCTCGCGGTCGAGTTGTTTGGGCTCCCAACCAGAGTATCCAATAAAAAAACGTACCTCTTCGGGGCTAACCAGCTTCAGGTCGATGAGTTCCATGAGCTTTTCAATTTCACCTCCCCAAAATAAGCCTTTGAGGATTTCCATGCTACCCGTGACGCGCTCGCCCAGGGTGTGCAGGTAAAATAGGCGGTCGGGATGTACCGGACCACCCAAGAACAAGGGAAATTCGTTGGTGGGGAATTCCTTTACCACATCCTTAAGCTTAAGGTTTATGGGCTTATTCAGAATCAAACCGACACTGCCTTCCTCTTCGCTATGCTCAGCCAAAAGCACCACACTACGACTAAAATAGAAGTCGCGCAGGGTCGGTTCGCTGATGAGCAATTTACCGCGTGAAGGCGCTGTCTTGTTTTTATTCATGTTCAGAAAGTTATTACTTTTACTTTGAATATCGGCTCCTAAGGGTGCTTTTGTTACTTTTGGAACTTAAATCAGCAGTACAACAACAAATTCTTTGCCATTGTTCAAATGCGCCACCTTGACAATTCAAGAAAATATCAACAACTGAGGGCCGCCTTTCCGCGCTTTGTTTATGAAAAGGCCAGGGCAGAAAAGTATACTGAAGGCATTAGCCTGCAGTTTGTTTTCAGTCTTAACAATGAGCTGGTTTTCAGGCCATCCATGTTTTTTCCTGACAAGGGGCGATTTTTGAATCTGCCTGACGAGCTACTGCAAACCCTGGCCTTTCATGTGGGAATGGTAGAAATGATCAGCTACTGGAAGGCAGTTTGCTCGCCCCGCATCCTGGTGAGGCCATTCAGGCTTTCGCCCGGGCAGGAGGATTGGTGGACGAAGCTTTTTCGCTATGGCCTGGGTGAGTTCTTTTTCACCAATGGCATTGAAGTGCCCGGTGAAGAAATGCTGTCGTTTGAGTATCCGGCGCAAGCCGCTCCTTTTAAGAAATTTCATCTGAAGGAGCTTTCAGACAGCATCATTGTTCCGGTGGGGGGTGGCAAGGATTCGGTTGTAACCCTTGAGTTGCTGAAAAATTCCGGTGCTGACATTTTGCCGCTGGTAATGAACCAGCGCGGTGCCACGCGTCAGGTGCTGGAAGCTGCCGGCTACGGCCCCCACAACACCCTGGAGGTAAAGCGCACCTTGGATCCGCTGTTGCTCAGGCTCAACGAGCAGGGATTTTTGAACGGCCACACGCCTTTTTCGGCCCTGCTGGCTTTTATGACCACTTTTTCGGCTACCCTCACGGGGAAGAGGCATATTGCACTGTCGAACGAGTCGAGCGCCAACGAGGCCAGCATTCCCGGCACAAAGATCAACCACCAGTATTCAAAATCTTTTGAGTTTGAGCAGGATTTCAGAAACTACCTTTCGGAATATTTGCTGGAGGGAGTAAACTATTTTAGTTTTCTCAGGCCGCTCAACGAACTGCAAATCGGAGCACTTTTTTCCGAATTCCGGCAGTATCACGGAGTTTTTAAAAGCTGCAATGCTGGAAGTAAAACAGACGATTGGTGCTGCAAATGTTCTAAATGCCTTTTTACCTACGCCATGCTTGCTCCATTTATCGAGGAAGATAAAATGGCAGCCATTTTCGGAGAAAATCTTTTTGAGAAAGTCAACCTCGCCCCAATACTTGACCAGCTCACCGGAGTGGCCGAAAACAAGCCTTTTGAATGTGTAGGCACAATCGATGAGGTGAACGCCGCCCTTCAGGAAACCATTCATCAGATGAAAGAAAGTAAGCTCCCGTCGTTGTTACAGCACTATAAAAAACAGCAATCTGCAATAGGAAAACAAAATTATTTCAAGGAATTTCTAAAAGATTTTCACGAGCCCCACGCCCTAAAGCCACGATTTAAAACCCTGCTCCAAAAAGCAATAAATAACTTATAATCAATAATTAATAATTAAAAATTAACCCTTAACAATTACCCGTGAACCCACAGCCATTTCAGGAGTTTTTTCGCAACAAAAAGGTTGCCATTCTTGGTTTTGCCAGGGAAGGGCAATCGACCTACAGGGCCATACGCAAAGTGCTGCCTGATTTTCCACTAGTGGTTTGCGACCGTCAGGCTCCGGGTGGTGAAGTTTTCTCTGAGAGGGAAAATGATAAGCAAACGCGCTGGTTCTTTGGAGGGGATTATTTGGCTGGGATAAACGGGGCAGATATTATCATTAAGTCGCCTGGCATTCCCTTTCGGGTGATTGAAAGCGAGCCACTGCGCGAAAAGGTGGTGTCGCAAACGGGTTTATTTTTGCAGCTGTTTCGGCGGCAAGTAATAGGAATTACTGGCACCAAAGGTAAAAGCACCACTTCGAGCCTGCTATTTCATATACTTAAAACCGCAGGCCGCCCGGCACTACTGGCCGGAAATATTGGCATACCACCCCTCGACCTGATCGATGACATTACCGATGAAACCTTGGTAGTTTTCGAAATGAGCAGTCACCAGCTCGAGCATATCAGGGTTTCGCCCCACATAGCTATTTTGCTTAATATTTTTGAGGAGCACCTCGATCATTATGCCAGTTATCGCGACTATCAGCTGGCTAAAATGAATATTGCCCGCTGGCAGCAAGAAGGCGATGTGCTAATTTACAATCCTTTCAATGAAATTGTGGTAGGACTGGTTGCTGAACTTGGCCTGGCCTCAACGTTTTATCTGCTAGGTAATGCCCCGGGTAGTTCCAACCTTATTTTTTGCGACAAGGGCAGCCTGGTGCTTAGCCTTGCCGGGCGCGAATCGCGCATTCGCGATATTTGCCGCATTCGTAAGCTGCCCGGCAACCACAACCTGTTGAATATTGCGGCGGCCAGCGCTGCAGCCTACCTGCTGAAGGTGGCCCCTCTGCAGATTACCAGAGCCGTGGCGAGTTTCGATGGATTACCTCACCGGCTCGAGTTAGTTGGATTCTACCGCGGTATTTCGTTTTACAACGATTCCATTTCCACTATTCCTGAATCGACCATCGAAGCCCTGAGGACATTTCCCGGAACCAATACCTTGCTGTTGGGCGGCTTCGACCGTGGCGTGAATTATTCATCATTGATTGAGTTTCTTGCAGAATCGAAAGTGCAAAACATCATATTCATAGGAAAAGCTGGCCGCCGGATGCATGAAGAAGGGAAAGTCCTGCCGGGCATTCAGGGTAAAAACTGCCTCTTCCCTGAGAACTTTGAGCAGGCTGTTGAAATGGCAACGAGCAGTACCCCCGCAGCAGGTATTTGTCTACTTTCGCCCGCTGCAGCCAGCTACGACATGTTCAGAAACTTTGAACACCGGGGGGGAACTTTTAAGGAGCTGGTGAGAAAGTTTGGAAGTTCAAGTAGGTAGCGGTAGTAATGGCTCAGAGCGCAGAGCTCAGGGCGCAGTGATTAGGGTTTCCTGATTTAATTCCAGAAAATTTTGGGTAAAAAAATTGCAGCAGGGTTTTTTGGCCTGCTGCTTCTTTTGTCTTTTAAGAAAGATTACTTCTTAGCGGTTCTTTTTTTCGGCGCTGCCGGGGGTGGGGCGGCCACGCTGGGTTTAGTTGTGTTGCGGGGCCTGGTTTTTCCGTAGGTTCCCCTGAATATTTTTCCTCGGCGGGTTTTCTGATCTCCTTTTCCCATAGCATGTATGTTTTAGGTTAAACAAAAATTCCAGCTATAAAAATAAGAAATCTGGGTGTGAAAGTCAATGATTTGCCGGCCGGGTTTCGAGAAATCTTTTGACCAGCAGTTCCGGGCTTTTTATTGATGCCTTTAGCCATGCCAGTTGCAGCTCGTCGTGTTGGTCCTCGGTTAAGGGCCAGGGGATGTCACTTTTTCTGAGTCGGTTGGTTAGCTCATAAAGACAAATGGCAGCTGAAACAGAAATGTTGAAACTTTCGGTAAACCCCGCCATGGGTATGCGCACGAAATAATCGGCCATTTGCTTGGCAAGGGGTGAGAGTCCTTCTTGTTCTGTGCCAAACAGCAATGCCACGGGCTTGTCGAGGGGCAGATTTAAGGGCGTGAAGTCGTCTTCGTGCGGGCTAGTGGCTATGAGTTGGTAGCCTTGCTGCTTTAGCTTGCTAAGACAGGCTTTAGTGTTGAACTCCCCATCACGGTAACGGTGGAGGTTTAGCCACTTGGTGGCTCCCATAACAACCTCCGGATTAATTTCATAATCGTTGCGGTTTTCAATAATATGCACATCCTGCACCCCAAAGCATTCGCACGAGCGAAGCACTGCACTGGCATTGTGGGGCTGGTAAATGTCTTCGAGCACAACCGTTACATGGCGGGTTCGGCCCGAGAGCACTTGCTGTATCTTTTCCAGGCGGGATGGGGTAACGAAATCGCTGAGAAATTCAATAACAAGCTTGCGTGTAAGGCTGTCCATTTCGGTTTTTATTTTTCCTGTTGGCCTTTGATGATCATACCTGCCAGGCGAAATAGCAGCCTGCTCGATACTATGCCGTCCATTTTGCCAGGTCCGGTTTCCACCAAGTCGGCACCAATGATTTTTTTTCCCTGGTTAATGATGGTTTCGAGCAGGTACACAGCCTGGTTGAATGAAAGGCCGCCCGGCAGGGGTGTGCCTGTACCCGGGCAAAGGGCTGGATCGAGGCCATCTACATCTAAGGTTACATACACCTCATCGGGTAGTTTTTCCACTATTTCTTTGCATATCTCCGACCAGCTCTCACCCTCAAAAAGACGGTTGTGGATATCGCGGTCGAAATAGGTGCGAATTTTTCCTGGACTTTTACTAATCACTTGCACTTCTTCAGGGCATAGTTCGCGAATACCCACCTGCACCAATTTTTTCACACCCTCCGTTTTTAATGCATTGTGCATTATGGAAGCATGTGATTGGGTAAATCCCTGGTAAGCTTCGCGCAAATCGGCATGGGCATCGATTTGAAGAATGCCGAATCCGGGGCGCTTGCGGGCCAAGGCCCTGATAAGGCCAAGAGGAACGCTGTGCTCACCACCAAGCACCACGGGCACTTTTCCCTGCTCAAGATACATCAGCGATTTGAACTCCAGCTCCAGGCTTAGCGCTTCGCTGGCCGCATTGATTTCCTTCAGTATGCTGGTCATTTCTTCGCTATCATCGGGCTGCCCTCCCAGTTCAAGGAAGTTGATATACTGGCTCGATTTTTTTCTTAGATGGCTGTTGCGATTAACCATCGCCGGGTCGATGCTTTCCATGGCCATGCCCTGTTTCCAGGCATCAGGGGCAAAGGGATCGAACAGGTCGATCTGAAAAGAGGTTTCGAAAATCTTTTTTGGCCCGGCAGAAGTTCCGTCAAAGTTAGAAACGGTAACGTCCCAAGGGATGGGTATAAAAACCACCCGCGCGTTTTCAGGTGTGAAGGGCAGGCTGAAAATGTTATTGTTGGTATTGCCTGTGGCGTTGGGGTTGTAACTCTCGAGGGCATCGTTATTTTTCATGACCATCCAATTTTTTAAAACAACAGGCGTAAGTTAATGGCAAAAATAAAAAAAGCCCCGGAACTTCCGGAGCTTTTCAATGCTTGTTTAAAGGGTTTACTTAACCACTTTTGCCAACTCAGCACCGGCCTTGAATTTAACAACCTTCTTGGCGGGGATAGTAATTTCCTTGCCAGACTGGGGGTTGCGGCCTTTGCGGGCTTCTCTCTTAGAAACGGAGAATGATCCGAATCCTACCAAGGCTACTCTGTCACCTTTTTTCAGCGACTTAGTGGTGGCGCCGATGAATGCGTCCAATGCTTTTTTTGCGTCGGCTTTGGTCAAACCTGCTCCTGATGCCATAGCATCAATCAATTCTGCTTTGTTCATTTTTTGTTTGTTTTAGTTACACGAGTAATTGGTTGCTTCCATTAAACATTGCAAATATAGGCCATTTCTAAGAAAATGCAAGCCCAACGGGCGAAATGTGCCGATTTTGTTGAAAAAACAGCCTTTTTGTTAATAACTCAGGGCTAGAACAGGCGCTGCCAAAGGGTTTTAAGGGATAAATAGCCTTAAATAGGCATATTATTCAGGTCGTCTAACCTGAAACCGCGCAAAAAATCGGGGGTGTTCATACGTTTTTTTCCGGCCATTTGCAGGCTCTTTACCTCCACGATGCCGTCGGGAGTGGTGAAGGCAAAGATACTTTTCCCATCAGATAAAAGTTCTCCGTAATTATACGTATGTGTCATTTTCTGGGCTACCGCCTCAAAGATCTTCAGGACTAATTCCTTCTCATCAATTTTTATTATCGTGAAGGCACCCGGGAAGGGACTCATTCCGTGTATGTGGTTTACCACTTCGCGGCAAGGTTTTTTCCAGTCAATCAGGCAATCGTCTTTGAATATCTTGGGTGCTTTCTTCAGCTGAGAACTTTCGGAAAAGAGTGCCGACTGTTCAACTGCTTCGACTGTATTCTCTGCCAGGGCATCAATGGTTTTCAGCACAAGGTCAGCACCGGCCACCATGATGCGGTCGTGCAAACTGCCGGCTGTTTCATTTTCATAAATGGTCATTTCTGCCTGGAACAGGATCTTTCCGGTGTCAATTTCGCGGTCGAGTAAAAAGGTGGTCACCCCGGTTTCTTTTTCGCCGTTTATGATGGCCCAGTTAATGGGTGCGGCACCTCGGTATTGGGGCAGCAGGGAGGCATGCATGTTGAACGTTCCCTTGGGAGGTAAACTCCACACAGCTTCCGGCAGCATACGAAAGGCCACCACCACCTGCACATCGGGTGCAAGGCTTTTCAGCTCTTCAAGAAATTCAGGAGATTTGAGCCTTTCTGGTTGTAGCACAGGAATGCCTTGTTCGGCACCAAACTTTTTTACTTCTGAAGGCTGTAATTTTAACCCGCGGCCAGCTGGTTTATCGGGAGCCGTCACCACACCCACTACATTGTATCCGCCTTCGTGCAGCTTTTTGAGAGAAAAAGCCGCCAGGGCAGGGGTGCCCATAAATACAATGCGCAGGTCTTTGGGGTTCATAGTATTGCTCAGGCGCCAAGCCTGGTTTTCAGGTCGACCATTTTAATGGCGGTAACGGCTGCTTCGTCGCCTTTGTTGCCGTGCGCTCCTCCGGCCCGCTCGCGTGCCTGCGAGAAATTGTCGGTGGTAAGCACGCCGAAAATTACTGGGATACCCGAATCGAGCCCAAGATTCATAAGGCCCTGGCTAACGGCCTGGCAAATGAACTCGAAGTGACGCGTTTCGCCCTGAATCACACAACCCAGGCAGATTACAGCATCCACATCAAGCTGATCGATAAGATATCCGGCTCCTTGTGGAAGTTCATAGCTACCTGGCACATAATGCACATGCAGGTTCTCTTCAGGCAAGCCGTGCTTTCTGAGCGTCTCAACAGCACCGCCCAGCAAGGCTCTGGTAATTTCAGTATTCCACTCAGAAACAACGATGCCCATGCGCATCTTTGCTGCACTGGGCACCTTTGTGGGATCGTAAAATGACAGATTCTGTTTTTTTTCGTCCATCAAAATATCTTATTTCTGAATACTGGTACGTCCAATGTACCTTTCAATATTTCGGCCTTCAGCCGAATTCCGGTATTCGTCGCGAATGCGCTCGTAAAGACTCAGCGCCTCGCTGGGCTGGCCCATTTCCTCAAAAAGTAATCCGGCTTTAAAAAGGAATAGGGGAGTGGTAAACTCGTTGGACTTATATCGGTATGCTTTGCGGTAGTAACGGGCAGCAGCGCTCTGGTCGCCCAACTCCAGGTGGGCATCCCCAATGGCACCGTAGGCCATTGCGCCGAGCACTTGGTCGCGTCCGCGGAATTTTTTAAGGTGCTTAATGGCGTCATCGTAGTTGCCAAGCTTCAGGAAACTCATGCCGGCATAGTAATGCGCCAGGTTGGCCGACTTGGTAAAACGATAGGAAGAGGTGATGTCAAGAAAACCGGGATACTCTGCATCGCCATCCAGGGCAAGTTGCAGGTTGTCCTGCTCAAAATATGTTTCGGCCATAAACATTTCGGAACGGGCTTCCTTTTCGCGTGGAGAAAGAATAAAACGGGTGTAGCCAATATACCCGGCAATAATCAGTACGATCACTGCCACGGCCCACATGATGCCGTTCTGGTTGCGCTCAATAAACTGTTCGGAGCGGCTCAGTGCCTCCTCTACCGCCAAAATGTTTTTTTCGTCTTGTGGATGCTTTTTGTTTTTTGACATATTTTCTGAATTTAGGCTGCAAAATTAATTTATTTTTGCGTGTTTCAAATGTTTTTGCGGTTTTTTTTGGAAACCTCTATCGGGAAAAGGTGAAGGTCTTTTTCGATAAAAGCAGAACAAACCAAATATTTGACCCCATTTTGGCGTTCCAGAGTATAGCATTATAATAATTCCAGCCGATGCGCAGCAGCCGACTATTTGTTTTCTTATTGTTTTTGCCGTTATTGGCCAGCATTTTATATTCGTGCCGCGACGACAGCTTTGATGCCAGTCCGGATATCACTTTGGGTTTTTCTGCCGACTCCCTGCTGTTCGATACGGTTTTTACCAGCGTGGGCACTTCCACTCGCTCCTTCAGGGTTTATAACAACCACAGCAGGCGCGTGCGCATTTCTTCGGTAAGTCTTGGTCGTGGTGCCGAATCCTATTTTAGGGTTAATGTCGATGGGCGCTCTGGAAGCATGCTGCACGACATTGAAATTGGCTCCAATGATAGCATCTTTGTTTTTGTGGAGGTGACAGTGGATCCGGTTAATCAGCAGCTGCCACTGATTATTACCGATAGCCTTGTTTTCAACATTAACAATAATATACAGGATGTGAAGCTGGTAGCCTGGGGGCAGGATGCCCACTTTATTCATCCCAATTACACCGACCCTTCGGGGCTCTCTTATCACCTGATTACCGAAAATTCGGTGTGGACGTCAGAGTTGCCATACGTGGTGTATGGTCTGGCGGTGGTGGCACCCAACATCACGCTTACCGTGGAGGGAGGCACGCGCGTTCATTTTCACAACAATGCCAGCCTGGTTTTTCTTGCTGAATCTACTTTTAAGGTTAATGGCACGGCCGAGCAGCCTGTTAGTTTTCAGGGCGATCGGCTTGAATCATTTTTTGAAAATCAGCCCGGACAGTGGGGCCGCATTTGGCTTACAGCCACCAGCAAAGACCACGACATCAATTACGCAATCATAAAAAACGGAAGTGTGGGCCTGCACGTCGACAGCATCGGCAGCCATACCTCGCCTACTTTAACCATCCGCAATACCATTATTAAAAATATGAGCCTGGTGGGCCTGCTGGCACAGGGCAGCCATGTGGTGGCGCAAAACACCGTGATTGCCAACTGCGGCGAAAACACCTTATATCTGGCCCTCGGCGGGAAATACGACTTCAGACATTGTACCTTTGCCAATTATTACAACCTGCCCAATACCTCCCTGAGGCAGATCCCTTCTGTTTGGTTTAACAACTATTACCGCGATTTGGATGGCAATATCCAGCAGCGCGACTTTGAATCGGTGTTTTTTGGGAACTCCATCATTTACGGCAGCCTGCAGGAAGAGTTTATTTTCGACCTGGTGCCGGGGACCGAATTCAATTATACCTTCGATCACTGCCTTGTGCGCACCCAGCGCGACACCTTTAATCCCAGCTATATAAATATCATAAAGAATCAGGTGCCGCAATTCAACAACTTGTCTGTTCAGGACTACCGCCTCGGGCAAAACTCACCCGCCATTGGTGCAGGCAAAACGATCATTGCCCAAGGCGTCCCCTTCGACATCCTCGGCCGTAACCGCGTTCAGCGACCAGATCTTGGTGCATTCCAGTACTACGAAATAGAAGAAGAATGAGGGAGGGAAGATGGGAAGATTTGAGGGTGGGAAATTAGAAAATTAGAGGATTAACAATTAATACCTTACCCTTACCCCTAAATCAATATTTCTTTCATTTTTTTGCCGATGTCGGCGGGTGAATCGACAACATATACGCCGCATTCGGTAAGTATTTTCTTTTTGGCCTCAGCGGTATCGTCCTTGCCGCCGATTATGGCGCCGGCATGACCCATAGTGCGGCCTTTTGGTGCGGTGGCGCCAGCAATGAAACTAACCACGGGTTTGGTGCCATGGTCGCGGATATAATAAGCAGCTTCAGCTTCCATGTTTCCGCCAATCTCGCCGATCATGATAATGCCTTCGGTTTCGGGGTCGTTCATGAGCAGTTCAACGGCTTCTTTCATGGTGGTGCCAGGTATTGGGTCGCCGCCAATACCAATGCAGGTCGATTGCCCCATGCCTGCTTTTGTCACCTGGTCAACGGCTTCATAGGTTAAAGTGCCAGAACGCGACACAATGCCAATCTTACCTTTGCGGTGAATGAAGCCGGGCATAATGCCAACCTTGGCTTCACCAGGGGTGATGATGCCCGGGCAGTTGGGGCCGATCAGGCGCACGGGCTTGTGGTTCAGGTATTCCTTCACTTTAAGCATATCCTGCACTGGAATGCCTTCGGTAATGCACACAATTACCCCAATGCCTGCCTCGGCGGCTTCCATAATGGCGTCGGCGGCAAAGGCCGGAGGTACAAAGATCAGGCTCACATTGGCGCCGGCCTCCTTTACTGCATCAGACACGCTATTAAACACTGGACGGTCTAGATGGGTCTGTCCGCCTTTGCCGGGCGTAACGCCACCCACCACGTTGGTGCCGTATTCAATCATTTGGCTGGCATGAAAAGTACCTTCGCTACCGGTAAAACCTTGTACAATAACTCTGGAATCTTTGTTGACAAGCACGCTCATGGGGAAAATGTTTTTTGTTTTCAGAATTTCAAAGATCAAAAATAATGTTTTCCGTTTAAAGAGAGTTGAAAAGTTTAAAAGTTGAAAAGTTGAAAAGTTTATTTTTTTGGGCTAGGGGATGTATATTGGTTTAAATTTGTAATACCCACAACGAAAGGAGGCCACCATGAACCAGTACAACACCAAGGACACCATTTGTGCGCCTGCCACGGCTCCTGGCATGGCCGCCATTGCCGTGATCAGGCTGTCGGGCCCGGAAGCTTTTTCTATTGCTGAAGCCTGTTTTGAGCCGCACAAAAAGGGACTGGCCTTTTGCGATATTCCTTCGCATAAAGTTACCTTGGGGCGGTTTTTTGAAGCAGAAAGGACCATAGATGAGGTTTTGCTGACTAAATTTGTAAACCCTCACACCTATTCCGGAGAAGACTTGGTGGAAATCTCCTGCCATGGTTCGCCTTTTATTCAACAGGAAATCTTAAGGATACTTATCGACTTGGGTGCCAGAATTGCCAAGCCGGGCGAGTTTACTATGCGGGCATTTCTTAACGGGCGTATGGATCTCTCGCAGGCCGAAGCCGTGGCCGATCTGATCGCCTCCAATTCGGCCGCTTCACACAAAATGGCCTTCCGGCAAATGCGCGGACACTTCTCCGAAAGGATAAGAGAACTGCGGCAGCAGCTGGTCAACTTTGCCGGCCTCATTGAGCTCGAACTCGATTTCAGCGAGGAGGATGTTGAGTTTGCCGACCGGGGCAGCCTGAATAGCCTGCTCGACAAGGTTGAAGGAGAAATTGGACAGCTCAAGCAAAGTTTTACCATGGGAAACGTGCTTAAGAATGGCATTCCTGTAGCTATTATAGGAAAACCCAATGTGGGCAAATCGACCCTGCTTAACGCACTGCTAAACGAGGAACGTGCTATAGTCAGCGACATTCCCGGCACTACGCGCGACACCATTGAAGATACCATTGCGATCAACGGGGTGGCTTTCCGGTTTATTGATACTGCCGGACTCCGACACAGCGAGGATACCATTGAAACCTTCGGTATAGAGCGTACTTATGAAAAGATCAGGCAAGCGGTAATAATCCTTTACATGTTTGATGCCAGCGAGACTACCCTTGAAGAAATCACTGAAACCCTGAATGATTTTCGTGAGCGGTTTTATGATGAAAACAAGCGCCTGATACTGATCGCCAACAAGATAGACCTGCTGGAAGAAATTCCCCACCATTTTCGCAACCTGGTGGAACTGGAAACCATATTCGTGTCGGCCAAGCGCAAGGAAAATATAAATATGATCGCCGACAGCCTTCTAAGTTCGGTCAACACGGCCAGCGAAGAAGAAAACCAGGCCATAGTAAGCAACAGCCGCCATTACGAAGCCCTGGCCAAAACCGCCGAAGCCATTGCCGCCGTGCGCCGTGGCATTGAAGAAAACCTTCCCGGCGACCTTATGGCCATCGACCTGCGCACCGCCCTGCACCACCTGGGCACTATCACCGGCGAAGTGACCAACGACGAGATACTGGGAAACATTTTTGAAAAGTTTTGTATCGGAAAGTAAACAATTCCAATTTAAGCAGCTTTCTCAAAGCTTTATTATTATTGGGAACCACGATGTCTACTTTTAAACTGTACAATTATTGTGAATTTAACACCACCGTTATTTTTGTGGTCCAAACATATTTATTCACATCCATTTGAAAGATTTTTTTGTAAGATTCTATATTCATGTATAAAAGAGAAGATAATCCAACCCCTCCCTATTGGCTTTCATTGATTCCCCTGATTATTGTGGGTGTTGCGCTCGGTTTTTCGGTGTTTGCCTTTGACGCTGAACCCCATTTTGCATTATTGCTGGGGTCGGTAATTGCGGGATTTTGTGCATATCTCTATGGGTATTCCTGGGAAACCATTAAAAAAGGATTTAAAGATGCTATCAGCCGTACCATTCCATCCATAATCATTCTTATGATCATCGGAATGCTGATGGCTGTATGGATAGCAAGTGGAATAGTTCCCGTTATGATGTACTATGGATTTGAGTTTTTTGTGGCACGCTGGTTTTTGCCTCTGATTTTGGTGTTTTGCAGTTTTATGGCTTTGATTACCGGTAGTTCATGGTCTACCATAGGCACTATAGGTGTTGCAGCCATAGGAGTTAGTGAAGGACTGGGAATACCCCTTCCCATGACTGCCGGTGCGGTAGTGTCAGGTTCGTTTTTTGGTGATAAACTCTCTCCCATGTCTGATTCAACCAACCTTACCTCCTCGGTTCTGGGGGTGAACCTCTTTGATCATATAAGGCATATGCTGTATACTACGATTCCGGCACTTGGGATTTCAGTTGTTATATTTACTGTGATGGGTTTTATGGCAGCAGGTAACGGAGAAGCAGCAGATGTGAGTAAGTATACACAAGGTATCAGGGAGAATTTTAATTTTTCATACTGGCTGATTATTCCGCCGGTTATAGTAGTGTTCCTTATCGTAAAAAAGGTTCCTGCCATTCCGAGCCTCATTGCAGGGGTGATACTGGGCAGTATAGCTTATCTTGTTTTTCAGGGAGGAGATTTTTCCAATTTACTGAAAACGATTCATAGTGGTTATACGGCTGCCACAGGGAATGAAGAGCTTAATGAGCTTTTTTCGCGGGGAGGCATGGAAAGCATGTATAATGTAATATCACTTGCACTGGTATCTCTTGCATTTGGCGGAATTATGGACAGAACGGGTATGTTGCACAGCATAGTGCTGCTGCTGTCACGTTTTGTAAATACCGTTGGCAACCTGACGCTTACAGTATTAGGTACTTCAGTATTTGTAAATCTTTTCAGTGCAAACCAGTATCTTGCTGTAATATTACCCGGGCAGATGTATGAGGAGAGTTACCGTGATAAAAATCTTAAGCTCAAAAATCTGACGCGTACACTTGAAGCCGGGGGAACCCTCACTGCACCTTTGGTACCCTGGAATAGCAGCGCAGTATTTACTTATTCTGCACTTGGAGTATCAGCTGCCGCCTATGCACCTTACGCTGTATTGTGTTGGATAACAGCTATTATTGTGGCCATATTCGGCTACACGGGTATAACCATGCATAAGCTCAGTGAGGACGAAGAAGAGGAAAGTATGGACCAGCAATAGGGTTTGCATAAAAACCCGTCCTGATGACTCACAAAATAGCTAATTTTGCGTTCAATGCACGTGTCCCTGGACTTCCCTAGGCTCTTCTCTTTGTCCTGATGCAACGCCTTCGCGCAGGGTTTCGCGCACCTCGCCGCAGCGGAGCATCATACTGCCGAAATATGGGTTTTTGATTTGCTCGAATTCGCTTAGCCAGTAAGCCCCGCGGTCATTATCGTACATGGGGCAGAAGGCCACATACCAAATCTGCCCAATGGCACCCAGTGTGCGGGCAGTTTCTATAAAAGCTTCCGAGAGGGGCTCAAAGTGTTCCCGCATTTCTGCTATTTCATTTGCATTAACAATTTTTTTCGCACTTTCTTCCATATCTTCATACTGCTCCATCCAGACCAAATGGTGCTCGCCGTCCAGGGAATGTTGGCCGGTGGTTGTCAGTTGCGCTATAAGTAGACGGCTATGTTGTTTGGCTTTCTCCGGCGCATCGTCGGCAAGGGCGTTTTTCAGATCGAAGTATATGTGAAACAGTTTTTCCAAATTGCTTTTAAAGGGTTCGGGAACAGCAGCTTTTTCAGGCGGAGCCATCATGCTGTACTGGCCACGCAGCTGTGCGGCAGCGTCGATGGCAAATACACCACTAACAGCAATTTCTTCCCCTTCTGACAAGCCAGAAACTACAGGGTAACCATCACCTGTGCGAGCCCCGGTTTCTATCTCCCTGAATTCAAAGGTAAAGCCATTTCCCTGCGTTTTTTTTACATATACCACCGAACGTTTACCGGTCCATAATACCGCCGTTTCGGGAATGACCAGCTGGTGCTGCCCTGTGCCGGTGAGGGTGGCGTTGACCAGCATGCCGGGTTTGAGCAGATTCCCGGGATTGGACACCGTGAGTCGAACCCTGGCCGTCCGGGTTTGGGGGTTGATAAAAGGGTCAACAAATTCCACTTGTCCGCTGAGTTCTGCTCCCGGACGGGCGGGGAGCTCTACTTTTGCCTGCTGACCGGTGCGGATCTGACTGATCTGATTCTCGTAGGCATCCAGCTCTACCCATACACTTGACAGACCGGAAATGGCGAAAAGGGTTTGCCCGGTATTTACATAATCACCTTCCGAAACGGCCCGCTGGGTAAGGTAACCTGAGCGGGTAGCAAAAATATCGGTGGTGGCCGATGCCTGTCCGCTTTCCTCAATGCGATTGATTTGCGCTTCTGTAAGGTTAAATAGTTTGAGTCTTTCCCGTGCTGCGTTGTAAAGGCGCGGCTGGCTATTCTTTGTGGAAGTTGCCTGGATGAGCTCCTGCTGGGCCTGCATTAGTTCGGGCGAATACAAAGTGGCGAGTCTTTCGCCTTGGCTGATAAACCTGCCGGTAAAATCGGCATACAACCGCTCTATCCTGCCGGGGAAATG
>Ga0209498_1000025_pt1 | contig 84259 bp, 78 predicted proteins | sample WalLakDeSediment_FD_184131 | JGI IMG/M metagenome (GOLD analysis project Ga0209498, IMG submission 184131) | Lake sediment microbial communities from Walker lake, Nevada to study Microbial Dark Matter (Phase II) - Walker Lake 11/02/13 Deep... | ecosystem: Environmental > Aquatic > Freshwater >... | reverse complement strand
GTCAGAACCTGACCATGACCCCGCAGCTGCAACAGGCCATCCGGCTCCTGCAGCTGTCGACCCTGGAACTGCAGCTGGAGGTGCAACAGGCGCTGGACAGCAACCCGATGCTGGAACTGGCCGAGGAGAACCCTGCCGACGAGACGTCCAGCCCGGAGACCAAGGACGACCCCGAACCGGAAGCGCCCACCGTCGAGGGCTCTACGGACGAAGGCAGCTGGGAGGAGCTCTCCTACACCGGGGGAACGGGATCACAAGGGGCACCGGATGATCGCGATCCCTTCGAAAACCAGGCTGGGAGCGAGGGCGGGCTGCACGAGTACCTGCTGTGGCAGTTGCACCTCAGCCCGCTGAACGAACGGGACCAGCACATCGGTGCGGCCCTGATCGACAGCATCAACACCGACGGCTACCTCGAAACCGACCTCGAAGGCCTGCAGCAGACCCTGGGCGGCGAGGAGGCGGTCGGGATCGACGAGATCGAGGCGGTCCTGCACTGGATCCAGCAATGCGACCCGGTGGGTGTCGGGGCTCGCGACCTGCGCGAGTGCCTGCTGATCCAGCTGCGCGCCATGAGCGACGAGACCCCGGCATATGCGGCGGCGCTGCGGGTCGTCGACACGGGCATGCCGAACCTTGCGCGGCACGACTTCCGCGCCCTGCAGCGGGACATGGGGCTCGACGAGACCACGCTGGCGAGGGCGGTCGAACTCATCCGGACCCTGAATCCCCGCCCCGGCAGCCATATCAGCGACCAGCCCCCGGAATACGTGACCCCCGACGTCTACGTACGCCGTGACAACGGTGGCTGGCGCGTGGACCTGAACCCGGACATCGCGCCGCGCATCCGCATCAACAGCCTGTACGCGGGCATGGTGCGCCGGGTCAGCGATGCCCGCGACAGCGCCTTCATGCGCAACCAGCTACAGGAGGCCCGCTGGTTTCTCAAGAGCCTGCACAGTCGCAACGATACCCTGCTGCGCGTGGCGCGTGCGATCGTGGAACGCCAGTCCGGATTCCTGGAACAGGGCGACGTCGCGATGCAGCCACTCATCCTGCGCGACATTGCGGAGGCCCTGGGCATGCACGAGTCGACCATCTCCCGCGTCACCACCCAGAAATACATGCACACCCCGCGCGGCGTGTTCGAGTTCAAGTACTTCTTTTCCAGCCATGTGGGCACCAGCGACGGCGGCGAATGTTCCGCCACCGCGATCCGTGCGATGATCCGACAACTGATCAGCGAGGAGCCGCCGAACCGGCCCATGAGCGATTCCCGACTCGCCCAGGTCCTCTCGGACCGGGGCATCAACGTGGCCCGACGTACCGTGGCCAAATACCGCGAGGCAATGAACCTGCCGCCGTCCAGCGAACGGCGGCAGCTCCTCTAACCCTCCCGGTCCATCCATGCAAGGAGTGTGAGTATGCAAATCAATCTGACCGGTCATCACGTCGACATCACGGATGCGCTGCGTGACTACGTTCAGGACAAGTTCGAGCGCCTCGAACGGCACTTCGACCAGGTGATCGATATCCATGTCGTGCTCACGGTGGAGAAGAATCACAATAAGGCGGAGGCCAATCTGCAGGTCAGCGGCAACCAGATCCATGCCGACGCCATTCATGAAGACATGTACGCGGCCATAGATGGGCTGATCGACAAGACCGACCGGCAACTGATCAAGCACAAGGAAAAGATGAAGGACCACCATCGCGCCGAGGGCGCGCAACGCAACCGCCAGCAGACTGCCTGAGCGATGCAGATCGCCGATCTTCTCAGTCCGGAACGGGTTCGCCTGGAGACCGGGATCGCGAGCAAGAAACGCGCGCTGGAACTCCTCAGCGATGCGTTGGCCAGCGATGACGCTGATGGCGCCAGTCTCACGGCCAACCTGGTCTTTGACGCGCTCTCGGCTCGGGAGAAGCTCGGCTCCACCGGTCTCGGCCATGGGGTGGCCATTCCCCATGGCCGCATGGCCGAGATCGACCATCCGCGGGTCGCGTTGCTGCGCCTGCAGGAAGGCGTCGATTTCGACGCGATCGACCACGAGCCGGTCGATATCCTGATTGCACTGATCGTGCCGGAGGAATCGACCAGCGAACATCTCGACCTGCTCGCGCAGCTGGCGCGGAGCCTGTCACAACCCGACAACATTGCCGCGATCCGCCGCGCGGCCGACGCCACGGCCCTGCATCAGGCCGCGACAACCGCCTTCCGGGATGCCTGATACCGTCACGCTGGCTGATCTGGTCGCGGCCCTCGGACCGCGCATCGGTTTGGCGTACGCGCATGGTGAGGCCGAGGCCTCCCGTCGTTTCCTGCACGAGCCCGGCGACAGCGACCTGCCTATGGCCGGGCACCTGAATCTGATCCGCCCGAACCGGATCCAGGTGATCGGAGACTTCGAGGCACGTTATGTCGAAGCTCTTGGGCCGACCGAACACGAGCGACTGATCCTCGACCTCGCGGCTGCAGAGACGGCGGCGGTGATCTTTGCCGAGGAGACCTGCCCGTTCGAACAGATGCCCGCGCGTTGCGAACATCCTCTGCCGGTCATCCTCTGCACCAAGGCGGGCAGCCACGAACTCATCGCCCTGCTGCGCTACTTCCTGCAGCAGCGCCTCGCCCGCTCGGTGGTGCGCCATGGCGTGTTCATGGAGATCCTGGGTGCGGGGGTGCTCATCAGCGGCGAATCCAGCGTCGGCAAGAGCGAGGTCGCGCTGGAACTCATCAGCCGCGGCCATCGCCTGATCGCCGACGATGCCCCGGAGTTCGCCCGGATCGCCCCCGACATCATCCGCGGAACCTGTCCGCCCATCCTTCGCGATCTGCTCGAGGTCCGTGGACTGGGCGTGCTGAACATCCGGTCGATGTACGGGGACTCGGCGATCAAGCGCGGCAAATATCTGCGGCTGATCATCGACCTGCGCGACCGGGGAGTGACAGCACCGGTACCCGAGGACCGCATGAACGGCTGCCGGGGAGACGTCGAGGTGCTCGGTCTGCGCATCCCGCTGGTCAGCCTGCCCGTCGCGCCCGGGCGCAACATCGCGGTGATGATCGAAGCCGCGGTCCGCGCACACTTCCTCCACCTGCAGGGCTATTCAGCCGGAGATGACCTCAGGGCGCGGCTGCGCCTGCAGTTGCAGGACGCGGAACCGATATCTTCCGCGGAAGGACGGGAGGCCTGAAGATGCGGCTCCTGCTGGTCAGCGGCCTGTCGGGCTCGGGCAAGACCGTGGCCCTGCGCACCCTGGAAGACGAGGGCTTCTTCTGTGTGGACAATCTGCCGCTGGGCCTGCTCGACCAGTTGATCAAGGAGTTGCGCACCGGCAACCATCGTAATGACGGCCGGGTTGCCGTGGGCGTCGATGCGCGCAGCGGCCGGGAGGAACTGCGGGAATTCGGGAAGACCCTCGCCAAGCTGCGCAGCCAGGCGGTGGAGGTCGAGGTCGTCTTCCTGCAATCCTCGAACGAGGCCCTGCTGCGCCGTTACCACCACACCCGGCGACGGCACCCGCTGGCCCGGAAGGGACTGCCACTGGTCGAGGCGATTGCGCTGGAGCGGGAATGGCTGGGGTCCATCGCCGTGCATGCGAACCTGAGCATCGACAGCAGTGACCTCTCCATGCATGACCTGGCCCGCACGGTGCGCACGCGCCTGGCGGCAGAGGGCGCGGAGAACCTCTCGCTGCTGTTTCAGTCCTTCGGCTTCAAGTACGGTGCACCGGTGGACGCCGACTTCGTCTTCGATGTGCGCTGCCTCCCCAATCCCCATTACGAACCGGGTCTCAGGGATCTCACGGGGCTGGATGGTCCTGTCATAGACTTCCTCGAAGCCCATGCAGATGTGTCGGAGATGTTCGACAGCATCCAGGCGCATCTGGGACGATGGCTGCCCAGCTTCGCCAGAGATCATCGCAGCTACCTGACCGTGGCCGTCGGCTGCACCGGCGGTCGCCATCGGTCGGCGTATCTGGTCGATCGCCTGGCCAAGGCCTGGCAGGGGGTCGAAAATTTCACCGTCAGCACCCGGCACCGGGAGCTCGACGATCATCCCATGGACGCGGAGTAAGACAATGTCCGTTGGTCTGATGTTGATCACGCACCAGCACCTTGGTGAAACCCTTCTGCAGACAGCCCGCAGCATGCTCGGAGAACTGCCGGACGCCTGCGAGGCACTGGCCATGTCGCAAAGCGATGACCCGGATGCGGTGGAGGCCGCGGCGAGGCGCCGCCTGCAGGCGCTGGACACAGGTGGCGGGGTGCTGATCCTCACCGACATGTTCGGCTCGACACCGGCCAACGTGGCCAGCCGCCTGGCACGCGGACAGCAGCGCCGGGTCATCGCCGGGGTCAACCTGCCCATGCTCGTGCGCGTCCTGAACTACCGGGATCTGCCCCTGACCGAACTCGTGAACAAGGCCCTCAGCGGGGGCCACGACGGCATCCTTCTCTGCGACCAGGAATGCTCCGATGCCGCATCGCGCAGTCCCCATCGTTAACCGCCTGGGCATGCATGCGCGTGCCGCCGCGAAGTTCGTCGGTCTTGCCAGCCAGTACAAGGCCGATGTCTTCGTGTCCCGGAAGGGACGCGAGGTCAATGGCAAGAGCATCATGGGAGTGATGATGCTGGCCGCGGCCAAGGGCACCGAGGTGGAGATCCGCGCCGAAGGTGCCCCGGATGCGCAAGAGGCCCTGGATGCACTCAGCGCCCTGGTCGCCAACCGCTTCGGCGAAGAGAGCTGAGATTGGGGGCTCCGCCTGGTTTGAGGGCGATGGCTCTGCGCGACGAAGGCCGCAGGGATCCCGTGCCACTGGAACTGCGCCCTCACTGAAGTACGGCCAGACCCTGCAGAAGCGCGAACCATAATGGCAGGGTGACCAGGGACAACGCCGTCGTCAGGGTAACGGCTGCGGCATACAGGCCCGTGTCCAGGCCAAACCGGTCGCAGAAGACGATCCCGAGCACCATCGCGGGCATGGCCGCTTCCAGCACCGTACCCATCGCGGGGATACCCTGCATCCCCAGACCAACGGCAAGCCCGAGCGCAACCACGGGTGCAGCCAGCAACTGGACCACTGCGACCACCGCCAGGGCCGGCGCGTCCCCGGCGCGGAAGCGGTCGAAGACCAGCGCGAGTCCAAGGGAAAAGAGCATCAGGGGCGTGACCGCGTGACCCAGGAACCCCAGCCACTCGTCCAGCCAGACGGGCATGGGAACCCTGGTCAGGTTCAGGGCAACCGCGATCATTGCCGCCCAGATCGAGGGAACCGCGAAGAGGCCGCGCAGTGGGCCGACGAAGGGCTCAGCATGGTTGCCGTAGTGGCGCGCAATCAGTACGCCGACCGTCAGCAACAGGGGAAGCGCACCGAAGAGGTCGTACTGAATGGCCACAGCCCGGCCCGGCTCTCCGAACAGGGTATCCAGAATCGGCAACCCGAGGTAGACCGCATTGGGCCACGCGGCGGCGAGCATCATTGCACCGACCGCCGCTCGGCTCGGCAGGCAGACACGGCAGGCAGCGGCCGTCAGAACCAGCGACACCAGGACCGTCAGGCCGGCCACGGCAGCAATCTGCAGCGAGACGAGCCCAAGGGGGGCGCCCCACAACACCTTCAGCACGAGCGCGGGCAAGAGCAGGTAATAGACCAGTGTGGTCAATACCCGCCGGGTTTCGTCAGCCCCAAGGCCTCCGGGTCGAAGACGGCTCCAGGCGACGCCGCAGGCAATCAGCGCACCCATCTGTGTCATGACCCCGAGCATGGATGCGCCGACCGCGTTTTGAGGTTAGCGCGCGATCAGGCGCCTCCCCCGGCGCTCTCCTGCTGCTTGCGGATGTCCTCATGCACCTGGGCCATGTCCAGGGCCTGGACCTTGGCGATCACGTCCTGCAGCTGGCCGGCGCTGAGCATCCCCGGCTGGGAGAAGATGATCACCTGCTCACGGAAGATCATCAGGGTGGGGATGGACCGGATCTGAAACGCGGCGGCAAGCGCCTGCTGATCCTCGGTGTTGACCTTTGCGAACATCACGTCGTCGTGCTGTTCCGATTCGGCCTCGAAGGTCGGCGCGAAGGCACGGCACGGCGCGCACCATGGCGCCCAGAAATCGACGATGACGATGTCGTTTCCGGTCACGGTGGATTCGAAGGTTTCCTGGGTCAATTCCTGAACAGCCATGAACAGCTCCTATTGAGTATTGTGCGGACGATACCAGCACATACCGCCGCTGTCAGGGATTCTGCGCGGCCAGCATGGCTGAGCGCAGGCGCTGCAACCGCTGCAGGGGATCATCCTCCTCCAGCAGTTCCTGCTTGATCTCCAGATCCAGCGGGAGCAGCTCGGCCAGGCGTCCCGCAACCCAGGACGAGTCGCCGATCCTGCGCTCCAGATGCGACCAGGGTGTGCCAAGCTGATCCAGGAGCCTCTCCAGCAGACCCGCGAGCGACGCATATTCCAGCGGCAGATCCAGCGCCGGCCACTCGTCCACCGGCTCCACCTCTCCGACCAGCAACCCATCGGGGCGGTGCTCATGCGCGAGGATGCGCACGCGCTCGCGACCACAGGCCAGGATGCCAAGCAGGCCATCCGGCCGCTTTTCCCAGTCGACGACCTCTGCCCGCGTGCCCACTGCAGAGAACTGCGCGTCGACCGAGGTATCGCTGCCCTTGCGGATCGACACCACGACGAAGCCACTCCCACCGGCGCGGAGACATTCGCGGATCATGTCGATGTAACGGGTCTCGAAGATGCGCAGGGGAAGCAACCCATCGGGGAACAGTACGGTATTCAGCGGAAACAACGGTACGCGTTTCATCAGTCCTCCCCTGCCGTGAAGGTCAACGGCTCTCCCCAGCGCGGCATCAGGTCGTGGGCGATTTCGAGGTGGTCGAGAACGCGGGCGACCATGAAATCGATCAGATCATCAAGCGTGCGCGGTCGATGATAGAAGGCCGGGTTGGCCGGCATGATGACGACGCCCATGCGCGCCAGCCGCAGCATGTTTTCGAGGTGCACTTCCGAGAACGGGGTCTCGCGCACCACCAGCAACAGCTTGCGTCTCTCCTTCAGGACCACGTCGGCGGCCCGTTCGATCAGGCTGCGGGATGCACCGGTCGCCAACGCCGACAGTGTGGCTGTGGAGCAGGGACATACCACCATCGCCTCGGGCACCGCGGAGCCACTCGCCACCGGTGCGGTCCACTGCTCCGGGCCATAGCAGCGGATCTGTCCGGGTTCGGCGTGGAAACGTTCGCTGAAGAAACGCCCGATCTCGGCCGGACGCCCGGGAACCGACAGGTCGGTCTCGAGCCCAAGCACCACCTGGGCGGGCCGGGAGAGCATCAGGTGGACCGGCACCTTGGCCGCCACCAGACATTCGAGCAGACGAATGCCGTACTGCACGCCGGATGCGCCGGTCAGGGCCAATGCCAGATCAGGTGCCGCCATGCCACTTCTCCCGAAGGCGCGTCAGCAGGGTCTCGTGAATGCCGCCGAAACCGCCGTTGCTCATGATAACCACCCAGTCGCCGGGATGTGCGCTTGCGGTCAACGACGCCACCAGTTCACCGATCCCGGCGGATGTGTGCAGGCGTGTCCCGAGTTGTACGCTCAGGCCTTCCGGAGACCAGCCGAGCCGCTCGGGCAGGAACAGGAAGACCTCGTCGGCGAGTTCGAGCGACCCGCCCAGAGTCTCGGAATGAACGCCCAGGCGCATCGTATTCGAACGGGGCTCCAGCGCGACCAGGAGACGGGCGTCACGCGGCATGGCCGCACGCAGGCCGGCCAGGGTCAGCCGAATGGCGGTGGGGTGATGGGCGAAGTCGTCGATCACCCGGACCCCGTTGACCTCGCCGCGCAATTCCTGGCGTCGCTTCACTCCGGTGAACCCCGACAGCGACTGGACGCCCTGCGGCAGCGGCACGCCCGCATGCCGCGCGGCGCCCAGCGCGGCCAGGGCATTGGCAAGGTTATGCTCCCCGGTCAGCGTCCAGGCGACCTCACCTACCGGCCGCCCCCGGGCCAGCACCTCGAAACGTGAGGCCTCGGCGTTCAATGGCCTGGCACCGAGGTCGGCTGGTACCGTCGTCCCGAAACGGACCACCGGGGTCCAGCAGCCCTGTCCGAGCACGCGCTCCAGGGCCTCGCTTCCAGCGTTGACCAGGATCTCGCCCTGGCCGGGAACGGTGCGGACGAGATGGTGAAACTGCCGCTCGATCGACGCCAGATCGGGGTAGATGTCGGCATGATCGTACTCCAGGTTATTGAGCACCAATGTCCTCGGCCGGTAGTGAACGAACTTGGCACGCTTGTCGAAGAAGGCGCAATCGTATTCATCCGCCTCGATCACGAAGAACGGATCCTTGCCCAGCCGCGCGCTCACACCGAAGTCGCTCGGGACGCCGCCGATCAGGAATCCCGGCTCCATCCCGGCAGCCTCGAGCAGGAAGGCCAGCATGCTGGCGGTGGTCGTCTTGCCGTGGGTTCCCGCGACCGCCAGCACCCAGCGGCCGTGCAACACGTTTTCAGCCAACCATTGCGGCCCGGAGGTATAAGCGAGGCCCCGGTCCAGCATCGCCTCCACCACCGGCAGGCCCCGACGCATCACGTTACCGACGACGATCAGCGCGTCAGCCGGCAGATCCTCGGGCCGGTAGCCCTCGCGGTAGGGAATTCCCGCCTGTCGCAGCTGATCGTCCATGGGCGCATAGAGGTTCTCGTCAACACCCGACACCGGCACGCCAGAGGCTGCCGCCAACTGGGCCAGGCCACCCATGAAGGTGCCGCCAATCCCGAGCACGTGGATCGGGCGGATCATCCGTTTGCCAGCCCGAGGGCCAGCTGCGTCAATACGCTGGAAAGGATCAGGAACCCCAACGCGATGGCCACGCCGGTCATCCTGCCGGCGAGATCGAGGGCCTGCTGCAGGATGTGCCCGAAGACCAGGAGCAGCCAGGCCAGCAGGCCGAGATAGGCGATCAGGGCCGGCGGAGAGACCTGCTCCTCTGCGAAATCGGGCGGAAACGCCCAAAGCAGCGCCGCCATGACCAGCCCGAGCAGGGCGCTGGTGCCGACCAGTGCGATATAGGTCTGCAGCCAACGCGCGGTCATTCCACGCAACCCCAGCAGGGTCATCACGAAGAGATAGAGTACCGCAAGATCCAGCACGCTCAGATAGAGGCTGGTCGCGACACCGTGCATCGGGGCGGCCACCAGGATTCCGGTGAACACGGATGCACCCATCCAGAAAACCAGCGTCCCCTGGTCTGCCGGCAGGTCCTGGGGGCCTCCCCGCAGCCGCAGGATGTCCAGCATCGGAACCACCGTGCTCAGGCTCACGATCAGGGCCCCTCCCGTTCCAAGGCCTCGAGGGCCTCAAGTTCATCGAGGTCGTCCAGCCAGGCCTCATCATTCACGGGCTCGCCGTCACGCACCAGGAACTCCCTGCGCTGCAGCCACAGATCCCGAAGGGCCGCGTAACGATCCTCCGAAAATGTCGCCAGGGCCGCCTCGGTCGAGAGGAGGCCCGCGCGGCTATCCACAGTATCCAGCACGAGCAACACCACCCAGTAATCGCGCAACTCGCGTCCCCCCGAGGAAAACGAGTAGTTACGGGGGTGCGTATAAAAATCGACGGCCAGGGCCGGCGCGTCACGCACCGTGCTTGGCCCCCAGAACGGGATCTGAAGGTACGGGCCCGCGGGAACCCCCCACTTGCCCAGGGTCTGGCCGAAGTCCTCGTTGTTCTTCGCCAGGCCCATCGGACTCGCCACATCGATCAACCCGAATATGCCGAAGCTAGTGTTGAAGAGAATCCGCGAGGTGTCGGAGGCTGCATCATGAAACTTGCCCTGCAGCAGGTTATTGAACGCCACCCGGAAGTCGTCGAGATTCGAGAAGAAGTTGCCCACCCCCGTACGCAGCGGCTGCGGCAGTTCCGAATAGGCCTCTGCGGTCGGCTTCAGGATCGCCCTGTCCAGCCCGTCGTTGAAGGCGAAGACCGAACGGTTATAGCGCTCGAAGGGGTCGGATGGATGCCGGTCCTCTGTCGGGACGCTGGCGCAACCCGCCAGCCCTGCAAGGAGCAGGGCCGCAAGCACGCGCAACAGGGTCTCGCGCAATGGCATCGTCATGCAGATCTCGGTTCTGGGCGTTGACGGTCATTCATTCGACGACTCGGCGAAGTGGCGAGACAATCCCCAGGGTAAACGGGCGAGCGCCTGTGCGCGGGAAGGGCGGATTGTCCCAGGTGCCTCCGTTGCGACGGGCTGGATCAGACCTGCGACCGGTTGCGGCTCGCCGCGATGCGCAGCCGCAGGGCGTTGAGCTTGATGAAGCCCGCGGCATCCTTCTGGTCGAAGGCACCGGCATCCTCCTCGAAGGTGACGATCGCGTCGTCGAACAGGCTGTCGGATTCCGACCGCCGCCCGGCCACGATGACATTCCCCTTGTACAGGCGCAGGCGCACCGAACCGTTGACGACGGACTGGGTCTGGTCGATTGCCGCCTGGAGCATGCGCCGCTCCGGACTCCACCAGTAGCCGTTGTAGATCAGGCTGGCATAGCGCGGCATCAGTTCGTCCTTCAGGTGAGCCACTTCGCGGTCCAGCGTCAGGGATTCCAACGCGCGGCGCGCCCTCAGAAGAATCGTGCCTCCGGGGGTTTCGTAGCAGCCGCGGGACTTCATGCCCACATACCGGTTCTCGACCAGGTCCAGGCGCCCGATGCCGTTTTCCCCGCCGATCCGGTTCAGCTCGGCCAGCAGTTGCCCCGGGCTCAGCGGCAGGCCGTTCAGGCTGACCGGGTCGCCGCGTTCGAACCCGATCTCAATGGTCGCCGACTCGTCCGGCGCCTGCTCCGGCGAGACGGTCCAGCGCCACATGTCCTCCTCGGCCTCGGTCCACGGATCCTCCAGCGGCCCCCCCTCGTAGGAGATGTGCAGCAGGTTGGCGTCCATGGAATACGGCGACTTCTTCCCCTGCTTGGCAAAATCCACCGGGATGCCGTGCTGCTCGGCGTAGGCCATCAGGCGCTCGCGCGACGTCAGATCCCACTCCCGCCAGGGCGCGATGACCTGGATCCCTGGCTTCAGCGCGTAGGCGCCCAACTCGAAGCGAACCTGGTCGTTACCCTTGCCGGTCGCCCCGTGCGAAATGGCGTCGGCCCCGGTCTCGTTCGCAATCTCCACCAGCCTGCGCGCGATCAGCGGCCGGGCAATCGAGGTACCGAGCAAATATTCACCCTCGTACAGGGTGTTGGCGCGGAACATCGGGAACACGTAATCGCGCACGAATTCCTCGCGCAGGTCCTCGATGTAGATCTGTTTCACCCCCATGGCCTCGGCCTTGGCCCGGGCAGGCTCGACCTCCTCGCCCTGGCCCAGGTCGGCGGTGAAGGTGATCACCTCGCAGCCGTACTTGTCCTGCAGCCACTTGAGGATCACGGACGTATCCAACCCGCCGGAGTAGGCCAGCACGACGCGGGAAATCTTGGCACTCATTCTTTCAATCCTTTTTCAATACTGGTCAATTGTTCATTGTACTGTGGGTGGTGGCAATGAGCCCTGGGGTTAACCACGCCGCAGGGTGGCGGGCCCCGGCGGCAACGAGCCTAGGCAGGCGCTCCAAAAAGCTGGAAGCCGGGACTGGGGTGGACGTGGTCAGGGCCGTCGGCGGCCATGGATGGCCGCCGTCGAGCGCCCAGGGACGGCTTGAGCGTGCCCTGACCACGTCCACCCCAGTCCCGGCCCATGCACAGTGCCCACACAACCCCAAGGTCACCGCTTCCGAGGCGGCAGGATGTCGGTGATCGAGCCGTGCGCGACCTCGGCGGCGAAGGCAACGGTCTCGGACAGCGTCGGGTGCGGGTGCACGGTCAGACCGATGTCTTCCATGTCGGCGCCCATCTCCAGTGCGAGCATGGCCTCCGAGATCAGATCGCCGGCCAACGGCCCGACGATGCCCGCGCCGATCACCCGGCCGTCGCCGTCGAACAGCAGCTTGGTCATGCCGTCGTCGGCACCCAGCGCAAGGGCCCGACCCGAGGCGGCCCAGGGGAACACGCCCTTGGTGTATTCGACGCCATCGCGCTTGGCCTGCTCCTCGGTCACGCCCATCCACGCCACCTCGGGATGGGTGTAGGCCACCGAGGGGATGGCGCGGGCATCGAAGTGGACCTTCTGCCCGGCGATAACCTCGGCGGCGACCTTGCCCTCGTGGGTGGCCTTGTGCGCCAGCATCGGCTGCCCGACCACGTCCCCGATCGCGAAGATGTGTTCGACATTGGTGCGCATCTGGCTGTCGACCTCGATGAATCCGCGGTCGGTGACCCGTACGCCGGCGGCGTCTGCCGCGATGTCCTTGCCGTTCGGGCTGCGCCCCACTGCCACCAGCACGCGGTCGAAGACGTCCGTCTCGGGCAGGTCCTTGGCCTCGCCTTCCAGGCGGACCTCGATGCCCTTCTTGCCGACCTTGGCCTCGGCCACCTTGCTCTTCAGGAAGATGTTCTCGTAGCGCTTGCGGATGCGTTTCTCCAGCGGTCGCACCAGATCGCGGTCGGCGCCGGGCATCAGGGTATCGGAGAGCTCGATCACGGTGACCTTCGAGCCCAGCGCGTCGTAGACACAGGCCATCTCCAGCCCGATGATGCCGCCGCCCACCACCAGCAGGCGCTTCGGGATGTCCGCGAGTTCCAGGGCACCGGTGGAATCCATAACCCGCGGGTCGTCCCAGGGGAAACCCGGCAGGCGCACGACCTTCGAGCCCGCGGCAATGATCGCGTGCTCGAAGCCGATCACCTGGCGGCCGTCCGGCCCCTCGACCACAAGTTCGTGCGTACCGGCAAAACTGCCGACACCCTGCATCACCCGCACCTTGCGTTGCTTGGCCAGGTGCTGCAGGCCCTTGGTCAGCTTGCCGACCGTACCGGACTTGTACTTCCTCAGCCCCTCGATTTCGATCTTCGGCTTGCCGAAGTCGATGCCGAATTCGGCGAAGCGTTCGGCCTCCTCAATCACCTCCGCTGCGTGCAGCAGGGCCTTGGAGGGAATGCAGCCGACGTTCAGGCAGACGCCGCCGATCTCGGCGTAGCGCTCGACCATGATCACGTCGAGGCCCAGATCGGCCGCCCGGAAGGCCGCCGTGTAGCCGCCGGGACCGGAGCCCAGTACCAGCACCTGGCACTGCAGGTCTGTGTCGCCGGAAAACTGCCTGGCCTCGGGCGTCGTTTCGGCCTTCACCTTTTTGCCCTCGTGTTCCTTTGCCGTGGGGGCGGCCACCTCGTCCTCGCCACCCTTCTCGGCCGAGGACTCCCCGGAGGCCTCCAGATCAAGGATCCGATCGCCCTCCGAGATCCGGTCACCGACCTTCACATGCATGCTCTTCACGGTGCCCGCCTCGGGCGCGGGAATATCCATGCTGGCCTTTTCGGACTCCAGCGTGATCATCGGATCCTCGGCGGCGATTGCATCACCGGGATGCACCAGCACCTCGATGATCTCCACGTCCTTGAAATCACCGATATCCGGGACCTTGATGGTGGTGATGTTACTCATCGGACGACTCCAGGTTGGAATTCGCAACGCGAACCTTCACGGACATGGCAGGGCTCAACGCCCCACGACCGGACGACCCGCTTCATGACTCGCCGTGTACGCATCCGGTCCGGCTAGTGGGCCATGCGGAAAGTTCGGTACCCGATCGCTTCGCCAGACGCGCCGGCGCTGCGTTGGGCAAGTTTGAAATAGGATGGCTATTCCTGCACTTGCCCGCCTTGCTCCGGCGCGTCTGACTGTGCTCCATAGGCACCGCACTTCCCGCATGGCCCACTAGAGAAGCATCCGGCGCATGTCGGACAGAAGTCCCGACAGGGCCGAGGTGAAGCGGGCACCCAGGGCACCGTCGATCACGCGGTGGTCGTAGGACAGCGCGATGGGCAGGACCAGGCGCGGCTCGAAGGCCTCTCCGGTCCACACCGGGCGGATCGAGGAGCGTGCCACGCCCAGGATCGCCACCTCCGGTGCGTTCACGATGGGCGTGAACTGGGTGCCCCCGATTCCGCCGAGGCTGGAGATGGTCAGGCAGCCACCCTGCATGTCCTTCGTCTTCAGCTTGCGCTCGCGGGCGCGCTTCGACAGATCCATCAGTTCCGAGGCAAGATCGACCAGGCTCTTGCGGTCGACGTCGCGCACCACCGGCACCACCAACCCGTCGGGCGTATCGACCGCCACGCCCAGGTTGTAGTACTTCTTGATGATCAGGTTCTCCCCGGTCGCGTCCAGCGAGGCATTGAAGCGCGGATACTGTTTCAGGACGGAGACCACGGCCTTCATCAAAAACGGCAGGAAGGTGACCTTGACGCCCTTCTTCTCGTACTCGTCCTTCAGCGACTTGCGGAAGTCCTCGAGCTCGGTGATATCCGCCTCGTCGAACTGGGTCACGTGCGGCACGGTCACCCAGTTGCGGTGCAGGTTCTTGCCCGTCAGCTTGTTGATCTTGGTCAGCGCCTGGGTCTCGATCGGCCCGAACTCGCTGTAGTCGATGTCGGGCATCGGTTCGACACCCAGGGCCGAGCCCCCGGGCTGGCTCAGCGCCCGCTTGACGAAGCCCTGCACGTCCTCGCGCAGAATGCGTTTCTTGCGACCGCTGCCTTCGACCTTGGCGAGGTCGACACCCAGTTCGCGTGCAAAACGGCGAATGGCGGGAGAGGCATGAGCCTTGCGGAAGGCCTTTTCGTCGGCGATGTGCGCCGTCGGCGAAGGGCGCGGTCCCTCCTTGGCGGGCGCAGGCCGTGACGGCTGCTCGGCGCCGGCCTTTGACTCAGGCTTCGACTCCGATTCGGTTTTGTCTGGAGCCGGTTGCTTTTCGGCCGCCTTGCCGCCGCTTTCCGCGGCCTGTTCCGATTCCGGCGCCTTTCCGCTCCCTGAGGCCGCTTCCATGTCCAGGATCGCATCGCCTTCGGAAACGCGGTCGCCCACCTTGACCTTGAGTTTTCGGACCACACCGCCCTGCGGCGCCGGAATCTCGATCGAGGCCTTGTCCGATTCCAGGGTAATCAAGGGATCCTCGGCGGCCACCTCGTCACCGATACCGACCAGCACCTCGATGATTTCCACGTCCTTGAAATCGCCGATGTCGGGGACATCCACGGTAATGATCTCGCTCATGTCAGCTCCTGGCTGGGGGAACGGCAGCGACCGTCTCAGGCCTGAAGGGGGTTGGGACGGTTGGTGTCGATCCCGTACCTGGCGATGGCGTCGGTCACGACCGATGCCTCGACCTCGCCGGCCTCCACCAGGGATCGCAGTGCGGCCACGACGATGAAGTGACGATCGACCTCGAAGTGCCGACGCAGTGCCGCCCTGGTATCCGAACGCCCGAAGCCGTCGGTTCCGAGAACCCGATAAGGACCCGGCACCCAGGCGCGGATCTGATCCGCGTGGGCCTTCACGTAGTCCGTTGCCGCAATTACCGGAGCCGAGGAACCGGACAGGCACTGCGTGACCCAGGGCACCGGCGGCTTGGCCTTGGGCTTCAGCATCGCCTCGCGGTCGCAGTCGCGGCCGTCACGCGCCAGCTCGTTGAAACTCGTCGCGCTCCAGACCTCCGACGAGACGCTGAAATCCTTGTCCAGCAGCTCCGCGGCAGCGATCGCCTCGCGCAGTATGGTCCCCGATCCCAGCAGTCGGACCTGCTTCTTGCGCCGGCCGGCGGACGCGAATTTGTAAAGACCGCGCACGATGCCCTTCTCCGCGCCCTTGGGCATCTCCGGCTGCGGATAGTTTTCGTTCATCGTGGTGATGTAATAGAAGACCTTCTGCTGATCCACGAACATGCGCTGCAACCCGCTGTGCACGATCACCGCGAGTTCATATGCGAAGGTGGGATCGTAGGAGATGCAGTTGGGCACGTTCGCGGCCATGCTCAGGCTGTGCCCATCCTGGTGCTGCAGCCCCTCGCCCGCCAGCGTGGTGCGCCCCGCCGTGCCGCCGATCAGGAAACCCCGGGCCTGCATGTCGCCGGCGGCCCAGATCAGGTCCCCGACGCGCTGGAACCCGAACATCGAGTAATAGATATAGAACGGCACCGTCGCGACACCGTGCGTGGAGTACGAGGTCGCTGCGGCGATCCAGGAAGACATCGCGCCCGCCTCGTTGATGCCCTCTTCGAGGATCTGGCCCTTCTTGTCCTCCTTGTAATACATCACCTGATCGCGGTCCTGCGGCTGGTACAGCTGCCCCACCGAGGAATAGATCCCGAGCTGGCGGAACAGCCCTTCCATTCCGAAGGTCCGTGCCTCGTCCGGAACGATCGGCACGACGTAGCGCCCAATCTTCTTGTCGCGTGCCAGCAGGGTCAGCAGTCGCACGAAGGCCATGGTGGTCGACATCTCGCGCTCGCCGCTAGACTCCAGCAGCGACCCGAAGGCCTCGAGGTCCGGCACCTCCAGCGGTGCGGCCAGGGGCCGGCGCACCGGCAGAAAGCCGCCGAGCGCCTGGCGGCGCTCGAGCATGTATTTCAGTTCCGGAGTATCAGTCTTGGGCCCGATGTACTCGGCCGCCTCGATCTGGGCATCGGACAGCGGGATATCGAACCTGTTGCGGAAGGCCTTCATGTCCTCCAGATCGAGCTTCTTCTGGCTGTGGGTACGGTTCTGTGCCTCACCCGCGGTGCCCATGCCGTAGCCTTTCACGGTATGCGCGAGGATCACCGTGGGCTGGTCGGCGTGCTCGGCCGCGGCCTTGTAGGCGGCGTAGACCTTCACCGGGTCGTGACCACCACGGTTCAGGCGCCAGATGTCGTCGTCGGACATGTTGGCGACCATCGCCTTCAGCTCCGGGTACTTGCCGAAGAAGTGTTCGCGCACGTAGGCCCCGTCGCGGGACTTGTAGTTCTGGTAGTCCCCGTCCACGGCCTCCATCATGCGCCGCTGCAGCAGCCCGTCCTTGTCGCGCGCCAGCAGCGGATCCCAGTAGCGGCCCCAAAGGACCTTGATCACATTCCAGCCGGCACCGCGGAAGATCGCCTCGAGTTCCTGCACGATCTTGCCGTTGCCACGCACGGGGCCGTCGAGACGCTGCAGGTTGCAGTTGACGACCCAGATCAGGTTGTCCAGCTTCTCCCGCGAGGCCAGGGTGATCGCACCCAGTGATTCCGGCTCGTCCACCTCGCCGTCACCGACGAAGCTCCACACCTTGCGGTCTTCCGTCTTCGCAAGGCCCCGGTCCTGCAGGTACTTCATGAACCGGGCCTGGAAGATGCTCATGATCGGGCCGAGTCCCATGGACACCGTGGGAAACTGCCAGTAGTCCGGCATCAGCCAGGGGTGCGGATAGGAGGACAGACCCTTGCCGTCGACCTCGCGCCGGAAGTGGTTCAGCTGCTCCTCGGTCAGACGCCCCTCCAGGAAGGAACGCGCATACATGCCGGGTGCCGAGTGCCCCTGCACGAAGACGAGATCGCCGCCGTGCTCGTGCGAGGGGGCACGCCAGAAATGATTGAAACCGACGTCGTAGAGCGTGGCCGCCGAGGCAAAGGTGGCGATGTGGCCGCCGAGTTCCGCCGACACCCGGTTCGCCTTGACCACCATCGCCATCGCGTTCCAGCGGATGTAGGAACGGATGCGGTGCTCCATCGCGCTGTCCCCCGGGAAGACGGGCTCCTGGTGCGGGGGAATGGTGTTCACGTAGGCGGTGTTCGCGGAATACGGCAGGTAGGCGCCACTGCGGCGGGCCTTGTCGATCAAGGATTCGAGGAGATGATGGGCGCGCTCCGCGCCGTCCGCCTCGAGCACTGCTTCAAGGGCGTCGATCCACTCCTGGGTTTCCTGCGGATCGATGTCGTGCGAGTCAGCGTTTGCGTTCATGCGTGATCCCTTGTGAGAAGCCGTCCGCGACGCCCGGTGGTTGCTGCGGGCCCGGGGGCAGGCGCCCTTTCTGCTACTATGTTGCCTGGTGCGGGAAGGGTGCAGACAGGTTCGCCAGTATCCTGACTGAACCCGGCGCAGGTCAAGTCGAGCCAGGTTCGTGCAGTCAAGTTCCGCGAAATCCGGCCCAAAATCGGCGAAAACCCCTCATCTTGCCCCTGGCGACGGGACCAGCCTCGGCGCCGGCGCCGGGGTGGAGGGAATTCCTTGCTTCCGCGCCAGCGCATAATCCGCCCTGCGGACCCGCAAGCCCCGAATCCATTCACCAACCCGCACGGAAACAATGACTGACGTTCAGAACCTGCCCCCCGAGAGCCGACCGATGGCCAACCGCTTTCGCGGATTCCTTCCCGTGGTGGTGGATGTCGAAACGGGCGGCTTCGACTGCCGGCAGCACGCACTGCTGCAGGTCGCCGCCGTATTCCTGCGCCGTGGCGCGGACGACCACCTGTACCGCGAGCGGACACTGAGCCTGCACGTGCGCCCGTTCGAGGGCGGACTGCTGGACCCCAAATCCCTCGAGGTCAACGGCATCGACCCGTTTCACCCCCTGCGGATCGCGCATCCGGAAGACCAGGCCCTAGGGAGGCTGTTCAGCGAGGTTCGGCGCGAGGTCAAGCTCAACCAGTGCAAGCGGGCCATCCTCGTCGGCCATAACGCCCATTTCGACCTTGGCTTCGTGCACTCGGCCGCGGAACGCTGCGGGATCAAGCGCAACCCCTTCCACCCCTTCAGCAGCCTCGACACGGTGTCGCTGTCGGCGCTGGCCTACGGGCAGACGGTGCTGGCGCGGGCGGCGGAGGCCACGGGGCTGATCTGGGACAATGAATCCGCGCACAGCGCGGCATACGACGCAGAGATGACGGCCGATATCTTCTGCTCGATCGCCAACCGGTGGATGGATGTGGCAGGCATTCCGCAGGGCGCGGCCCTGATCCCCGAGGATACTGGCTGACGAGCGGGGCGCGCGCCTCCATCGGAGACCGCGCCCGCGGGTACAGCGTCAGGCGCGCTTCGCGTGCGCCTCCTCAACCAACTTCTTCAATTCGCCGTTCTCGAACAACTCCAGGGTGATGTCGCAACCACCGACCAGTTCACCGTCCACGTAGATCTGTGGGAAGGTCGGCCAGTCCGCGTAGCGCGGCAGATTCTGGAACACCTCCTGGTCGGCCAGCACATTCACGAAGGCAAATTCGCGCTCGCAGCGCTTCAGGGCCTCGGCGGCGCGACTGGAGAACCCGCACATGGGGAACTGCGGCGTACCCTTCATGAAGATCACCACGGGGTTTTCTTCGACCTGCTGACGAATCCTATCCATGACATCCATGGGAGCCTCCTGACGACTCGGTTGTTACTTGCGGCAACGCCTTCTGGACGACGCTACCGGACGTGGGACGTGTATCCGGCTCCGACACCTGGGTGAGCCGGGTGATCTGAGTGCCCCCTCTGGAGCGCGGGCCCGCGCTACAGAGGACGGGCCGGAAGGATCAGACGTTGAAACGGAAATGTACAACGTCCCCTTCCTTCATGACGTATTCCTTGCCCTCCAGACGCCATTTGCCGGCATCCTTCGCGCCCTGCTCCCCACCGTGGGCCACGAAGTCGTCGAAGGCGATGACCTCGGCGCGGATGAAGCCCTTCTCGAAATCCGTGTGAATCACGCCAGCGGCCTGGGGCGCCGTCGCCCCCCGGCGCACCGTCCAGGCGCGGACCTCCTTGGGTCCGGCGGTGAAGAAGGTCTGCAGGTTCAGCAGCCTGTAGGTGCCGCGCACGACCCGGTCCAGCCCGGGCTCCGAAACGCCCAGTTCCGCGAGGAATTCCGCCCGCTCCGCGTCCTCGAGCTGGGCGATCTCCGCTTCCATTGCCGCGCAGACGGGAACCACCTGCGCGCCCTCCTGGATCGCATGCGCCTCGACCTGCGCCAGTAGCGGATTGTCGGTGAAGCCGCCCTCGGCCACATTGGCGATGTACATCAGCGGCTTCGCGGTCAGCAGGTGCAGATCCCGGAGGAGCGCCAGCGACTCCTCGGCCAGGGCCTGCGCGCGCACCGGGGTCCCCTTGTCCAGCCCGGCGGCCACCCGTTCGGCGATCTCCAGACGGGCGATGGCCTCCTTGTCCTGTGATTTCGCGGCCCGAGTCAGCCGGGTAATGGCCCTGGATACCGTATCCAGGTCAGCCAGCGCCAGTTCGGTGCTAATGGTCTCGATGTCAGACAGCGGATCGACCCGGCCCGAGACATGCACCACATCGTCGTCGTGGAAGCAGCGGACCACCTGGGCGATGGCATCGGTCTCCCGGATGTGCGCGAGGAACTTGTTGCCCAGGCCCTCGCCCTCCGCGGCCCCGGCAACGAGCCCGGCGATGTCGACGAATTCCACGGTGGTCGGCAGCACCCGCTGCGGATTCACGATCCCAGCGAGCGCATCCAGGCGAGGATCCGGAACCTCGACCACGCCCACGTTGGGATCGATGGTGCAGAAGGGGTAGTTCTCCGCCGCGATCTCGGCCCGGGTCAGGGCATTGAAGAGTGTGGACTTGCCCACGTTGGGCAGCCCGACGATCCCGCATTTGAGGCTCATGATTCCTTCCCATTATCCGGCGCAGCACGCGCATGCAGAGTGCGCACCGCCTTGTCCCAGTCCCCTGCCAGCAGGTCGCTTACCGACTCCATGGCCGCGCTGATCGCCTCGCGCATCGAGGTCTCCTCGGCACGCGAAGGACGTTCCAGCACATAGCCGATCACGGCCTCCCGGATTCCCGGGTGACCGATCCCGATCCGCAGACGCGCGTAGTCCGGCCCCAGGTGCCGATGAAGATCGCGCAGACCGTTGTGGCCGCCGTGCCCACCCCCCATCTTCAGCCGGGCGGTGCCTGCCGGCAGGTCGAGTTCGTCGTGCACGACCAGAATCTGTTCCGGGGAGATCTTGTGGAAGCCTGCGAGTTTCTGCACCGCATTCCCACTCTTGTTCATGAAGGTCAGCGGCTTCAGCAGATCACAGGCCGCGCCGCCCACCGTGACCCGCGCGACCTCGCCCTCGAAACGCGACTCGGCACGGAATGATCCACCACGGTCCTCCGCCAGCCGGTCCACAAACCAGAAACCCGCGTTATGCCGGGTATCGGCATAACGCGGGCCCGGGTTTCCCAGTCCGACGATCAGCCGTATCGGCATCTTCTGGATGTCGGTAGCGGCCATCGCCCAGGATCAAACGCCCTCGCCGCCCAGGCCTTCGATCCCCTCTTCGCCCTCTTCGTCCAGTGCCTTCTCGCCACGCGGCATCAACACGCCAACCACCGCCGAGTCATGACCCTCGTGCGCCAGCGCGACCACGGTCACGCCTGCAGGCAATACGAGTTCCGACAGATGCACGGAATCGCCGACTTCCAGGCCCGCCACGTCCACCTCGATGGCCTCGGGCAGATCGCCGGGCAGACACTCGATCTCCACCTCGGTCAGCTGGCGGTTGATCATGCCGCCGCCGGTCTTGACGCCCTTGCAGATTTCCTCGTTCACCAGATGCAACGGAACGTGGACGCGGATGACCTCGTCGGCGCTGACCCGCAGCAGATCGATGTGCACCAGCGTCGGCTTGAACGGATGCCGCTGCACGTCGCGCAAGATGGCTCGCTCGGCCTTGCCGTCCAGGTTGACGGTCAGGATGTGGGAATAGAACGCCTCATTCTTCAGGTTCAGCATGATGGCGTTGTGGTCGAGCGTGATGGGCGCCGCTTCCTGATGACCACCGTAGAGGATACCGGGCAACTTGCCCGCGCGGCGCAGGCGGCGGCTCGCACTCGATCCCTGCTCCAGGCGCGGTTCGGCTTCAATGACAAAATCCGTACTCATCGTGACTTTCTCCAAAATGAACACGCCTCATCCGCGACCAGATGAGGCGCCAAATAAGGGCTCGAGGCCCGGGGCGGCAGGGCCGGACTGCGGCCGCACCAAAACAGGGTCAGTCCACGAACAGGGAGCTGACCGATTCTTCCATGTTGATGCGGCGTATGGTCTCCGCGAGCATCTCTGCCACCGACAGCTGACGGATGCGGCTGCAGGACTGGGCATTCGGCTGCAGCGGCAGAGTATCGGTGACCACCAACTCATCAAGCATCGAACTCTCTATGTTACCAACAGCCGGCCCGGAAAGCACGGCATGGGTCGCATAGGCGTAGACCTTCGCGGCACCGTGCTCCTTGAGCGCCCGGGCGGCCTGACAAAGGGTGCCGGCGGTGTCGACCATGTCGTCGATGATCACGCAGCATTGGCCCTCGACATCCCCGATGATGTGCATCACCTGCGCCTCGTTGACGCGTGGCCGGCGCTTGTCGATGATCGCGAGGTCGGCATCGTCCAGGCGTTTCGCGATGGCACGCGCCCGCACCACGCCGCCGACGTCCGGCGATACCACCGTGACTTCGCCGGCTTCGCGGCGCCAGATATCGCCCAGCAGGATCGGGGAGGCATAGATGTTGTCGACGGGCACGTTGAAGAAGCCCTGCACCTGGTCGGCGTGCACGTCGATGGTGAGGACGCGGTCCGCGCCCACGGCCTCGATCATGTTCGCGATAACCTTCGCCGAGATCGGCACGCGTGCGGAGCGCACCCGACGGTCCTGGCGCGCATAGCCGAAATAGGGGATGACCGTGGTGATGCGACCCGCGGATGCCCGGCGCAGGGCATCCACCATGATCAGCAGCTCCATGATGTTGTCGTTGGTCGGACGTCCGGTTGGCTGGATGACGAAGACGTCCCTGCCGCGCACGTTCTCGAGGATCTCGATCTGGACCTCACCGTCACTGAAACGCCCGACGGTTGCCTTGCCCAGGCGCAGGTCCACGTGTTCGGCAACCTTGCGCGCGAGTTGCGGGTTCGCGTTGCCCGCGAAGATCATCATTCGGCTCTGATCGGCCACGGCTATTCCCGGTATGGATGCATGGATGGCGATCGGCGCACCCGGATCGGGCACAACCGGAGCGGCATTGTAGCGCGGGATCGTCCGCGAATCCCCCCGCTTCAGTCGCGCGGTCAAACCCGGTTCGAACCCTGCCGGTCCCTCTTCGTGACGCTCCGTCGATATTCCAGCATCACGGTTCTTGTATGGCTGGGCCGGCAGGATTACGGCGCGCTGCGCGCACCGCCCTGCGGGCCGCCGCCTTCGGCGACGTTCTGCCCCTGCGGGGCAGTCGAACCTTGAGGTTCGAACCCTGCCGGCCCCACTTCGTGACGCTCCGTCAATACCCCAGCATCACGACTTCGTATGGCTGGGCCGGCAGGATTCGAACCTGCGAATGCCGGGATCAAAACCCGGTGCCTTACCGCTTGGCGACGGCCCAATGAATCGTTACTTCCCCCCGCTGACTCCCCTTGCGCCGGCCTCTAGGCCGGGCTTCACGTGCCAGTCGCACAACGGCGACCGGTTCCCCGGGCGCAGCACCCAACTGCGCCAGGGCTCGGGCTGCGCGGCCTGCGCCGCGCGGGCCGCAGCCTCGTTCGGAAACAGCCCGAACAGGCAGCCTCCCGTGCCGCTGAGCCGCGCCACGGCGCCGGAAGACTCCAGCCACGTCAGCGCGGCATCCACTTCGGGGTACTCGCGCCGCACCAGCGGCTCGAACACATTACGCAGCGACTCGTACCCGGAAGTCGCGATTCTCTCGGGGGGACAGTCCCTTGTCAATTCATCGGAGCGGAACATCGCCACGGTCGAGACCGATACCCCCGGATCGATCAGCAGCGTCCAGGGGGTATCCGGATCGACCGGAACCAGCCGTTCGCCCACCCCCTCGGCCCATGCGGCGCGTCCACGCACGAACACTGGCACGTCCGCGCCCAGGCGCAGCCCCTGTTGCGCGAGTTCGTCCAGGGTAAGACCGAGGGCAAAGAGATGATTGAGCCCGACCAGCGTGGAGGCCGCATCCGAACTGCCGCCGCCGAGGCCACCCCCGACCGGAATCCGCTTGGTCAATTCGATCCTGACCCCGAATTTGCGACCAGTAAACTCGGACAGCATTCGGGCTGCCCGCACGCAGAGATTGTCATCTCCTGACAGCGCCCCCTCGGCGTGCATCTCGAAACGGCCGGGCTGCAGCGGCGCAAACCGCAGATCGTCCCGAAGTCCCAGGAACTGGAAAACCGTCTGCAACTCGTGGTAACCGTCGGCCCTTCGTCCAGTGATGTGCAGAAAGCGGTTGATCTTCGCCGGCGCCGGAAAGACCGTATCGAACCCGCCGGTCACGAGGCGTCGACCTGCGTGAGCTGCCAACGCTGGATGGAGAGCCGAAGGCGCATATCCTCGCGGTGAAGCTCGACGGACACGGGCAGCGCCACCGGCGCCGCGTCCTCGAAGGCGCCGTACACGATCTCCCATCCATCCTGGATAAGCCTCCGCGGCTGCCCGTGTGCATCGGCGCGCAGATCGAAACCGACGCCGGGTCGGGGCATGCCCCGGACCCAGTAGTCCAGACCGCCAACGGGGATTTCGCGACCCGTGACCAGGGCCATCAGCTCGTCCGCATCGGCCGCCTCGTAGCGATCCCCTTCACGGGTGATGAGCACGGCCTGGTATCCCCCAAGCACGAGCCGGCCGCCGCCCCGGCCCATCGGGCCCGACAGGTCGATCACCTGCCGCTGGTCCTCGGTGCGCCAGCTGAGCTGGCCGGACCAGCTCTCGGTCGGCAGTTCGAGGGTCAGGCGCCCCACGAAGCGCCAGTGGCGGACGGCCTCCAATGCAACCGCCCGCTCCAGGAACGCCGTCCGTGCGGCCAACTGGTCCTCGGACACCGGCGGCAATGCCGCGCAGCCAGCCATCCCGGCCAGGAGCAGGGTCAGCAGCAACCATCTGTGCACCCCGGCGCCGGCTTGAATCTCGTGCCCGCTGTTCACCGGTGGACCCTCGTAACGGCCGGAAGAGGTTTCGCGGGACTCAATTCTCCAGCTCGCGCTTCACGCGCAGCAGGCGCTCGTGATCTGGATCCAGCCGCAAGGCCTCGTCGATGATGGCATGGGACTCCTCGCGGCGCCCGAGCTCCCAGAGCACGACCGCCAGATTGCTCGCGATCTCGCCATCCGGCATCAGCTCATAGGCCCGCTCGAGCTGGACCACTGCCTCGTCCAGACGCCCCAGCCGATACAGCACCCAGCCATAGCTGTCCACGATGGCGGCATCGTCCGGACGCTGCGCATAGGCGCGCAGGATCAGATCATAGGCCTCCTCGTAGCGGTCGGTTCGATCGGCAAGTGTGTAACCGAGGGCATTGAGGGCCGACACGTTCTCAGGGTCCATTTCGAGGATCGCCCGGAAGTCCGCCTCCGCCGCCGGGATATCTCCGGCACGCTCGTGCACCAGGCCGCGCAGGTAGAGCAGTTGCTCGGAACGCGGGAACTGGATCAGGCCACGGGCCAGGCGCTCCAGCGCCAGATCGAGCGCACCCCGTTCACGCAGGAGATTGGTCTCCCCGACATAGGCGCGCAGCGCGATGCCCTCGTCCGGGTCGTCCTGCAGGCGGGCGAACAACTCACGGGATGCCTCCAGCCCGTCGAGGTCGGCCGCCAGGCGGGCGAGTCTCAGATCGGCGTCATCGGAATGCGTGCCCTCATCCAGCGACTGGTAGAACCGTCGTGCGGCCTCCAGATCCCCCGCCTGCTCATGCAAACGGCCGAGATAGTAGTTTGCATCGTGGATACGGTGGCCACTGGCCAGCAGGCGCTCAAGATAGTCCTCGGCAAGGCTGAACCGGCCGGCCTCCAGGCTGAGCAGCGCGACGGTCAGAAGCAGATCGGCGTCATCCGGCGCCAGGGCAAGCAGTCGATCGAATTCGGGCCGGACGCGCTCGAAGTCCTCGGTGTCCACGAGGGCACGGGCATAGGCGAGCCGAACGTCGCGCCGCTCGGGATGTGCCTCGACCGCAGCGGCGAGGGTCGCCATCGCTGCGTCCGGATCCTCGAGCTCGGTGAGCGCACGCGCAAGGATCATCCGCAGCTGGACGGCTTCCGGAAAGCGGTCCACACCGGCCTGCGCCACCACGCGCGCCCTAAGGAGTTCTTCGGAACGCAGCGCGAGTTCGGCATGCGCCTGCCAGGCGGCCGGCTCGTCCGGGTCGGCATCGACCAGCATCTCGAGCGTCCGCAATGCGGCATCACGCTCCTCGGACTGCACCAGCAGGGACAACACGACCCGGTAGCCCTCTTCGCTGCCGAGCTCTGCCACGATACGTCGCAGCAATGCGGCGGCGTCATGCTCCTGCCCCTCGCCGACCATCAGGACCGCCGTGAGCTGCATCGCCTCCAGGCTCTCCGGGGCCAGCGCCAGCCAGCGTTCCGCCGCGCCGAGCGCGCGCGGCTGATTGCGGGCGAAAAGGGCCAGGCGCGTTGCCCTTTCCGCCACCTTCACATCGTCGCTCAGGCGGGCCGCTTCGAGGTAGTATCGGCTTGCCTGCGCGTAATCACCCGACTCGGCAGCCATTTCCGCGGCCAGCAGGCTGAACAGGATGACCGCCTCCGGATCCTCGGCAGCGCTCGGACCGGGTATCGAGAGAATGGTCGGAACCTCGATATACTCCGTGCCCGATGCGTTGAGGTGGGTCTGGGCGCAGCCGGCGAGGATCAGCGCGGGCAACGCGACGGCGAAAACTCGCGGCATGGCAGATGACTTCCACATGGTATCGGGGGCTTGGACGGTTGTTGAGCGCAGTGGGTTCCAACGACAATTTCGCGCCCCCACTGTATCGGATGGCGCCAGGCAGTACACTAGCCTGCTACCGAATCCGATTTTAACGCGAAAAACCGGCCACGATGCTCTTCACTCTTGGAATCAACCACAAGACGGCCCCGGTGCAGGTGCGGGAACGGCTGGCCGTCAACGAGGTGCAGTTGGGGGAGGCGCTGAATTCCCTGCACAGTGGTGTGAAGATTCCCGAGGCCGCGATCCTCTCCACCTGCAACCGAACGGAGATCTACTTCCGGGAGCAGAGCCGCGACGGCGAGGAACGCGTGCTGGACTGGCTTGGCGGATTCCACGGAATCCAGCGCAACGAAATCGAGAGCTACCTTTACCGGCATCACGACAACGAGGCGGTGCTGCACACCCTGCGTGTCGCCTGCGGCCTCGACTCCATGGTCCTCGGCGAGCCGCAGATCCTTGGGCAGATGAAGAGCGCCTACCAGCACGCGCATGCCGCCGGCACCCTGGGTCTGTCGCTGGAACGGCTGTTTCAGCACGCCTTTGCCACGGCGAAGGACGTCCGCACATCGACCGCCATCGGCGCCAGCGCCGTTTCCGTGGCCTTCGCGGCGGTATCGCTCGCGCGACAGATCTTCGGTGACCTGAAGCCCCTGACCGCGATGGTCATCGGCGCCGGCGAGACCATCGAACTGGCACTGCGCCACCTCGTCGGCCACGGCATCGGTCATGTCATCGTCGCCAACCGCACCGTGGAACGGGCGCACATGCTCGGCGACCGCTTCCACGCGGAACCCATCGCCCTCAATGCCATGCCGGAGTACCTCCATCGCGCGGACATCGTGATCAGTTCCACAGCCGCACCGCTTCCCATCCTGGGCAAGGGCGCCGTGGAACGGGCGATTCGCAAGCGCCGCCACCGGCCGATGTTCATGGTCGATATCGCGGTACCCCGGGACATCGAGCCGGAAGTGGCGGAACTCGAGGACGTGTACCTGTACACGGTCGACGATCTGCACGAGGTGATCAACGAGAACATGGCCTCGCGCCAGGCCGCGGCGGAACAGGCGGAACAGATCATCGCGACGCGGGCCGACGAGTTCATGCGCTGGTTGCGCGCCCGCGACTCGGTGGAGAGCATCCGGCAGCTTCGCGAGCAGGCCCTGGGCATCCAGCGGGAAGCATTGACCCGGGCCGAGGCCCAGCTGCGGGCGGGGCGCACGCCCGAGGAAGTGGTGCAGCAACTCGCGCACATCCTCACCAACAAACTGATGCACGCACCCTGCAAGACGCTGAACGCCGCCGCCCACGACGGTGATGCCGACCTGTTCCGCGCCGCCCACAGGCTGTTTCTGCTCCCGGAAGGTCTCGACGGGGATTCCCGGGACGATTCGTGAAGGAGTCGTTCCGCCGGAAACTGGAGGGCCTTTCCGAACGCCACGCCGAGATCGCCGGCCTGCTGGCCGCACCCGACATTGCCGCCGATCCCGATCGTTTCCGCCGGCTCTCGGTCGAATACAGCCAGCTGGAACCGGTGGCCGCCGCCTGGAGGACCTGGGTCGCCAGTCAGCAGGAGCTCGACGAGACCCGCGCGATGCTGTCCGACCCCGAGCCCGACGTCCGCGCCATGGCGGAGGACGAGATCGAGCGCCTGCAGCGGCAGGGCGAGAGGCTGGAGCAGGAACTGCAGGCGCACCTGGTGCCCCCGGACCCGCACGACGAGGCCAACACCTTCCTGGAGATCCGCGCGGGAACCGGCGGCGACGAGGCCGCCATCTTCGCCGGCGACCTGCTGCGCATGTACAGCCGCTACGCCGAGCAGCGCAACTGGCAACTGGAGATCCTGAGTGCGACCGAGGGCGAGCACGGCGGTTACCGCGAGGTCATCGTTCGGGTGATCGGCCGCGGCGTGTACTCCCGGCTGAAGTTCGAGTCCGGTGCACACCGGGTGCAGCGTGTGCCCGAGACCGAATCCCAGGGGCGCATCCACACCTCGGCGGCCACGGTCGCGATCCTGCCGGAACTCGACGAGGTGGAGATGCCGGAGATCAACCCGGCCGACCTTCGTGTTGATACCTACCGCGCCAGCGGCGCCGGCGGCCAGCATGTGAACCGTACCGACTCGGCGGTGCGCCTGACCCACCTGCCCACGGGGATGGTGGTCGAATGCCAGGACGAGCGCTCCCAGCACAAGAACAAGGCGCGGGCACTGAACCTGCTGGCGGCGCGCCTGTACGAGGCCGAACGCAGCCGCCAGGCCGCTGCACAGAGCGCCGCGCGCAAGAGCCTGGTCGGCAGCGGGGACCGCTCCGAGCGCATCCGCACCTACAACTTCCCCCAGGGGCGGGTGACCGATCACCGGATCAACCTGACCCTCTACAAGCTGGACGACGTGATGGTGGGGAACCTCGACCCCCTGATCGACCCGCTGACCCATGAGCACCAGGCCGAGCAGCTCGCCGCCCTTGCCGCAGACTGAACCGACGAGCATTGCCGGCCAGCTGACCGAGGCGCGCCAGCGACTGGCGGAAGCCGGCATCGAATCGCCCGGGCTGGAGGCCCGGCTGCTGGTCGGGCACCTGCTGCGCATGAGCAGCGCCGGCATGATCGCCCATGGCGATCGCGCGCTGTCGATCGCCCAGACCGAGGCGATCCGGAACCTGGTCCGGGAACGCGCCTCCGGCAGACCGATCGCCTACCTTCTCGGCCAGCGCGAGTTCTGGTCCCTGCCGCTGCAAGTGGACGAGCGCTGCCTGATCCCCCGGCCGGAGACCGAACTCCTGGTCGAGCGCGCCCTGCAGCGTTTACCCGACGGAGCCGCGCGGGTGATCGACCTGGGGACGGGGTCCGGCGCCATCATCCTGGCCCTGCTGGCGGAGCGGCCCCGACTCGAGGCCTGGGGCAGCGATGCCAGCGCCGACGCCCTCGCGGTGGCCGCGGACAACGCGCGGCGACTGGAGCGGACCGTTCACTGGTTTCGGGGACGCTGGCTGGAGGCCGTCGCGCCGCGACCGCTGTTCAATGTGATCGCCAGCAACCCACCTTATGTCGATCCCTCCGATCCGCATCTGGAGCACGGCGACCTGCGCTTCGAGCCGCGTGCCGCGCTGGTCGCCGGGGATGGCGGACTGGCCGACCTAGCGACCATCGCGGGGCAATCCCGCGCGCGCCTGCACCCAGGCGGGTGGCTGCTGCTCGAACACGGTTACGACCAGGCGCCGGCGGTCCGCACCCTGCTGGCCCGGCACGGCTTCCTGGAGGTAGCAAGCCATCGGGATTCGGCCGGCCACGAGCGGATCACCGAGGGCCGCTGTCCCGGCTGACGCCCGACCGCCTCTGATGAGGGCGGCGGCATGCTGGGCAAATCACGCGGGGCCAACTACCATGTAGCTATGGACACGACCGTTTGCGCCCGGGAACTGGTCTTTCAGGGTCCGCATCAGGAAGCCGACCAGGCTCCCGGTGCGGCGCTGCTGCTGGCGGATTCCCCGCTGGTCTCGGAGGTGTCGGTGACCGGCCCCAACCGGGTGCTCGTTCGCTACGATTTGCGCGACGTGACCTTCGCCGAGATCGAGTCGGCGCTGGAGGAACTGGGCTTCCACCTCGACAACAGCGTCCTTACGCGGCTGCGCCGGGCCTACTACGGCTATTGCGAGGATACCCGTCGGGCCAACATGAAGATCAACCCAAACTGCTTCGGGCAGTGCGCCCGGCGGATCTTCGTGCGTCACTACCAGAAGGGGGAACACGGCTGCCGTGACCATCGGCCCTCGCACTGGCGCGCCTACTGGTGAACCCCTTGCCCGGCACCCGTCGCCGGCCAGGAGGGCCGCGATGAAGGACGAATCCGGGAACGACGAACTCCTGCTGCGCTACAGCCGCCAGATCCTGCTGCCGGGGATCGGCGCCGAGGGGCAGGATCGCCTGACCGCGGCCCATGCCGTGGTGATGGGGCTCGGGGGCCTGGGCTCACCGATTGCCGCCTACCTCGCGGCGGCCGGGGTCGGCCGGCTGACCCTGGTGGATTTCGACCACGTGGACCTGAGCAACCTGCAACGCCAGATCCTGCACGGCCAGGCCGACATCGGCCGCCTGAAGGTCGATTCCGCCGCCGACAGCCTGCTCTGGCTGAACCCGGGCTGCGCTGTGGACAAGGTCGCCGCCCGACTGGACCACGCCGCCCTGCACGAACTCTTCGCCGGAGCCGACGTGATCCTGGACGGCACCGACAACTTCGCCAGCCGCGCGCTGATCAACCGCGCCGCGCTGGCGGCGGGAACCCCGCTGGTATCCGGTGCGGTGATCCGCTTCGAGGGACAGCTGACCACCTTCGACTTCCGGGATCCCGGGGCGGCCTGCTACCACTGCCTGTACGGGGACGGCGAAGAACTCGGCGAGACCTGCAGCGAATCCGGGGTCCTCGCGAGCCTGCCTGGCGTGATCGGCAGCCTGCAGGCCACCGAGGCCCTGAAGCTGCTGATCGGACTGCCGACGCTGGCCGGCCGCCTGCTGCTGGTCGACGGCCTTACCATGAGCTTCCGCACCCTGAGGCTGAGCCGCGATCCCGGTTGCCCCGTCTGCAGCCCGTCGGCCCGCGACCCCGGCACCTAATCTAGTGGCCGAGCTTGCCCGCGTCCGGAAGGCTCCGGCGTACCAGGATCAGTGGCGGGTGGAGCCGACGTCGGGCTGGGGATCGGCGGCGGCGAACAGGGCCTCGGCATCGACTGCATCGAATCGGTAGCTGGCATTGCAGAACTCGCAGGTCACCAGGACCTCACCCTCCTGCGCCAGTGTCGCGCGCACCTCGCCGGGACCGAGCCCCCTCAGCATCTCCTCGACTTTCTCCCGCGAACAGTTGCAGGCGAACCGCATCGCGTGACCCTCAAGCAGGCGCACGCGTTCCTCGTGAAACAGCCGACGGAGCAACTGCTCCGCTGGCAACTCCAGCAGTTCCCCTACCGACACCGTATCGCCCAGCAGGGTTGCCCGGATCCAGTCTTCGGCATCGGGCGGGGTGGGCGCGCCATCGGCACCGGGCATCCCCTGCAGCAGCAGGCCAGCGGTACTTGACGGCCCCGAGGCCAACCATACCCGTGTCGGCAACTGCTCGGAGCGAGCAAAGTAGGTGTCCAGCGCGGTGGCCAACGATTGGCCTTCCAGCGCCACCACGCCCTGGTAGCGTTCGCGGCCGGCGCCGGGGTCGAGCGTGATCACCAGCCGCGCGTCGGGTCCGAAGATCTCGGTCAGGTCACCCTGGGGAACCTCGCCGCGATAACGGGCGAGGCCGCGCAGCGCCCGACTGCCGGTCGCCTGTACCACCAGCATGTGCAGCGGACCGGGCCCGGTGATCTGCAGGATCAGCGAACCGTCGAATTTCAGCGTCGCCGCGATCAGGGCCACGGCGGCATAGGCCTCCCCCAGCAGATCGCGCACGACCGGCGGGTATGGATGCCGTTCCAGCAGGGCGCGCCAGGCATCATCCAGGTGCACCCACTCACCGCGCACCTGCGTGCGCTCGAGCAGGAAGCGATGCAGGGTATCCCGCTCCATCAGAATAGGACCGACGAGCAGCCGCCTCGCAAGGCCGCCACCCTCAGTCTCCCTGCAACCGTGCGCGCAGGCGCACGTTGACCTGAGCCGGGTTGGCCTGGCCCCGGGTCTTCTTCATGACCTGGCCGACGAAGAATCCGAACAGCTTGTCCTTGCCAGAACGGTACTGTTCCAGCTGCGACGGGTTGGCCGCGATCACCTCGTCGATGATCGCGTCGATCGCCCCGGTATCCGTGATCTGCCTCAGGCCACGCGCCTCGATGATGGCATCGGCATCGGCCTCGCCCGCCCACATCGCATCGAAGACCTCCTTGGCGATCTTGCCGGAGATCGTCTCGTCCTGGATGCGGGACAGCAACTGCGCCAGCGCGCCCGCCGGCACCGGGCTCTCTGCCACGCTGGCCCCGGCGCGGTTCAGCGCGGCCGACAGATCACCCATCACCCAGTTGGCCGCCAGCTTGGGGGCGCCACAACCCGTCGCGACGGTCTCGAAATAGTCCGCGAGTTCCCGGCTCGAGGTCAGGGCGCCGGCATCATAGGCGGACAGCCCGTAGTCAGTGATGAAGCGTTCCCGCTTGGCGTCGGGAAGTTCGGGCAGGCGCCGGCGCGCCGCCTCGATGTCCTCGGGGTGGATGACCACCGGCAGCAGGTCCGGGTCGGGAAAATACCGGTAGTCGTTGGCCTCCTCCTTGGAGCGCATCGAACGGGTCTCATCACGGTCGGGATCGTACAACCGCGTCTCCTGCACCACCGTGCCGCCGGACTCGATCAGGTCGATCTGCCGCTCGACCTCGAAGTTGATGGCGCGCTCGACGAAGCGGAAGGAATTCAGGTTCTTGATCTCGGCGCGGGTACCGAATTCGGTCTGCCCGCGGGGACGCACCGAGACGTTGGCATCGCACCGGAAGCTGCCTTCCTGCATGTTGCCGTCGGAGATACCCAGGTAGCGCACCAGTGCGTGCAGCTTCCTCATGTAGGCCACTGCCTCCTTCGCCGAGCGCATGTCGGGTTCGGAGACGATCTCGACCAACGGGGTTCCGGCCCGGTTGAGGTCGATGCCGGTCATCGCCGTGAAACCCTCGTGCAGGCTCTTGCCGGCATCCTCCTCGAGGTGCGCGCGGGTGACGCCGATCCGCTTCCGGCTCCCGTCCTCCAGGTCGATGTCCAGATGACCCTGCTCGACGATGGGAAGTTCGTACTGCGAGATCTGATAGCCCTTCGGCAGGTCGGGGTAGAAGTAATTCTTGCGCGCGAAGACCGAGCGCGGCGCAATCCTGGCATCGATTGCGAGACCGAGCATCACGGCCTTCTCCACCACGGCCGCATTCAGCACCGGCAGGACCCCGGGCAGACCCAGATCCACTGCGCAGGCCTGCCGGTTCGGCTCGGCGCCGTAGGCGATGGCCGCTCCGGAGAAGATCTTCGAGACGGTATTGAGCTGGGTATGAACCTCCAGCCCGATCACGGTTTCCCATTCCATCGAGTTCTGACCTCAGACGAAGGCCGCCGGCATGCGGGCATGCCAGTCGGTTTCTTGCTGGAACTGGTGAGCGACACCCAGCAGGCGCGCCTCGTCGAAATAATTGCCGATCAGCTGCATGCCGACGGGCAGGTTGCCGACCGTGCCGGCGGGCATCGACAGCCCTGGGAGCCCCGCGAGGTTCACGGCAATGGTGTAGATGTCGGAGAGGTACATCTGGACCGGGTCGGCGCTCTTCTCACCCAGGCGAAAGGGCGTCTCGGGGCTGGTCGGACCGGCGATCACGTCCACCTGCTCGAAGGCGCGCCTGAAGTCGTCGGCGATCAACCGGCGCACCTTCTGTGCCTTCAGGTAATAGGCATCGTAATACCCCGCCGACAGCACGTAGGTCCCGATCATGATGCGTCGCTTGACCTCGGCCCCGAAGCCCTCGGCCCGGGAGCGGGTGTACAGGTCCATCAGGTCCCGGGGCTCGTCACAGCGGTGACCAAAGCGTACCCCGTCGTAGCGCGCGAGGTTGGAGGAACACTCCGCCGGGGCCACCACATAGTATGCCGGCACCGACAGCCCGCTGTTGGGCAGGCTGATTTCGATCAGCTCGGCGCCACGCTCACGCAGCACCGCAAGGGCAGCCTCGGTCGCTGCGCGCACGTCTGAATCCAGGCCCTCGCCGAAGAACTCCCGCGGCAGGCCGATGCGCAGACCCTTCAGGTCGGCGCCAAGCCCCGCCGTGAAGTCCTCCGCCGGCCGCTCGACGCTGGTGGAGTCACGGGGGTCGAAGCCGACCATCGCGTTCAGCATCAGCGCACAGTCCTCGGCACTCGCCGCCATGGGTCCGGCCTGGTCCAGGCTGGAGGCGAAGGCGATCATGCCGTACCGGGACACCCGGCCGTAGGTCGGCTTGATTCCCGTGATACCGCAGAAGGCCGCGGGCTGCCGTATCGAGCCCCCGGTGTCCGTACCGGTGGCTGCAGGGACGAGGCGCGCTGCCACGGCCGCCGCGGAGCCGCCGGATGAACCGCCGGGAACCCGCTCCGGGTCCCAGGGATTGCGCACCGGACCGTAATGGCTGGTCTCGTTCGACGAACCCATCGCGAATTCGTCCATGTTGGTCTTGCCCAGCATCACCGCACCGGCGGCGTTCATTCGCTCGACCACCGTCGCCGTGTAGGGCGCGATGAAGTTGTCGAGCATCTTCGAACCGCAGCTGGTACGCACGCCAAAGGTGCAGAAGATGTCCTTCTGCGCCACCGGCAGGCCGAGCAGTGGCGCCGCCTCACCGCGCGCGAGGCGCTCGTCCGCCGCATCGGCCGCTGCGAGCGCCAGGTCCGGCGTCACGGAGATGAAGCTGTTCAACTGCGAATCCAGGCGATCGATGCGCCCGAGGTAGAGTTCGGTCAGCTCGCGGCTGCTGATGTCGCGTGCCCGCAGACGCCGGGCCCAGCTTGCGAGAGTATCGAGTTTCATGGCTTGCCCTTCCATCGCTGTACCGGAGCGCAGATCATTCGATCACGCGCGGCACGAGGTAGAGTCCGCCGTCCACGGCGGGCGCGAGCGCCTGGAACAGCTCGCGCTGGTCGGGCTCGGTCACTGCGTCCGGGCGCAGGCGCTGTTCAGCATCCAGGGGATGGGCCATGGGTTCGACCCCGCCGATCTCGGCCGCGTTCAGGGCCTCGACGAAATCGAAGATGTCGCTCAGGCCGGCCGCGAATCCCTCGGCCTCCCGGTCGTCCACGGCCAGGCGCGCCAGCTGGGCGATCCGGCGAACTTCATCGCTGTTCAGGGACATGGTTCAAATATCAACGTATAGTGCGGGGGAGCGCAAAGTTACCACAAAGCCCACCTTGCCCAAACCAAGGGGGGCTTGCTAGAGTTTCGCGTCCTTCCCGCCCGCTTCCTTCAGGTCGAGCCATGTTCAAGCGCATCTTGGGGCTGTTCTCCAACGATATCTCAATTGATTTGGGTACTGCCAACACGCTGATTTACATGCGCGGTCAGGGCATCGTCCTGAACGAGCCCTCGGTGGTGGCCATCCGCCAGGACCGCGGCCCCGGGGGGCCGCGTTCGCTCGAGGCCGTGGGCACCGAGGCCAAGAAGATGCTCGGACGAACGCCGGAGAACGTGATCACCATCCGGCCGCTGAAGGATGGCGTGATTGCCGACTTCACGACCACCGAAAAGATGCTGCAGCACTTCATCAAGAAGGTGCACGAGCGTCGCGTGTTCCGGCCAAGCCCCCGGGTGCTGGTCTGCGTACCCTGCGGCGCGACACAGGTCGAGCGAAGGGCCATTCGCGAATCCGCCTTCGGGGCCGGCGCGCGCAAGGTCTACCTGCTGCAGGAACCGGTTGCGGCCGCAATCGGCGCCGGCATCCCGCTGGACGAGGCGGTGGGCTCCATGGTCCTGGATATCGGCGGCGGCACCTCGGAGGTCGCCGTGCTCTCGATGAACGGCATCGTCTACTCGGAGTCTGTGCGGATCGGCGGTGACACCTTCGACGAGGCCATCATGGCCTACGTACGCCGCAACTATGGCGTACTGATCGGTGAGGCCACCGCAGAACGCATCAAGCACGCAATCGGCTCGGCCTACCCGGGAAAGGACCTGCTGGAGATCGAGGTCAAGGGCCGCAACCTGGCGGAAGGTGTGCCGCGGTCCTTCACCCTGAACAGCAACGAGATCCTCGAGGCCCTGCAGGACCCGCTGCACGGTATCGTCTCCGCGGTACGCACCGCGCTGGAACAGACGCCCCCGGAACTGGGTGCCGACGTGGCCGAGCGCGGCATCGTGCTGACTGGCGGCGGCGCCCTGCTGCAGCAGATCGACCGCCTGATCATGGAAGAGACCGGCATCCCGGTCGTGATCGCCGAGGATCCGCTCACCTGTGTTGCGCGTGGCGGAGGCCGCGTTCTGGAGATGCTCGACGAGAAACGGGTCGACTTCCTGGCCAGCGAGTAGTCTCCCGCCTGCCGGAGGACTTGTCATCGAAAAGCCGCTGTTCAGCCTCGGGGCATCGCCGATCCTGCGCCTGCTTGCCGTGGTCCTGATCGCCCTGGCCTTGATGGCTCTCGACCACCGCTTCTACCAGCTGCAGACCCTGCGCAGCCTCCTGGCCACGGTCGCCTACCCGCTGCAGTTGGCAGTGGACGCGCCGATCCGCGTCGGCAGCCGAATCCTCGACTCCTTCTCCCGCCACGAACAGCTCGTGCTCGAAAACCGCCTGCTGCGCTCGGACCTCATGGAGCTGCGCGCGCGGCAGCTGCGCTTCAATGCCCTGCAGGCGGAGAACGACCGGTTGCGGGCGCTCCTGCATACCTCCGCGCAGGCCACGGAGCGGGTGGAGATCGCGAAGCTCCTGGCGGTGGATCTGGATCCGTTCCGTCAGCAGATCGTGATCAACAAGGGCCGACTTGACGGCGTTTATGCAGGTCAGCCACTGATCAACGCCGACGGCGTCATCGGCCAGATCCTGACCCCGAACTGGACCAGCTCCACCGCCCTGTTGATCTCGGATCCTGGACACGCCCTCCCCGTGATCGTGGCCCGCACCGGGCTGCGCGCGCTGGCGGTGGGTTCAGGCAACCCGCGGCGGCTGAACCTGCGCCACGTGCCGCCACAGGAGGACATCGAGGAAGGCGATCTACTCCTGACCTCCGGCCTCGGCGGCCGCTTCCCCCCCGATTACCCGGTCGCACGCATCGTCTCGGTCGAGCACCTGCCGGGTCAGCCGTTCCTGGCCATCGCGGCGGAACCCCTGGCGGCCCTGGACCGCTCGCGCGAGGCATTGCTGCTGTGGACCGATGCCCCCACGTCGCAGCCAGGGGCGGAGGAACGGCCGGATGGGCGGGAATGAACCCGGGGATGGCAATGCCCGTCCCGGTGCTGCTGTCGCTGCTGGCTGCGTTCGCCCTGACGATCGTTCCCCTCCCCGGCGCCATCGCCCCCGCCCGCCCCGAATGGGTATTGCTGGTGCTGGTTTACTGGGGCATGGCCTTCCCGCGGCGGGTCGGCATCCTCGTGGCCTTTCTCGCAGGCCTGTTCCTCGACGTGCTGCAGCACCAACTGCTGGGCCAGAACGCGCTCGCGCTGGCCGCGGCGATGTTCATCGTGCTCCAGATCTACCCGCGCCTGCGCGTGTACCCTTTGTGGCAACAGGCCGTGGTCGTAGCGTTTCTGGTCGGACTCACACGTTTCCTCAACATCTGGGTCCAGGGAGCGATCGGGTTCCCTCCGGGTAACAACCTCTACTGGCTCCCGATCCTGACCAGCGCGCTCCTGTGGCCCGTGGTCTATCACATCCTTCGTGATGCCCGTAGACGCTGGCTTTTGCACCTGACCTGACACGCTGCTACAACTCCATCACGCCCGCCGTGATCGCGGGCGGGCGACTTCATCAGCAGAGGCATCGGCCCCAGCGCGATGCCTCCGACCCGACAAACCCAAAGAATGGGATGACCTGTTGCCATGCAAGACAAGACCCGCACCGAAATCGAAGCCGAGGTATTCCGGCGCCTTTTGCAACATCTGGACGAGCGCAAGGACGTACAGAACATCGATCTCATGAATCTCGCCGGCTTCTGCCGCAACTGTCTCGCAAAATGGTATGTCGCCGCGGCCTCGAACCAGGGGACGGAACTAGATCTGAACCAGGCCCGCGAGATCGTCTATGGCATGCCCTACCCCGAGTGGAAGCGGCAATACCAGAAGGAGGCAAGTCCGGAACAGATAGCGGCCTTCGATGCCTCCGGGAAGGGCACCGGATCGTCCGATGCATGATCATGGACTGATCGATACCGAAACCGATCTGCGTGTACTGCTCGACGCCATCGCCGGCAGCCCATGGGTCGCGGTCGATACGGAGTTCATGCGGGAAAAGACCTATTTTCCACAGCTGTGCCTGATCCAGCTGGCGACCCCCGATCACATTGCCTGTATCGATCCGTTGGCGTTCGGGGATCTGGGTCCGCTAAAGGCGTTGTTGCATGACCCGGCGGTCCTCAAGGTCTTCCACGCCGCCAGTCAGGATCTCGAGGTGCTCTATCTTGTAACAGGAAAAGTGCCCTGCCCGATCTTCGATACCCAGGTTGCCGCCAGCCTGCTGGGTCACGGAGAACAGGTCGGTTACGCCAATCTCGTGCAGGCGGTGTTGCAACATGAACTGGACAAGACGCAGTCCCGTACCGACTGGGCACAACGCCCCCTGAAAGCGGAGCAGCTGTGTTATGCCCGTGATGACGTACGCTACCTGGTCGAGCTCTTCCTGTCCCTGCAAGGGGAACTCGACGCGCTCGGTCGCCTGACGTGGCTTCAGCCCGAGATGGAGGCACTTGCCCGACCCGAGCTTTACCAGGCGGATCTCGAGGGCGCCTGGCGTCGCGTCAGCGGGCACAAGCGCCTGAAGCCCCGGGAACTCGCGGTATTGCGCGAACTGGCGTCCTGGCGGGAAAGTCAGGCACGCGACCTCGACCGGCCGCGCCGCTGGATCATCAGCGATGACGCACTGCTGCTGATTGCACGGACACGCCCCGCCGATGTGCAGACGCTGCGGGAATTGCGTGGCCTGCCCAAGGGCCTCGGCGAAACCCAGGCCCTCCAGATCCTTCAGGCCGTGCAGAAGGGTTCAGAGGCACCTCAGGAGGCCTGGCCCGTACTATCCAGAAGACGGCCGCTGGCGGAGTCGGAAGAAGCGATCGTCGATGTCGCCATGGCCCTGTTGCGGGAACTTGCGCGGCATCAGCAGATCAGCCCCGAGGCGGTCGCCAGCCGCAAGGATGTCGTGGCGCTGATGCGCGGGGAAGAGGATGCAGCCTTGGCCCGCGGCTGGCGTGCGCAGATCGCGGGCACTGAACTGCGGCGTTGGCTGCTGGGCGATTGTGCACTGCGCTGCGATGGCACACGCATCGGGATGGTGGAACTGTCCGACACTGCCGAGGACCGGAACAGCGCCTCGTGATGAAGCCCTCTGGCGACACGGGCACCCGCTGGATGCCCGTGTCGATCTCACCCGTCCGGCCGCGCCGTGACAGTGGGAGCGTTACCGCTGCTCAGGCGCTGGCGTACACGCCGCGGCGCGGTGACGCCAGGCGCCCCTGGCGCTTCAGGTAGGCGAGGGTCTGACTGATGTTCTTGGTATCGATCCCCGCACTTTCCGCCTGGGCGCGGATCTCGCTGACGGTCATTTCCGGCTGGGTGGCGACGATTTCGCAAAGCCTCTGGCTGATCGTTCCCGCCCCAGATCCACCACGACGCCGGGCCCCGCCCGCGCGCGTCTTCGGAACGGAGCCACCCATGTCACGGATCTGGCGATCCAGTTCCGCCAGTTCCTTCCGATGACGCGCCAGCATCTGCTTACGCTCGGCCTTCAGTGCAACACGTTTCTCCTTGAATTCCTGCTCCTTGCGCTCCTCTTCCTGCTGCTCACGCTCGCGGGCCAACGCGTATAATTCCTCAGCACTGAGGTCATCAAACTTTTTCTTCTCGGCACTCATCAGCATCCCTCGTTTGTTGTTTGCCAGCATATAGACTTCGGACAGCTTGTTCTTATTCCTCATAATGTAATAAAAAGTGAAAAAAGATACAAGAAATCGACTGCGTGAAAGGCCGATGATACTTACCGTCCTGAACGAGATCCAAGATCAGGCGATACGGGAGGCTGCTCGCGCGTTTTATTTGCAGATGGCTGCCTTACCGGTACCGCAGATCAGGCTGGACCTGCGCGGCCGTGCTGCGGGGCAATGGCGTTTCAGTGAAGGGGTTGAGATGTTGCGTTTCAACCCCGATGCCTTCGTTCAGGACTGGCATGCCCACTTTCCCGCGACCGTGGCCCATGAGGTCGCACACTCGATCGTTTACCGGCGGTTCGGGCTGAGATCTGTGCGGCCGCACGGGCCACAATGGCGCGCTGTCATGGCAGAACTGGGCTTTCCCCCTATCGTCACTCACCGAACGCCACTGGCCGGTCGACGAAGCCGTGTTTATGTTTATCAATGTAAATGCCAGTCCCACCGACTGGGCCCGAGACGACATCACCTCATCAAGCAACGGGGTTACCGGTATGCCTGCGCGGAATGCGGTGGCAAACTGGAGTTCCACGATCGAGTGGAATGGCGTGAACAAAACAACTGAATCGGGTCTGACGGCGGGTAGCGCGGGTCCGGGAGCCTGATGTCGCGATGAATCTGAACGATCAACGTGGCCCGACCCTGGTTGTCGGACCGGCATGGGTCGGCGACATGATCATGGCACAGAGCCTGTTCATCACTTTGCAACGGCTGCAGCCAGAACAGCCGGTGGATGTACTCGCACCCGCGTGGAGTCTTCCGCTCCTGGAACGCATGCCAGAGGTGAGACGTGCTATCCCCCTGTCAGTGGCCCATGGTGAATTGGCACTACGCCACCGCTGGCGGACCGGACGCTCCCTCCGCGACGAGGGCTACACCCGGGCTATCATACTCCCGCGCTCGTTGAAGGCCGCCCTGCCTGCCCTGGCCGCAGGAATTCCCCTGCGCAGCGGTTATCGAGGCGAATTCCGGTATGGCCTGCTCAACGATATTCGACCACTGAACAAGAAGACGCTCTACCGCACGGTGGACCGGTTCGTGAATCTCGGTATTCCCCGGGGCTCACTGATGCCGGATCCGGTTCCGCAACCACTGCTGCAGATTCCCGCCGGTGGGCCCGAGAACGCCGCGTCGGCACTCGGACTGGAGATCGCGGCAGCGCCGGTGCTGGCCTTGTGCCCCGGCGCGGAATTCGGACCGGCAAAACGTTGGCCGGAGGAACATTTCGCAAGCGTGGCACGTGACCGGCTGCGGGCCGGATGGCAGGTTTGGCTGCTCGGCTCCGCGCGGGACCACGCGGTCACCGACGCGATCGCGACCGGAGCCCCCGGGACCGTGGATCTCGCCGGGCGCACCACCCTTGCCCAGGCAGTGGATCTCCTGTCGCGGGCGCGGGCCGTCGTCAGCAACGACTCCGGGCTGATGCACGCCGCGGCGGCAGTAGGGGTTCCGGTGATCGCCCTTTACGGTTCTTCGGACCCCGAATACACACCTCCTTTAAGCCCTAAGGCGCGGATTCTGAGCCTGGGCCTGGAATGCAGCCCCTGCTTCCAGCGCGAATGCCCGCTTGGCCATCTGAACTGCCTTCGGCAACTCCCGCCGGAACGGGTCATCGAGCTGCTCGACTCGCCCGCGTCACGCGCCGATTGAGGGAAGCCCGGGACAGGCGTGGGCAGGGAGCGGCCCACCGATCAAGAGCCGGATCGCACCCTGCCGAGAATCTGCCACACAGGCGTGCCTTTGCCCCCGTTCACCAGAACGCGGGTCAATGCCGCCCCAGACGATCGATCCGCTCGCACACCTCCGCAACCGTAATCAGCTCCATTGCATCCGGGTGACGCACCCGCGTACCCCAGCGCAATTGTCCGGGTTCGCGCCCCAGGAACCGCCTGACCGCATCGGGGTATCGGTCGACCACGAATTCTCGGTACCGATAGGGACCGGTGCGTTCGGGGTTGGAGGTCGCGTACAGCCCAATCACCGGGACGCCCAGGGCGCTGGCGATGTGCACCGGACCGGAATCCGGACTGACCAGCCCCGCACAGCGCGCCAGCACGGCCGCCAGCTGCTTCAGATTCGTTTTGCCTACCAGGTCGACCGGTGGCCTGCGGGCCGCGACGCTGATGGCCTCTGCATGACGTCTCTCACGCGCCGATGGCCCGCCGGTCAGGAGCACCCGAAACCCGCAGGCCGCGGCGTGATCGGCCACCGCGGCAAAGCGCCTCACCGGCCAGTCGCGGAAATTCCGCGTCCGCTGGCTGGAACACGGACTGATCGCGAGCAGCGGCGCATCTGAGGGCAGATGGTCCGCCGCCCACTGCACTGCTGGAGGCGGTAGCGGGATGCCCCATGCGAGTTCGCGCCCGGACAGCCCGACCTGCTCCAAAAATCCGAAAAAGCCGTCCAGCACGTGTTCACCGTGGCGTTCAGCAATGCGCTCGTTGGTGAACAGCCACTGCCCGTTGATCGCACGGCGCCGGTCGAAGCCGATGCGTCGCCGGCCGGATAGGCCAGTGGCGATCAGGCTGGCGCGCAGCGACGCCTGCATCTGCAGGATCACGTCATGGCACTGCCCGACCTCGGCCTCACGCAGCCGCTGACGGCAATGCCAGATGCCCTCTCCCTTGTCGAGCACACGGAAGGCCACACCGGGTAGGTCGCCCACCAGGCCGGCCTCGGTCCGCCCCACCACCCAGGTGATCGCTGTCTGCGGCCAGTGTCGCTGCACGGTGCGGATGATCGGCAGCACGTGGGTGGCGTCACCGATTGCCGAGAGGCGGAAGATGCACAGACGGGCCGGCGCCGGAACGGACTCAGCCACTACCGGGGTCCGCCTGGGGTGACGAGAGCGGGTCCCGGTAGCCGGCGAGCATCTGAGTGAAATCCTGCTGCATGTAGTGCCAGTCCCCGCGCATTCGCAGGCGCTTGTCCAGGTCGCGCCTGAGCCGTTCGAGATTGCCGTCACGCCAGGACCCCGGTGGCCGCCAACGACCTCGATCCCAGTCCAATACCCAGATGCGGGAACACGCATCCACCAGGATGTTGCGACTGTTCAGATCGGCATGGCAGTAACCGGCATCGTGGAAGCGCCGGACACAGGCACCGATGCGGTGCCAAATGGCCGCGGGCACGGCCCCCTCCCGCAGGTACGCATCCAGCGATCGCGCGTCGGGAATCCGCTGGGTCACCAGATCCGCGCGGTAATACAGGCCAGCGCGCCTGAGACGCGCGGCGACCGGGCGTGGCACCGGAAGCCCTTCGTCGCGCATTCCTGCGGTCAACGTGAATTCGCGCCATGGACGGCTGCGTTTCAAACCGGTCCAGAGATAGCGGTCCCCGAGGACCCAGGCGACGGAGCCCCCGCGCAGGTAGTGGCGCAGGGCCCATTGCCCGCCCGAACCGGGAACCGGAGGGTCGAAGAACAGCACCTGCCCCCGGCCGCCATCACCGTGACCGCTGGCCAATCCCCGTTCCCGCAGCGTCTCCGGGTCGAACATCCAGGCTTCCGGCACCCGGGCAAGCGCCGTGTCGTGCATCAGAAATCCCGAACCCGCGCGCTCCAGTCGCCAATCCATCGCGCTACCTCAAGGGTCAGCCCGACCGCGCCGTGGCCAGCCGGGCGCGAGTATCTTCAACGTAACGCGCAACGCCTGCCTCGACATCACGGAATACAAGGTCGCAGCCGGCGGCACGCAAAGCGGTCAGATCCGCCTGGGTGTAACTTTGATAACGCCCCTTGAGGTGCTCCGGAAAGGGGATGTACTCGATCTCGCCGGAACCCCAGGCCTTGATCGCCGCGCGCGCCATATCGTTGAAACTGCAGGCCTGGCCGGTGCCCAGATTGAAGATGCCACTCACCTCGGGGTGGTCGAACAGCCATAGCTTCGCATTCACGCAATCCTGAACATCAACGAAGTCGCGGCGCTGTTCGCCGTCGGCGTAGCCGTCGCAGCCCTCAAACAGGCGCAGGCGTCCCGTGTCGGCAAGTTGCTTCTGAAAATGGTAGGCCACACTCGCCATGCTGCCCTTGTGCTGCTCGCGGGGTCCATACACGTTGAAATACCGCAGCCCGACCACCGGAGCAGTCAGTTCGCCGAGGCGACGCCGCAGGTATTGATCGAACAGCAGCTTGGAATAGCCGTAGACGTTCAGCGGGCGCTCGTTGGCCGGATCCTCGGTAAACCTATCGCCGCCCCCATAAACCGAAGCGGAGGAGGCGTAGATGAAGGGAATCCGCCGGTCCTGGCAGGCATGAAAGAGGACCCGGGTGTAGTCGAAATTATTGCGCATCATGTAACGCCCGTCCCACTCCGTGGTGGCGGAACAGGCCCCCAGGTGAAATACGGCGTCGATGCGTCCCGTCCCTCCGACCTTCCCGATGCGATCCAGGAAGTCCTCCTTGTCGAGGTAATCGGCAATCACGCAATCCGACAGATTCAGGGCCTTTTCGCCGTGAGTCAGGTTATCGACCACCGCGATATCGGTGAAGCCACGCCGGTTGAGTTCGTGAACGAGGTTGCTACCAATGAATCCGGCACCGCCGGTGATGACGATCATCTGGGTCAAACTCCTGTCATGTTCATGCCAAACCCACAGTCAGGGAGGTCTCCGTCTGCGGGCGTAGCCTGGCAACGGCTACATCGAAGACAATCCGCGCACGCGCCCGCCTCCCCCGCGACCCGCATCAGTCTTTGGCGTGCAGGCGCGAGAGCATCGCGGTGGTGGAACAGCCGTCGAGGAAATCCAGGATCTCCACCGTACCGCCATTTGCGATCACGGCATCGTATCCGGCGATCTGCTCCGGACGGTAGTCGCCGCCCTTGACCAGCACGTCCGGCAACACGGCGCCGATCAGGCGCGCCGGGGTATCCTCCGCAAAGGCGACCACCCAATCCACCGAGGCCAGCCCGGCCAGCACCGCCATGCGCTGCGGCAACGGATTCACGGGGCGCCCGTCGCCCTTCAGACGGCGCACGGAATCATCGTCGTTGACCGCCACGATCAGCCGCTCGCCGCGCGCACGCGCCTGCTCCAGGTAACCGACGTGACCGGCGTGCAGGAGATCGAAACAGCCGTTGGTCATCACGATACGTTCGCCATGGGCGCGCGCGTCGGCGACCGCGACGAGCAATTCCGCCTCGCTGACGACACCGTGACTGGCATCGTCCTGTTCGCGCAACACACGGCGCAACTCGGCCACCGTGACGGTCGCGGTACCGAGCTTACCCACCACGATCCCGGCCGCAAGGTTTGCCAGCGCGGTCGCCTGTGGCAGCGCCAGCCCCGCCGCCAGTCCCGCCGCGAGGGTGGCGATCACCGTGTCACCGGCGCCGGTCACGTCGAAGACCTCGCGTGCCCGCGCCGGCAGGTGCAACGCGGTCTCCCCCGGCCTGACCAGACTCATGCCATCCTCGCCACGGGTGATCAGCAGCGCCTCGATTCCGCAGTCGTCGATCAGGGCCTCGGCGCGGCGGACCAGATCCTCCGTACCGGCGCAGCGGCCAACCACGGCCTCGAATTCGGCCAGGTTGGGGGTGATCAATGTCGCACCACGGTAGACCGAGAAATCCCGCCCCTTGGGGTCGACGAGCACCGGGATACCGGCCTGGCGCGCGGCCTCGATCAGTACATGTGGGGCGCGCAAGGCGCCCTTGCCGTAATCCGAGAGAACCACCGCCGCGGCACCCACAAGCTCCGGGCGGTACAGGGGCAACAGGTCGCGCGCCTGCAGGCCGGGAAATCCGTCCTCGAAGTCGAGCCGGATCAGTTGCTGGTGGCGGCTGATAACACGCAGCTTGGTAATGGTGGCCGCCCCGATCTGCCGATGAAGCCGGCAGCGGACGCCGGCGTTCTCCAGCAGGTGGCGCAGCTCCTCTCCGGCTTCATCGGCGCCGGTCACCCCGACCAACCCCGGAACCGCGCCCAAGGCCGCGAGATTGAGCGCGACATTGCCCGCACCGCCCGGACGCTGCTCGATCTCGCGCACATGGACGACGGGCACCGGGGCCTCGGGGGAGATGCGATCCGTCGCGCCATGCCAATAGCGGTCGAGCATCAGGTCCCCGGCAACCAGTACCCTGACCTTTTCAAAATCGGGAAGGCTGATCTTCATCTCTGGCGTGCCGAGCGCTGGAAAGACCGGCCAAGTATACAGGACAAGGAAGGGCGCAGCGGCCGTCGCAGAACCGGACATCGCCGCCGTCTCCCGCAGGTTTCTTGGTAGACTCGGAGCTCCCACCAGGACGGCAGAACCATGACCCCGGAAACCCTTAGCGCAGTGCTGCGCGAGAGCGCGAGAATCAAGATCCAGTTGGCCGAGGAGCAGGGGGGCGCCATCCTCAAGGTCATCGACGCCGTGGTCGACGCGCTCGCACGGGGCAACACCGTCTTCTTCTTCGGTAACGGCGGTAGCGCTGCCGACTCGCAGCACCTGGCCGCGGAGCTGGTGGGCCGGTTCACCCTTGAACGCAGGCCACTGCCCGGCCTGGCCCTGACCACCGATACCTCGATCCTGACCAGCATCGGTAACGATTACGGCTTCGACCAGATCTTCATCCGCCAGATCCAGGGCCTGGGCCGCCCGGGCGACGTGGCCATCGGGCTCAGCACCAGCGGCAACTCACCCAACGTGCTGATGGCGATCGAAGCCGCCCGGATGGGCGGCATGGTCACGGTCGCGCTGACGGGGCACAGCGGCGGCGAGCTGGCCGATCACGTCGACTTCTGTCTGCGCGTCCCCTCGACCAACACCGCGCGCATCCAGGAGAGCCATATCACCATCGGCCACCTGATCTGCCAGGGTGTCGACGAAGCCCTGGCAGATGGCCGCATTCCGCGCGGTGCCGCTGCAGGAATCCCGGTGGCATGATTGCACGAGCGATCTTCCTGGATCGTGACGGCACCCTGATGCACGACGTGGGCTACCCGCGGGACCCGGACCAGGTCAGGCTGCTGCCCGGGGTCGCGAAGGGCCTGGCCGCGTGCAGGGGAGCCGGATTTCGCCTCGCGATCATCAGCAACCAGTCCGGCGTCGGACGCGGCTATTTCGGCGCCGACGCCGTCCAGGCCGTACACCAACGCCTGTTGGATTTGCTGGAGGCGGAGGGCGTGCAGATCGACGATGCCCAATACTGCCTGCATGCACCGGAGGACGAATGCGCATGCCGCAAGCCCTCGCCCCTGATGATCGAACGTTCGGCCGGGCAACTGGGCACCGACCCCTCCGCGAGCTTCATGATCGGCGACAAGCTCTCGGACATTGAGGCCGGACGGCGCGCGGGCTGCCGCACCATTCTGTTGAGCCCTGACGGAGATCCTTCCGACGGCAGCGCAGCGGACTTCGTGGCCGCGGACTGGGAGGCCTGCGCGCGGATCATCCTTGCTTCCGGGACGACCCTTGAACCCTGCTAGCTGGCACTTCCGGTCGGCGCGTCTGGCCTACAACCTGTTGATCCATGCACTGATCCCGATCGCCCTGCTGCATTTCCTGTGGCGCTCGCGCAGTGAGCCGGGCTACCGCCATCATCTGGGTGAGCGCCTGGGCGCGGGCCCGGATCCGGAACCCGGGTCGAACCTCTGGGTCCACGCCGCATCCCTGGGCGAAATGCGCGTCGCAGGCATCCTGTTGAACGCCCTGTGCCTCGACCACCCCAAGCTGCGGATCCAGCTCACGACCCTGACCCCGGCCGGTCGGGCCGAGGGCGAGCGCATGCGGGCGGCCGGGCTCCCGGTGACCGTGCGCTACCTGCCCCTGGATTCGCCGCCGCTCCTGCGCCGTTTCATCCGCCGCCTCGAGCCCGGGGTCCTGGTCCTGATCGAGACCGAACTCTGGCCCAATCTGCTCTGGCGGACACATCGTGCGGGAATCCCCGCCGTACTGGTGAATGCCCGGCTGAGCCCGCGGCTGCGCAGTACCTACCGCCGCCTCCGGGCGCTGTATGGCCCCTTGCTGGCCGGGTTCGAGTGGGTGGCGGCACAGGCACCGGAGGACGCCGAGCACTTTCGCAGTCTAGGCGCGCGGAAGGTGGAGGTCACCGGCAATCTGAAGTTCGACCTGCCGAGCACCCGCAACGAGATCGCCCTGGCCCGGGGGCGGTTCGCCGGCCGCTGGCTCTGGGTCGCCGGCTCCACCCATCCGGGAGAGGAAGAACAGCTGCTCGACGTCCACCGCAGGCTGCGTGACGCCCACCCGGAAATCCGCATCCAGTTGCTGCTGGCGCCCCGGCATCCCCGCCGGGCCCCGGAAATCCTGGACCAGGTCGAGAGGGCAGGTCTTTCCGCCCTCCTGCGTTCCCGTTTGTCACCATCGGGAAGCAACGCTGACGTGATCGTGCTCGATACCCTGGGAGAACTCGCCGGGCTCTATGCGCTGGCCGACGCTGCCTTCGTCGGCGGCAGCCTGGTCGATCACGGCGGCCAGAACCCCCTGGAACCCATCGCCGCCGATTGCCCCGTGATCGTGGGGCCGGACAGCCGCAACTTCAACGATATTGTGCGGCAGCTCGTCGCGGATCGGGCGATCATCCAGGTCGCGGACGCGGAAGGGCTCCGAAGCAACCTGGAAACCCTGCTCCTGACGCCGGAGCGCGGCGCGGCGATGGTGTGGCAGGCACAGCGGACCGTCAACGCGAACCGCGGGGCGACCGCGCGCACCCTGGACCTGCTGTGGCCGATGCTGCAATCCCCCAGGCCCGAAGTGCAGTGAACCGGGAAGCCGAGCCTGTAAACTATCCCGAACAATCCCCTCCGGAGTCGACCCTGGCGTGACCCAGAAACAACACAGACCACCCAGGCTCAAGGCGCCACTCGGACCCGCCACCTGGCCCTTCTGGATGATTGCGGGGCTCGCCTGGCTGGTGACCCGGTTGCCGCTGCAGGCACAGCGCCGCATCGGGCGCGCCATCGGCCGGGCGTTCCGTCTCCTCGGCAGGTCACGCCGCCATGTGACCCGGGTGAATCTGCGCCTGTGCTTCCCCGACCGGACGGAGGCGGAGCGCGAGGCCCTGCTGCGCGCCCACTTTGAAGCCGCCGGCATCGGGGTTCTCGAGACCGTCTGCGGATGGTGGTGCCCGAGCGCGAAATTCGAAGGCATCTACCGCCTCGAAGGACTGGAGCACCTGGATCGGGCGCTGGAGAAGGGCCGCGGGGTGCTATTGGTCAGCGCCCATTTCACGACCCTGGAGTTCTGCGCGCGCATCCTGACCCTGCACCGTCCCTTCGCGGCCATGTACCGGCCAAACGAAAACCCCGTGGTGGACTATCTGTTCAAGCGCAACCGGGAACATCACACCGAAGGCGCAATCGACCGCAACGACATCAAGGGGCTGTTACGGGCATTGAAGCGGAATACCGTGGTCTGGTATGCCCCCGATCAAGGCAAGAGCGGGCGCCACACCGAGCTGGTCCCGTTCTTTGGGATTCCCGCCTCGACTCAGACCGCCACCCACCGCATTGCCAGGACCAGCCGCGCCCCCGTGCTGCCGTTCTTTGGCTGCCGGCACGCGGATGGCAGGTACAGGCTGACCATCCACCCACCGCTGTCCGACTTTCCCACCGAAGATCCGGTCGCGGACACGGCGCGGATCAATCAGGTCATCGAGGAGGCGGTGCTCGATGCCCCTGAACAGTATTTCTGGAGCCACCGCCGGTTCAAGGGTCGCCAGGGACTGCCGGACCCCTACCGGCACGAGATCACAGAGAGGTGAACAGCCCCGTATGCCTGGAACGCCCTGGTTCGTTTCCGGCTCGGGCCGGGCACTGCGTTGCCAGCGTCGATCCCTGGTTCCAGCGGACCACCCCTGGCGATCCATTCAACGTCCGGGAGATCGCATGCGGCTCGCCTTGATGCTGTTGATGCTGGCCGTCCTGTCGATTGGCCAGGTGCTGGCCTCTTCCGGAACCGGCACCGAGACCGATATCGACGCGGGCGTCGAGACCGACACGCACGGAGCGCATGGCGACGAGGAGGCGATCGAAGAACCCGATGACATCAAGGTCCTGACCGCAGCCCGTGCGGGCCTCTATGGCAGCGCCTACTGGCTGGTCGAAAACGTGGACGGCTGGTTCGGCGAAAGGCCCTTCGACGAGGGCGGCCGTGTCTCCGGATCGCTGCGCGTACGGGGCCTGTACCGCGAAGATGACGGCTTCAGCACCGATACGCGGTACAAGCTGCGCGTGCAAATGCCCAACGTGAGTGAAACGGCCTTCATCTTCATCGGGCGGGACAACGAGGAGGAACTGGTCAGGGATGAATCCGATGCCTTTTCGCGCAGCCAGTTGTTGCTCCCGGAAAGCCGTAGTGACGACCAGACCTTCTTTGCCGGGATCGGCTTTTTCCTGCGCGACAACCTGAGCTTCCGCCTGGGGGTGCGAGGAGGCTACAAGTTGTTCGCGCAGGCCCGTTACCGCAAGAACTGGTGGCTGACCGATGACGCCAATCTCGAGTACCGACAGACGATCTTCCTCGCTGTCGAGCAGGGCCTCGGTACCACTTCCGCGTTGGACTATGCCTATGCCCTGACGCCGCGGACCGCCTTTCGGTGGCGCAACTCGGCGACGCTAAGCACCGAGACGGATGGTGCTGCCTGGTCCACGGGCCTGGGCCTGTTTCAGGCCTTTGGCAAGGAACGCCAACTGTCCCTGGAGGTACTCGCAGGTGGAGAGACCGACGCCCCTGTGCCCACGCGCGAGTACGGCGTGCGGGGCATCTGGAGCCAGCCGGTCTACCGGGACTGGGTTATTGGCGAGCTGATCCTGGGGCAGTTCTGGCCCAGGGATGACGACGACCCGGAACGCAGGCGCAGTTGGGCGGCGGGGCTGGGCATCGAGATGCGGTTCTGAGCCAGGCCTCGGGCACACGGTGCGCAGCCCGGGCGGGGAGCGACGCCAGTGGCCCAACCGACGGGTCGTTGGCCACCCATCATTGCCGCGGAAGATCCAGGCTCGCGATTGCCGTACGCAGGATCTGCAGATCCAGGGGCTTGCGCAGGACCGGCGGCGTCCCCGGAATCTCTCCCTGAGGGAAGACCGATGGTGCCTGGCCGGTCATCAGGATCACCGGCAGGGCCGGGTATGCCTCGAGCAGGGCGGCACAGAGGCCAACTCCGTCGAGGTGAGGCATCGAGACATCGGACAGGACCAGGTCGAAGCCCGGATCGTGGCGGAGCACCTCCAGACAGGCCGCACCGTCCTCGGCCGTTTCCACGCGCATGCCGTCCATCTCCAGCAACCGCCGCACCGAATCCCGGCTGCGGAGATCGTCGTCGACGACGAGCACCCGGAGGCAGGCCGGTGCAACGAGCATTTCGCCTTCTGCCAGTTCCTCGAACTCCGCCCGGTCACTCGGCCAAGAGGGCAGAAAAAGCCGAAACTCCGAGCCCTCGTCGACCCGCGAATCCACTTCCAGCAGTGCGCCCGAGCGCAGCACGAACTCATGCACCATGAACAAGCCCAGACCGTGCCCGCGCTGTTGCGCCTTCGTGGAGAACAAGGGCTCGAACAGACGGTCGAGGGTCTCCGGCCCCATGCCGCAGCCCGTATCGGCGACGCGCACCAGCGCATATCTTCCCGGGTCCCGATTCCCCACGGTCAGGGCTCCTCCAGCGGAGCGGGACACACCGACAGTCTCGATGATCAATTGGCCTCCGTCAGGCATCGCATCGCGCGCATTCAGCACCAGGTTGAGCAACGCCGCCTGGAGGAAGGCGGTGTTGCTCAGCACGGCCACGTCGGGTTCGAGTGCCAGAACGAGACGAATCTCGGGCGGCAGGACCTGCCGCAGGATGCGCACCAGATCCTGGATCGCGGTACCCAGCACGACCCGTTCGGCGGCAAAGCTCCCGGCACGGCTCAGCGACAACATGCCGGAGGTCACGACCTTCGCCTGCCCCAGTGCACTGTGGGTCTCCTCGAGTATCTGGGCGATCTCGGAATCCGCTCCCGGCTGAACGAGAGTCTGCTGGAGATAAAAGAAATTCGCGTCGATCACGCCGAGGAGATTATTGAAATCATGGGCCACCCCACTGGCCAGATGGCCGATCGTCTCGCGCTGCCGCGCGCCGACCATGTCGGCATAGGCCTGCTCGCGCTCGATCACGCTGACCATCAGGCTCGCGAAGACCTGGAGAAAGCGGATCTCCGCGGAGGACCATTCCCTCACGCCATGCACGGCGTCGAACCCCACGAAGCCGGTGAGCTGCTCGCCCTGCATCACCGGCAGGAGCAGCATTGAACAGATCTCCTGGGACTCGAGGAAATCCTTCTCTCCCCAGTCATCCTCAAGTTCCGACACCCGGGGAATCGCCACGGGCGACCCGGAGGCGAGCAGTCTCAACGAATTCGAGGCGACATCCCAAGGGACGTTCTGCAGTCTCTCGATAACCGGCATGATGCCGGGCGCCGTCCACTCGTGGGTGTTGCTGAAGGTCCTGCGTTCGGTATCCGCCGTGAAGAGATAAGCCCTGTCGGTACCCGTCAGTTGCCCCATGCGCGCCAGGGCCTGATCGATCAGGTGATCCATGCCCAGTTCGGAGCGTTGCAGGAAGACCGCCGAGAGCTCCAGTAGCCCACGCTCGAGCCGCTCGCGCTGCAGGAGGTCGGACTCGGTGTGCCTCTGCTCCGTGATGTCCAACGCAGTGCCGGATATGCTCAGGGCTTCGCCGTCATCGTTGAACCGGACGCGACCCTTCTCACGGACCACGCGAAGGATGCCGTCGGGCCCCTGAACCCGATGTTCCACCGAATAAGCGCCATCGGCACGCTTCGGGGCGGCCTCCAGGGCCGCTTCGACCATGGCGCGATCCTCCGCATGCACGGCCGACAGGAAGAGCTGGAGCGACGGCACCAAAGCCCCCGGCTGGAACCCGAGCAGGCGATAGGCCTCGTCGCTCCAGGACAGTTCGCCACTGCGATAATCGAGCGCCCAGCTACCCAGATGGGCAATCGCCTGCGCCTCCTTCAGCGCGGCTTCACTGTTGGCAAGGCGCTCCAGAGTCTGGTACACGTCCGCCTCGTCCTGCTCCCTGCGGTCGCCGCCGGCCTTGCCGGCATCCCTCCCGGACCGCATACGGGCAGGGCGCCCACCCCGTGCGGCGATGACCCTGGACAGCAGGCCGCTCACCACCGTGCCCAGGCGGGAAAATGGCGTCACCGTGCTAGGCTCGATGCTTCATGGACATACGCGGGAGTGACGTGGCGTGGGGGCCGCGTGCCCAGGGAATTTGCGCAACAGGGCGTCCACCGTCATCGGTTCCCCGAACAGATGCCCCTGAGCCAGATCCACGTGGGATGCGATCAGCTGCCGCTGCTCTTCAGTCTCCACTCCCTCGGCGATCAACTGCAGCCCGAGACTGCGACCAAGGGCGACGATGGCGTGAAAGACGCGCAGCGCCTTTCCCGAGTCGAGCATTTCGGCGACGAAGGACAGGTCGATCTTCAGGGTGTCGAACGGCAGTTCAGCCAATGCCCGAACAGACGAATAGCCGACGCCGAAGTCATCGATGGCGAGAGACACGCCGAGCAACTGGATCTGTGCCGCGGCGGTGCGCATGGTCTGCGGATCGGCGCTTATGGTCGTCTCGGTGATCTCGATCTTGATGGCGCAGGTCCCCGCGAGCCCAGCCACCAGTCGGCTCACCAGCCCCAGGATGCGCGGATCCCGCATGGTCTCCTGTGAAAGGTTGACCGAAAGAAAGGTCAGGCCAAGCGGTGCCAGGGTTCCGCCCATCGTAATCAGGCGGCCGACCAGCGCCTCGGTGACGTCATACAGCAGGCCGGACGACTCCGCAAGGGCGATGAAGTCGTCGGCGCCGAGCACCGCGCCGTCAGGAAGACGCAGACGTGCGAGCACCTCGACCCCACTCAAGCTGCCATCCCCGGGGAAGACGATGGGCTGGAAATAGGGCTCGACCAGGCCTGCCCGTATGAACCCCTCCAATTCTCCGGGACTCAGCATCGTGCGGTCGCCGAGGTCCGGTCTGGCCTCTGGGGCAGGCTTCAGGTCCCGCGCAAGTATGGCGGGCAAGTCCGTCGCCAAACGGGCCTTCGAGACGGCCCCGAGCACCTGGATGCCGCTGGCAGTGGCAATCCTGCGCGCGGTGTCGAGCACATTGTCGCCATGGCCGGACAGGAGGAGGATCGGGACTTCGAGGCCTCCGCCTGCCAGCCAGTGGATCACATCGATGCCGCTTTCCCGACCGAGACCGAGATCGAGCAGTACGGCATCCGGAGGATCGTCCAGCAAGGCAGCCTTGAAGGGTGCGATCGATCGATGAAAGCTGACATCGTGTTGCAGTCGCCGGAGAAACCGACCGAGGACCGCCTCCATCCGCGGATCATCATCGAGACACATCAAGCGCATGCTCATTCCCGCTTTATAGACAACACGGCCAGGGGAGATGCGGCGAGAAGGCACACCGTTGCAGACAGCCCGGCCATACCCCATGGCCGGAGGCGCCGCTCAATCGGATGTCACCACAAGGCGGTAGCCCAGGCCACGCACCGGTCCGATGACAAGTTCATCAACTCCCGCATTCCGGAGCCTCCGCCGGATATTCGCCACGTGGACATCCACGCTGCGATCCTCCGTCCCGTTGACCCTGCGGCTCGCCAGGCTGTCGCGGCTCAGCGCCTGTCCATGGTGTTGCATCAGCAGGCTGAGAATCCGGGTCTGCGTCTCGGTAAACCTCACCCGGAGGTCGCTCCCGTCGCGTGACAGGGTCAGGCTGAGGCTGTCGAGCGAGTAAGGACCAGCCCGCACCCAGGGCTGGTCGGGCATGAACAGGAAGTGACGGCGGAGTGCCGCGCGCACGCGGGCGCGCAACTCATCGGGCGCGAATGGCTTCGTCACATAGTCATCCGCGCCGGCATCCAGCCCCATGATGCGGTCCCGCACGTCGTGACGGCCGGACACGATGATGACCACTGCCGTTGTCGTATTCAGCAGTTCCCGGGCCAGATCCATGCCGTCCTCGGACCCAAGGTTGAGATCCAGGAGAACCAGATCCACGCCCTCCTGCCGGTACAGCTTTCGCAGGGCGGCGCCGTTGGCAACCGTGACAACATCGTGACCGTCGCGGCCCAGGTGGCGCTCGATGGCACGCGCCATGCGCGCATCGTCTTCCACTACGACAATCTTCGCTGGAAATCCCATCGGCCTGTTGATCCTTCGATGTCGATATGCAGGGTGGCACACCGCGCCGGGCGATCCCGTGCAGGAAGCATAGCCCAGTTGCCACAACTCTTCCCGAGAGCAACGTTCGATGCAGATGCGGATAGCAGGGATGGTCACTGGGGAGGGGGCGGGCGGCGGGGGGCTCTGGAGACGCCATTAGACGTGTGACAGGACACTAGTCCTCCAGGGTGTAGACGGTACCGCAGTAGGGGCAGCGAATCCGTCCGTCGGGGGCCTCATCGATGGGAAGGTAGACCCGCGGGTGCGAGGCCCACAGGGCGGTGTGCGGGGTCGGACAGTTCAGCGGCAGTTGGCTACGGCGGACGGTGACCGCGGTCTCGGCATTGGCCGGCTTGAAGCGATCCTGCTGTTCGGCGGTGCGTGGATTCGGCATTCTGCTCTCCCGGATTCGGTTAGGGCTGTGCTGGGCGATCAGACGAAGGTGAGCCAACCCCTGTGCTTCGGATGACGGCCCTTGACCACATCGAAATACAGCGACTGCAGGCGCTGCGTGATCGGACCGCGGACACCCTCGCCGATCGGGCGGTTGTCGACCTCGCGGATCGGGGTGACCTCGGCGGCGGTCCCGGTGAAGAAGGCCTCGTCCGCGATATAGACCTCATCCCGGGTGATGCGCTTCTCGACGACCTTCAGGCCCTCCTCGTCGGCCAGGCTCAGGATGGTGCGGCGGGTGATCCCGTCCAGCGCCGAGGTCAGGTCCGGGGTATAGAGCACGCCATCGTGCACCAGGAAGATGTTTTCGCCACTGCCTTCGGCCACATAGCCCTCCGTGTCCAGCAGCATCGCCTCGTCGTAACCGCAGGAGATCGCCTCCTGCAGGGCCAGCATGGAGTTCATGTAGTTGCCGTTGGCCTTGGCCTTGCACATGGTCACGTTGACGTGGTGGCGGTTGTAGGAGGAGGTACGGACGCGGATCCCGCGGACCATGTTCTCCTCGCCGAGGTAACTGCCCCAGGTCCAGGCCGCAACGATAACGTGCACCTCGAGGTTGTCGGCACGCAGCCCCATCCCTTCGGCGCCGTAGAAGCACATCGGCCGGATGTAGGCGGTCTCGAGGCCGTTCTCGCGCACTGCGGCGACCTGCGCAGCGCTGATCTCCCCGGCACTGTAGGGGATCTTCATGCCCAGGATGCGCGCCGAGTTGAACAGTCGCCGCGTGTGATCCTCGAGCCGGAAGATGGCGGTGCCACCCTCGGTTTCGTAGGCACGGACGCCCTCGAACACGCCCATGCCGTAGTGCAGCGTGTGTGTCAGCACGTGGGTCCGGGCATCACGCCACGGCACCATCCCGCCGTCCATCCAGATCACTCCATCGCGATCCGCCATCGACATCGTCGGTCTCTCCTCAGTCAGCGTTCCCCGGGTCCGCCGCATGGATCGCGACATCCCCGAACAGATCGTCCCAGGTGGCCATCACCTGCGCCCGCAGTTCCCGCAGATCCGCCGGCGGGTTGCCCAGCCGGGTGCCCGCACCGGCCAGGGTCAGTCGGTGGATGCGGTTGCGCATGTCCCGATAGGCGTCGGCCAGGGCCGTACCGAGCTCAGGAGTGATCACGCCCACCTGCCCAAGGACCTCCAGTGTCCGCACCTTGTCGGGCCAGGCGCATAACTCCGGATGATCATGGGCATTGGCCAAAACCCAATATTGAACCATGAACTCGATGTCAGTGATACCACCCCGGTCGCGCTTCAGGTCGAAGACATCCGGATCCCGCGAGGCGTGTTCCGCGAGCATCTTGCCACGCATCTCCACCACCTCGGCGCGCAGGGCCTCGCGGTCGCGCGGCCGGGCGAGGATTCGCTCGCGCACCTCGGCAAACCGCTCCCCCAGTTCAGGATCGCCCGCGACGAAGCGGGCGCGCACCAGCGCCTGGTGTTCCCAGGTCCAGGCGGAACCCTCCTGATAACGGGCGAAGGCCTCCAAGCTCGTCACCAGCAGCCCCGAGGCACCGCTCGGGCGCAGGCGCGTATCCACCTCGTACAGGCGCCCGGCGGGGGTGAATGCACCGAGCAGATGCACCACGCGCTGGGCCACACGACCGAAGAACTCGGAGTTCTCGATGACGCGGGGCCCGGTCGTCCGCGCGGGCTCGCCCTCGCTGTCGTGGAGGAACACCACGTCCAGATCCGAGCCGTAGCCCAGTTCCAGGCCGCCGAGCTTGCCGTAGCCGATGATCGCAAAGCGGGCGCTTCGGCGCCCTGACTCGGGTTCGCAACAGGGCTCGCCATAGCGCGTCACCATGAGGTTCCAGGACAACTCGAGCACCTTCTCCAGCAGGACCTCGGCAAGCCAGGTCAGATGGTCGGAGACCCGCATCAACGGAAGGTGACCCATGATGTCGGCGGCCGCGACGCGCAGGGTCTGCACCTGCTTGTACTGGCGCAGGCGGTCCAGCACCTGCTCCTGGTCCTCCAGAGGGAACTGCACGAGTTCGTGGTCCAGTTCCTCCTTCAGGCCAGCGCGACCCGGCGGGGCATATAGCGCCCGGGGATCCAGCAGTTCGTCCAGAAGCAGGGGGAAACGAGTGAGCTGGTCGCTGATCCAGGAACTGGCCTCGCAGAGCTTCACCAGCTGCGAAAGGGCCAGCGGATTCTCGACCAGCAGGGACAGGTAGACCGAACGACGCGCGATGGTCTTCACCAGCTGCAAGGCACGCGGCAGCACGGGATCAGGGTCGTCCACCTCCGCGAGCGCGCCGAGGAGCAGGGGCATCAGGCGATCCAGCCGCTGGCGGCCGGTCTCGGAAAGGGAACGCGTCACCGGCCCTTTTCGCAATGTCCGAATCCCCTCGTATGCCGCCGCCGGGTCCGAGAACCCCATCTGCTCGAGTAGTGGCAGCGCCTGCTCCTCGCCTAGGCGCTGGGACCAGAGCTGGCCGAGCAGGCGCTGCCGGCCGCCCCCGGGCATGCCGTCCCCGTCTGCCGCATCGTCGCGTTGGGGCGCCGAGAAGACCTGTTCGAACTGGGCGTGAACCCGCCGCTGCTCCCGCACCAGCGCCGTCTCGAAGCTGGCTTCGTCCGCGTAGCCCATGGCCAGTGCGAGCCGGGTCCGGTCAAAGGCCTGCGACGGCAGGCGGTGCGTCTGCTGATCGTTCTGCATCTGCAGACGGTTCTCCACCCGGCGCAGGAAGCGGTAGGCGTGCACGAGCTGATCCACCGCGTGCTGCGGCAGCAGCTGCCGCTCCGCGAGCAGGGCCAGCACACCGAGCAGATCCCGGCGCTGCAGATCCCGGTCGCGGCCGCCGCGAATCAGCTGGAAAACCTGACCGACGAACTCGACCTCGCGGATACCGCCCTCGCCGTGCTTGACGTCCTCGAAACGCTCGCGGCGCACCGATTCCTCGTTGATCTTGCGCTTCAGGTCGCGCAGGTTGGCAAAGGCTCCGTAGTCCAGATAGCGGCGATAGATGAAGGGCTGCAGCTTCTCCATCAGACGCGCGCCCGCCGCCGGATCGCCGCCCATCACCCGCGCTTTGATCAGGGCGTAGCGCTCCCACTCGCGGCCATGGGCCTGGTAATAGTCCTCCATGGCATCGAAGTGCATCACCAGCGGCCCGGAACTGCCAAACGGCCGCAGCCGCATGTCGACCCGGTAACAGAAGCCCTCCGGGGTCGAGTCGGCCAGGGCGGCGATCAAGGCGCGTCCGAGGCGCTGGAAGAACTCCTGGTTCTCGATGCTGCGACTGCCGTCGGTGTTGCCCGGACGCCAGAAGGCGAAGATCAGGTCGATATCCGACGAGAAATTGAGTTCCTGGCCGCCCAGCTTGCCCATGCCGAGCACCACCAGGGACTGCTGCCGACCCGTTTCGTCCCGGGGCATGCCATAACGTTGCTGCAATCGCTCCTCGAGCCAGCCCAGGGCACCTTGCACCAGGGTATCTGCAAGACGGGTCAGATCATGCATCACCTCATCGAGCCCGGCCTGGCCGAGCAGGTCGCGCCAGGCGATACGGATCAGTTCGCGATGGCGCAGTTCGCGCAGGCAGGCCTTGAGTTGGGCATCGTCGTCCACGCCTCGCAGGCGCTCGGCCAGCCATGCCTGAATCCCCTCGTCGGAACGGGCCGGCATCACCCCCTCGGCGTCCAGGGCATCGAGCACATACTCGGGATGACGCCCTGCAATCTGCGCGACGTAATCGCTGCACAGGAAGACCAGGCCGGCGCCCGGGATGTTCTTCGGTGGATCGGAGAGACCCTCGAGAAAATCATCCAGGAGCCCGCGCGCGCGGTCGCGAATCGCAACGGGAAGGGAATCGATGGCCATCGGCTGCGTCGCATCCATGGCGCAAGCCTACCAGCCCGGCTCGGCAAGGGTGAACAAAGACCGCACGGTGGCCATCGGAAGACGCGGGGCCTTGACGGGGAGGTTCACAATAATGACAATAGTTCTCGTTCGCCTTCTGCGAACCAACCTCATTCAGGAGCGAGTTCCATGTTTCGTCACAGCTTGAACGTCTTCGCAATCGCGGCCCTCGGGACCGTGCTCGGCCTGCCGGCGGCGGTCCACGCCGATGGCGAGGTCAACCTGTACTCCGCGCGCCAGGAGAACCTGATCAAACCCCTGCTCGACGACTTCACCCGCGATACCGGGATCAGCGTCAGACTGCTGACCGGCCGCGCGGACGAACTGCTGCAACGGCTGCGGTTGGAAGGCCGCAACTCCCCCGCTGACGTCCTGATCACCGTCGACGCCGGCAACCTGCACCAGGCCAAGGAGGCGGGGGTCCTGTCCACCATCGAGTCCGAGGTCCTCGATCAGCGCGTGCCCGAGAGCTTCCGCGACGCAGACGGTCAGTGGTACGGACTGTCGTTGCGCGCCCGGCCGATCATGTACAACAAGGACAAGGTGGATCCCTCCGAGTTGTCCACCTACGAGGCCCTGACCGACCCCAAATGGCGCGGCCGCATCTGCATCCGTTCCTCATCGAACGTGTACAACCAGTCCATGGTCTCGGCGATGATCGCCAGCGAGGGCTCGGAAGCGGCGAGCCAGTGGGTGGAGGGCCTGGTGGCCAACCTGGCACGGCCCCCGCAGGGCGGCGACCGTGACCAGATCAGCGCTGCCGCAGCGGGAGTGTGTGACATCGCCATCGCCAACACCTACTACCTTGGGGCCATGCTCGCCGGCGATGACGCGACCCAGCGGGAGGCTGCGGAAAGGCTGGGCGTGTTCTTCCCCAACCAGGAGGATCGCGGCACCCACGTCAACATCAGCGGCGCCGCCGTCACTGCCCACGCGCCCAATCGTGAAAACGCGATCCGCCTGATCGAATTCCTCACCAGCGAGGAGGCACAGCGCTGGTACGCGGAGGCCAACCAGGAATACCCGGTGCGGCCCGACGTGCCCTCCAGCGAGGTGCTGAAGGCCTTCGGAGACTTCAAGATGGACAGCCTGAACCTGTCCCTTCTGGGCGAGCACAACGCCGAAGCCGTGCGCATCATGGATCGTGCGCGCTGGCGTTGAGAAGACGTCGCAGATGGCGGGGCGGAGCCCGGCACAAGGCCGGACTCCGCCCGGCCCGGTAAGGAACCGGGATGTCATTCGTAATAAGAACGTTTACTATTCGCGGCAATGAGTACCCCTCCCCCCACGATACCGCAACCCGCCCGACCCACCCGGCGGCGCCCGGTATCGCGCCCGAACCTCTGGCAGATCACCTCGGTCACCGTGGCCCTGGTGCTGGCCCTGCCGGTGCTGGTGATCTTCGGGCATGTCTTCCTGCCGACGGGCGACGTCTGGACGCACCTGCGCCAGACCATGCTCGGGGAGTACGTCACCAATTCCCTGGCATTGCTGTTCGGGGTCGGGATCGGAGTACTGGTGATCGGCGTGCCGGTAGCATGGCTGGTCAGTGTCTGCGAGTTCCCGGGTCGGCGGATCTTCCAGTGGGCCTTGATGCTGCCGCTGGCGATGCCCGCCTACATCATCGCCTACACCTACACCGGCATGCTCGACTTCACCGGGCCGGTGCAGGTGCTGATCCGCGACCTGACCGGACTGGGCTATGGCCAGTACTGGTTCCCGGAGATCCGCTCGCTCACCGGGGCGATGCTGATGCTGACCCTGGTCCTCTACCCCTACGTGTATCTCCTCACGCGCGCAGCCTTCCTCGAGCAGTCGGTCTGCGTGCTCGAGGTCTCGCGTACCCTGGGCAGCGGCCCCTACGCGGGCTTCTTCCGCGTGGCCCTGCCGCTGGCGCGCCCGGCGGTGATCGCGGGACTCACCCTGGCGCTGATGGAGGTGCTGGCCGATTACGGCACGGTGGCCTACTTCGGTATCGCGACCTTCACCACGGGCATCTTCCGGACCTGGTACGGCCTGGCCGATCCCGCGGCGGCGGCCCAGTTGGCCGCCGTGCTGCTGAGCTTCGTCTTCGTGCTGATCCTGCTCGAACGCTGGTCGCGCATGCGCGCGCGCTTCCATCACACCAGCTCCCGCTACTCGAACCTGCCCCGATACCAGCTCCGGGGTTGGAAGGCCACCGCGGCCGTGACCGCCTGTCTGCTGCCGATCCTGTTCGGCTTCCTGATCCCGGCCGTGCAGCTGACGATCTGGGCCGCGCAGACCACCGGCCACTGGGTCAACCCGGCCTTCGCCCAGCTGGTGTTCAACACCTTCTACCTCGCGGCACTGGCCGCGGTCATCGCGGTGGCGCTCGCGCTGGTCCTCGCCTATGCGCGACGCATGCAGGGCGGCTTCATCACCGGACTGGCGGTGCGCGTTGCAGGGCTGGGCTACGCCGTGCCGGGGACCGTGATCGCAATCGGGGTGATGCTGCCGTTCGCATGGTTCGACAACGCCCTGGACGCCTTCATGCGCGCCCAGTTCGGGATCTCCACCGGGCTCCTGCTGTCGGGAACGCTGGCGGCGCTGCTGTTCGCCTATGCGGTGCGCTTCCTCGCGGTATCGTTGCAGACGGTCGAGGCCGGGCTGGGCAAGATCAAGCCGAGCATGGACGACGCCGCCCGCTCCCTGGGCATGCGCCCGCTGGGCACCCTGACGCGGGTCCACCTGCCGATCATGCGCGGAACATTGCTGACGGCGCTGCTGCTGGTCTTCGTGGACGTGCTCAAGGAACTGCCAGCCACCCTGATCCTGCGCCCCTTCGATTTCAACACCCTGGCCGTGCGCGCCTTCGAACTGGCCGGAGACGAGCGTCTCGCCGAATCCTCCAGTGCGGCGCTAGCCATCGTGCTGGTCGGGCTGCTTCCGGTTATCCTCCTCAGCCTGACAATTGAACGATCCCGCCCAGGCCAGCGACAACGGATGCGTAACCGCGGCGAACCCCGGCAAAACGAACCCCTGGCCGTACCGGCCGGCACACAGACAGCATGACAACCAACAAGAAGGAACCTGTTCACGCCGCGGAGATGGTCCTGGACGACGTCGACGTCGGCTACTCGGGCCAGCGCGTGGTGCACGCGATCTCACTGGAACTCCCGCGGGGTCAGATCGGCTGCCTCCTGGGACCCTCCGGCTGTGGCAAGACCACCCTGCTGCGGGCGATCGCGGGCTTCGAGGGCGTGATGCGTGGAGAGATCCGCCTGAACGACGAGACGGTCAGCCGGCCCGGCTACACGCTGGCACCGGAGAAGCGCAACGTGGGCATGGTGTTCCAGGATTTCGCGCTGTTTCCCCACCTGGACGTGGCCGGCAATATCGCCTTCGGGATCCGCCGCTGGAACCGCGGCGACCGGGACCGGCGGGTCAAGGAGCTACTGCGCCTGATCGGACTCGCTGGTTACGAGCGAGCCTACCCGCATGCGCTCTCGGGTGGCCAGCAACAGCGCATCGCGCTGGCCCGAGCCCTGGCGCCGAAGCCGCAGCTGCTGCTGCTGGACGAGCCTTTTTCCAGCATGGACGTGGAACTGCGCACGGACCTGGCCCGCGAGGTCCGCGCCATCCTCCGGGCCGAGGGCACGACCGGCATGCTGGTCACGCACGACCAGAACGAGGCCTTCGCCTTTGCCGACTGCATCGCCGTACTTAACAACGGCCGTCTGTGCCAATGGGATACGGCATACCACCTGTACCACAAGCCCTCGGACCGCTTCGTCGCCGACTTCGTGGGCGAGGGCACGCTCATCTCCGGCCGGGTGTGTGAGGAAGACTGTGTCGAGACCGCACTGGGCAAGATCCGCGGGCCGCTCTCCAGCCGGTTCGTCCCCGGCACCCCGGTGGACGTACTGGTGCGTCCGGACGACGTGGAACTGGATCTCGCCAATGGCGAGGTCCAGGCCGAGGTCACCGCCAAGGCCTTCCGCGGCGCTGACTTCCTCTATACGCTCCGGCTGCAGGATGACACCGAGATCCTCTGCGTGGCGCCGAGTCACGACAACTTCATCGTCTCCGATCACGTGCGGCTGCGCCTGAACTTCTCGCACCTCGTGGTCTTCCCCCGGGGCGACAGTAGCGCCACTCCGCGCTGACCCAGTCATGCCGGCGACGCATTCGGAGGTCGGCCAACGCATCGTCGGGTGGCGCGAGTGGCTCGCGCTGCCTGAACTGGGAATCAGGCGCCTCCAGTGCAAGATCGACACGGGCGCCCGCACTTCCGCGCTACATGCCCTGGATCTCGAGACATTCATCCGGGCGGGTCGCCCGCACGTGCGCTTTCGCCTCTACCCACTGCACGGTGACGAGCGGACCTCCATCTCCTGCTCTGCCGCCATCAGCGACCAGCGCCGGATCCGCAGCTCCAACGGCCAACTCGAGCGCCGTTACGTGATCGTGACTCCCATGCTTCTCGGGCAAGTGCGGCAGGAGATCGAGATCACCCTGGCGGACCGCGGCCCGATGCGCTTCGGCATGCTGTTGGGGCGCCAGTCCCTGATCGACGGCAACTGGCTGGTCGATCCGGCCCGCGCCTTCGTGAACGACCGCCCCGCTGTCCCCACGGGCAACGGGACCCGGCCCCGGGTTCGGACTCGAGGGCAAGGATGAATCCACTGCGCCGGAACGAACTCTCCGCCGCATGATTGTGTCGGGTTATACTGCAAGGCGGCTGTCAGCGAATAGCGACCGCATCTTCCGGCAGCGATCGAGTCCGCAAAACCGGGGTCGCGGCCCGATCCTCCGGTCCCTGACCGAGCGGAACGGGCCAAACGAACCACCGACCTGGAACACGCGGCCTCCACACTCAAGACCACGGGTTGCAATGACGCGCCTCGACCACCATCGACAAGTTCGGCGGCTGCCGGGAAACGGGCCTCCCCTGCTGCTCTGGGCGGCGCTGGTGGCGCCGCTCCTCCTGCTCCCCGCCCACGCAGACGAAGCCCCGGGGCTCCAGATCCAGGGAGGGACCTCCGAGCAGCGGCAGAATATCCGCGCCTTCGTGCCGATGACGCGGCACGTCTGCGAACTCCCCGCATTTCGGGAGCGCAACATCCTGCGCAGCACCAACGACCGTGTGCGCCAGGCCCTGCGCCCGCTGGGCCATTACCAACCCGAGGTCGACGTCGAGATCGTCCGCACTGAGACCTGCTGGAACCTCGTCGTGACCGTGGATCCGGGACCGGTTGTCCGTATCGCCGGGGTCGATGTCCGGGTGACGGGGGAGGGGGCCGACGATCCGTCCTTTGTCGCGGTGATCTCGGACCCGGGAATCGCCGTGGGTGATCCCCTTCGGCACGATGTCTTCGATGGGTTGCGCTCCCGCCTGACGCGCATCGCGTCCGACCGCGGCTATTTCGATGCCGAACTCACCGAGAGCCGGCTGCTGGTCGACCCTGTAGCGAACGAGGCCCGGATCAGCCTGCAACTGGACAGCGGCCACCGCTATCGCTTCGGCACCGTGACGCTAGAGCAGGACATCCTCAACGACGACTTCGTCGCACGCCTGATCCCCTTCGAGCACGGTGATCCCTACACGTCCGGACAGTTGATCCGGTTGCAGCGCAACCTGAGGGACAGCGGCTACTTCCAGGCGGTCCGCGTGCGCCCTCTTCTCGACGACGCGGCGGATGGCGAGATACCCATCCTCGCCGAGATCGAGCCGCGAAAGCGCACCGCCTACGAGGCTCGACTCGGTTTCTCCACCGACACCGGGCCGCGACTCGGGCTGGGCCTGGACCGCCGCTACGCCAACCGGCGCGGACACCGCTACAACGCGGAGCTCGAGCTCTCCGACAAACGCTCGGGCATCGGTTTCAACTACGACATTCCGCTGACCGACCCACTGAGCGATACCCTCAGCCTTTTCACCTCCTACCGCACGGAGGACACGGGGACCAGCGAGTCGGACCGCTTCCAGATCGGCGCCAGCCGGATTCAGCGACATCCCTCGGGCTGGACGACCACGCAGGGCCTGCGCTATGAATACGAAGACTTCACCGTCGGCGAGGTGAGCGACACCTCGCGACTGCTGATTCCGTCCTATCGGATCAACCGCACCGAGTCCGATGACCCCCTCTACCCGCGTAACGGGTATCGCCTCGACCTGCTGGGTCAGGGCGCAGCGGAAGACCTGGGTTCCAGTTTCACTTTCCTGCAGACACGGGCCAACGCAAAGTTCATTACCGGGCTCGGTGCGGGAAGGCTGATCCTGCGCAGTGAAGCCGGTCTCACCGGCAACGCCAGCGTGGAGGAACTGCCCAGTTCGCTGCGCTTCTTCGCCGGCGGCGACACCAGCGTCCGTGGTTTCGGATTCCAGCAACTGGGTCCGCTCGATGACGAAGGCAACGTCATCGGCGGCAGGCACCTGCTGGTGGGCAGCGTCGAATACGATCACCCGATCGGCCAGGGGAACTGGGGTGCCGCGGTCTTTCTCGACGTCGGCAACGCCTTCAACGACTTCGACGACTACGATCTGAAGGGCGGCGGTGGCTTCGGCATCCGCTGGCGTTCGCCGGTCGGACCCATTCGCCTGGATCTCGCCCACGCACCGGACTCCAAGGACAACTTCCGGATTCACTTCACGATGGGACCCGATCTGTGATGCGCCTGATCCGGATCCTGCTGGGTATCCTGGGCGGGATCCTGATCCTGGTCCTGCTGGCGCTGGCCGGTGCAGTCGCGCTGGTCGTCACCGAAGACGGTACCCGCTGGCTGGTTACCCAGGCCGAGCGGCACGCCCCGTTGACGCTTCAGGTCGACCAGGTGGACGGGACCCTGTTCCGGGGGCTGTCGCTGAGCGGTCTGCAAGTGAGTATCGACGAAACCCGGGTGCAGCTCGACGAATTGCAGATTCACGTCAATGCAGCACCCCTGCTGAAACTCACGTTGAGAATCCGCAACCTGGCCCTCGCGGGCGTGACAGTGGACCTGCCTGCGCCCGACCCGGAGCCACCCGAGCCTGCGGCCGCGCTGGAACTTCCCGACGCGATCGAGCTTCCGCTCAGGGTGGTGCTCGAGCATTTCAGCCTGACGGACCTGCACCTGCGGCAGGCGGGCGAAACGTTGTTCCAGCTGGATCGCCTCGCCCTGCGGCTGGACGCCGGTCCAGAACGCCTGCGCGTGGCCGACCTGGAATTCGCAATACCCGGGGCCGAGGCATGGCTGGATGTCGAACTGCAGCCTGCCGGCGCCTACCCGCTGCGGCTGGACGGGCGCTGGCGGTTCGCCCTGCCCGAGGGGGCCGCGGAGGGCCTGGAAGCAACCCACGCCGAGGGCGAACTGACGGCGGAAGGGGAACTGCAGGGGCAACTGCAGTTCTCGCATCGGCTGAAGGCCGGAGTGGAAATGGATACCCGACTGGCTGTGCAGGACCTCTTCGGCACCCCGCAGATCAGCCTGGACAATCGCTGGGCGGCCTTCCGCTACCAGCTGGATCCGGAGACCGTTGCGACGATCGACGCGGGCGAACTGCATATGCAGGGCACGCTGGAGGACTGGACGGCGCGGATCGCGACGGGGGCCGAGCTGACCGGACTGCCCGAGGCCAGGCTGGCGGCGGAATTCAGCGGCTCCATGACCCATGCGGACATCACCGAGTTGAGCCTGAGCAGCGAGGCCGGCCGGGTCGACCTCCAGGGGCGGCTGGGCATGGACGAGGCCCTGACCTGGGATCTGCAGGCCGGCATTCGGGAGTTCTCGACCATGGCACTGGGACTCGAACTCGACGCCGCCATCGAGACGCTGCTCGTGAACAGCACCGGCTCCCTGCCGCAAACGGGTGGGGCGGGCCTGGAGGACCTACTCCTTGCGATCACCGCCGCGGTGGAGATCCGGGAACTGCGCGCCCGCGTGGAAGAACAGGAGCTGGAAGGCTCCGGCCGGGCGCGGGTACAGGACGGGTCCGCATCGATTGAGGACATGCTGTTCCGTCTGGGACCTCGGGGTACGGTCCGGCTCGACGGCGAGGCCGACCTGGGCGCCGAGATTCCCTTCCGGCTGACCCTGGCCGCCGACGCGATGGACCTCGGTTTCCTGGTCCCGGACAGGCAGATCGCAATGGATCGGCTTCGGCTCGGCGCAGCAGGCCGATTTGGCCTGGACACCGGAATCCTTGCCGCGGAGATCGACCTCTCCGAGCTTGCGGCCCGGATCGACGGTCAGGAAGTCTCGGCACGCGCCGGGCTGGGGCTCACGGAGATGCAGGCCGACGTCCGAAGCCTCGATGTCTTCCTTCCCGGCGACGGCCGGCTCTCGGCGACCGGGCGGGTGGCTTACGGTGCAGGGATCGAATGGGAACTCGACCTGTCCGGTCGGGAGATCGATCCGGGAGTATTCCTGCCGGACCTCGCAGGGAGTCTGGCGCTGGAGCTGGGCAGCCGGGGCGCAATGCCACCGGGGGAGGAACTCCGTGCCGAGGTGGACCTGCGCGAACTGCGCGGAGTTCTGCGCGGCCAACCGGTTGACGGTGTCGCTGGCATCGCGATCGCCGGCGACCGGATCCAGGTCGACCGGCTCGATCTCAGCATGGGCGCCAACCGGCTCAACGCCAGCGGCAGCATCGACGACGTACTGGCCCTGGACCTGACCCTGGATGCGCCCGAACTCGATCGCATCCTGCCCGCACTCGCGGGACGGATCCGGCTCGACGCGAACCTCAGCGGCACCATGGAGAGCCCCCGGGTCACCGCACGCGGCCAGGGGGCCGGGCTGCGCTACGAGGACCTCGGACTGGATGACCTGAGCCTCGAACTCGACGCCGGCCTTGATCCCCAAGCCCCCGCCCAATTGGCACTCAGGCTGTCGGGCATCCAGGCGGGCCCGGAGCGTATCGACGAAATCCGCGTCGGCGCAGAGGGGAAGGCCTCTGCACACCGCCTCACGCTGGCCGTGGATGCCGGCGACCTGGGCCGCCTGCGGCTGGGGGCATCGGGGGGCTACGACCTGGACCAGACCCGCTGGAGCGGGACCCTGGAACGCCTGGACCTCGAGCAGCCGATGGCCGGTGACTGGTCCCTGCGCCAACCGGTCGCAGTCAGTGCCAGCCCCGACCGGGCCAATCTCGGCGAGCTCTGTCTGGCCCGGGAACAGGCCAGTCTCTGCCTCAGCGGCAACTGGGACCCGGCATCGGGCAGCCAGGGCCAGGGGTCCCTGGACGCACTGGACCTCGCGTGGCTCGCGCCATTGCTGCCCCCGGGTACCGTAATCGAGGGCGAACTGACCGCGCGCCTTCACGCCGCCGTGGATCCGCAGGGGCGCCTGCGCGCGGAAGTCAACGTCCCGCCCGCTGCCGGCCAGATCCTCTTCGAACTGGCCGACGGGACTCCGCAGAGCATCCCCTATCGCGATCTGCGGCTGAGCGTCCAGGTCGATGACCGTTCCCTGGAGGCCGACGCCGGCCTTTCCTTCCTCGACGAGGGCGAAGCACGCGCGTCGGCCCGCGTGCGCCCCGAGGGCGACAGCTACCGTGTCGATGGCGAGATCCGGGCGGGCCTGGAGAGTCTCGACTGGGTCAGCGCGTTCTCGCCGGAGATCCAGAACGTGCACGGACGTCTGCGAGCAGACCTGGTTCTCGGTGGATTGTTGAACGCGCCGTTACTCGAAGGCAGCATCCGGCTCGAAGAGGCTGGTGTGACGATTCCCGTGGCTGGCCTGGTTCTGGAGGTGCCGCTGCTGCTGGCCGAAGCGGTGTCGGCCGAGGAGATGCGCCTCAGCGGCGAACTGCGCTCGGGCGGTGAATCACTGGAGGTCGAGGGAGAACTGCTGTTCGCAGACCAGCGTCCGCAGGCCGACATCCGTATCCGCGGCGAGCGGTTTCTGGCCGTGGATCGCCCGGACATACGGGCCCGGATCAGCCCGGACCTGACCGTGAACTTCCGTCCCGAACGGCTGACGGTGCGCGGGGAGGTTCTGGTGCCCTCCGCCCTGATCCGTCCACCGGACCTGCCCCCGGGGTCCATCGCCGTATCCCGTGACGAGGTCGTCGTCGGCGAGGAGGTCGAACCGGAGCCGCTGCTGCCGATGGACATCCGTGTGCGCATCATTCTCGGCGACGACGTTCGCTTCGACGGCTTCGACCTCGAGGCCCGATTCATCGGCGATCTCGACCTGGTCGACCTGCCCGGGCGTCCGCTGCAGATCTACGGGGACGTCGAGCTCGCGGAAGGCAGCTACCAGGCCTGGGGCCAGAAACTGACACTGGACGGCGGGCTGGTGATCTTTCAGGGACCGGTGGAGAGCCCGGCGCTGGACCTGAGGGCAGTGCGCAGGGTGCCCGCGCACGATGTCGTGGTGGGGGTCGAGATCGGCGGCACCCCCGATGAGCTGCGCTCGCGAATCTTCTCGGAGCCACCCATGGACGACACCGAGGCCATGGCCTTCCTGCTCACCGGGCGCCCGCTGGCCGGTGCCTCCGAGTCCGACGGCAATCTGATTGCCGGAGCTGCAGCGGCGTGGGGGCTGGAGCACGCGGGTCTGATCAGCCAGCGACTGGGCAGCGAAATGGGCCTGGACGTTGAGATCGACGCCGCTGATGACCTGGGCCAGACCGCTCTGACCATTGGCACCTATCTCTCACCGCGTTTGCTGCTCCGTTACAGCGTCGGCCTGTTCGACGGCAGCGCCAGGGTCATGCTCCGTTACGACCTGACGCGCTCGCTGAGTGTCGAGACCACCTCCAGTGTCGATGGACAGGGCATCGACCTCATCTACCGCATCGAGCGCTGAACCTGGCCAAGGCCATCGACCGAGCGAGTCGGAAGTGCTGCCTATGACGCACATTGCGGCAGATGCAGCAGCGACCGCCGCCATGAGAACGGCGCTTTCCCGCATGGCTTAGTGGCCCTGCTAGCGCGCCACGCGGGAAGTTTGGTGACTATGGAGCACAGCCAGAAGTGCCGGAATAGCCAAACTATTTCAAACTGGCCCAACGCAGCGCCGGCGCTTCTGGCGCAGCGATCTGGTACCGAACTTTCCGCAGGGCCTATTAGCTGGCACGGCCCATGCAACGTCTTTCCCGGGACCACAGGGGAGAGACGGGCCTTGGCACCCGACGACCGGCGACCGCGGATCCGCTCCGGCGACCTTGCACTGGCGTCATTACTGGCGGGAGCGCTCATGCTGGCCGCAACCCTGGGACACGGGATCCTGGACCAGGCGCCTGCCCAGGCCAGGCTTGAGGGCACGCAGGAACTGGCTCGCCAACTGCAACTCACCGATCTCGCGCTGTTCACCGAGGCCCGCTATGCGCGGCACCCGTCGATGACCGACCGCTTTGCCCCGTTCCAGAATCACCCGATGGCACTGGAACACTTCCCCGCCGGGGCGCTGATCCGTCCACCCGTGCAGCTGTATGAATGAACTCCGCAGGGTACTGGCGCGGCAGCGTTACCTGATCGACTACACGGCCGCCTCGATGGCCCGGCGCAAGGCCCGGAACCTGGGCCTGCTCGTCGTCTACGGGGGGATGGTCTTCCTGCTGGCCTCGGTCCTCTTCTACACCAGCGCACTGAAGCATGAGGCCGGCCTGCTGCTGGCCGAGGCCCCCGACATCGTGGTCCAGCGCATGGTCGGCGGGCGCCACGACACGATCCCCGAGGCTCACATGCAGGCGCTGCAGGGGATTCGCGGCCTCAGGGAGGTCCATGGTCGGCTCTGGGGTTACCATTTCGACCCCGTGGTGCGAGCGAACTACACCCTCATGGTGCCCCCGGAGGGCGGAATCGAACCCGGCACCGCCGTGGTCGGACCCGCCCTGGCCCGCGCCCGCGGCGCCGGCCCCGGCGATGTGATGGGTTTCCGGGGCCATGACGGGGCACTGTCCAGCTTCCGTATCGTCGCAGTGCTGCCACAGGCGTCCGCGCTTGCCAGCGCCGACCTGCTACTGGTCTCGGAGACGGACTTTCGGGGCCTCTTCGGCATCGAGAATGGGCGATTCACGGATCTCGCCCTGCGGATCCCGAACCCGAACGAGGTGCAGAACGTCGCCCAGAAGGTGCTGGAGGCCCTGCCGGACAGCCGCGTCATCCTCCGCGAGGAGATGCTGCGCACCTACGACGCGGTCTTCGACTGGCGCTCCACGCTGCTTCTACTGCCTCTGTCCGGCGCCCTGCTCGCTTTCGCGATCCTGGCCTGGGAGAAGGCCTCGGGCCTGTCCGCAGACGAGCGCCGGGAGATCGGCATCCTGAAGGCGGTGGGCTGGGAGACCGGCGACGTGCTGCGTATGAAGCTCTGGGAGGGCGGCCTGCTGTCGCTGTCCGCCTACCTGTTCGGCACCGCCGCCGCCTATTGGCATGTCTTCTGGTTCTCGGCGCCGCTGCTGGCGCCGGTCATGCAGGGCTGGTCGGTGCTGTATCCGGACTTCCGGCTGATCCCGACCGTCAGCGGCACCCAGCTGCTCGCACTGTTCTTCCTGACCGTGTTCCCGTACCTGGCCGCCACGCTGGTCCCGGTCTGGCGTGCCGCGGTTACCGATCCAGACGAGGTGATGCGGTGAACGGCAGGATCGAGCTGCTGGGGGTCCGCAAGGCCTTCAACGAGGACCGCCCGAACCGCTTCTGGGCGGTGAACGGCATCGACTTGTCCCTGCCGGCCGGGGGCGTCACGGTGCTGTCCGGACCCAGCGGTTCCGGCAAGACCACCCTGCTGACCCTGATCGGCTGCCTGGCCCGACCCACCGAGGGCCGGCTGCGCCTGGACGGTCGCGACATCTCCGGTCTGCCCGAGCCGTTTCTCGCACCGCTGCGCCGGCAGACCTTCGGTTTCGTGTTTCAGCGCTTCAATCTGATCCGGGGCCTGTCGGTGCTGGAGAACGTGATCCTGCCGGCCTACCCACTGGGCACCCCCTACCGAGGACTGCGCAAACACGCCCTCGACCTGCTGGAAGAGCTGGGCCTCGGTCATCGGGCCGCCGCTCGCGTGGAATCGCTATCAGGCGGTGAAGCGCAACGCACCGCGATCGCCCGCGCGCTGATCAACGATCCGCCGATGCTGATCGCCGACGAACCCACGGCGAATCTCGACACCGAGCTTTCCCTGGCCCTCCTCGACATCGTCTCCCGACTGCGGGCGGAGGGCCGCACGCTGCTGTTGAGCAGTCATGACCCGCTGGTTCGCGACGCTGACGTGGTGGACCGCATTGTCGAGCTTCGCGACGGGCGAGTCGTCTCGGACCAGGCACGGCGGGAGACGCCACGGTGACGTTGCCGACGCCGGTGCTTGCGCTGTTCCTGGCCGACCTGCTGAGCCTCATCCTGCTGGCCCCGGCCGGCCTGTTCGCGCTGCAGCTGCTGCGTCACTGGGACCCTGCCAGCGGCCGGGCCCTTCAGATCCGGCTGGAAAAACGGACCCATCTCGTCGGCGCACTGGTTGGACTGGTATTCCTGGCACAGTTTCTGATCCTGCCCCTGTTCGTGCACACCGTGGATCGGATGGCGCTGCAGATCGTGGGCGCCATGTGCGCGGTGGGCACGCTGAACGCCAATGCCTGGGGCTTCCCGGCCCTGCTGCTGAGGATCGGCCTGTTCTTTCTGGCCGCCGCCTGGCTGGTGCTGCACCGGATGGATGCCGGGGCGCCAGACTACCCGCTGACGAGGGCGAAATACATGCTGCTGCTCGGCATCCTGCCACTGGCGCTGGCTGCCGCAGCGGTCCAGCTCGCCTACTTTCTGCACCTGGACCCGGACGTGATCACCTCCTGCTGCGGCAGCCTGTTCAGCCAGGGTACCGAGTCGGTGACCGCGCACATGGCCGGATTACCTCCGCTGCCGACCATGGTCGCATCCTATGCGCTGCTGACCCTGACCCTGATGGCGGGACTGGCCTACCTGCGCTGGCGCCGCGGCCTGCTGCTATTCGCCGGACTCGCGACCCTCAGTTTTCCCGTGGCCATCGTTGCGATCGTCGCCTTCGTGTCCCTGTACGTCTACGAGCATCCGTTGCATCACTGCCCGTTCTGCATGCTGACAGGGGATTACGGCCACATCGGGTATGCCCTGTATCTGCCGCTGTTCGGCGCGACCGGACTGGGACTCGGCCTGCTGCTCTCCGCAACGCTGGCACGCGGCGACAGCCTGCGCGCGGCGCTGCAGCGCTCTGCGCCCCCTCTGGTGATCGCCACCACCGCCGGTCTGGTGCTGTTCGCCGCGTTGTCCGCGTGGCTGTCCTGGCAGTCCAACCTGATCCTGCTGGGTTATTGAGGGAGCGGCCAATGCCCGGACGACTGATGCTCCTGCTCCTGCCCGCGCTGTTCCTGGTCGCCTGCGGCGGCGAACGCCCCACGATCGCCAACGATGAGCCAGCGCCCGGGTTCGAACTGGAGCGCCTGGACGGCGGGTGGACGAACCTCGACGGGCTTGCGGGCACGGTGATCGCGGTGCGCTTCTGGGCGGACTGGTGCCCCTTCTGCCGGCGCGAGATGCGCGAACTGGAGCCGGTATACCAGCGCCTGCACGGCCAGGGACTGGAGCTCCTTGCGGTCAACGTGGGGCAGGACCGCGCCCGGGTGGAGCGCTTCGTGGAACGCGTCGATTACTCGTACCCCAACCTGCTCGACCCCGACTCCGCCGTCGCGCGCCGCTACGGCGTGATCGCGATCCCGGTCACCTACTTCATCGACCGCGACGGCATCGTGCGCGGCCGCATCCTCGGAGAATCCGACGCCGCCACCTTCGAACGCATGGTCCTCCCGCTGTTGCAGCCACACGACGCGCATCTCCGCACGACCCTGGAAGTCCGCCGCGACGCGCACCCGGTTCCAGTCGACGCGCTGGTCGGCGAGGCGGGCGGCCTGTCAGCGGGACGCCGTGAATACATCCCTGTAGGCTTGACGGCCGCGTCCATGCGGCCGACACCCGCCGACAGGCCGCCCGCTCCGCCTCTGCCGCCCCGCGTCCTGCAATGAAACCCGCACCGTGCACTGAGGGGCATGCCGTGGTCCAACGGACCGGGACCCACACCTTGCACTGTGGTCCGAAAGCGAAGCCGGGGGCAGCGATCCCGGACTGTAGGAGGCCATGGATGGCCGACTACAAGCGCCCATGGACGGCTCGAGCGTGTCCGGGAGCGCTGCACCCGGCTTCGCCCTGCCTCGACCCCACGACCACCCCCCAGTACAGCCGAGACCGATGATGCAGCCCGAATACACGTGGGTGATTGCATTCCTGGCCGGGCTGCTGGGCAGCGGGCATTGCGTGGGGATGTGCGGGGGCCTCGTCTCGGCCTTCTTCCTGAAGATGGGTCGCCATTCGAAGAACTCGGCCACCTATGCCGTCTATCACGGCGCCAGGGTATCCGTGTACGTGGCAGCCGGCGCGGTGGCGGGTGCGGCCGGGCTGCTGATCTCCGCCGGCTCGCTGGGCCTCGCCCAGGGCGTGCTGATGATCGTCGCGGGGGTGGTGGTGATCCTGCTTGGCCTGGACATCCTCGGGTTCGGCCCACTACGCCGTCTCGGAATCACGGTGCTGCCATCGGGACTGCTGAACTACGCGCTGCGCACCGCCGACCAGCGCGGTCCGCTGACTGGCGCCTGGATCGGCGGCACGGTGAACGGATTCATGCCCTGTTCCCTGACGCTGGCGGTGGCCGTGCAGGCCACCACCGCCGGCGGCGCACTGCCGGGGGCCGCACTGATGCTCGCCTTCGGCCTGGGCACCCTGCCCTCGATGCTGACGCTGAGCTACCTGATCGGGCGTCTGGGCTGCACCGCACGCACACGCCTGATGCGACTCGCGGCACTGTGCGTGATCGCGCTGGGAATCGGCACCCTGTATCAGGGGATCAGCTATTTCCAGGTGATGCAAGGCCTGCTCGGAGACTGAAGCAGGCTCCTGATGAACGACGATAACGAGGAGAAGACGATGAACAGACGAGATTGGCTGAAGACCTGGGCCGCCGCCGGGCTGCTCGGTGCGGCTGGCAAGGCGGCTGCGGCGGAACCCGCGGGGTGCGCCACGGACGGGACCCCGCTGCAGTTCATGCCCAAAACCCCGGCCGACCCACAGCCGCTGCGCGATGAGTTGGAGAAGTACCCACGCTGCCCCTACTGTGGCATGGACCGTCGGCAGTGGCATCACAGCCGCCACCTGGTCCATTACGATGATGACCTGGTGGACGGAACCTGCTCCCTGCACTGCACGGCGATCAGCCTGAGCCTGAACATCGACCGCGGGCCCGAGGCCATCTACGCAGCCGATTTCGGCAGCGAAGAACCGCTGCGTCCGCTGGTGAAAGTGGACGGCGCACAGTACCTGATCGGCAGCGATCTGCCGGGGACCATGTCGGCACGCAGCAAGATGGCGTTCGCCTCGCACTCCGGGGCCGAGGCCGCAAGGGAGGTGCACGGCGGCGAGATCGCGGACTTTGACCAGGCACTGACCACGGCCTATCTGGACATGGCGCGGGATACCCAGATGATCCGCCGCCGGCGCGCGGAACGCCGGGCGCGGATGCAGCGGGAGAAGGACTGATGAAGCCGGGTGACTTCACACCGAAACGGCAATGGAGGAAAACGACGAAGGCGCGGTTTGCGCCGCCACTGTTCCTGCTGCTGGCCTTCCTGTCTTCCGGGATGGCCGTCGGGACGGGGGACTTCGCGATACCGGCCCCCCAGGCACGTGACGCCTGCCCCGTCTGCGGCATGCTGGTGGCCCGCTACCCGGCGTGGATCGCCACCGCGCAGTATGCGGACGGGCACACCGATCACTTCGACGGAGCCAAGGACCTGTTCAAGTACCTGTTCGACCTGCCCCGTTATGCGCCGGGCCGGGAGGCCGGGGAGATCGTCGCGATCGGCGTGACCGAGTACTACGGGCTGAGCCGGATCGATGCCCGCTCCGCATGGTACGTGGTCGGCTCCGATGTGCTCGGTCCGATGGGTCACGAACTGGTCCCGCTCGCCACCGCAGAGGATGCCCGCGAGTTCAAGGCCGACCACCAGGGCGCAAGCATACTGCGTTTCGACGCCGTATCCCCGGAACTGCTGCGCGACCTGGATGCTGGCCGTGTGCGCTGACGCGGCCAGACATGACCGCAAGACCAGCGCAGGCCCTCAGCAGTCGATCGCGTACTTCTTCAGCCGGTACAGCAGGGTGTTCCGGCTCAGACCCAGCAGCCGGGCCGCCCTGGCCTTGCAGCCCCTGGCCTGTTCCATGGCCTGGCGCAGGAGATCATGCTCCAGGGCCTCGAACTCGAGACCCTCGGCCGGCAGTTGCAACAGGCCGGCGCCTGCAGCCGCGTTGCATGGGGCACGCGTTGTCAGGCCCAGATTCTCCGGCCCGAGCAACTGCCCCGGAAGCAGGAGCACGAGGCGCTCGCACAGGTGCCGCAGTTCGCGGACATTGCCGGGCCAGCGGTGGGCAAGCAGCACGCGCCGGGCCGGTCGGGTCAATCGCGGCGGAGCCCTGCCATGCGTGCTCGCCAGCTCCGTCAGGAAGTGGTCGGCCAACAGCAGCACGTCGTTCCCGCGCAGGCGCAGCGGAGGCAGCTCCAGGGGCACCACGTGCAGGCGATAGAATAGATCGCGGCGGAAGAGCCCCTGGTCCGACGCTGCGTGCAGGTCCCGATGGGTCGCGGCCAGCACACGGACATCGACGGCGCGGGCGTGGGGCTCACCCAGGGGCTGCCGCTCCCCCCGCTCCAGGAAGCGCAGCAGTTTCGGCTGCAGGGACAGCGGCAGATCGCCAATCTCGTCGAGGAACAGGGTGCCCCCCTCCGCGGCGCCCACGAAGCCCGGATGATCACGGTCCGCACCGGTGAAGGCGCCTCGCCGGTGGCCGAACAGCTCGGATTCCGCCAACTCGGAAGGCAGTGCACCGCAGTTCACGGGAATGAAGGGGCCCGCGGCGCGTGGACTGAGCCGGTGTAATGTGCGCGCGAGTTCCTCCTTTCCGGTCCCGCTCTCGCCGAGAATCAACACGGGGCAATCGGCCTTCGAGACCAGTTGAGCCGCGCGCAACACGGCCTGCAATTCGGGGGACTCCCCCAGGATCGGGTTCGCCTGCATGAGCCTGGCTTCGCTACGGGGCATGTCCCGTAATTGTAGCAAACCCCCATCGGGTACAGGCGGCAGTGCCCCAAAAAGAAGGGCCCCGCAAGCGGGGCCCTCTCGCTCCACCCGGCCCGAGGCCGGGTGGAAACGCGCGTCGTCGGGACTTATTGGGCGCGCTTGCGAACGTCGGTGGTCACTTCCACGCGGCGGTTCAGCTCACGACCGGCACGGGTCGCGTTGTCGGCGGTCGGGCGCTCTTCGCCAAAACCGACCATGCGGACGGCATCGGGACGGACACCCTGGCCAACGAGGTAGTCAACCACGCTCTGGGCGCGCCGCTCGGACAGGCCCTGGTTGTAGGCCGCCGGGCCGATGGAGCAGGTGTGACCTTCAACCAACACCGAGGTATAGGTGACGTCGGCCGAGGTCAGCGTGGAGGCCAGTCCACGCAGGGTTTCACGACCCTGCGGGCGGAGCGTGGCGCTGTCGAAGTCGAACAGGGTCTCAGCGCTCAGCGTGGTGGTGGTGAACTGGGGAGCCGGTGCCGGAGGCGGCGGCACGGCAGTGGGTGCGGGGGCCACGACCGGCTGGATGAATCCCGAGCACTGCTCGTGCATGACACCCTCGGGGCTCCATTGGCTGGTGCGCAGGCAGTCACCCGCACTCATCACAACGGCACCGGCACTGTCGACGACATTGGCGGGCGGGGCGGCGCTGACGGAGGCCATGCCGCCTAAGGCCAGGCCGGCAGCAGAAAGCGCCAGGATATTCTTGATCAGTTTGCTATGCATATTTTCAGTCTCCTCAGAAGTAAACCGGATAACCCGGAAAATGACCCACCTGCACTGCACCTTCCACGGGTCGAACCAAACACGGAAGCCAATTCGGACAGATATACCGCAACACCTTGATATTGGCACAACGGTGATGGTTTTGCACCCCTTTTTACAAAAAAATGTGTCCATATGGCAACGCGTGTCACATATTTGAGACAACACGGCCAGAGAGTCGGCGCTCAGAAATGAAGAGACCCCGCTGTTGCGGGGCCTTTTCATGCAGATGGATCATCCGCAAGGGCTTACATCATGCCCATGCCACCCATACCGCCCATACCACCCATGTCATCCATGCCGGCACCGGCGCCGCCCTTGTCATCCTTCTTCGGCGCCTCCGCCACCATGGCCTCGGTGGTAATGATCAGGCTGGCCACGGAGGCCGCGTTCTGCAGCGCGGTCCGGGTCACCTTGGTCGGATCGAGGATACCCATCTCGATCATGTCGCCGAACTCACCGGACGCGGCGTTGTAGCCGTAGTTGCCGGTGCCTTCCAGAACCTTGTTCAGTACGACCGACTGCTCCTCGCCGCAGTTGAACACGATCTGGCGCAGCGGCTCTTCCATCGCCCGTCGGGCGATGTTGATACCCATGGCCTGATCGTGATTGTCACTGGTCAGGTCAGCAATCGCGACACGGGCGCGCAGCAGGGCCACACCACCGCCGGGTACCACGCCTTCTTCCACTGCCGCACGGGTCGCATGCAGGGCATCCTCTACACGCGCCTTCTTCTCCTTCATCTCGATTTCGGTGGCCGCACCGACCTTGATCAAGGCGACACCGCCGGCGAGCTTGGCCACCCGCTCCTGCAACTTCTCCTTGTCGTAGTCGGAGGTGGCCTCCTCGATCTGCGCGCGGATCTGGTCGACCCGTGCCTTGATCTCCCCCGTATTACCCGCGCCATCAATGATCGTGGTGTTTTCCTTCGTGACCTGCACCTTCTTGGCATGACCCAGATCTTCGATGGTGGCCTTCTCCAGCGACAGCCCCACTTCCTCGGAGATCACCTGACCACCGGTCAACACCGCGATGTCCTGCAGCATCGCCTTGCGGCGGTCACCGAAGCCCGGTGCCTTCACGGCCGCGACCTTGACGATGCCACGCATGGTGTTCACGACCAGGGTCGCCAGCGCCTCGCCCTCGACATCTTCGGCAACGATCAGCAGCGGCTTGCCGGCCTTGGCGACACCTTCCAGCACGGGGAGCAGGTCGCGGATGTTGGAGATTTTCTTGTCGTACAGCAGCACGAAGCAGTCTTCGAGCTCGGCGCTCATGCTCTGCTGGTTGTTGATGAAGTACGGCGACAGGTAGCCGCGGTCGAATTGCATCCCTTCGACGACATCGAGCTCGTTGTCCAGGGAAGTGCCTTCCTCGACCGTGATCACGCCTTCCTTGCCAACCTTCTCCATCGCCTCGGCGATGATCTGGCCGATGGACTCATCGGAATTCGCGGAGATCGAGCCGACCTGCGCTACGGCCTTGCTGTCGGTGCAGGGCTTGGACAGATTCTTCAGCTCGGCGACGGCTGCGATCACGGCGCGGTCGATGCCCCGCTTCAGATCCATCGGGTTCATGCCGGCGGTGACCGCCTTCATGCCTTCGCGGACGATGGCCTGGGCCAGCACGGTCGCGGTGGTGGTGCCGTCACCGGCGGCGTCGGAGGTCTGGGAAGAGACCTCCTTGACCAGCTGCGCACCCATGTTCTCGAACTTGTCCTCCAGCTCGATCTCCTTGGCGACGGACACGCCGTCCTTGGTCACGAACGGGGATCCAAAGGCCTTGTCCAGGACCACGTTGCGGCCCTTCGGACCCAGCGTGACCTTGACCGCATTGGCCAACACGTTGATCCCTTTGACCATGCGGGCACGGGCATCATTACCGAAACGAACTTCTTTCACACTCATAGCAGAACTCTCTCCTGAACCGTTTTGATTGGGTGATCGAACAGCGGGAGGGCCTCAGCCCTCGACGACCGCCATGATGTCGTCTTCGCGCATCACCAGGACGTCGTTACCATCGACCTTCACCTCGGTCCCGGAGTACTTGCCGAAGAGAACCTTGTCGCCTGCCTTCACGTCCAGGGCGCGGACTTCGCCATTCTCGAGGATCTTCCCGTTGCCGACGGCGATGACTTCGCCCCGAATCGGCTTCTCGGCCGCAGAGTCGGGGATCACGATCCCGCCCGGCGAGGTGCGTTCTTCTTCCATACGCTTCACGATGACGCGATCATGCAAAGGCCGCAGATTCATGGTGCGAACTCCTTATCCAGTGGTCTTGTTTAGGGGTTGAGAAGGATTCGGCAGGGGCGTTGTTAGCACCCGGCTCGAATGAGTGCTAATGATAGGATCAAAGCTGCAACTGTCAAGGGGCCCGGCGATCGCGTGCAGCGCCGGCAACCAGGGACGACGTCCCGATGCCGCCCCCTTCGCGGCCAGAAGCCGCTCCTAAGACACGATCCGCCCGCCGGGATGGTCTCAGCGGGGACTCAGGAATGCCCGGAGCCGCCGCCCGCAGGGGGCTGACGATCCTGCTTGTCCTGGAGACGCTCGCTTTCGCGCTTGCGGTACTCACCCTCGATGGTCTCGCCATGCTTGCTGGCCGAACCCCGCGCGGCAGCCACCCAGACCGAACGCCGCCTGAGCAGCCATCCCGCCGCCGCGGAACGGGCCGGAGGCACCAGGAGGACGAATCCCGCGGCATCGGAGAAGAACCCGGGCAGCAGCAGGAGCACCGCGGCCAGCATCAGCAGCCAGGCCTCCAGCAGATGCCGCGCCGGGATCTCACCCTGCGAGAGCATCTGCTGCATGCGGCGCCAGTGGGAGATACCCTGGATCCGGAAGACCCACAGGCCAATGGCTGCGGTGAGCACAACCAGGACCACGGTCGACAGGGCACCCACAGTCCCGCCAACCCAGGCGAAACCATAGATCTCCAGGAGCACTGCGGCCAGCAGCACGAATACGGGTATCAGGGGGTGGCGCATCGGAAACTCCCATGGGGCTGCAATCCATTGCAACATTCTTGTGCCATCCCTGTCGAGGCGGCGCGGCCCAGCGGCTATCATGCAGCCCTGGCACGGCGGAATTTTCGCTGACCACTGAGCGTCATGAAGGTTGCCCGTTCTGACAGAAGCTGCAGGAGTTGCCGAATGACGACCCACGCTGCCCGGACCATTTTCCAACTCGCCCTGCTGGCCCTGATGCTGGCGCCACTCGGCCTGATCGCGGCGGCCGATCCCCGGAACCCCTACGACCACTTCTTCCAGCCCACCTTCGGGGATTTCCAGGAGGAACTCGAAGAGGCGCGGGCGGACGGCAAGAAGGCCATCCTGATCTTCTTTGAAATGGATGAATGCCCCTTCTGTCACCGGATGAAGCACCAGGTCCTGAACCAGCCCGAGGTCCAGGACTATTTCCGGGAGCACTTCGCGATCTTCAGCGTCGACGTGGAGGGGGATGTCGAGGTCACCGACTTCCAGGGCAACACCATGCGCCAGTCCGATTTCGCGTTCCGCGAGTTCCGGGTACGGGCGACTCCGGTATTCCAGTTCTTCAACCTCGACGGCGAACCGATCGTCCGCTTCACCGGCGCAACCCGCGACGCAGGGGAATTCCTCCAGCTCGGGGCATTCGTGGCTGAGGGACATCACGAGCAAATGAACTTCACCCGCTTCAAGCGCGAGGCGCGTTAGCACACCCATGCGGCCCCGGATGATCCCCGCCCCGATACTGGCCGTCATCGTCCTGTTCGGCGGTCAGACAGCCAGCGCGGATACCGGCCAGGAGCCCCTGCCGCAGCCGCTGCGTCTGGAAACGGCCCTGGCGGTCATTGATGCGGACCACCCCTCGCTGCGTCACGCGCGGGCGCTGCGCGAGAAGGCCGAGCGCGAGTTGCAGGCGGAGCGGGCGGCCTCGGACATCGAGGTGGATGCGCGTCTCGAGGGCCGCTGGATCGACCCCAACGACAACGTGCCCATTGAGGGTAACGACGACTCGCGGGCCGTTGTCAACGCACGCAAGCTCCTAAGCGACTTCGGTTACAGCAGCAACCGGGTCACGGCGAGCCAGCGCCATGCCGACCAGAGACTCGCCGAAGAGGAACTGACGCATGCCCGGCACCGGCTGGCGGTGCTGCAGCGGTACTTCGACGTCCTGCTGGCGGACCTGGCCTTCGCCCGCGACAACGAGGCCATGGCATCGGCCTTCGTCAGCCTGAACCGCGCCCGCGAACGCAACCAGCTGGGCCAGGTCTCGGACATCGACCTGTTCGAACTCGAGGCCCGCTACCAATCCGCACGGGGGATCCGGTTGCGCGCCCTGCAGGAACAGCGCCGGACCCGGGCGGAACTGGGCGAGATTCTGAATCGCCCCGGCCAGGCGCCGGCCCAGGTGCTCGGACCCGCCCTGCCGCTGGCGCTGCCGGCGCTGCCCGACATCGGCAGCCTGCTCGAGGCGGTGGACCGCCAGAGCCCCGAAATCGCCATTCGCCGGGCGCAGGTGGAGGTGGCGCAACGACGTACGCAGGCGGCACGAACACAGAATCGGCCCCGCCTGAGCGCGGAGGCGCAGGTGGGTGCATGGGTGCGCGAATTCGGGGGCGATCGCAATCCGGCAGCCATCGGCCTGGTTCTGGAGATCCCGCTGTATCAGGGTCGCCGTCAGAGCGCGGAAGTGGGGCGCGCGACCGCCGAGCGGCACATGGCGCAGGCCGACCTCGATCTCTCGCTGATGGATGTGCGCAGCGCGGTGCGCGACCTGTTCTTCGAGATCGAGGCCCTGCTGGTCCAGCGGGACCAGGCCATCGCACGCATGGACTACCGCGAACTCTACATTGACCGCGCCCGGGCGCTGTACGACCTGGAGGAGGCCGCCGACCTGGGTGACTCCATGGTCCAGCAGAGCGCAGCCGCGTATTTCAACGCGTCCACGGAATACGCGCTGGCGCTGGCCTTCGAGCGCCTTGCGCTGATGGTCGGCGACCGGTCACTGAGCCCGTTCTCCCCTGATTCCTGATGGAGCCGTGAACCATGGGTGTATCCCGATCCCACAGCCTGGTCCTCGCCGCCGCCCTGACGGGTCTCGGCCTCCTGCTGGCCCAGCCGCTCGCCGCGGACGAGCTGGAGGCCCGGATCGACTGGGGCCAGCGCTATACCCTCTCGGCACCACTCGCCGGCGTGGTCCGGGAGATTTCCATTCGGCAAGGAGACCGGGTAACCGAAGGCCAGACCCTGTTGACACTGGACACGCGCCGACTGCGGGCCGATGCCCGAGCCGGCGAGGCCGAGCGGGACAGGCTGCGCCTGGAACTGGCCGAGGCCGACCGGGAGGTCGAGCGTGCCGAGGAACTGTACGACCGGACCCTGATCGCGCTGCGTGAACTGGAACTGAGCCGCATCGAGCGCGCGATGGCAGCGGCCCGACTGGCCCGTGCCGATGCGGAACTGCAGAAGACCCGCATCGATCTGGAGGACAGCGTGGTCCGTGCCCCGGCAGCGGCGCGCGTCCTCTCGGTGCACGTATCCCCGGGAGAGGCGGTCAGCCCCGCGCTGGCACCGCCGGTACTGGTCGTCCTTGGCAGCACCGACCCGATGCTTGCCGAGGCAACCGTGGATGCCGATACCGCCGGGCGCCTGTGGCCGGGACAGCCGGCACGTGTCCGACTGGATACCGGGGAAGCCTTCGATGGATCCGTGGCCAGCATCGGCTGGCAGGTCGAGGACATCGGCTTCG